>Ga0335071_10002462_pt1 | contig 19828 bp, 18 predicted proteins | sample Lox_Sample_15_FD_206724 | JGI IMG/M metagenome (GOLD analysis project Ga0335071, IMG submission 206724) | Soil microbial communities from Loxahatchee National Wildlife Refuge, Florida, United States - Lox_Sample_1.5 | ecosystem: Environmental > Terrestrial > Soil > Wetlands | place: USA...
TACCACCCCGTACATTGGGATGTCGCCGCCGCCGCGGACCTGGGTTACCCGGGCCTGGTGGCGCCGCTGACCTTCACCTCGGTCCCGGGCATGGCCTGCAATCGGCGCATGTTCGAATCGGTGGTCGTCGGTTACGACACCTACATGCAAACCGAAGAAGTCTTCGAGCAACACCGCCCGATCGTGGCCGGCGACGAATTGCGCATCGACGTCGAACTGTCGTCGGTGCGCCGGGTCGCCGGCCGAGACCTGATCACCGTGACCAACACCTTCACCGACGCCGCCGGCGAGCGGGTGCACACTTTGCACACCACCGTCGTCGGCGTCACCGCCGAGGACGTCGATCCGGCGATCAAGTCGGCGGTGCCGAACATCATGATGCACGACGTGAACATCCTCGCGATCGCCAATTCCGATGGCCCCTACCGGAAGACGGTCCGTCCCGAGGGTGCGGTCCGGATCGCCGAGGAAGGAATGGCCCGCGCGCCGGGGACGCCGTCCTTCGATGACGTCCAGGTCGGCGACGAGCTACCGGTGCGCCACGCCCGACTGTCCCGCGGGGACCTGGTGAACTATTCCGGCGTGGCCGGCGACGCCAACCCGATTCACTGGGACGAGCACATCGCCAAGCTGGCCGGCCTGCCCGATGTGATCGCCCACGGAATGCTCACCATGGGCCTGGGCGCCGGATTCGGCTCCGCATGGTCGGGCGACCCCGGCGCGGTTACTCGTTACGCGGTGCGGTTGTCCCAGCCGGCGATCGTGTCGGCCGCTGAGGGCGCGGACATCGAATTCAGCGGCCGGATCAAGTCGCTGGACCCGGCGACCCGCACCGGTGTCGTCATTGTCTCCGCGAAGTCCGGTGGCCGGAAGATCTTCGGCCTGGCGACGTTGAACATTCGCTTCCGCTGAGGTGGCCGCCATGGTGACGGCGGCCGCCTTCGGTGACGGTCAGTGGCGGTGAATGTTCCCCGTGATGATTGCCCACGCGAACCACACGAAGAACGCGATGCTGGCGATGAACATCAACGCCGCAAACGCGATCGAGTAGACCTTCGAGAATCGTTCACAGCGGTCGAGCTTGCCCGAGGTGTATTGGTCGACTCCGAGGTCGGCCAGGCCAAGATTCCCAAGGAGACCGAACCCTTCGGCCTCCGCGGCAATATGGGCGGGCGACCTGCAATCAAGCGGCCCGGCCTTAACGCGCCAGGCATACCGAAACTGGTGGCCGTTCCATATCGAAAAACGCATCGGCCGAATCGCGATCCTCCGATTCGTCGTAGCCGTCAGCCATGCCCATTGGGGCAGGCTAGCACCGCCCTCGCGGCAAGGCCTGGCCGGAGAGCTCACGGGCCACCTCCCCCGGGCTTGCGCTGCAGCACAACAGCTTTCACGCATGCCGTATGCATCGAGCGGCGCTGCGGCACAAAGGATTTCGCAGAGCGATCGGCGTGGTCACGTCGGCTACTGCGTCACCGCCGCCGGCGGCGGCGAAACGATCGATCAGCGCGGCGGCGGTCGGACGGAACACCTCCGCAATGTCATGAGCTGATTTTGGCGCGAATAGCTGCTGGTTAACCTCGAGATCGCGGTCGGGAACGGCACGGGCGCGATCCAACCTTGTATCGTCCAGATGCGCTAATACCTGCTCCCGCCCGACGACGAACACCCAGTTAGCCCGTGGATCTCGCAAAACCGGACCGGCCTGTCGCCCCAGGCGCCAACCCAAGCCGCGGTCCGTGCTTAGGGCGGTTCCCGCCTCGGCGGGAAAGACGGGACAGTCGGCAAGCTTCACATGCGCCCCTGCTTATTCCCAGCGGTGTGGCGCTGTCATTGCCACAACTTCACCACCATGCCTATCAGCGAATCCTTACGCCCGGACCATAATCTGCTGACCGCCGCGGCGCACCCAAGAGCGACCGTACCCGTCCGCGCCGACCGCTGATTTCCGGATCGCACGTTCGTCCGCGAAGGGCCAGCGCAAAACGCAGGCCCGGCGTAAGCGGGTGGCTAGGGCTCACGCACTGTCAGACACCTAGTGCTAACCCGTCTCCCGGCTTGTGGCAGATCCGCCATTTGTACGTCACGAAGGCGGCAATTGCGCCATCTTGGATTGAAACCTACAGTTGCAGAATTTCCGCCCCCCAGCAACGTTTACAGTGGGGCGGTCACCTCGCCATGTTGGCGAACCGCGACAAGTGCAGCTGGTGCGCGACGGTGACTGTCTTGGTCGGGCCGTTACGGTGTTTGGCGAGAATGAAATCCGCCTCTCCCCCGCGCGGGTCGTCGCGCTCGAACGCGTCGGGCCGGTGCAGCAGGATGACGACGTCGGCATCTTGCTCCAGGCTCCCGGATTCCCTTAGATCAGCTAACATTGGCTTCTTGTCGGTGCGCTGCTCGGGGCCACGGTTGAGCTGGCTGATCGCCACCACCGGCACCTCGAGCTCTTTGGCCAAAAGCTTGAGATGCCTTGAGAATTCGGAGACTTCCACCTGACGCGACTCGTGCTTCTTGCCCGACGTCATCAGCTGCATGTAGTCGATCACGATCAGCCTCAGGTCGGCCTTCTGCCGCAGCCGGCGCGCCTTGGCCCGGATCTCCATCATGGTGAGGTTGGGCGAGTCGTCGATATACAGTGGTGCCTCGCTGATTTCGCTCATCCGCCGCGCCAACCGCGTCCAGTCGTCGTCGTTCATCCGGCCCGAACGCATGTCGGCGAGCTTGATCTTCGCCTCCGCTGACAGCAGCCGCATCACGATCTCCGACTTGCTCATCTCCAGCGAAAAGATGACGCTGGCCATGCGGTTCTTGATCGAACACGACCGCATGAAGTCCAGTCCCAGTGTGGAATTGTGCGTCGGCACCATTCCTGGGCCGGCCAGATACAGGCGCGAGGCATTGTCCACCTCGACACAGCGCACGGGAACGCTGTCCACCCGTCGCACCGACTCGATCTGCAATACCGGAGCCAACACGGTCGTAATGGTCCCGTGCTCGGCGGAGCGCATCGTTGACCCCGCCGCGGCGATAGTGTCCCAACCGCACCGCAACTGAGACGATGTCCGGATGCCGCGAGTCGTGGGCCATTGGTGCGCGGCGTCGGCGACAATGACCGTCCCGTCAGAAAATTCGATCTCGTAACACGGGTGGCCCAGCATGACCTCGGTCGCGGCCACCACCCGTGTCGGCTTCCCGTCGGCGTCGAGCAGCTCATCACCGACCGCGACGTCACCCATCGTCGTCCAGCCGTACGGGGTGGGCAGCGGCGTATTCAAAGCGAGCGCTTTGCCCACGCCCGGTCGGGCCGCCACGATGATCATCTGCCCGGGATGCAGGCCGTTGGTCACCTCGTCGAGTTCGGTGAAGCCGGTCGGCACGCCGCGCGATACACCGCCGCTGGAGGCGATGGCGTCGATCTCGTCCATCGTCGGCTGCAGCAGGTCTTCGAGCGGTACGAAGTCCTCGGACAGCCGACGGTCGGCGACGTCGTAGATCTCGGCCTGGGCGCGGTCGACGATCTCGGCCACGTCGGCGCCTTCGGCACCCGCGTAGCCGTATTGCACCACCCGGGTCCCGGCCTCAACCAGCCGGCGCAGCAGCGCCTTCTCGGCGACGATGCCCGCGTAGTAGCCGGCATTGGCGGCCGTCGGCACCGTCGAGATCAGGGTGTGCAGATACGGCGCCCCGCCGATGCGACGCAGCAAGCCGCGGCGGTCCAGTTCGGCGGCCACCGTCACGGCGTCGGCCGGCTCACCCCGCCCGTAGAGGTCGAGGATCGCGTCGTAGACGTTCTGGTGCGCCGGGCGGTAAAAGTCGCCGGGCCGCAACCGTTCCAGCACGTCGGCGATGGCGTCCTTGCTCAGCAGCATCCCGCCCAGCACCGACTGCTCCGCGGCGAGATCCTGCGGGGGCTGACGACCGAAGTCTTCACTCGGCGGCGACGAACCCACGCCAGACGTCAGGTCATCGACGACCGCCATGGACTCTCAACCTCCCCTAGCACGAGTACCCGAACATACATTCGATAACCGACGGTCAGAGCTTAAGTCAAGACGCCGACACCCAACGACCACATGCACCCATATCGCATCGCGCCGGGACGACCGTAAACGTTGCTGGCCAGCACTTAAAGGGGCGCTTGTTCATAACGCTGTGCATCGTGTGTGCATATCCTTCGACACCTGTGTTGAGCGGGCTGTGGAGAACCTGTGGATTAATTCGACGCAGTGTGACATTACTGCTGATAAGGGTCGTACAACCTGTCCCATTTGGTGTGGACAAGAATCTCTACGGCGTGTCGGCGCAGGTTACTGCGCCGGGCGTGTTGGCTTTCAACCACATTTTCGCCGCGTTACGGGGTGGTTAAGGGGTTCGCGCGACGAGCCCCTGGAAATAGTTCGCCAGCCGGCCAGGCACGACGGGCGGGCAAGGCTTGGGCAAAGCGCACGCCAGGCGCCGAAAATCCGGCGACGGCCGACTTGCGGCCGCCGCCCGAAAAGAGCAAACGCTACTTACTTAGCTGTCCGCGACAACGTCGACCGCGACGTCGACGTCGATCTCCGGGTGCAGATGCACCGACACCCGATGCGTGCCGACGGCCTTGATGTGGGTCTTGGGCAACCGGACGGTACGCTTGTCGAGGTTTGGCCCCCCGGCCTTCTTGATGGCCGCGACGATGTCAGCGGCGGTCACCGAGCCGAACAGCTTGCCCGAGTCGCCCGCGGCCTTGACAGGCAGCGTGACCGGGCCCAGCGAATCGATCGCCGACCTGATCTCGTTGGCGTGCTCGAGGTCGCGGACCGTCTTGGTCACGCGGGCCCGCCGGATTTCGTCCGCCTGCTTCTGAGCCCCACGCGAGGCGAGGATCGCCAAGCCGCGCGGGAGCAGGAAGTTGCGCCCGTACCCGTCCTTCACTTCCACCGCGTCGCCGACGGTCCCGAGGTGGTCGACGTCCGCCGTCAGAATCAGCTTCATCGTTACAAACTCTCCGTTGGTCTTTCGGCGACTAACGCGCCGAAGAGGTGAAGGGCAGCAGTGCCACCTCGCGGGCATTCTTCACCGCGGTCGCGATGTCACGTTGGTGCTGCACGCAGTTGCCGGTGACACGGCGCGCCCGGATCTTGCCGCGCTCACTGATGTAAGTGCGCAGCAGCGCGGTGTCCTTATAGTCGATGTTTTGCTCTTTCTTCGCGCAGAAGACGCACTTGCGCGCCTTGACCGGCTTTTCCGGAGCCGGGCGCCGCTTGTTGGACTTGGCCATGCCTGTCTTTCTTTTCGTTTACTACTGAACTGAAGTTCTGGGCTCAGAACGGGGGCTCGTCGTCGCCGCCACCGAAGGACCCTGAAGCCGGGGCGCTGCCCCACGGGTCGTCACCGGGTGCACTGGCCGGCTGTGCCGGCGCCGGCGCCGGCGCCGGGCGAGAGCCCCCGCCCCCGCCGAAGCCACCGCCCCCGCCGCCGCGGCTGGCCTTGTTGACCTTGGCGGTGGCGTACCGAAGCGAAGGCCCGATCTCGTCGACCTCGACCTCGACGACGGTGCGCTTCTCCCCCTCGCGCGTTTCGAAGGAACGCTGCTTGAGCCGCCCGGTGACGATCACCCGCGAGCCACGGGTGAGGCTCTCCGCGACGTTCTCGGCGGCCTCCCGCCAGATGTTGCAGCGCAGGAACAGCGCCTCGCCGTCCTTCCATTCCCCGCTCTGCCGGTCATAGATCCGCGGCGTCGACGCCACGGTGAAGTTCGCCACGGCAGCACCCGAGGGAGTGAACCGCAGTTCGGGGTCCGCAGTCAGGTTGCCGACAACGGTGATAGTGGTGTCACCAGCCACAGTTTCCTCCTCGATCCGCCCTCACGGGGTGCGGCGGAAGCGCGATCGTCATGAGCGTAGTCTCGCCGAGCCTACGCAGCTTCGACGACAACCGGCACTCAGTGCTTGTCCGTGCGCATCACCTTGGTGCGCAGCACCGACTCGTTGAGGCTCAGCTGGCGGTCGAGCTCGGACACCGTCGCCGGCTCGGCCTTCAGGTCGACGACGACGTAGATGCCCTCGGCATGCTTGGCGATCTCGTAGGCCAACCGGCGCTTGCCCCAGATGTCGACCTTGTCGACGCTTCCGCCGTCCTTGCGGACGACGTTGAGGAACGTCTCCAGGGACGGGGCAACAGTGCGTTCGTCGAGCGTGGGGTCAAGAATGACCATGATTTCGTATGGACGCATGGAAACCTCACCACCTCCTCTGGTCTGTGCGGCCACGGCCTGTCCGTGGCAGGAGGGTCGCCTGCGTCGGCAACCGCACCAGGGTACCGGACGCGGGGCCGACCGGAAAAATCCTGCTTACTGCCGGGCTTGCAGGTACTCGTTCGCCCTGACCACGGTGGGCTGGTCGGCCTTGGCGAGCGTGCCCGCATCGAACGGCGGCTGCGGGTCGTATTCGATGAGCAACTGGACGGCCTGCGCGGCCCGTCGATCGACCAGGAGTTCAACCAGCCGCAAGGCCATGTCGATGCCGCTGGACACGCCCGCGGCCGTGATGATGCGCTGCGGTAAGTGCTCGACGACCCGGTCCGGGACGTAACGCGCGCCCAGCTCGTTGAGCTGGTCCGCGGCGCGCCAATGGGTGGCCGCGGTGACTCCATCGAGCAGGCCCGCGGCGGCCAGCAACAGCGTGCCCGTGCACACCGAGGTGGTGAAGGTGGTGTTGGGATGCACCGATTGCAGCCACGCGCGGATGGCGTCTCCTCCCGCGTCGCGGATCAGCCGGCGGGTTCCGATGCCGCCGGGGACCACCACCACATCGGGAGCGCCGACCTCATCGAAGGTGGCGTCGCAGGTGACGCCGAGCATCCCGTTCTCGGTGCGCACCTCCCCTCGGCGGTGCCCCGCGAACACGACGTCGATCGACGGAATCCGTTGCAGCACTTCGTAGGGGCCCACGGCGTCGAGCGCGGTGAACCGATCGAACAGCGGGATCGCGACGAGCGTCATGGCTACCCCAAGGCCACTGCTTCGGTGTCGAGTTCCGGCGCCGGCGCGTCCGCGCGCCGCAGCCCGGGCGGCCGCAGCCGGCCCGGCAGCCACCGGGGCGGTGCGTCGGAGGCACGGTCGAACGGGCCGCCCGCCGGGTCGTCCACGCGGCCGTCCCAGCGCACCAGGTCCTCCTCGGGGCGATAGATCTGCCGGACCACCAGCGCGCACAGCGCCACGACGGCGACGTCACGCAGCAACACCGTCGTGGTGAAGAACTGCTCCGGCAGCCCCCGGTTCGGATTGCCGTACAGGTAATACATCCGCGGTACCCACACCAGGGCGTCAATCATCATCCAGGCCAACAGGATTCGGCGATGCGGCAAGGCCAGCACCGCCAGCGGCACCAGCCACAACGAGAACTGGGGGCTCCATACCTTGTTGGTCAACAGGAACGCGGCCACCACCAGGAACACCAGCTGAGCCAGCCGCGGTCGCCGCGGAGCGGTGAGTGCGACGTACGCGATCGCCGCGCAGCACACGGTGAACGTCACAGCGACCACCGCGTTCAACACGGTCGGCGGCTGCCAGAAGCCCAGCTTCGGATCGAAACCCCGCCAGCCGGTGAACGATTTCACCACGTTGTACAACGAGTCCATGTCGTCGCCGCGGCGGGTGTTGAGCCGGAAGAACTCGGACCAGCCCCGCGGGAACAGCACCAGCACGGGAAGATTCACCAATAGCCAGGTCGCCGCGGCCGTCCCCGCGGTGCGCGCGAAGGCGCCGAGGCGACCGGTGCGGATCCCCAGCACCAGCATCGGCCCGAAAAACAGCAGCGGATAAAGCTTGGCCGCGGCGCCCAAGCCGATCAGCACACCGGCAAGCACCGGTTTTTTTCGCGCCCAGGCCAGCAGACCGCCCATCGCGAAAGCCGTTGCCAGGGCGTCGAAGTTGGTGAAAATCTGAAAGATCACCACCGGCGAGGCGGCCACCAGGGCCGCGTCCCAGATGCGTCTGCCCGCCAGGCCCGCGGTCGCCCAGACGGTGGCCAACCAGGCCAACGCCAAGCCGAACGCCGCCACGTTGAAAAACATCACCACCTCGGCGACAACCGGCAGTGGGGCGAGCTTGCTCAGCGCGGTATACGTCTTGGCCACCGCCATCGACGCGTACTGATAGACGCCGGTCAGCACCGGATACTCCATGTATCTCACCGCGGGCCGCCCGTCGTAGCGGGTCTGGGGAGCTCCGCTGGAGTCGGTCTCGATCCAACTCGACTTGTACGGAAACTTGCCCTGGCTCAACAACTCCGCGCCGTACAGGGGCACGGTGTCGGAGTAGCACAGCTCGTAGTAGGCGCGCTGGTTCTCCCAATTGGCGACCCGCTGATCGCCCGTTCCGGTGCCGCTGCTCTGCAGGCACGCCGCCTTGGTCGACCAGCCGAGCGCCAGGAACACCAACGCGATCACGTACATCACCCGCACCGGCGTCATCACCCGGGTCCGGCCGATCAGCGCGTGCCGACCCACGGGCCCGCCGCCGACCTCGGCCAGCGCAGCGCCCAAGAAATCGGTGCGGCTTGGGCAATCGCGGTTGTCGAGGCCGCGCAGATCAGCCGCCAACGGCTGCGGTGAGATGGTGGCGCTCTGCTGCCGAGCGCCGGTCACGGTGGCGGCGGGGGCGCTTGCGGGCCGGCCGGTGGGACGCCGGGCGGCTGGAACCCGCCCGGGCCACCCGGCTGCGGGCCGCCCGCCTGCGGGCCGCCCGGCTGCGGGCCGCCCGGCTGGTTGCCGCCCGGCGGCGGCGGCGCGTTGGTGATCGTCGTGGGCGGACCGACCGGGATCGTGATGCCCGGGGCCACCTCGATGGTGGGCTGAATGACGCTCACCTGCGGCGGCGCCGGCGGCGGGGGCGCGGCGGGGACGCCCGCATAGCCGCCGATCTCGCTGGGTTTGGGGAAGCTCTCGTTGGAGCTGCCCTTGAGGGCGCCGTCCATGGTCGACTTCCAAATGTCGGAAGGCAGCCCGGAGCCGTAAACCTCAGCGCCCGAAGCGGTCACCAGCGGCACGTTGTCCTGGACCGTGCCCACCCACGCGGCCGTCGACAGCGACGGCGTGTATCCGACCATCCAGGCGTCCTTGTTGGCCTGGGTGTCGCCCAGCTGCACCGTCCCCGTCTTGGCCGCCGACGGGCGGCCCCCGGCCAGACTGTGGCCGCGCGAGTAGGCGGCGATCGGCTGCATCGCGGCGGTGACGTTATCCGCGACGCCCTTGTCGATTCGGTTCTCGCCGCTGTTGTCGGAGTTGCCCGCGTCGAAAAGCACCTGCCCCTCGGCATTGACGACCTTCTGCACCAGGTGCGGTCGGTGATAGACGCCGGACGCGGCCAGGGTGGCGTACGCCGAGGCCATGTCGATCGGTCGGGTTTGATACTGGCCCAGCACTACTCCGTTGTTCGGTGGGCCGCCCTTGCCGTCCTCGGAGAGGGTGTGCGCGACGCCGGGGAAGCTCTTTGCGACGCCGGCCTGGTGCGCGGCGTCCGCGACGGCCTGCGGTCCGCCCTTGAGCTTGAGCATCAGCCGGTAGTAGGCGGTGTTGAGCGAGAGCTTCAGCGCTTCGGCGATATTGCACGTCCCACAGCTCTCGCCGTCGACGTTGGTGATCTTGATCCCGTCGACGGTGAGCGGGGAGCTGTCGACCTGATAGCCCAGGCCGATGCCTTGTTGCAGCGCAGCGACCAGGGCGAACACCTTGAACGACGATCCGGTCTGCAGCCCGGCCTGAGCGAAGTCGAAACCGTTGGCATCCGATCCGCCGTAGTAGGCGCGTATCGCGCCGTTGTGCGGATCGATCGACACCACGGCCGACCGCATATCGGGGTCCTGCCCGTCCAGATATTTCGACACCGACTTCTCGGCGGCCTGCTGGGCCTTCGGATCGATCGTCGTGGTGACCTGCAGGCCCTGGGTGTTCAGCGTCTGCTCATCGATGTTGAAGAGCTCCATCAGCTCTTTGGTCACCTGGCGTTCGATCAGCCCGTCGGGGCCGGTGGTCTGGTTCTGCGCACGGGCCTGATCGGGCGGCAAGGTCACCGGGAAGACCTGTGCCGCACGGTCACTCGGTGACAGCGCCTTGGTTTCCACCATGCCGTCCAGCACCCAGTTCCAGCGCTCCGCGGCGCCCTTCGGGTCGACCGCCGGGTCCAGCGACGACGGCCGGCGGATCAGCGCCGCCAGCAGCGCCCCCTCCGAGACGGTGAGCTGCTCGACCGGCTTGTCGAAGTACGCCTTCGCGGCGGCCGAGATCCCGTAGGCGCCGCGGCCGAAGTAGATGATGTTCAGGTAGGCCTGCAAGACATCGTCTTTGGACCACTCCCCCGACATCTTGGTGGCGATCACCAATTCCTTGGCCTTGCGCATCAGACCGCTGAACCCGTGTTGCGCCGAACCGACGAGCGCGTTCTTCACATACTGCTGGGTGATCGTGGAGCCGCCTTGCAGGTCGCCGCCGCCGAACAGGTCGTTGTTCACCGCCCGGGCGAAGCCGCTGAACGAAATGCCCGGGTTCGTATAGAAGTTGCGGTCCTCGGCGGCGATCACCGCCTGGCGCACATGCACGGGCACCTGGCTGATGTTGACGTCGACCCGATTGCCTTCGGGCGGAACGATCTTTGCGATCTCCGAGCCGTCGCTGGCCAGGATCGTCGACACCTGGTTGGTGCGAATGTTGCCGGGCTTGGGGACGTCGACGATGAAGTACGCCATGGCGAAGGTGACGATCGGCAACAGCACCAGCGCCGCCAGCGTGAGGTAGGCCGCGCGTCGCACCCAGAGCCAGTTGATCTGGTCGACCCAGCTCCAATCGATTCCGGGTCGCGGCCCTCCGGGCCCCCCGGGCCCCCCGGGCCCGCCCGGGGGCCGGGGCGGAGGCCCGTCGGGCGGGCGGCGTCCGTGCATCGGCCCCTCCCGCCGCGGCGACCTCGCGGACCGCCCGTCCAGCGCGGCCTTGACCTCGTCGAGCGGGTCCCGCTGCAGCGGCGCCGACACGGGGCTGTCTAATGCCGCCTTGACCTCCTGGATGGGGTCGGGCCGTCGGGGCGCGCGGTCATCGACGACGGCCGGCAGGACCGTGGTCAACCGGTCGTCGGGGGGAACCGGGCGGCGGCGGCCCGGCCCTGGCGGCGCGTCGCGCCCCGGGCGGCCTGAATCGTCCGGTCGGTCGGTGCTCGCGTGCTTGCCCACGCGCTCAGTCGCTGATTCGTTCAGGTCACGGGGCGACTGGTCGTGGCGCCCTTCGTTATTCAATGGCCGTTCGGGCGCCGTTGCGCGCCGTCCGCGTGCCCCTGGGAGGAGGTGCCGGGCGGGCCGCACCCATCACATACGACTTCACCAGGTGGTTCCAGCTGCAGGTTCGGCACACCTCCACGACGTGCACGGAGAACTCCTGGAAGCGGGTCGCCAACATCACCAACTCTTCGGCGGTGCGCGCCGAGCCCGACACCGCACCCAGATGGTCGCCGAACACCCACGAGACCAGGGTCAGCTGTTCCTTTCGGCAGATCGGGCACATGACCTGGCTCTGTTTGCCGTGAAACTTCGCGGCGCGGAGCAAGTATGGGTTCGCGTCACAGACCTCGGACACGCCGGTGCGGCCCGAGTACACCTCGGCGAGCAGGGAGCGCCGCCGAAGCGCGTAGTCCACCACTTGTCGCTGCAGTCGCACGGTGACCAGAGTACGTGGCCGCCCGCACCACCGACACGCAACCGAGCCGGGTGCCGGCCCGAGCCGAGGCGATCTGCCGTCGCACTGCGTGCCGAACCAGGGTGGTCCTTTGACGATCGCCGGCGCGGCTCGTCGCCGCGCCGGACCGTAGAACCCCTCGATCTGCGGTCGTAGCGGCAAAGGGCGGCTTACCGCCGGGCTGCGCTGTGACCAATAGCGCACGAACACCAGGTAGTGTTGTGACGAATATATCGAAACGATACGATGACGCGAGGCGTCGAACCGTCGTAACTGTCCGTGCAAAGGGGGTGAATCGATGCTGGAGCTTGCCATCCTGGGTCTTCTGATCGAATCGCCCATGCACGGCTACGAACTGCGCAAGCGGTTGACCGGCCTGCTCGGCGCGTTCCGGGCGTTCTCGTACGGGTCGCTGTACCCGGCCCTGAGGCGCATGCAGGCCGAGGGCCTGATCGCCGAGAACGCCGCGCCGGCCGGCACCCCGGTGCGGCGCGCGCGCCGCGTCTACCAGCTGACCGACGCGGGCCGCCGGCGGTTCGGCGAGCTGGTGGCCGACACCGGGCCGCACAACTACACCGACGACGGCTTCGGCGTTCACCTGGCATTCTTCAACCGCACGCCGGCGGAGGCCAGGATGCGCATCCTGGAGGGCCGCCGACGTCAGGTCGAGGAGCGCCGCGAAGGGCTTCGCGAGGCGGTGGCGCGGGCGAGCAGCTCGTTCGACCGCTACACCCGGCAGCTGCATCAGCTCGGGCTGGAGTCCAGTGAGCGCGAGGTCAAGTGGCTCAACGAGCTCATCGCCGCGGAGCGGGCGATGCCCGGGCTTTCCGAACAAACGTGAAACCCCTGCACGAAAAACGCACGAGAACATCTGAGACAAGAAGCAATGGAGTGAGGAGAACGCCCTATGAGTGACCACAAGCCGTTGGGGGCGCCGGAGGCGCAGACGGACGTACGAGTCGCCATCGTCGGCGTCGGCAACTGCGCGTCGTCGCTGGTTCAGGGGGTGCAGTACTACCTCGACGCCGACGAGAACAGCACCGTGCCCGGCCTGATGCACGTGAAATTCGGCCGGTACCACGTCCGCGACGTCAAGTTCGTCGCCGCGTTCGACGTGGACGCCAAGAAGGTCGGGTTCGACCTGTCGGAGGCCATCTTCGCGTCGGAGAACAACACCATCAAGATCGCCGACGTGCCGCCCACCAACGTGACGGTGCAGCGCGGCCCGACGCTGGACGGCATCGGCAAGTACTACGCCGACACCATCGAGGTTTCCGACGCCGAGCCGGTTGACGTGGTCAAGGTCCTGAAGGAGAACGACGTCGACGTCCTGGTGTCCTACCTGCCGGTGGGCTCGGAGGAGGCCGACAAGTTCTACGCGCAGTGCGCGATCGACGCGGGCGTGGCGTTCGTCAACGCGCTGCCGGTGTTCATCGCGTCGGACCCGGTGTGGGCCAAGAAGTTCGCGGACGCCGGCGTCCCGATCGTCGGTGACGACATCAAGAGCCAGGTCGGCGCCACCATCACCCACCGCGTGATGGCCAAGCTGTTCGAGGACCGTGGCGTGCAGCTGGACCGCACCATGCAGCTCAACGTGGGCGGCAACATGGACTTCCTCAACATGCTCGAGCGCGAGCGGCTGGAGTCCAAGAAGATCTCCAAGACCCAGGCGGTGACCAGCAACCTGCAGCGCGAGTTCAAGACCAAGGACGTGCACATCGGACCGTCCGACCACGTGGGCTGGCTCGACGACCGCAAGTGGGCCTACGTGCGGCTGGAGGGCCGCGCGTTCGGCGACGTGCCGCTGAACCTGGAGTACAAGCTCGAGGTGTGGGACTCGCCGAACTCGGCCGGCGTCATCATCGACGCGGTGCGGGCGGCCAAGATCGCCAAGGACCGCGGGATCGGCGGACCGGTGGTCCCCGCGTCGGCCTATCTGATGAAGAGCCCGCCGAAGCAGCTGCCCGACGACGTCGCGCGCGCGCAGCTCGAAGAGTTCATCGAGGGGTAGTTCCGGCTCGCGGCCCGCGATCGGTCAGGCCGTAGTGTCTTTAGACCGTGACCGAGATGTCTGAGGACGAACTGACGGGGTTGTCCGAGTTCTCGCTGCTGCCCGAGAACGCCGAACAGGCCGGTGTTGCGGGCCCGCCGCCCGACGTCGAGCGGGTGGAGTCGGGCCCGGCGGACGGCAGGATCAGCGCGCTGCGCTGGGGCGTCACTCCCCCGCGCATCGTGTTCCTGCACGGCGGTGGGCAAAACGCGCACACCTGGGACACCGTGATCGTCGGCCTCGGTGAGCCGGCCCTGGCCGTGGATCTTCCCGGGCACGGACATTCGGCATGGCGCGACGACGGCGATTACTCGCCGCAGCTCAATGCCGACGCACTGCTGCCGGCGCTGCGCGAGCACGCGTCGAGTGCCGACCTCGTCGTCGGCATGTCGCTGGGCGGGCTGACCGCGATCCGGCTGGGCGCGATCGCCCCGGAATTGGTCAACGGGCTCGTCCTCATCGACGTCACCCCGTCGGCGCTGCAACGACACTCCGAGATGACCAAGGAGCAGCAGGGCACGGTGGCGTTGATGCACGGCGAGCGGGAGTTTCCCACCTTCCAGGCGATGCTCGACCTGACCATCGCCGCGGCACCACACCGCGAGGTGGCGGCGCTGCGGCGCGGCGTCTTCCACAATTCGCGCCGGCTCGACAACGGCAACTGGACCTGGCGCTACGACGCCATCCGCACCTTCCCGGACTTCGATGGCCTGTGGGACGACGTCGACCGGCTGTCCGCGCCCATCACCCTCATCCGGGGCGGCTCCTCGGGATTCGTCACCGACGACGACGCGGCCGAACTCGGCAGGCGCGCAACCAATTTCCGCACCGCGCACGTCGTCGAGAATTCGGGCCACTCCGTGCAAAGCGACCAACCGCGCGCGCTGATCGAACTCCTGCGCGGGGTGCTCGACTCGCGCTGAGCCTACGGTGGTCGTATGACTTCAGACCGCCCCCCTCGTATCGGCGTGCAGTTGCAGCCGCAGCAGGCCCCGGACTACGGCCAGATCCGCGACGCCGTTCGCCGCTGTGAAGACGTCGGCGTCGACATCGCCTTCAACTGGGACCACTTCTTTCCGCTCTACGGCGATCCCGACGGCCCGCATTTCGAATGCTGGACCATGCTCGGCGCCTGGGCCGAACAGACCTCGCGCATCCAGATCGGTGCGCTGGTGACGTGCAACTCCTACCGCAATCCGGAACTGCTGGCCGACATGGCCCGCACCGTCGACCACATATCCGATGGCCGGCTCGTGCTGGGGATCGGCTCCGGCTGGAAACAAAAGGATTACGACGAGTACGGCTACGAATTCGGCACCGCCGGCAGCCGTCTCGATGACCTGGCGGCCGCTATGCCGCGGATCAAGGCGCGGCTGGCCAAGCTGAACCCGGCGCCGACCCGCGACATCCCGGTCCTCATCGGCGGCGGGGGCGAACGTAAGACGCTGAGGCTGGTGGCCGAATACGCCGACATCTGGCACAGCTTCGCCTCCGCCGAGGAGTTCCCGGCGAAGTCGGCGGTTCTGGAGCGACACTGCGCGGACGTCGGGCGCGACCCGGCCGGCATCGAGCGCTCAGTCGCGGTGAGCGACGGGGGTGAGCTGATGACCAACGCCGAAAGGCTCGTCAACCTCGGCGCCACGCTGTTGACCGTCGGTTGCGATGGTCCGGACTACGACCTGACCGCGGCCGAGGCGTTGTGCAAGTGGCGCGACGGACATTGAGGGGCGCCCACGCGATGTGATCGCACGTTTGCCTCCGATTCATCCGCCAAACATCTGAACATGCGCGCCAAGACATGAGAAACTCTCTGCGCTAGATGGCCGAAGCGGGTTTCACGGTTTGAAAGGCACTCAAGAAACGGATGCCAAAGAAATACGGGGTCAAAGAAAAGGACCAGGTTGTTTCGCACATCCTCAACCTGGTGCTGACGGGGAAACTGCGCAGCGGCGACCGCGTTGACCGCAACGAGATCGCAGTCGGGCTCGGGGTGAGCCGCGTCCCGATTCAAGAGGCGCTGGTCCAACTCGAACACGACGGAATCGTGTCCACCCGCTATCACCGGGGCGCGTTCGTCGAGCGGTTCGACGAGGCCACCGTCCTCGAACATCACGAACTCGATGGACTGCTCAACGGCATCGCCTCGGCGCGCGCGGCCACCAGCCCCACGCCGCGCATCCTGGGCCAGCTCGATGCGCTCATGCGATCGTTGCGCTCCGCGAAGGAATCCCGGGCCTTTTCGGAGATCGCCGGCGAATATCGGCGCACGATCAACGAGGAGTACGCGGGGCCCCGGCTGCACGCCACGATCCGCGCCTCGCAAAACCTCATCCCCCGGGTGTTCTGGACGACATACCAGTGCAGCCGCCACGAGATGTTGCCGTTCTACGAAGACGAGACCGCGGCAATACACCGGCGTGACCCCGAGGCCGGGCGGGCCGCGTGCGTCGGGCGATCCAACCTGATGGCTCAGACCATGCTGGCGGAACTGTTCCGGCGCAGGGTGTTCTCAGCGCCCGATGACATCGGCCAGGTCGTCCCCCAGGTATTCACCGGGACCGCCGCGCCCCGCGCCGAGCCGTCGATCGCGCTTTAAAGCTCTCCGACGCGCCAGGTCGCCGGTCTGCCGATACGGTAGCGGTGATGAGTTCGCGCCTGGACCGGCGTACCAAGCGCCGAAAGCTCTTCGCACTGGCCACGACGATGTTGATGGTCTGCGGCCTGACACTGGCTGCCCCTGCGGCCGCCGACTGGAACCAATGCGCGCCAGGCGGCGTGGACACCGCACGCGTCCTGCCGAAAGACCTGACCGAGCTGCCGAGCCCGCACCGGGAGGACCAGGACACCACGACCTCCGTCGAACCGCTGAGCTCGGTGAACGTCGCCGGATTGGGCCTCGGCACACCGGGGGTCCTGACGGTCGGCACGCTGTCGGACGCTCCGCCCAACATCTGCATCAATTCCACCGGCGAATTCAGCGGCTTCGACAACCAGTTGTTGCGCGCCATCGCCGGCAAGCTCGGTCTGCAGGTTCGTTTTGTCAGCACGGATTTCTCCGCGCTGCTCGCCCAGGTGGCATCCCGGCGCTTCGACGTCGGCTCGGCAGCGGTGAAGGCCACCGACGCGCGCCGTCGCACGGTTTCGTTTACCAACGGTTACGACTTCGGTTTCTACTCGCTCGTGGTGCCCCCCGGCTCGCCGATCCACGCATTCGGTGACCTGGCCGGGGGTCAGCGCATCGGCGTGGTTCAGGGCACCGTTGAGGAGTCCTTCGTCGTCAACACCTTGAACCTGCAACCGGTGAAGTATCCCGGCTTCGCCACCTTGTATGCCGCGCTCAAGACCCGCCAACTCGACGCCTGGGTGGCGCCCGGCACGCTGGCGTCGACCGTGATACGGCCCGGCGATCCGGCGGCGGTTGTCGCAAACACTTTCAGCCGCGGCAGTTTCGTCGCCTACGCGGTCGCCAAGGACAACCAGCAGCTGATCAATGCGCTGAATTCCGGGCTGGACGCCGTCATCGCCGACGGCACCTGGGCGGACCTGTACTGCCAGTGGGTGCCGCGGACCCTGCCGCCCGGCTGGAAACCCGGGTCCAAGGCGGCCCCGACTCCGCACCTGCCGGACTTCGCCGCGATCGCCGCGAGCCATCATCGCGAGTCGGTTGGCCCGGGCGCGCCGATGTCGACGCTGGACCAGTTGCGGGAGTCCTTCTTCGACTGGGACCTGTATCGGCAGGCGATCCCCACGCTGTTGACCGTCGGATTGCCCAACACGCTGATCCTGACGAACAGCGCCCTCGTCATCGGCCTGGCGCTGGGGATGGTGCTGGCCATCGCGGGAATGTCACGCTCACGCTTGCTGCGCTGGCCGGCGCGCGTGTACACCGACATCTTCCGCGGTCTCCCGGAAGTAGTGATCATCCTCATCATCGGGATGGGCATCGGCCCGTTGGTGGGCGGGCTGACCAACAAGAATCCCTACCCGTTGGGCATTGCCGCGTTGGGATTGATGGCCGCCGCCTACATTGGCGAGATCCTGCGCTCGGGCATCCAGAGCGTCGACGCCGGCCAACTCGAAGCCTCCCGCGCGCTCGGGTTCAGCTATCCGGCCGCGATGCGTCTGGTGGTGGTGCCGCAGGGAATACGGCGGGTGCTGCCCGCACTGGTCAACCAGGCTATCGGGCTGTTGAAGGCCTCCGCGCTGGTGTACTTCTTGGGCCTGGTCGCTCAACAGCGGGAGCTTTTCCAGGTGGGCCGGGACCTCAACGCGCAGACCGGCAGCTTGTCGCCGTTGGTGGCCGCCGGTCTCTTCTACCTGATTCTGACAATTCCGTTGACACATCTGGTGAACTACATCGACACCTGGCTTCGCCGCGGCCATGTCGCTGCCGAGCCGGACGACCACGCCGGCATGTTCACGACGAAGTTCGGCCAGGAGATCACGTGACCGCCGACACCTTGAGGCGTGCGTCAGTTTCGCTGGTTGCCAAGGACATTCACCAAACTCTTGGCGGGAATGCAGTGCTGCGCGGCGTCAATATCGAGGCCCCCGCAGGCAGCACGGTCGCCATCATCGGACCGTCGGGATCGGGCAAATCGACGCTGCTGCGCACGCTGAACCGGTTGCATGAGCCGGATAGCGGCGACATTCTGCTGGACGGACGGTCGGTGATGCGCGACGATCCCGATCGGCTCCGCCAGCGCATCGGCATGGTGTTCCAGCATTTCAACCTCTTTCCGCATCTGAGTGTGTTGAAAAACGTCGCGTTGGCGCCGTCCAAGTTGCGGCACCTGTCCCCAGACGAGGCCCGCGAGCTGGCACTGACCCAGCTGGACCGAGTTGGCCTGAAGCACAAGGCCAGTGCCCGCCCCGGCATGCTGTCAGGCGGCCAGCAACAGCGGGTCGCGATCGCCCGCGCGCTCGCGATGGCCCCGCAGGTGATGTTCTTCGACGAGGCAACCTCGGCGCTGGATCCCGAAATGGTCAAGGGAATCCTGCAACTGATCGAAGACCTCGGCGCCGACGGCATGACCATGGTGGTCGTGACGCACGAAATGGGTTTCGCGCGGTCAGCATCCGACACGGTCGTTTTTATGGATCGGGGCAAAGTCGTGGAATCCGGGCCCCCCGAGCAGATATTCGAAACCGCAAAAACCGAGCGGCTCCAGCGGTTCTTATCCCAAGTGCTATGACGGTCCCGATTAGTCGGGGTTAGGCCGGTATAGCTGCCGTGTACGCCACCCATATCGGGTTAGACTGCCGACTTATGGCGGACAGCGAATCCACCGCGCCCGAGGTGAAGGAGCTTGCGGAAGGTTTGCACCGTGCGCTGTCCAAATTGTTTTCGATCCTGCGCCGGGGGGACCCCAGCGGCGTCGTGGCCGGCGACCTCACCTTGGCGCAGCTGTCGATCCTGGTCACCCTGCTCGGTCAGGGCCCCATCCGGATGACCGACCTGGCCGCGCACGAACGGGTGCGGACCCCGACCACGACCGTGGCGATCCGCCGGCTGGAGAAGATAGGGCTGGTGAAACGCTCGCGCGACCCGTCCGACCTGCGCGCTGTACTGGTCGACATCACGCCGCGAGGACGGGCCGTTCACGCCGAGTCCCTGGCCAACCGGCATGCAGCGCTGGCCGCCATGCTCGGTCAGCTTCCCGAGTCCGACCTGAACACCCTGATGAAGGCGCTGGCCCCGCTGCAACGCCTGGCCGCTGGCGAACCGGGCCCGGCAGGAGAGCCACCGGCACGCAAGCAGGCATGAGAGCCACTGGCCCGCAACGTATTTCGTAGCATCCGTAGACTGAGGTCATGCCCACTGCACTCATCACCGGCGCGAGCGGCGGTATCGGCTCCGCCATCGCCACAGCGCTCTCGCAAACACACACCCTGCTATTGGCGGGCAGGCCCTCCGATCGGCTCGATGCCGTCGCAGAACGCCTCGGCGCCACCACTTTTCCGCTGGACCTGACCAGTACCGACGAGATCGAGGCCAGCTGCGAGATCGTGGACGAACTCGACGTGTTGGTGCACAGCGCGGGGATATCCATCCCCGGGCACGTCGCCGAGTCCAAC
>Ga0335071_10002463_pt1 | contig 19828 bp, 15 predicted proteins | sample Lox_Sample_15_FD_206724 | JGI IMG/M metagenome (GOLD analysis project Ga0335071, IMG submission 206724) | Soil microbial communities from Loxahatchee National Wildlife Refuge, Florida, United States - Lox_Sample_1.5 | ecosystem: Environmental > Terrestrial > Soil > Wetlands | place: USA...
GCCTATCTCGAGGCGTTCGACGTAGCCACCATCCCGTTCAAGCTCAACGGGCTGACGGAGGACACAAACCCTATAAAGGTCTACGAGTACCTGGCGGCGGGCGTGCCCGTCGTGTCGACTCCTCTCCCGGAAGTCCTGTCGCTGCCCGGCGTCGGGGTAGCCTCGACAGCCGCCGAGTTCGTCGAACAATGCGAGATCGCCAGCCGTGTGCGCTCGGATGCTGACGCGTTGCCCGAGCGCGTAGGAACGGCTGTGCGCAACTCCTGGGAGGCGAGGGCCGAGGTTGCGTGGGCCGCCATCTCCGAGTTCACTGGCGGCTGACCCGATGTCGGCCCGCATCGTTGACAGGCGGAGGCCCCACAGCTACGGTGGCCGCATCGCACAGGCGCAGAGGGGACCTGGTCGTGGGCGCGCATGGCGTGCCCTTCTAGATGGCTGCTGAGGATGGTGGCAGAACTGGCACGCCCCGGACGTCTCATCCTGATCCTCATCCTTGCCTGCGCGGCATCCTCAGGGGCGTGCTCGCTGCGTGCAGACCACGCCGCGGCCGTCGCTTCCTCCTCGTTGTACGTCGCCAGCACCGGTGACGACACGACTGGGAACGGCTCTGCGACGCGCCCCTGGCGGACCATCCAGAAGGCCGCGGACAACGCGGCGGCCGGCGTCACCGTGCACGTGGCGACCGGCACGTACGAGGAGCGCGTCAGCGTGCCGGTTCGTGCGTCCGGCACGGCCGCCGCGCCCACCAGGTTCGTTGCCGACGGCAAGGTGGTCGTTGCGCAGGGCTTCGTCGTGGATGCCGAGTACACCGACTTCACCGGCTTCGAAGTCGCTCCGGGGGCGTCGACGAGCGTCTACTCCGGCAATGTGGACAACGACCAGTACATCGGTCAAGTGCGGATCCGCGGCAGCCATGACAGTTTCGACGGCTTCAACGTCCACGACTGCAGCTATGGGGCCGCCTTCTCCATCGACTCCGGCGCGAGCCACGACGTCATCAAGAACTTCACCATCACGGACTGCGCTTTGTGCGGCATCATCACGACGTCGTCCTGGAACACGGGCGCCGACGACAACCTCATCAGTCACGGCACCATCACCGACTGGGGCGGTATGGCCGCGGTCGACCTCTGGGGCGATCGCAATGTGTGCGAGTACGTCACCCTGGAGGGACCGGGGGGCGAGTACTACCAGGGCGATCCCCATCCCCAGGGCGGCGAGGGGGTGCGGGTCAACTACAGCACCGACTCCATCATCCGCTCCTGCACGATGGCCCATCTCTGGACCAAGTACGACAACACGTACCAGCACGTCGATGTCGTCCAGGCGTGGACCCATGTCCACAACCTGCTCATCGACAGTTGCCTCCTCGGCACGTGGGAGCCGGGCGGGTTCGACGACAAGCAGGGGCCGAGGGACCTCATCGGGATCTGGACGATCCCATCCAACGACCACGTCGATTTGACCGTGCGCAACTGCGTCCTGCTGGGCGACTGCACGATTCCGGGAGCCTCCATCGGCCTCTCCAAGGGTTCGGGCGCCACGGCCGGGATCAGGTGCTACAACAACACCTTCTGGTGCCGGCAGCCCGATCTGGGGGGGTTCGAGACCGTCGAGTTCTACAACAACGCGGTGCGACAGATGTATGCCTACGGGTGGCGCACCTCGTCCTCCGACCATAACGCTTACTTCTGGCTGCCGACGCAGGACGACAACATGATCCCGGTCAAGGAAGGGAGCCACTCGCTGGGCAGGACGTACGCCACCCGGCTGTCGGCCGCGGACTGCTTCGTCAACCCGGACATCTCGGCGGCCACCGACTACGGCGTGAGCGCCGACTGGCACCTCAAGCCCGGGAGTCCGCTGATCGGTGCAGGCTACGCGCCGATCTCACGCGACATCGGCGCGTACCAGGTCACGCCGGTCAGCAAAAAGCCCCACATCGCCAAGCTGTCGCCGAGGTCGGGCCGGCGCGGCACGATCGTCACGATCATCGGCCAGGGCTTCGGTTCGCGCCGTGGAGCGAGTTTCGTCAAGTTCGGGGCGGCCAAGTGCCGCACGTATCTCTCCTGGAGAGCTTCCCGTATCAGGTGCAGGGTGCCCCAGACCGCGGCGTTCGGGCGGCGGCGGGTCAGGGTGACCACCGCAGGAAGCACCAGTCATGCCGCGGTATTCACCATCAAGAGATAGACGCCCCCCATCTTCACGGCGCCCGCACCGCGATCCTCGTGCGGCGCGGCCTAGCGGGTGGAGCGCCGGCGACGAAGGCGGCCGGCGACAGTTGGAGTCTCGGGACCTCTCCACTAGACTTCGCAACTATCAGGAGCGTACCGAGAGTGCGTCGGGAGACGCCCCAGTCGACTCTTGGAAGAGGCCAGCGGGCGATCGGATGTCAGTGCAAGGATGCTCGGCGAGCACGCGCGTTAGTGAGCCGTACGCCGGCGGGGCCGGCCACCGGCCGCTCGAAGGCCGGTGCCGTCCCACCTGGGGCGGGCATCTGCCTGGGAACGGCGTGACAGTCTGGCTGTCCCGGCTCTGCGTCGCCCTCTCGTAGACCGCGATTCGGATCCCGTGACTTCATCGACTGCGCCGATCTCCGTCGTCATCCCGACCTACAACCGCCGGGACAGCGTGTTGCGTCTCCTGGCGGACGTCCATCGTCAGGAAGGCGCCGACTTCGAGGTGATCGTCGTGGACGACCGCTCGCCCGATGGCACCGCGGCAGCGATCGCTCGCGAATACCCGCATGTGAAGATCCTGGTGAACTCCGTCAACGGCGGTCCGTCCGTGTCACGGAATCGGGGGATACGGGAGGCCAGCGGGGAGTTCATCATCGGGCTCGACAGCGACGTGACCCTCGGTGACACTGCGCTGTTCCGGCGTGTCGCTGCCACCCTTGCCCGCTGCCCCGATGCCACGATGCTGGCTTTGCGGGTCATGGCGCCGGACGGCAGCAGCGACGACGCGAAGCGCTGGTGTCACCCGTTCCCCATCGACCCCTTCGCAGACATGTGGGTGTGGACAGACTACTTCAGCGGGACGGGTTACGCCGGGAGGCGCGCCGCGATGATGCGCGCGGGACTGTTCCCCGAGATCGTGTTCATGGATTATGAGGAAGTGGAGCTCTCCTACCGGATCCTGGACGACGGCGGAGCAATCCTGCACTGCCCGCATTTGAAGGTGCTCCACCACGCAGGTTCCACAGCTCAGCACAGCCGCGTCCGGACCTACTATCATCCCAGGAACCAGATCCTCCTGGCTGCGGGCATCTTCCCTCCGGCCGAAGCGATCACGTATCTGGTCCCTCGGACCTCGTACCAGTTCTTGGTAGCGGTGAGGGGCCATCAGCTCAGAGTCTTCTGCAGTGCGCTTCGCGACGCATTCATACTCCTGCCAGCCCGCATGAAAGAACGCCGACCGCTGCGGGCCGACACGTTGCGCCGCATCCGCGCCTTGCACATCCGTCCGGTCGTCGCCGTCGCGCCGGACGGGGAGAGCGAGCCTTCGTGTTGAGGCCACGCCCGTCGACGCTGACGAGACGCGCGTGGGTTTCGGTCTCCGTCTCGACCGACGCAAAGACCTTGTGCCTCAGGGAGCCGAGCAGATGTGCGGGATCTGCGGCATCTACAATCTGACGGGGCAGCCCGTCGACCAGGCGCTGCTCGGTGCCATGACCGACATCATGCGCCATCGCGGCCCCGACGGCCGAGGCATCTACGTCCAGGGTGCGGTCGGCCTCGGCCATCGCCGGCTGAGCATCATCGATCTGGACGGCGGCGCCCAGCCCCTGGGCAACGAAGACGGCAGCATCCAGGTCGTCTTCAATGGGGAGATCTACAACTTCGTCGAGCTCCGGGAGCGCCTGGAGAACTCAGGTCACGCGTTCCGCACTCGCTCCGATACCGAAGTGATCGTGCACGCCTATGAGCAGTGGGGTCACGCGTGCGTGAAGAAGTTCAACGGCATGTTCGCCTTCGCGCTGTGGGATTCGCGGCGGCGTCAGCTCTTCATCGCCCGCGACCACCTCGGCATCAAGCCCTTGTACTATTTCCATAATGGTCACTCGCTTGTCTTCGCCTCTGAGATCAAGTCTCTGTTGCAGCATGGCGACTGCCCGAGGGCGGTGGATGAGGATTCGCTGGCGGCGTTGTTCACGTTCCGCTATGTCCCTTCGCCGAACACGCTCTTCAAGGGGATCCGCAAACTCCCGCCCGGGCACCTGCTCATGGTCGACAGCCGCGGCGTGAGGACCGAGCGATACTGGACAGTGATCCCGCGGGCAGAGGCGAACCGGAGCGAAGAGTCGTTGATCGAGGAATACCAGTATCTGGTGGAGGACGCAGTCCGGTTGCAACTGCGCAGCGACGTCCCTTTGGGGCTGTTCCTCAGCTCGGGAGTCGATTCGGGCACCCTGCTGGCCATCATGAGTGACCACGCCAGCAGGCCGGTGCAGACCTACACCATCGGCTTCCAAGAGGGCTCAAGGACCAACGAGGTCGACGAAGCGAAGGCGATGGCCAGGATGTTCGGGGCCGACCATGACTTCCAGGTGCTCGGTCCCGCAGACTACGTCCGGTACTACGAACGGTACATGTGGGACCTGGAGGAACCGGTGGGCAACGAGACCGCCGCCGCCTTCTATTTCGTTTCTCGCATCACATCCCGAGAGGTCAAAGTCGCCCTGTGCGGGCAGGGGCCCGACGAGCTCTGGGCCGGATACGATCGCCACAGGGGCGCCCGGCTTTCTTCGATCTACAGCCGCACGCCGAGGATTGCGAGCGGCGGCATCCAAGCGGTGGTGAAACGACTGCCCGGCCGAATGGAACGTCTGAAGCGTGGAGCGGACTCCCTCGCCGAGCCGGACATGCTTACGCGGTTCGCCAAGGTTTACTCGTTCTTCAGCGCCGACATGAAGGCCCAGCTCTACAAAGGCGCACTCAAGGCCGACTTCGAGCGGGATCGCTACGGCACCCGCAAGGCCCTGGGCCGATTGCAGACGGACGTGCGTCACCTCGATCCGCTCACCCAGATGCTCTACATCGACGCCAGGTCCAATCTGCCTGACGATCTCCTGATGGTCGGGGACAAGACCTCCATGGCCTGCTCCCTGGAAACGCGCGTGCCGTACCTGGACCACCGGCTGGTCGAGTTCGCCGAGCGACTTCCCGGTTCGCTGCGCCTCAACGGACTGACTGGGAAGTACCTGCACAAGAAGAGCGCCCTGAAGTGGCTGCCGAGGGACATCGTCTACCGCAAGAAGAAGGGCTTTGCCAATCCGATCGAGCAATGGTTCCGGGTAGGGATGAAGTCCTATGTGGAGGACTGCCTTCTCAGTCCTGATGCAGGCATCGCCCGGTACTTCGACCAGGAATACATCAGGCGGATCCTCCGCATGGATCAGACCGGAAGAGCGCAGTACCGCCGGCAGATCTACCTGCTGCTGTCGCTCGAACTCTGGCACAGGACGTTCATGGACCCCGGCACGCCCGGCCCGCGCCGAGCCCCGTCCAGCTGAGGCGGTCGGCCTCGCCGTGGGAATGACGGTTCTCTTCGCGGCCAAGCGAACGAGAAGCGAGAAATGAGGATCGCTTCGAGGAAGACCCTTCCCATGCTTGCGAGCGTGGCCGCGATTCTCGTCGCGGCCGATGCCCTGGGGATCGTCGTCTCTCATCTCCGCGGGGGCTACCACCGCATGAGCATCTTCAACGTCGATCAGGGGGGGAACGCGCCCGCGTACTATTTCGCCGTGCTGATACTCCTGCTCGCGGGTCTTCTCGCCGTCGTCTCGACGGCCAGGAGAGCGGCAGGGGAGAGAGACCGCCCGTACTGGACCGGTCTCGCGGTGCTTGCGCTGTGCTTCTCCGTCGACGAGGCGGTCGGGATTCACGACCGACTGGCCGAGTATGCGGGCAGAATCCTCCGGATCCCGGTGGCCGTCTGGACCTACGCCTGGGTAGCACCATACGCAGCCCTGATGATCATCGTGGTCGTCATCTACTTCCGGTTCTTCATGTCGTTAAGACGAAGAATCCGCTTCCTCATGGGTCTGGCGTTCGCCGTCTACGTGGCCGGCGCGATCGTCGCCGAGTCCATCGGTGGCTACTTCGCTCGAACCATGAGCATGAGGAGCGCCCCGTATCAGCTCATGACGACTCTTGAGTGGGCACTGGAGGTGGCGGGAGTGCTCGTAGCTATCTACGCGGTGATGACGTACATCGATGAGGAACTGGGGGGACTCGAGCTGCGCACAGGATCGTCGGGATGAACCGCGGAGGTCACGCCGTCCAGCGGTAGAAGGCCTCGCCCATGGCGCGGCAGACCCATGCCGGTGAAGTGCGGATGACTCGCTGCGACAGGTCGCCGCCACCATGTCGCCTCTCCCGAGGCGCTTTGGGTGCGATGTGGGTGTACACGAGGGGCTCTTCCAGTGCGCCCATCCGTGTCTTGAACGCCCGCAGGCCGTCGGCTTCCGGGTCCGTCCGCCCCAGATCGTAGGTGTGATAGCCCTCCACACAGGCCGCCGACATGATCTCCCAGTGCATCAGATGTCCAGCCCCGGTGTCCCGACGGTCCGGGTCCGATGCCTGGTACTTGGCTACGATCGTCCCGTTGTATGTGAGGCAAAGGCACGCCGCCAGGGCCTCTTCGTCAAGAGTGGCCGTCGCCACGAATCCGTTGCCGGCGGCGAGGATCCGCGTCGCGAGCAGGTCGAAGAACCGTCGCGGCTGCACCGGCACACCGAGCCGGCGTCTCGTCATCGTGTGCAGCCGGTAGTAGAGCGCGATGTCCTTCGAATCGCTCCCGCGAGTCACGCGCACGCCGCTGTTCCTGGCCTGGTTGCGGTGCTGGCGGAAATTCCGCTGGGGACGCAGCCCAGCCGGGTCCGGAGGTAGTTCGACCAGGTGGACGTAACCGGCGTCGACCCGATGCCGGTTCTCACCGGGGGGCAGGGCGGACCGGATCTCCAGACCATGGACCGGGCTGTCTGCGACGTGGTTCTCGAGGGCCGAGACGACGACCTCCATGGAGATGTCCGGACGCGCGAGGACCGGGCACGAGTCGGAGAAGGGCAGGGAGACCCACCTCAACCTGCCGAGAGGGAGACGGACGGCAACCACCGGGATTCCACCGACGATCTCGCCGTCTGCGTCGTTAGCCGTCAACGCGAAGGCCCGAAAACGATAGCAGTCCGCCAGGAGCGAGGCCCAGGCCGGGAGGTGGAAGGGCCCCGCGTTCCGGTTGGCGGCAACGAACGCACCCCAGTCCGGGTCCTCGATGGGCACAACCGCGACGCTCATGAGACTGCCGTCTGGCTGAACCCTGCTTGCCCGAGTCTGTGCGTCGTCATCTTCGTCACGGCAGGCACCCGTACAGGTCGTTCAGGTCAGGGGGGCACCCCGGAACATAGATGTACCCGTGTTCCCGGGCCACGTCCCGAGTGCACGACCCTACGCAGAACACGGTGTCGTGCTCTTCGCGCCACTGCGCGTTGCGGCCCATGATCATCTCGGCTCCTTTGACCGAGCAGCCGATGAGCTTCCGCTTGGCGCGAAAGTTGCCGGGCCTCAGCAGGTCGGCTTTGGCATCGGCGAGGAGAGCACGGCAGCCTGTGCACGCTTGCGGGTTGGACCAGAGTCGAAGTCGCCCGAGAGTCTTCGCCTCGCTCGCTGCCGGACGGGCGGCGATACGCTCGAGGGTACCCTCCTCGCCCACGACGGAGAAGCCTTCCTCGAACACGCCGGCCTGTCTGCTGAGGCGCACGTGTTCGGGCTGGTCGATCCCCAGGAGTCGACAGGCGGCCGCATCGACCTCACCGCAGTTGTCTCCTGAGATGAGCACGTTCGGGCCGAAGAAACGGCTGCAGTCCATGATGGTGAGCGATGGCCTCACGGCGGCGTTCAGTGCGGCGATGCGCTCATGCAACCCGAGCCTGTGATACTCCTTCTTGACCTCGGGGAGCAGGATCCCTTTCTGGTTCTTCAGAGCGCCGGAGATGATGCACGCGCTGCTGTACTTCAGGATGGGCAGATTGACGTAGACACGATCCAGCGCGACCGCCGGCGCGGCGAGCTCTCCGTAGTCCCACGCGACCGGGGCCCGTTCCGCCTCGTGAAGGTCGACCAGAGGGACGTCCAGGTCCCGGGAGAGACGGGCGTACCCGGACACCTGGAAGTTCCTTCGCGGGTCGCGTCCGACCGCGACGCCGTCGCCCATGACGATGTCAAGGGAACCGTCCCGCTCCCGGAGTGCCCGGACTAACGTCGCGACGAGTGCGGGAGGAGTGATTGCTCCGCTGTCCGGCCTCGCGGCGAAGACGATGTTCGGCTTGAGGAACACGCCGCGGTTCCAGTCGAGGTCCGCCCAGAAGGCGTCCAGGATCTCGCGGAATGCCTCCAGGAGCGGCTGCCGCCGGGCGTGCAGGAGGACGGTCACTCTGCCTCCGTCGTGGGCGCGCGGAAGAACTTGTCCTGCACCCGCGCGGGGATCTGGAGGAAGTCCAGGACCTTCCTCAGCTCCGCATCCAGGTGTGATTGGTCCTCGATCTCCGCAAGCATCCGCAAGGCCTCCGCCCGCCCGATCCCTCCCGACCGGATCAGTCCGCAGAGATAGAGCCCCGCGGACGAGATGCCGAACTCCTTCTTGTAGGTGTAGTCGAGAAGGGGCTCCAGGATGCAGTCGTAGCGCCACGAGAGCGACTTCGGCGGTCTCTTCCACCCGACCTCGTCCGCCAAGGTCTTCTCGATGGTCCCCTGGTCCCACTCGACGTACTCGAAGACTTTGATCGTCTCGGGCCCGGGCTCGGGTGTACGTGCTCGTTTGTACACGTTCAACCTGCTGTTCCCCGGGACCGGGAACTGCCGCCGCTGGTCGACGAGACTGAGACAAGCCTTGGTCTGGTAGAGGCCGAATATGGCCTTGTCCCCGGCGGACAGGTTCCTGAGCCGACGCGCGAGGATCTTCGTCCGGCTGCCGGGGTCCCACCACACTTCACTGGCGGTGACGCCGCTGAGCATGAACGGGATCCCTCTTTCGCGGGCCGTCCGGCCGAGCACTGCCTCGATGCCGTAGTGGCAGAACATGCACTGTCCCCAAGTAGTCCCCGTGCCCGCAAGCGACGTCAAATGGTTGCGCATGAAGTCGTACTCCAGGTTGTTCCTGGACCTGACGATCAGCAATTCGAGCCCAAGGTTGTCGCATACTGCCCTGACGTTCCGTCTGGCGAGGTCGACCATGAACGTGAAGTCGTAACAGACCGCCAGGGCGCGAAGCCCATACTTCTTCTTGGCGAGGTAGGCGACGTAGCAGCTGTCCTTGCCGCCGCTGATGCCGAGGACACAGTCGTAGCGAGAGCCGCTCTTCGATTGGAGCTTCTGCAGGAGAAGGTCCTCTCCGAGCGGCGCTCGTGGCGAGTACTGACGGCAGTGGGTGCAGACTCCCTCGCCGTCGAAGGAGATGCCGGGGTACGTGGCCGGCAGCAAGCAACGAGTGCAGCGGGCGGTCATGACCCGGTCCCTGCCGGACTCTCGTCTTGGTTCCACGGGACGGTGACGTCCTTGATCCTCCTCGCCGGGACGCCGCCGACCACCGTGTACGGGGGCACGCTCCTCGTGACCACTGAGTTGGCGCCGACCACGGCGCCTTCGCCGATGGTCACACCCGGCAGGATCACGGCACCGGTGCCCAGCCACACGTCGCGCTCGAGCGTGATGTCGCCGGTGTGGGAGTTCACGTAGGGGGCAATGCGTGAGTCGTTCGGCTGGGTGTGGAGCACGAAGGTCACCCGCGGCGCAATCGACGAGCGGTCTCCGATCCTCAGGGTGACGTTCGTCTGACCGAGGTCATCGATGATGATCACGTCTTCCCCAACGTAGACCTGCTCACCGATGACGTAACCACACATACGAAGGAGCCTGACGCGCAGGCCGACCCCGGGGAGGTGCTTCGCGGTGAGTTTGAGGAGCTTCCGCTTGGCGCTCGTGGATTTCGAACAGGTCATGGGCAGGACTCCGGCCGACGCGTGGCCTCCAGGATGCGAGAACCCTCGTTGATGGAAGCTGCGATGTGTGCGATGTCGCGGCGGCGCAGGGTGTAGTGGATGGGCACGAGCAACGTCGTCCTGGTGAGTCGTTCCGCGTTGGGGCAGTCGCCGCGATACCTGTACTTCGCGCGAGCTACTTCAGCGCCTCCGTCCAGGTACTTGCCGGTGTCGACTCCTCGAGCGAGCAGATGATCGGCCATGCGGTCGCGCTGCTGCTCATCTTGGAAGAGGATCGGGAACTGGAACCAGTTTCTGGTCCGGTCCGGGCTCTCGGCAGGGAGGACGAAACCGCGGGGCTCGACCGCGTCGAGCAACAAGCCGGCGTGTTGCCGCTGGCGTTCGACCTTCTCCCGGAAGGCGAGGATCCGTTCGTCGATGAGCGCGAGGTTCGTCGCGTCGATCTGGCCGGGTTCGAAGCCGTCCTTGGCGGTCAGATTCAACCGCCGGTCCAGGCGCATGCCTACCGGGTAGCCGATGAGTCCGTACCAAGGCCGGTTGTACAGGGCGGCCTTCACGACGGTTGACACCGTGGCGGAGGCCATCCTCGCCGTTGAGCGCCGGACGAAGGAATCCACCACTTGCCGGATCTTGGTGCGCAATCCCGGATCCCGGCACAGTATCGCGCTCCCTTCGCCGGCCGAGAGGTACTTGCCGCAGCGAAACGAGAAGAAGGAAGCGCTTCCCAGCAACCCTGTCTGCCTGCCCCTGTACGAGCTAAGGAAGGAGTGGGCGCAGTCCTCGATGACGGGGACGTCGCCCGCGGCCGCGTTCACCGCATCCATGTCTGCCGGCTGACCGAACACGTGGACGGGTACGACGGCCCTCAGGTCGGCGCGCTTCCGAAGGAGGTCGTCCACCGAGATGTTGCAGCTATCAAGATCCGAGTCGATGAAGCGCGGCGTGAGGCCGGCCTGGCTGATCGCCTCGAACACGACCGAACAGCAGAAGAGGGGGACACCCACGCTGGAGCCTTTGGGCAGATCCAGCGCCCGGAGGATCGCGTACAGCGAAGTCCTGCCGGCGTTGGTCCAGACCGGCTCCGCCTGGAGGACCCGGGCCGCGTCGAAGGCCTGTGACCTGTGCCGATAGATGCCGGAGGCTGCGCTGACGAGAGCGCGCCACCCGTAGTCCCAGTTGTTCCGGGGGATGAGATCGGCGGCGCTACGCAGCGTCACGTCGCGCCTCCTCGAGTCACGGCTTCTTCCCCGAACTCCCGGGCTACCCGTCCGCCCATCAAGGCGCGCTCGTAGGCCGCGATCAGATTGGGGGCCTGACGCTCCCACCGCAACGCCGGCGCGCGACGGGCGGCTTCCGCTGCCATCGCAGCCCGGAGCCCGGGATCGGTGAGTACCTCGAGGAGGCGCCCGGCGAAACCTTCGATGTCACCGGGCGCGGCGTACACGGCGGCATCGCCTGCCGACACCCTGGTCTCGGGCAGATCGAATGCGACCATCGGCGTGCCCGACGCCACATACTCCATGACCTTGACGAAGGTGGACCGGTCGTTCAGCGGGTTCGAGGGTTCTGGACACACGCAGGCGTCCGCGGTCACGAGGTACTGCGAGAGGAGCTCGTCGTCCGTGACCCAGCCCGCGAAGTCGACGTAGTCCTCAACGCCCAACTCGCGCGCCCGCCGCTTGAGGTCGGCGGCGGCGTTGCCGTCGCCCACCAGGGCGAACGTGGCGTCGTGGAACCCCCTCGCGTCGACGAGCGTGTGGATCACGTCCAGCAGTACGTCGACTCCGTCCTGGTGGCCCATGATGCCCATGTAGACGACGAGCAGCCTGCGGCCTCTTCTGAGCGAGGGGTCGGGCGCGACCGGGAGGGGCCAATCCCCCCGTGGGCCGTTGCGCACCACGAACACCCTGTCGGGAGACACACCGCCCCGAGAGAGCGCCACCTCTCGGAAGGATTCGTTGCAGGCGAGCACCACGTCGGCGAGGCGGTACGACATGCGCTCCGACCATCGCAGCGCGGCCATGATCGGGCCGCCGTCCGTCGCGAACAGCGCCGAATACAGCTCGGGCGTGAGGTCATGCTGATCGAAGACGAAACGCTTCCCGGCAAGCTTGAAAGGCCAGGAGATGAGGAAGAACAGATCCGGGGGGTTGCAGGCTTGGATGACGTCGAAGCCTGGGGAGCGCGCCAGCCCGATCATGAGCCGCAAGGTGTTCCCGAGCGCCACGAGGTACTCGATGACCTGGGAGCCCTTGCCTCCCGAGGCGTGTCGCGGACGGAAGCTCCTCACGAGCACGTCGTCCAGACCGTCCTGCGCGTACCGGTCCGGAGCGACCGGGGAGATGACGCTCACTCTGTAGCCGTCAGCAAGCAGCGCCTGTGCCTCCGCCGTGACGCGGCGGTCGACGGCGTAGGCTTGATTCTCGATGAGGATGAGGACCCTTGCCTTGCGTTTGCGCTTGCTCATGACGGAGGGATCCAAGTCATACACCCTTTCACGCGCCGCACCGGGTGGGGGGTAACGGCCGGTCAGGCGTGCAGGTAGAGAGTCAGATAGTAACGGGGCCGGGACTTCTTGGCTAGACATGTAGTAGCCTACGCGTGAGGCGAACGGGTGAGCCGTGTGCGACGATGCGTCCCCAGGGTAGCCGGCTGGCAGTGCCGCGGCTTCGCTTGGGGACACCTGCTCAGTCGACTCAGGCCGTAGCTTCAAAGCACGTTGAGGGTGATGCTCTGACGGACTGATGACCAGACGCCCTACGAAGAGGAGCTGTCAATGGTCGAAGAGCCCATGAGCAGCCTTCTCGCCGACGACGCGATCGCCCGGCTCCTGGGTGTGAGCGCAGTCGACAAGAGCGCGGTCGAGGAGGCTGTCCTCGTCTCGTCGGGAGCCCTGCCCGAGCGTGCTCGGACGGCGCTGGCCGAATCCGGGCTCAAGGGCTTGGCCGATGCCGTGTTGCTCGAAGGCCAGTTCGGCCCCGGTCATTTCGCGCTGTCGGGCTCGCGCCGGCTGTACTATCGCGTGCGACCTGCGCTTCCGGGCAGGGCGCGGGCGCTTCTGCGACGCGTCGTGGTGAGTGGCGCGAAGGACGACCCTCCACTGCGTTGGCCGGTGGAGGACAGGTTCGTTTCCTTCGCGGAACAGGTGCATGCAGTGCTCGAGAAGACAGGGTCTGCCCGGCCTCTTCCATGGTGGCCCTCCGGCCGAAGCTTCGCCATCACGCTGACTCATGATGTGGAAGGGCCGTACGGCGTCTCTCATCTGCCGGACCTGCTCGCTCTGGAGCGAGAACGCGGTTTTCGCTCTTCCGTGTCGTTCGTCGGAGCCGCCTATCAGGTCCCGAGCTCGTTGCTCGATGACCTCAGGACAGATGGCTTCGAGATCGCCTTGCACGGGTGGCGGCATGACGGCACGCTGTTCGCCTCGCGCGGAGCGTTCGAGCAGGCGCTACCCAGCATGAACCGGCGTCTGCGGCAGTGGGCTTCGGTCGGCTTCAGGTCGCCGATGACGCACCGCAATCCGCTCTGGATGCAGGGGCTGGACATCAAGTGGGATTCATCCTTCTTCGACTCCGATCCGTTCGAGCCGATCCCCGGGGGAGTCATGACGATCTGGCCGTTCGTGATGGGCCGGTTCGTCGAGCTGCCGTACACGCTCCCACAGGATCATGCCCTGATAGAGACGCTTGGGGAGAGCACGCCTGCGATCTGGATCAGGAAGCTGGATTTCATCGCGGCGCACGGCGGCATGGCCTTGCTGAACAGCCACCCCGACTACTTGTGCCGCTCCGGAAGACTCACGATGTACGCGGAGTTCCTCGACGAAATCGCCGGTCGCTCCGGCTACTGGCACGCCTTGCCGAGGGATGTTGCGTCGTGGACCCTCAAGCGGTGGGGTGGCGACCTGGGAACATGGGACGGCAAGGTCGCCGAGCGTCTCGCGCTAGCTCAGTCGTGACTCGAGCACGCCGGCGATGCGCTCGGCTGCGTGGCCGTCTCCGAACGGGTTGGACGCGCGCGCCATCTGGCAGTAGGCCGCAGCGTCCCCGAGCAGCGATGAGGCTTCGGTGAAGATCCGCTCAGGGTCCGTGCCAACGACCTTCGCCACGCCGCACTCGACCGCCTCCGGGCGCTCGGTGTCCTGTCTCAGCACGAGGACCGGCTTGCCCAGCGACGGCGCCTCTTCCTGCATGCCCCCGGAGTCGGACAGGACCAGCGTGGAGGCCTCCATCAGGTGGACGAACGGCAGGTACTCGAGTGGATCGAGCAGCATCACCCTCTCGACGCCTCTCAGCGCTGTGTCGACAGCCTCCCTGACCACGGGGTTCTTGTGCACCGAGAACACGATCACGATGTCCTCGTTCACCTCGACGAGGCGTCTGAGGGCACGGCAGATGTCGCGGATGGGTTCGCCCCAGTTCTCCCGTCTATGGGCCGTGACGAGCACGATGCGCATGTCGCCGGCAAGGGCATCGGCGAGCCTCCCCGGTGGGAACACGAAGGGCACCTCGAGCGCCTCGAAGAGGGCGTCGATGACGGTGTTCCCCGTGAGTGATATGGAATCTGCGGAGACGCCCTCGGCGAGGAGATTGGCTTGGGCGCCGATGGTGGCCGCGAAATGCCATGTCGCAAGGCGGGTGGTGAGGCGCCGGTTCATCTCCTCCGGGAACGGACAGTCGGGCGTGCCGGTGCGGAGGCCTGCCTCCACGTGCGCGACCGGCACCCCCCTGTAAAAGGCGGCGAGTGCCGCGACGAAGGTCGTCGTGGTGTCACCTTGCACGATCACGGCGTCCGGTGCCAACTCGTCGAGCACAGGCGCTATCCCGGACAGGACCCGGCACGTCAGTTGATCAAGTAACTGTCGCGGAAGCATCACGTCGAGGTCCGCGTCCGGCGCGATGTCGAACAGTCGCAGCACTTGGTCCAGCATCTCACGATGCTGGCCCGTGACGAGTACACGCACATCCAGCACGTCTCGCTCGCGCAGGCGACGGATGACCGGCGCGAGTTTGATGGCCTCAGGCCTTGTCCCGAACGCCACGACGACGCACCGACGGGCCATGTGACCCCCGATCTTTCGAACGACTGCCGGAACCGCCGGCGACCGCGGGCCGGCGGCATTGCGCGGCCTAGGCTACCGCAGGCGGACCGGATGAGGAAGGGCCCACCTCGCGGCCTTCCCGCTTGGAACGCGGTTGCCCGAGTCGCCATCAGCGGTCCAGGCGTCGGGCGGTGCCTGAGGCGGCCGGCCAGGGCGAAGGGTCTCGCATGAGCCGGGTAGTCGAACGCCGACCTTCGCGAAGAGCCAGCGCCACCGGGACGGTCCCAGCCGGCGCCCATCATGGACTGGCCGCCTTGGGCAGGCCCGGACGGCCAGAGTGCGCGTGCACGGCAGGCACCTCGCCCGTCGTGAAGGCAGCGCGCTGCACGGCGGTCCAGGTGAAGGGAGTCGTGGAGGTTGTTGAGGACGTGCATGACTTACCGTTGCCTGTCGAGGCAACGGAGCGTCCGGCGCGATGATGGGTTTCCGGCCTCGCGTCGAGGTGATTTCGGGAGGATGACGACGGGCCCGGGTCGCGACGCGACTCGCCGCCAGGGCGAAGTCAAGAAAGGCAACGCCTCCGTCATACTAAGCACACGCAAATTGATGTACGCTCGCTTGCGAGTCATGCGGGCTTGCCCATCAGAACGGCGGGCAGGGCAAGTCAGCGTGGACATGCGGCCGTGCTGTGCGCATGCCACCTGAAGCGGCGGGAGGGGCGACTCTTGGCTACGGGTGTTCCTTTTGTGGACCTCCGCGGCGAGGCGCGCGAACTGCATGAGACTCTGACCGAGATCTTCGGCTCGGTGCTGTCGCGGGCGGCGTACGTCATGGGACCGGAATGCGCGGACTTCGAGGCCGCTTTCGCCTCGTTCTGCGGCTCGGACTTCTGTGCGGGCGTGAGTTCCGGAACGGACGCGGTACGCCTGGCCCTTCAGGGCGTCGGCGTCGCGCCGGGGGACGAAGTCATCGTGCCCGTCAACACGTTCATGGCGACCGCCGAGGCCGTAGGCCACGCCGGAGCTACGCCGGTCTTCGTGGACTGTCTGCCGGACACGGCGAACATCGATGCGGCAGCGATTGAGGCCGCGATCACCCCACGCACCAAGGCGATCGTGCCTGTGCATCTGTACGGGCAGCCGGCCGACATGGACCCGATCCTCGAGCTCGCGGCAAGGCGCGGTCTGGCCGTCATCGAGGACGCCTGCCAGGCCCACGGGGCACTGTACAGAGGGCGGCCGTGCGGTTCCATGGGCGTCACGGCCGCGTTCAGCTTCTACCCCGGCAAGAACCTTGGGGCGTTGGGCGACGGCGGTGCCGTCGTCACCAGCGACCCCGTCGCCTATCGCGCGGTCCGGCTGCTGCGCAACCACGGCGAGGAGACCAAGTCCCTTCACGAAGTCGTCGGATACTGCAACCGGCTGGACAATCTGCAGGCGGGTTTCTTGCTGGCCAAACTGGGACGGCTTCCCGCGGCGAACGACAGGCGACGCCGCGCGGCCGCCAGCTACGATCAGATGCTGCGGAGCGTCGCGGGGGTCACTCCGATCGCCGTACGGGACGACGTGGAGGCCGTGTACCATCTGTACGTGGTGCAGGTCGACGACCGGGATGCCGTGAGGGAGAGGCTGGGAGCTCACGGCGTGCAGTCGGGTATCCACTACCCGCTGCCGCTGCACCTGCAGCCGGCATACAGAGGCCTTGGCTACGCACGCGGCGACTTCCCGCGGGCTGAGGAGCTGTCGTCGCATATCCTGAGTCTGCCGATGTTCCCGGCGATCACTGACGGGCAGATCGAGTCGGTGGTCGAGCTGCTGGACGCAGCCACCTGCTGAGGTGTCCTGCTTTGTGGCTCATCTTCCGGATACGACTCTGGGCTCTGGCAATCGATATCGCCCTTGCTTTGCTGAGCTACGAAGCGGCAATCGTCGCGTTCGCATGGCTGCATGACCACGCGCTGGAGCTGCACACGCGATCGTTCGACTGGGGCCCTCTGCTGGCCCTCATCGCGATCGTCGGCACGTTCTTCTACATGGGCCTCTACAAACTCGAGATCTGGGTCTCGCGACCGTTGCATCTCGCCACGTTGTTCAAGGCGGTCCTGGTCGCCCTGATCGTCACTTGCTTCTTCGTGTTCACGTTCAAGGCGCCGTTCGTCGACTACTCGAGATTCACCACGTTCCTGGCGTTCGGGCTCTTCTTCCTGCTCACCGGCTTCGTGCGTATCGGCCTGGTCGACCGCCTCTACCGGGCGGACGTGCGCAACCGGCGCGGGCCGACTATCGTGATCGGCGATTCCACCGACAGCGGGATCCTCGTGAGCCGCCTCAAGGAGTTGCGGGGATACTCGCGCACTCTGGTCCTGCAGCCACACGACAGGAGCCGCAACGGCAACCCGGCGGAGTCTCATCTGATCACCGCCATCGAGACCGCCGAACCCGCTCCGCGCCAGGTGTTCATCGATGGCGCCTCCGCCGGCTACAGGGCCTGCATCGACCTCGTCCGAGCCGCTCGTCTGCGCGGCGCCGACGCCTACGTGACCGGCAGGCTGGTCAGCGCGCTCGACACGACGAAGCTGCTCATGCGCCTGTTCGAGCTCCCCGTGATGCGCGCGCGCTCGAACCCCATCTTGCAGGACTCGGCGGGCGAATCCATCTCGAAGCGTTCGTTCGACATAGTCATCTCGGCCGTTGCCCTCATCCTCCTGGCGCCGGTCTTCGCAGCCGTCGCCGTGGCCATCAAGATCGATTCGCCCGGGCCGGTGTTCTTCCGGCAGCGGAGGGTGGGCCTGAATGGCACCACGTTCCGGCTGCTCAAGTTCCGCTCTATGCGGACGGGCAGCGCGGCGGCCGATCACCAGGGCTATGTCTGCAGCCTCATCCAGAACGGCGAAGTCGCGTGTGTGGATGAGAACGGAGTGGAGGTCTACAAGCTGCCCGAAGACGCCCGGGTCACCCGTGTGGGCCATTTCTTGAGGAAGTACTCGCTGGACGAGCTGCCCCAGTTCTGGAACGTCCTGACCGGCGACATGAGCGTAGTGGGCCCGCGGCCGGCGTTGGAGTACGAGGTGGCGGCCTACAGGGAATGGCATCGCCTGCGGCTTCAGGTCACGCCCGGCGTGAGCGGCCTCTGGCAGGTATCTGGGCGGTCACGCGTGAGCTTCGATCAGATGGTGTTCCAGGACGTCATGTACGGCTGCAATCAGTCTCTGCTGACTGACGTCTACATCTGCTACCGCACGCTCCCGGCTGTCCTCATCGGCAGAGGGGCACTGTGAGTCCAGCTCTTGTCGAAAGGAGTGTCGGCGATGCCTGATGGAGCTGTCGCCCCTCTCGGGGTCGCGCTTGTCGGCTACGGCTACTGGGGACCCAACCTGCTGCGCAACTACATGGAACTGCCGGGCGTGACCGTCAGATCGGTGTGCGATCGGCGGCCGGAGGTCCTGCAGAAGGCACAGACTCGCTACCCGTCCGTGACCGTCACGGTCGACCTGGCGGACGTGCTCGCCGACGACGACGTCGACGCCGTCGTCATAGCTACGCCCGTGCGCACGCACTTCCCCATAGCGATGGCGGCGCTCGAGGCCGGGAAGCATGTCTTCGTCGAGAAGCCCATCACGGACGACTCTCTCCATGCCCGCCGGCTGGTGGACCTGGCTGCGGACAGGAGTCTCGTGCTCATGGTCGGCCACACGTTCGTCTTCAGCCCGCCGGTCCGCAGGGTCAAGGAGCTGATCGATGCCGGGGAGCTGGGCGACATCTACTTCGTCACGACGCAGCGGGTCAACCTCGGCCTGCACCAGAAGGACGTCAGCGTCATCTGGGACCTCGCGCCCCACGATCTGTCCATCCTCTACTACTGGCTGGACGAGACCGCCGAGAGCGTCACGGTGATGAGCCGCGCTTGCATCAGGGCGGACATCCCGGATGTGGCCTTCATCAACCTTCGCTTCGCGAGTGGCGTCGTGGCGGAGATCCAGGCGTCCTGGCTCTCGCCGGTCAAGCTCCGCCGGACGATCGTCGTGGGCAGCAAGAAGATGCTGGTCTACGACGACACCGAGAGCGTGGAGAAGGTGAAGATCTACGACCACGGCGTTGACTTCAAGGACCCGACGGACTTCGGCGAATTCCAGCTCAGCTACCGCACGGGAGATATCGTGGCGCCCAAGATCCCAGGCATCGAGCCCCTGTGGCTGGAGGCGCAGCACTTCATCGAGTCCGTGCGGACGGGTGACCCCCCGGTCACCGACGGCTGGGCCGGACTGCGCGTCGTGGCTTCACTGGAGGCCGCCCAGGATTCACTGGTCAGAGGGGGCACTCAGGCAATCATAACGCCGGACTTGGCCGCCTTGTCGGAAGGCGCTGCGTGACGCCGCCGACCGGCCGCGCAGGGGTCCGAGAGTCCGGATCGCCTGAACGCCATCATCGGAGAGGACCGCGTCCGTACCTGCCGTCGGTGTCCGGGAAGCCGCTCGTGTATTCCACTGGACGCTCGAGGGCGAGGTGTAGGGGCGGGTGCAGACGACGCAGGGTGGCGTGTTCGCCGCATTGACCGTCGCGGGGTGAGCGTCGCGCGCGTGGGCCTCTTCCCCGGCCCGCGCACGGTGCGACGCAAGCCGCCGTCGGCGTCTTCATCGCCGGCTGAAGCAGGTCAGGCGCGAGCGAGCGCCGCGCCAGATCAGCGTTTCCCGGACGACCACGGGCCTGGCGAGGTGGAATGAGTCCGCGTCGGGCAACCCTCTGTTGCCAAGACTGACAACGGCTTACGAGGATGTGGACGTCCGCAAGCCG
>Ga0335071_10002464_pt1 | contig 19827 bp, 13 predicted proteins | sample Lox_Sample_15_FD_206724 | JGI IMG/M metagenome (GOLD analysis project Ga0335071, IMG submission 206724) | Soil microbial communities from Loxahatchee National Wildlife Refuge, Florida, United States - Lox_Sample_1.5 | ecosystem: Environmental > Terrestrial > Soil > Wetlands | place: USA...
CACGAGACGCGCGTGGCGCTGCTCTCCTCGGCCGGCCTGTGGGCCGCGGCGGCGGTGCTGTTGACGCTGGCGGCGACGATCCTGTCGCTCGCGGTCCGCCACGGGCCGCAGGCGCTCCACGACGTCGGCGAGACGGCCTTTCGGTCGTTCGGGCCGAGCGCCGCGCTCCCTCTCGGACTCCTGATCGCCGGCGTGCCGCTCTTCTTCGGGTTCGGACCGCTGTGGCTGGTGCTGTACTGGGGCGCGCTTCTGTGGTCCTACGCCGACGGCCGCGAGCGCTTCGTCCTCGGCGCGGGCTTCGTCGGTCTCGCGCTCGTCGTCCCGCTCTGCGCCTGGATCGCCGAGGAGAACATCCGGGAGCGCTCGCCTCTGTTCGTGGCCGCGATCGACCTCGAGGAGCGGCGCGAGGACGCGAGCGCCGAGGACGGGTTGAAGCAGGCGGCGGCCGTCTTCCCGGAAGACGCGGACGTCTGGTTCCTCCTCGGCACGTACGCCGAACGGGCCGGCGACCTCGAGCGCGCCCTCGAGGACTACGGCCGGGCGGTCCGGGCCGACCCGTCCGACTACCGCCCGAGCCTCTCGCGCGGCAACGTCCACTTCACCGAGGGCGACTACGGCGAGGCCGTGCGCGACTACATCGAGGCCACGAAGAAGGCGCCCCGCGCGGCCGACGCCCTCTACAACCTGGCGCTCGCGCGCGGCGAGGCTTACGACTTCGACGGGCAGGCCCAGGCGATGGCCCAGGCGCGGGCCCTCTCGGCCTCGCAGGTCGCGGCCTGGTCGAGCACGCCGACGCTCGCGCGCGTGGTTTCGCCCGGGTACTCGGTCGCGCAGGCCCGGGCGCGCATCGCGGACTGGAACGCGCAGCCGAAGAGCCGCCGTCTTCCGGGACACGGGACCGCCGCGCGGCCGTGGCGGGCGCTGATCTCGCCCTGGGCCCTCGGGCCCCTGGCGGTGCTCGGCCTCGGCGTGTTGATCGCGCGCGTGCGGCGCCGCCGCGGCGTGGCGACGCTCTGCGAGCGCTGCGGCAGGGTCTTCTGCAACCGCTGCCGGCGCTACGGCGATCCTCCCGATCTCTGCACGATGTGCGCGCGGATGATGCGGCGCGAGGTGCCGGACATCGAGGTGCAGGCCGCCGAGGCCTCCGGCGCGCAGCGGCGCGCGGTCCGGCGGGCGCGGTGGAGCCGGATCGCCTCGCTCGTCCTGCCCGGGTCCCATGCCTTCGGCGAGGGGCGGCCCGTCGCCGGCGCCATCACGCTCTTTCTCTTCTTCTTCGGAGCGGCTGCCGCGGTCCTCGACGAGCGGTTCTTCGACCCGCGCACGCTCGCCCCCGAAGGGGCGCGGGCCGCCGTCGTCGCCGGCCTGATCCTCGCCCTGATGGTGTGGCTGCGCGCCCAGCTCGTCGGAAGGAGGGCGCCCGGTGGGTCTTGAAGGAACGCTGAAGGTCTTCTCGCTGACCGAGATCTTCCAGATGCTCGGCCTGCAGCGAAAGACCGGGATTCTGTCGGTCGAGGGCGACGACGACACCATCACGATCTCCTTCCTCGGAGGCTCCGTCGTCGCGGCCGAGTCGGCCGCGCGGCGGCTCGACAATCGCCTGGGCAATCTCCTGCTGCGGGCCGGTTACGTCACGCAGGAGCAGCTCGACCGCGTTCTGGCGATCCAGAAGGAGACGCGGCAGCGCATGGGCTTCCTGCTGGTGCGGGAAGGGCTCGTCGAGCCCACGGAGCTGCGCGAAGCGCTGCGCCTCCAGATCTCGCGCATCGTCTACTCCGCGTTCCGCTGGCCCGACGGCCGCTTCCACTTCACTCAGGAAGGCACCGTCGACTACGACGCCGACCACATGGCGCCCGTCTCGACCGAGACGGTCCTGATGGAGGCCGCTCAGATCGTCGACGAGTGGCCGATGATCGAGAAGAAGGCCGGCCCCCCGACGACGGTCTACCGCCGGGCGCCGGGTGTCGAGAAGCTCGTGCTCGTGGCGAACCAGAAGAACACGCCGGAGGGCACGCTGTCGGTCTCGCGGTCCGAAGCCGAGACGTGGCGATGGATCGACGGGCGCCGCTCGGTCGGCGACATCATGGAGAGGGCGTTTCTCTCGGACTTCGAGGTCCTGAAAGGAACCGTGGACCTCCTGTCGCGCAACCTCATCGAGCCCGGAAGAGTCGAGGAGGAAGCGCCGCCCGAGGGTGCGGCCATGCCGGAGGAGGCCGACACGGCGGCGCCGGCGCGTTCGGGGCGCGCGCTCGCGCTGTGGGTGGCCCTCGCCGCGCTGGGAGCCCTCGCGGTGTTTCTCGTCCCGCGCAATCCCGCCAACGCCTTCTTCCGTCCCGCGGGGGAGATCCGCGAGGCAGCCGACCTGCTCAAGGCGATCTCGCTCAATCGCGCCGTCGGCGTCGAGCGCGGCGTGCGGATTTTCTACGACGCGACCGGCCGGTATCCGCGCGGTCTGGAGGACCTGGTCGTGGCGGGCATTTTCGAGGAGGACGCCCTGCGCGATCCCTACGGCCGCTTCTACCGGTACATCCTCCGGGCGGACGACGGGAAGTTCGGCCTCTATGGCCGCAACGCGCGAGGCCAGATAGACCTCGATCTGTCCCTCGAGCGAAGCCTTGCGCCCGTGTCGGAGCTGCGGCCCGCGCCCGTTCGGCAGCAACAGCAGCAGGAGGAGAAGGAAAAGGCCGAGAAGCCGAGTGTCCTGGTGGTCGAGTAGGGCAAGAACTTGAGCCAGATAGACTTAGAATTCCAGATGTAATATTTGACATTGCTTGACTCATATTCTATAGTGCGACTTCCGAAAAGCACCGGAAGGAACATTAGGAGCAAGCAATGAGCAAGATCATCGGTATCGACCTCGGGACGACGAACTCGTGCGTCGCTGTCATGGAAGGCGGCGATCCGGTCGTGATCCCGAACGCCGAAGGAAATCGCACGACGCCGTCGGTCGTCGCGTTCTCGAAGTCCGGCGAGCGTCTGGTTGGCCAGGTCGCCAAGCGCCAGGCCATCACCAACCCCGCCAACACCGTCTACTCGATCAAGCGGTTCATGGGCCGCAAGTTCTCCGAAGTCAGCGAGGAAATGAAGATGGTCCCGTTCGCGGTCATCGAGGCCTCCAACGGCGACTGTCGCGTCCGCGCCGGCGGCAAGGACATTTCGCCGCCGGAGATCTCGGCCATGATCCTCGGCAAGCTGAAGGAAGCGGCCGAGGCCTACCTCGGCGAGAAGGTGACTCGCGCGGTCATCACCGTGCCCGCGTACTTCAACGACTCGCAGCGCCAGGCGACCAAGGACGCCGGGCAGATCGCGGGCCTGACGGTCGAGCGCCTCGTCAACGAGCCGACCGCCGCGGCGCTCGCGTACGGCCTCGACAAGAAGAAGGACGAGACGATCGCCGTGTACGACTTCGGCGGCGGCACGTTCGACATCTCGATCCTCGAGGTGGGCGAGGGCGTCGTCGAGGTCAAGTCGACCAACGGCGACACGCATCTCGGCGGCGACAACATCGACCAGAAGATCATCGACTGGATCCTCGCGGAGTTCAAAAAGGACCAGGGCGTCGACCTCTCGAAGGACGCGATGGCCATGCAGCGGCTCAAGGAAGCGGCGGAGAAGGCCAAGATCGAGCTCTCCAACGTGGTCGAGACGGAAATCAACCTGCCGTTCATCACGGCGGACGCTTCGGGTCCGAAGCATCTGCAGCTGAAGCTGACGCGCTCGAAGCTCGAGCAGCTCGTCGAGGACATCATCCAGAAGTCGGTCGGCCCGTGCCGTCAGGCCATGAAGGACGCCGGCGTCGAGCCGAAGGACATCGACGAGGTCGTGCTCGTCGGCGGCCAGACGCGCATGCCGCGCATCCAGAAGCTCGTCAAGGAGCTCTTCGGCAAGGACCCGCACCAGGGCGTCAACCCCGACGAGGTCGTGGCGATCGGCGCCGCGATCCAGGGCGGCGTGCTCGCGGGCGACGTCAAGGACCTGCTGCTGCTCGACGTGACCCCGCTGTCGCTCGGCATCGAGACGCTCGGCGGCGTGACGACGCGGTTGATCGAACGCAACACGACGATTCCCACGAAGAAGAGCGAGGTCTTCTCGACCGCCAGCGACAATCAGACGTCGGTCGAGATCAAGGTCCTCCAGGGCGAGCGGGAGATGGCCCGGGACAACAAGACGATCGGCGTCTTCCACCTCATCGGGATCCCGGCCGCGCCGCGCGGCGTGCCCCAGGTCGAGGTGACCTTCGACATCGATGCCAACGGCATCCTGAACGTGTTCGCCAAGGACCTCGGCACCGGGAAGGAACAGAAAATCACGATCACGGCCTCCTCGGGGCTGGCCAAGGACGAGATCGACAAGATGGTCCGGGACGCCCAGTCGCACTCGGAGGAAGACCGCAAACGGCGGGAAGAGATCGAGGCCAAGAACCGTCTCGACTCGCTGATCTACGCGTCGGAGAAGAGCTTCCAGGAAAACAAGGCGAAGTTGTCGCCGGCGGACGTTTCGACCTTCGAGACGGCGCTGGCGGAGGCGAAGAAGGCTCTCGAGACGGGCGGCACCGAAGCGATGAACGCGGCCGGCGAGCGTCTGCAGCAGTCGTCCCACGCCCTGGCCGAAGCGATGTACAAGAGCGCCTCGTCCGCCGGGGCGCCGCCGCCGTCGAGCGGCCCGAGCGCTTCGTCGGCCGGCGGCAAGGAGGACGAGGTCATCGACGCGGAGTACGTGGACACGGAGAAGAAGTGAGAGCAGGTCTGTAGGGGCGGCCCTCGGGGCCGCCCGCTCGGATTCTTCCGAAGACGGGCGGGGTCAAGCCCCGCCCCTACGGCTTAAACTTGAAGCATGACCGTTTTCCGCTGGAACTCGCTGCAGGACCTCTTCGCCATCCAGGAGAAGGTCAACCGGCTCTTCGAGGAGACCATCCACCGCACCGAGTTCCCCGACGAAGGGATCGACGCGGCGCTGTGGTCTCCCGCGGCCGACGTCTACGAGAGCCCGGACGAGATCGTTCTGAACATCGAGCTGCCCGGCGTCCGCCTCGAAGACGTTCGCCTCGAGGCCCTGGAGGGCAAGATCCGGGTGGCGGGTCACCGGCGGGCCGACGACGGGATCGAGCCCCGGCACTTCGTCCGCATGGAGCGCATCTACGGCAGCTTCTCCCGGGACTTTCCCGTTCCCGTCTCCATCGACCCCGGCCTCATCAAGGCCTCGCTGCGCGCCGGCGTCCTGCGCGTCGTCGCGCCGAAGGCGGACCGCGGGCAGCCGATCCCGGTCGACACGAGGAAGGCGCGATGAAGGGGCGGGGCCGCGGGGCCGGCGGGGTGTTCCGCATCGGTGCGATCGCGGAGCGCTTCGGCATCCATCCGCAGACCCTGCGCATGTACGAGCGGGAAGGGCTTCTGCGGCCGGCTCGCACCGAGGGCAACACGCGCCTCTACGACGCCGACACGATCGAGCGCCTGGAGATCATCCTGACCCTGACCCGGCACCTGGGCGTCAATCTCGCCGGGGTCGAGGTGATCCTCCACATGAAGCAGCGGATGGAGAAGATGCACGGCGAGGTCCAGGAGATGCTCGAGGTCTTCCGGACCGAGCTCGAATCCAGCCGGCCGGACGCCGGCAACCGGAGCGTCGCCCTGGCGAGGATCCCGGGCCGCCGCTACGCCGACAAAGCCTGAGAAAGGCCCCGCCGCGGCCCCGCCCGCCCTTTCGCTGCCCGTGCCCCCCGTCTCCCGCCTCCTGCTATAGAATCCCGGCTTCTTAACGAACGTTCGGAGGGTTTTGTGAAGAAGCTTCTGTTCGCAGTCGCCGGGCTCGCCTTTGCGGCGTCCGCGCTGGCGCAGCTCTCGAAGGACAAGGACTGGGACAAGAGCCCGGAGGCGTACTTCCTGACGCCGGCCGAGCGCGCCGAGTGGAAGAACCTGAAGACGGACGACGAGGCCGACAAGTTCATCGCGGTCTACTACGCCAGGCGCGGCGGCGACGCCTTCAAGCAGGAGATCTCGCGCCGGATCGCGGCCGCCGACCAGCAGTTCAAGATGCAGCGCTACAAGAGGGGAGCCGACTCGGTCCGCGGCCGACTCCTGATCGTTCTCGGCACGCCCTCGAAGGTTTCCCAGTCGCGCGCCCAGGAAGGGCCGGCCGTCGACACGGGCACGATCCTGAGCGTCGACGCGCGGTCCAACGTCGCCGCGTCTTCCGCGATCCAGTATGCGTGGACCTATGCGCCGGACAAGTTCCCGGCCGCCTTCGGCCTCGGAGAGGTCAAGGCTCAGATCACGGTCGATCCGGCCCAGGGCAAGGACACCCTCGACAACTCGACCGAGGTCGAAAAGGCGATGGCGATCCTGGCCGAGAAGTCGATCGTGAACCCGAACGCCACGGCCGCCGCGCCGGCCGCCGGTGCGAAGGCGCCAGCCGGCGCTGCCGCGCCTCCCGCCGCGCCCGCGGCGGCTGCCGCGCCGCCCCCGATGCCGCTGCCGGCCGCCGTGAAGTCGGCGCTCGAAGGCGTGGCGGGGAAGTCGATCGGCGATGCCGGCTTCTGGTCCGGCACCTTCCACTCGGCCACCGGCGACCCCTTCCTGGCGCTCCAGTTCTACCTGCCCACGAACAAGCCGGCCTTCTCCGCGGCCGGGCCGCTGAAGTTCGGCGGGCTCATCACGGATGACTCGGGCAAGGAAGTCGACTCCTTCTGGGAAGACGCGAACTTCGCCGAGATCACCGAGGGCCAGCGCAAGGACAAGGTGTTCGACCGCTCGGTCACGTTGCAGCCGGGCAGCTACAAGGGAACCTTCGGCCTCTTCGCCGGCGAGGGACAGCCGCCGGTGGCCTCGGCGTCGGTGGCCTTCAAGCTCGAGCCGAAGTCCACGGACTTCACGGTCTCGCCGCTGATTCTGTCGAGCGGCCTCGTGCCGCTGACCAAGCGGCCGGGCCCCACCGACCCGTTCGTGTTCGGCACGGACAAGCCGATCAAGGTCGATCCCAAGGGCGACCACACGTTCATGAAGACGGACAGCCTCTGGTATTTCTACAGCGTCGAGAATCCCGTTCTGCCGGCGCCCGCCGCCGACGCCGCACCGGCGCCCGCCGCCACGCCGGCTCCCGGCGCTCCCGCGGCCGCTCCGGCTGCCGCCGACGCGCCGAAGCCGCGCGTCATGACGAAGATCAACGTGCAACGCGACGGCCAGGATGCCTTCGCGCCGTTTACGGGGCCGGCCGAGCTCGTGGCGACGTCCACCGGCGTCTACAGCGCGGGCAACGAGATCCCGCTCGCCTCCTTCGAGCCCGGCTACTACACGTTCATCATCACCGTTTGGGACATGAACACGAAGGGCGCGTCGCGGAAGATGATCGAGCGCAAGGAGGACTTCGTCGTCCTCATGCCCGACGGATCATTGCCGCCGAAGGCTGCCCCGAAGCCGGCCGCCGCTCCGAAAAAGAAGCCCGCCTAGATCCTCTCCTCGAATCGCGCCGAGACTCAGCGGCCCGGCTCCCGAGAGGAGCCGGGCCGTTTTGCTTCGAGTGGTCGGCGATCGAAGCGGGCGGGGGAATACCCGAGGACCACGGCTACGTCGGGAGAGGGAACCGGAACGACGTTCCCTCTCCCGTCGGTCGCGCGGCGACCGCTCGGAGTCCGCGCCTACTCGACGTGCACGTTCGTCCGCGCCGTGCCCATCCGGCCGCTCGAGGAGTCGCGCACGTTGACCACGATGCGGTAGTTGCCCTTCTTCGTCTGGAGCTGCGCGGTGTAGCGAAGCATCGCCCCGGCCTTGGCTTTGCCCGCGGGAATGGCGAAGCTCGTCGTCTGCCGGGAGAGGTCGCTCGCGTTGCCCTTGTCGTCCACCGAGCCGATGTAGAACTCGGCGTTGGCGACTTCCTTGTCGCCCTGCGGGACGAAGGTCAGGGCGTCGGCCGGCACGAGCACGGTCAGCGGCAGGACGTAGTACTTCTTGTCGAGGGTGGCCGGCGCCAGCTCGATCTTCGCCGGGATCGCGTTGTAGGAAAGGTCGGTCTCCATCGTCGCCCGGGCGCGCGTTTCGACGCGCTGCGCCTCGGAGAGCGGCTCGAAGCCCTTCCGCGCGCGGACGGTCACGCCCGGCCGGTTCACCGTCACATCGACCTTCTGGTAGCCGGTCAGGCCGAGCTTCGAGAGCGTCACGCCGAGCGTGTAGTAGGTGGAGACCTGCTGGTAGATCCGGGAAAGGCCGCCCTGGAAGTCGTTGGTGTTCATGAGCGCGACGCCGCCCGTCTCCGTCGCCATCTGCTGCATGCCGTTCTGCCGGTCCTGACGGGCCTGGAACGTCAGGTTCGGCCGCTGCTCGATCGCGAGGACGTTCGTCGACGGCGATCCTTCGGACGCGGGCGTGCCCTCCGCCGTCAGCCCGGTCGCGTCGACCGTGTAGAAGGTGATCTGGTCGGCGTTGGCCTTCTGGATCATCGCCGTCAGGCGCGTCGGCACGTCGCGGACGTTCAGGTTGACGAGCCCGGAGGACGTGATGCTGCCGCCGGCGTACTGGGCCATGACCCAGCCCGGCTGGTACTCGAAGCCCCCCGAGATGTAGAGGAACGCCTTCTTCCCGGAAAGAGGCGTCAGCGTGACGAGCTCCGCCTGCATGCTCTGGATCAGGTTCTCGATCTCCATGCCGACCTCGGAGCCGTATTGCCGGGCCAGCTGCAGGCGCGAGGAGACGCCGCGGCGGTTCAGGCCGATGCTGTCGATCTGGGCGAGGGTCTGCGTCTGCATCTGGAGGCGCGACATGCCGACGCCCTGGCGCTCGAGGTCGGTCAGCGCGGTGAGCACGACCTCCTTGCTCGTCGTCCAGTCGACGAGCACCGCCGGCAGACGGTTGAAGACCACGACGCGCATGGCGTCGTTCGGCCCGAGACGGCCGGCGAGGTCGCGGATCGCGTTCAGGCTGTAGTTGCGCAGCCCGGGCGGCAGATAGCCGAGGTCGACGAAAACGAGAAAGTTGCGCGGCACGTAGGCTTCCTCGCCCTTCTTGTAGATCTCGAGGACCCGCTCCGCCGGCGCCGTGGCGATGTCGGGGGCGTGGATCGTGCCGTCGTTGACGAGGGTGAAGTAGTCGATGGCCACGGGCTTGCCGCCGATCTTGAGCGTGAAGTCCTCGCGCTTCAGGTCGGTGACCGGGTTGCCTTTCGCGTCCGTGACGTCGACGTCGAGGTTCAGCACCCGCACCTCGACGCTTTCGGAGAACTGCGGCAGCCGGGCCGGAGGCGGCTGCTGGGCGAAGACCGTCGCGGCGGTCAGCGACAGGGCAGCGGCCATTCTGGTGGATCGCATCTGTCTCGGTCCTTTCTCGGTCCGGGCCGGATTCGCTCCCCCGGAGACGATCCGGACAACGCGGGCCGGGCGCGCCGGAATTCCGGAAGTGTCCTCATTTTAGGAAAATCCTTAAGAGGAGCCCGGACGCGGGGGAAGGAGCTATTCGCGGGCGGCGCCGACGGTTTCGAGGCCGAGATAGTCGAAGAGCATGTTGACCTCGGCCGTCAGCTCGTCGGCCTCGAGGTCCTCGCCGGACTCGACCGGAAGACTCCCGATCGCGCAGGCGGGCACGGCCGATCGGGCCAGGCGCACCACGGCGGCGGACGCGCTCGGGTCGGTGCCGTCGTCGGACAGGACGGCCTCGAAGTCGCGGGGCAGGCCCCAGATCTCGGCGCGGGCGCGCCCGACGGCGGGCCGGTAGGTTTCGAGGACGGAGCCGCGGAAGGGCCCGGCCGGCAGGTTCATTTCGCGCACGATCTCGAAGAGGTCGGCATAGCCGATGCAATGGAGCAGGCCGAGCGTGTAGCCGCGCTCGCGCGTGACGCCGTAGCGCTCCGCGTACCGTCCGGCCGCGACCGCCGCCGCGAGGCTCGCGCGCCGCACCGCCCGGGCCGCCGGATCGCCGGCGGGAACCGCCGGAAAGTCGGGGGAGGAGAGCCGGTCGATCAGGACGGTCGCCGCCCGCGGCCCGATGCGGTCGAGCGCGTCGGGGACCGTGCCGACGGAGTTTTCGCGGTCGACGGACAGGGAGTTGGCGAGGATGAGGAGGTCCAGGGTCAGGTACTGGTCGAGCGCCGCGATGGGTACGATCGCCGCCGGGTCGAGCGGCGGCTTGCGTTTGAGCAGCTCGAGCAGCAGCTGCGCCGTGTCCGAGTGGACGGGCCGCATCAGGTAGTTCTTGATCAGCCGGTCGCGCAGCCGGCGGGCGAATTCGCGGAAGCGCGCGGCGTGGCCGCGGGTCTCGAGCGGGTCGAGGGTCGTGCCCATGCGCTCGGCCGACTCCCAGAAGTGCTCCTCGATTCCCTCCGGCAGGAACGGCAGCACCCACGCATCGGCCGCTTCCCAGGTCTCGCGCCGCTCCTTGCGCGAGAGCCGGTGCGTGTCGTCGAGCTGCTTGACGCCCTGGAAGGCCAGCGCCTGGCCGCGCAGCGTCAGGCCGATTCGCAGGATCGGCTGCACACGGTACGTCGGGTCGTATTCGAAGTTGGCCTCCCGCCACTCGAAGATCTCGAAGAGGAGCTTGCGCGCGAGCTCCTCGACGCGGAGCGACAGCCCGTCGAGCGTGTCGTGGTTCATGTCGAGGATCAGGCGGGTGAGGTTCTCCTGCGTCGTCATGTTCCGGGCCAGGAGCTCGTAGAGCGTGGCCGCCGGAAGGGCGCCGCTGCGGAGCAGGTGCACGCCGAGGCGATGGCGGGGCAGCGACCCGGAGACGTAGACGATCTCGCCTTCTTTCCAGTCGAGCGTGCGCCGGTCATGGCCGCGCGTCACCGTCAACCGCCCCGAGCGGCGGTTCAACTCCATCCATTGGAGAAGGTCCGCGAGGCCGAAGACCTCGAGTCTTCCCCGGAAGTGCTCGGTCATGAAGGCTTTCGGCCTCAATTTTAGCACTCCGCCGGCCGGCCGCTGGCCCGGCCCCGTGACAGAATCCCGCGCGTGAAACCGCCCCGGCGCGAGGAAAAACGCCCGAATCTCCCGGCGGAGACGAGCTCCGGCATCCCGGTCGAGCCGTTCTACGGGTCCCCGCCGCCGGGCGAGTTTCCCTTCACGCGGGGCGTTTCGGCGGAGGGTTACCGGTCGCGCTTCTGGACCATGCGCCAGTACGCGGGGTTCGGCTCGGCCCGCGAGTCCAACGCTCGCTATCGCTACCTCCTGGGGCAGGGCCAGACCGGTCTCTCGGTCGCCTTCGACCTGCCGACGCAGATGGGCTACGACTCGGACGACCCCCTGGCGCGGGGCGAGGTCGGGAAGGTCGGCGTGGCGATCGCGACCCTGGAGGACATGCGCGTGCTGACCGACGGCCTGCCCCTCGACCAGGTTTCGATCTCGATGACCATCAACGCGACCGCGGCCGTCCTGATGGCGTTCTACCTCGCGGTCGCCCGCGAGCGCGGCATCCGCTGGGACGCGCTCTCGGGAACGGTGCAGAACGACCTGCTCAAGGAGTACGTGGCTCGCGGCACCTACATCTTCCCGCCGCGGCAGTCCTTGAAGATCACGACCGACCTCTTCGCGTTCTGCGGTGAGGAAGTCCCGCGCTGGAACACGATCTCGATCTCCGGGTACCACATCCGGGAGGCCGGCTCGACCGCCGTCCAGGAGGTCGCCTTCACGCTGTCGAACGCGATCGCGTACGTCGAGGCGGCGCTCGCCCGAGGACTCGCGATCGACGAGTTCGCGCCGCGCCTCTCGTTTTTCTTCAACGCCCACGCGAACTTCTTCGAGGAGATCGCCAAGTTCCGCGCCGCGCGGGCGCTCTGGGCCGAGATCGCCCGCGACCGCTTCGGCGCGAAGGACCCGAAGTCCTGGCGCCTGCGCTTTCACACGCAGACGGCGGGTTCGACCCTGACCGCGCAGCAGCCCGACGTCAACGTCGTGCGCGTGGCCCTGCAGGCGCTCTCGGCCGTCCTCGGGGGCACGCAGTCGCTCCACACCAACGCCCGGGACGAGGCCCTCGCGCTGCCGACCGAGGCGTCGGCGCGCCTGGCGCTGCGAACGCAGCAGGTCATCGCCAACGAGAGCGGCGCGGCCGACGTCGTCGATCCGCTCGGCGGCTCGTACCTCGTCGAGGCCTGGACCGGGGAAATCCGCGAGCGGGCCCGCGCGCTGATCGCGAAGGTGGATGCGCTCGGCGGCGCCGTGTCGGCGATCGAGCAGGGGTTCTTCCAGAAGGAGATCGAAGACGCGTCGTATCGCGCGCAGCGCGAGATCGAGGAGGGCAAACGCGTCGTCGTCGGCGTCAACGCCTACCGGGACGTCAACGAAGCGGCGGTGCCGATCCTGTCGGTCGATCCGCGCCTCGAGTCCGAGCAGGTCGCGCGCCTGAAGGCGTTTCGCGCGTCGCGCGACGCGGCGAAGACGGCCGCGGGCCTCGAGCGGGTGCGCCGGGACGCTTCGGAGGATCGCAACGTGATGCCGGCGCTGATCGAGGCGGTCTCGGCCGGGGCGACGCTCGGCGACATCGTGGCCGAGCTGAAGGCTCTTTACGGCGAGCACCGGCCAGGAAACTGACTGAAGCCCGGCTTAAGTTTCGTTATCTGAGTCGCTTGCGCGTGTGGAAAAGAGTCTGCCGCCTGTTTCACGACTCGGGCCGTCTGCACAAGCGCATGGGCATCGCCGCTAAAGTGCTGAGGGGAAGAGGCTTTCTCGATCGCACAAAGGATGGTGCAATCCGCTCCCCGAGGTGGGCTTTTCGCCATTTTTTGGGGCTTTCCGCAGGGATTTTGACAGGCTTTTCCACCGGATCTTCGGAAAACTGATTTTCTCCAAGCGGGGCCGAACTTCCCGCCCTCTACACCCCGATTTTCGGGCACAGCGAGTGGACCGGGCACTCGTCGCAAAGAGGCTTCCGGGCGGCGCAGATCTGCCGTCCGTGGGCGATCAGCAGATGCGCGCCCATCGTGCGGCGCCCTTTCGGCACGAGCGCGTTCAGGTCTTCCTCGACTTTGACGGGATCTGTCTGTCGGGTAAACCCGAGCCGTCTGGAAAGACGCCCGACGTGGGTGTCGACGACGAACCCCTCGTCCTTGCCGAACGCGTTGCCGAGCACGACGTTGGCCGTCTTGCGCCCGACGCCGGGCAGGCGCACGAGCTCGTCCATGGTGTCGGGCACGCGGCCGCCGTGCTCGGCCGCGATCGCGGCGCCGGCGGCGCGGATCGACTTCGCCTTGGAGTTGAAGAAGCCGGTCGAGCGGATCTCCCTCTCGAGAACGCCCCTCGGCGAGCGGGCGTAGTCGGCCGCGGTCCTGTACTTCGCGAACAGATGCGGCGTGACCCTGTTGACGCGGGCGTCGGTGCACTGGGCCGAGAGGATCGTCGCGACGAGGAGCTCGAGCGGCGTCCGGTGATCGAGCGCGCACTTCGCTTCGGGGTAGGCCTTCGTGAGGCGGCGCAGGACCGCCGCCGCGCGCTTCTTCTTCGCGTCGAAGGTCTCCCGCGGCTTCTTCGCCATCGGGCGGCATTCTAGACGCTAGACTCGTCGCGATGCGCCTGCTGGCCGCCGCCCTCTTCGCCCTGTTCGCCGCGGCGAGGCTCCCGGCCGTCACCCTGACGATCCTCCACACGTCGGATCTCCACGGCCATGTCCACCCGGAGGACGAGCTGGCCGCGGCGGACCTCGGCGAGGGGCTCGCGCGGGTGGCGGCCGTCGTGCGGTCGGCGCGGGCGGAGGGAGGGCCCTTGCTCGTGCTCGACTCCGGAGACACGATCGAGGGCGCCCCGGCGCAGGCACTCGTCTTCGCGGGGCGCCTGGACGGCGGCGACGGGAGCGACCCGATCGTCCGCGCGATGAACCTCGTGGGCTACGACGCGATGGCCGTCGGCAATCACGAATTCGACTTCGGCAGGGCCCGGCTGGAGGAGTCGCGGCGGCAGGCGCGCTTCCCGTTTCTCTCGGCGAACACCCTCGGACCCGACGGCGAGCCGGCGTTTCCGCCGTACGTCGTGCGCGAGATCGGCGGCGTGCGCATCGGCATCCTCGGCCTCGTGACGCCGCACGTGGCGAACTGGGAGAGCCCGGCGCTGCTCGGCGGCCTGCGCTTTGGCGACTCCGTCGAGGCCGCGCGGCGCTGGGTGCCGGTCCTGCGCGGGCGCGAGCGGTGCGCGTTCGTCGTCGTCCTCGCCCACGAGAGCTTCGAGCGGGACCCGCGCACCGGGGCCGAACGGCGCGGCGGGGGCGAGAACCAGGCCTGGGCCCTGGCCACGAAGGTCTCCGGGATCGACCTGCTCCTGTCGGGCCACGAGCATGCCGTGATTTCGCCCCGCAAGCTCGGCGGGGCGTGGGTTTCCCAGCCCGGCCGTTTCGGAAACACGGTGACGCGCTTCGACGTGGCGTTCGAGAAATCCGGCGACGGCTGGGTGGTCGCGTCGGTCGCCGGCCGGAACATCCAGACGAAGCGTTTTGCGCCGGACCCGGAAGTCGTCGCGGCGGTGGCGCCCGAGCACGACGCGACGATGCGTGCCCTCGCCGAAGAGCTCGCGGTGCTCGAGGCGCCCGTCTCCGCGGCCGGAGCGCGGCGGCGCGACACGGCGCTGCTCGACTGGCTCCAGGCCGTGCAGCTCCGCGAGGGGAAGGCGAGCCTGTCGTTCGCGTCCCTCCTGCCGGCCCGGCTGACCGACTGGCCGGCCGGGCCGTTGACGCTTCGCCAGGTCTGGGCCTTCTATCCGTACGAGAACGGGCTCGTCACCGTCGAAGCCACGGGGCGGCAGATTCGCGCGGCGCTCGAGCGGTCGGCGGGCTGCGTCGCCCGTCCGAGCGAGCTCTCCCGCAACTGCGACGCGCTCGAGGGCGCGGAGTACGTCCTCGACCTGTCGAGACCCGAGGGGCGCCGCGTCGCGAGTCTTTCCCGCGACGGCCGCGAGATCGGCGACGACGAGCGTCTTCTCGTCGCCGTCAACTCCTACCGGGCCTCGGGAGGCGGCGGCTATCCGATGTGGAAGGCCGCGCGCCGGGTCTCCGAGACGGGCAACGTGCGCGACCTGCTCGCTGCCGACGCGCGCGCGCGCAAGCGCCTGCGGCTCGAGGCCGACGGCAACTGGAAGGTCGTGGGTGCGCCGTGAAGCCGGGCGAAAGGCCGGCGTCCGTCGAGCGCATGCCCGTGATCTTCGCGGCGCACGGCGCCCCGATCCTGCTCGACGACGAGGTCTGGATGGGAGAGCTCGCGGCCTGGGCACGGGCGTTGCCGCGCCCCGCGAGCATCCTGATGGTCTCGGCGCACTGGGAGGAGCGGCCGACGACCCTGGGCGCGACGCGGCCGGCGTCCCTCGTCTACGATTTCTCCGGGTTTCCGGAGAAGTACTACCGGACGCGGTACCCGGCGCCGGGAGCCCCGGACCTCGCGGCCCGCGTTCGAGAGCTCCTCGGGGCGGAGCGGCTCGCGGTCGCCGAGGATCCGGACCGAGGCCTCGACCACGGCGCCTACGTGCCGCTCGTCGCCATGTACCCGGAGGCCGACGTTCCGGTTCTTCAGGTCTCGATGCCAGGCCTCGACGCGACGGCGCTCTTCGCGCTCGGCCGGACGCTCGCGCCGCTGCGCGAGGAGGGCGTTCTGATTTTCGGGAGTGGATTCCTGACGCACAACATGGCCTGGGCATTTCGCCCGGGCACGCCGGGGTGGGCGCGCGAGTTCGACGACTGGGCGGCCCGAGCCCTGGAGCGTGGCGAGGAGGACGCGCTCGTGGACTTCCGGAGCCGCGCTCCGTCGGCGCGGCTCGCCCTGCCCACCTGGGAGCACTACGCGCCGGTGCTCGTCGCCGCCGGGGCTGCGGCGGAGGCGGGAGCGCGCGCCTCGTTCCCGATCACCGGCTGGTGGATGGACGGCGCGTTCACGAAGCGCTCCGTCCAGTTCGACTGAGCCGCGCGAGGTCGAGCCTCATCGTGAAGTCGGAACCGTAGCCCCACGGGTCGCACGGGCGCTCGGCGTGGATGTGGGTGGACGTCGCCGAGCCTCGGGTTGCCGGAGGGGGGCTCGAAGTCGACGGCGAGCTGGCCGCCGCCCATCGTGCCGCTGAGGCGGACCTCGGGGTTCCTCCTGTCCTCCGTTTACGCGCCGGCGCGCAGTGAGACAAACTGCTTTTCCACCAGAGATTCGTCAGGAAAGGAAAAGGTCGTCCGTGGCCCCTGCGTTAAGATCGCACCGCGCTTTTCTTCACGGCGACGCCGCGGCCGGATGGGTGATCGATGAGGGTCCGCTTTGCGGATTGTGTCTTCGACGGGGACACGCGGGAGGTGGTGCGCGAGGGGCGGGTCCGGCCCGTGTCGCCCAAGGCCTTCGCACTGCTCGAGCTGCTGATCGAACGGCGCCCGGGCGCGGTCTCCCGCGACGACATTCACGCGCGCCTCTGGCCGGACGTGCACGTCTCCGACGCCAATCTGGGCAACCTCGTCGTGGAGCTGCGCACCGCCCTCGGCGACGACGCCCGCAAGCCCCGCCTGATCCGCACCGTGCCTCGGTTCGGCTACGCGTTCAAGGCCGATGCAAGGCCGGATCGCGGGCGCGTGGAGACGGGTGAGCGCGCGCCGCGCTTCGCCTATCGGCTGCACTGGGGGCGCCGCGAGATCTCCCTCGATCCCGGCGAGAACCTGATTGGCCGCGATCGGGACGCGGTCGTCTGGGTCGATGACGAATCCGTCTCCCGGCGCCATGCCCGCATCACGGTCGCCGACGACGGCGCCATCATCGAAGATCTCGGTTCCAAGAACGGCACGTACGTCGGAGATCGGCGGATCCGAGACACCGTGGAGCTGAGCGATCGCGACGTCGTGCGGATCGGCCCCGCGACGCTGAAACTGCGCATCTTCAAGCGAACCGGATCGACCCTCTCCACCGTCAAGGAACGTCCCCCGAAGTGACCCTTCCCGCCGCGACGAGGCTGGCTTCGTACGAGATCATCCGGCCGATCGCTTCGGGAGGCATGGGCGAGGTCTATCGGGCGCGAGACACGAAACTCTCGAGAGACGTCGCCCTCAAGGTGCTCCCGGCAGAGCTGTCGCGCGATGCCGATCGCCTGGCTCGCTTCGAGAAGGAGGCCCGCGCCGCGTCCGCGCTGAGCCACCCCAACATCGTCACGATCTACGAGATCGGCACGGCGGACGGCGCCGCGTTCATGGCGATGGAGCTCGTGGAGGGAAGGACGCTGCGCGCGATCCTGGAAGCCGGCCCGATCGGCTGGAAGAAGACGCTGGCGATCGCGGCGCAGGTGGCGGACGGCCTCGCGCGGGCCCACGCCGCCGGCGTGGTGCACCGGGACCTGAAGCCCGAGAACCTGATGGTCACGCGCGACGGGCTCGTCAAGATCCTCGACTTCGGCCTCGCGAAGCTCGTGCGCCGCGGCTTCGACGAGTCCCGCGGCGACGGGAACGCCACCGTGTCGCGGGTCACGGAGGCGGGAACGGTGCTCGGCACCGTCGGATACATGTCTCCCGAGCAGGCGAGCGGAGAGCCCCTCGATTTTCGTTCGGACCAGTTCTCGCTCGGCGCGATCCTCTACGAGATGGTGGCGGGGCGGCGGACCTTCGATCGACCGACCTCCGCGCAGACTCTGGCGGCCATCATCGAGGACGAGCCCGAGCCGCTCGCCGCCGCCGCCCCGAAAACACCCGAGGGCCTCGTCGGGATCGTCGAACGCTGTCTCGCGAAGGATCCCGAGGATCGCTACGGCTCGACCAGGGACCTGGCGCGGGACCTCGCCGCGCTTCGCGATCGGTCGTCCGGCGTGTCGCCGGCCGGGGCGGCCTTGCCGGGTTCGCGCCGCCGGCGAATCTCGCGTGCCGCCGTCGTCGCTTCGGCTCTCGCGATCGCGGCGGCGGTCCTGGTCGCGTTTCTCTCGGGCGAGCGCCTGCAGGCGGGCCGCGATCGGCACGCGCCGCCGCTCCGCCGCACGGTTCTGACTTTCGGCCAGGGCTTCCTGACCGGCGCGCGCTTCACTTCGGACGGAAAGACCGTCGTCTACTCGGCCGCCTGGGACGGACGGCCCAGCGAGATCTACACGACGCGCGTGGGATCGGTCGACTCGCGTGCTCTCGGGATCTCCGATGCCTGGGTCCTCGCGGTGTCGTCGACGGGAGAGATGGCGCTCGCGCTCGGTTGCGATCGCCGCGGCAATCCCTGCCAGGGAACCCTCGCCCGGGCGCCGCTCGCCGGCGGGCCGCCGCGAGAGGTCCTGCACTCGGTCATCGCGGCGGACTGGTCTCCCGACGGACGGGAGCTGGCCGTGTCCCTCTTCGACCGGCTCGAGTATCCGATCGGAATGGTGCTCGCGCGGGCGCAGCCGAACGGCTTCATCAGCTCCGTGCGCGTCTCGCCCGATGGAAAGCTCGTGGCCTTCCTCGATCATCCGCGGCAGGACAGCGACCGGGCCATCGTCACGGTCGTGGATCGGGCGGGCCACAAGCGCGCGGTTTCGACCGAGTGGGCCGGTCTGGGGCATCTCCTCTGGAGCCCGGGGGGCGACGAGGTCTTCTTCGCGCCGCTCGGCCGCCGCGAGACCCGGGGGATGGACCTCTCGGCCCGCACCCGCGCGACGCCGTGGATTCCGGCCCTGGACGACGTCTCGCGCGAGGGGCTGTTCCTCGACACGGGGATGCTCGGGGAGGGCTATCGAGGCGTCGTCCGCGGCCTCGTGCCGAGCGATCCCGGGGAGCGCAACCTCTCGTGGCTCGCGCGCCCGGTCGCTGCCGATCTGTCCATCGACGGCCATCAGTTGCTCCTGTACGACGAGGGCAGCCGGTTCGAGGGCGGCAGCGAGGAGACCTTCAAGACGTTTCTGCGCCCCACGGACGGCTCCGATGCGACGCCGCTCGGCGACGGACGCGCCCTGGCGCTCTCGCCGGACCAGCAGTGGGCGCTGGTGGTCCAGGGCTCGCCGCGACCGCATCTCGCCCTCCTCCCGACCGGCGCCGGCGACCCGGTGCCCCTGGCCGGAGGCGAACTGTTCTACCGGCGAGCCACGTTCTTCCCGGACGGCAAGAGGATCCTCTTCAACGTCCGGGACGAGAAGGGCGACATGCGCTCGTTCGTCCAGGACGTCCCGGGAGGGTCGCCGAAGCCGATCGGCGGCGCGGATCTGTGGGCCACGGTCGTGTCTCCCGACGGGAAGCAGGTTGCGGGCGGCCAGGGCGACGAGGGCCACGTCATCTATGCGGCCGACGGAAGCGGAGGGCCGCGCTCGATCGCGGGGACGAGGTCCCGCGACACCTTCGTTCGCTGGAGCGCCGACGGGCGGACCATCGATCTGTACGGGGTCGACGAGTACCCGATGGCGCTCTATCGTCTCGACCTCGCGACGGGCCGCCGCGAGCGTTGGAAAACGCTTTCGCCTCCTGACTTGACGGGATTCGTGCGATACGGGCCGCGTCTGCGAGGGCCGGGCGTCTGCGTGACGCCCGACGAGAAGTACTACGCCTACACCTACTTCATCGACTCGAGCCGGCTCGTGCTCGTCGACGCGGGCCCGAACTGGTGGAAGTGATGAGCGCTCGCCGCTAGAAAGAGATTCGCACGCCCCCGCGGATCGTGCGGCCGCTCATCGCCTCGATGACGGCATTGAACGAGCCGCCCTCGCCGGTGTTCGGATTGAAGGCGGGTGAATTGGGCAAGTTCATGAGGTCGTAGTCGCCGACGAAGCCGTCACGGGCGAGGACCGTGCGGCTGCCGATCAGGTTGAAGCAGGCGATCGACGGCGTCACGGTGACTCGCGAACCGAAGAGGAAGTCGCGCGTCAGCTGCAGGTCGAGCTGGTAGACGTTCGGCGTGCGATAGTCGGTGGGGGAGCCGATCTGCAGCAGCGGAGCGCTTCCCGCGGTGTCGTGCGTCTCGGCCTGGACGAAGTACATGATCGGG
>Ga0335071_10002465_pt1 | contig 19822 bp, 23 predicted proteins | sample Lox_Sample_15_FD_206724 | JGI IMG/M metagenome (GOLD analysis project Ga0335071, IMG submission 206724) | Soil microbial communities from Loxahatchee National Wildlife Refuge, Florida, United States - Lox_Sample_1.5 | ecosystem: Environmental > Terrestrial > Soil > Wetlands | place: USA...
CCGCCCGCGTCCTACAACGCGTCCTTGCCCTCACCGCCGCGATCTGGCACAACGACCACTCCGGCCAGCCTGTCCTGCGATCACTGACCGCCTACGACCACTGACCCCTTGGAATTACTCATCTAGCCGTCGAATGGTGACTTCGGAGAGGCTTGGGTTGATGGACATCGGTGCCAGGATGATGCGGTCGCCGAGGTCTGAGGCACGTTCGGGGGTGATCGGATTTTGGATGGTGTCGGGCGCGGCACCGAGTTCGGTGACGAGAACGCTTTCGTCGGCGAGCGTGGCTGTCAGGTAGACCCGCCGGCGTGCCTCGGAGAACGCCGGGATCATGTCGATGGGCGGGCAGGGCATCTTGATCTCGACACCGCGGTCCGTAAACGTGATGACGGCCAGCGCCAGGTTGTCGGCCACGAACGGCCAGCCGAAGAAGAACGGCTTAATCGTGTCGTCGTCGCCGTACTTCTTCAAGATCTGCAGCGCCTCGGCCGCGCGCTCGACGGTGGCCTTTGGCGGTACGCGGAGTGCGGCGGTGTAGTCCTTGTTCTTCAGGTCCGCGAAGGTTTTGGGACTCTGGCGCTTAAGGTCCTCGCCGAACAGGGCCAGCAACTCACCGAAGCCAGGGCAATCCAGGGGCAGCGTCGGGCAGAACTGGTGCCTGGCCGCCGCGAGCGCAGAGTGAGCATCGTCGACGATCACGGTGCCCAGCCGGGTGACGGGTTTTTGCCCGCGTACCCCGAATGCGCTGCGACCGTTGACTAATTTCTCGAATGTGGTGACCAAGATGGCACCACCGGCGAGGAACCGCTCGTCATGGTGATCGGTGGTCACCGCGATGCCGTTAGGGGCCTCATCCATCACCTGCTTGATCAGGTAATGGTCGGGAACAAGGTAAACGGCAGGGCCGACGTCTTCGTTGAGGCTCGACCGGCCGATGAGCAGTCCGACCAGCGTCTTTCCGCCACCGGTGTTCTGCTTGATCACCAAGTCGGAATTGTCACGGCGGTCGAACCACTGTTTGAGCACCTCGCCCTGCTCGGGACGCAGCCGTGACCACGGCTTGTGGGTGAGGGCAGTGAAGATGTCTCGTGGTTCGAGTAGCTTCGAGCCCTTTCCGGCGTTGATTTTATCCAAGTCGATGGGCATCGGGCCTCTGTTGAGTTTGGTCGCGTAGTGATGAAAATTGCCGGTGACCGAGTCTACCGGTCAGATCGGAAATGCTCGGATCCGCGCGATTCGGCGTCGAAGGGTTGATGGAGACGTTCCTGCCGACGGAGACGTTCCTGCCGACCGCCCGCAGCTGCCGAACATGGCCGGCAAAGCGACTGACCCGTCCGGCAAAGGTGTGCAGGCGGTCGGGGGCACCCCGGACGCGGCCGGCGTCGCGGCCGCAGGTCTCGGGAACGCCCCCCGGGAGTCGATGATCAAGGAGGCGCAGCGGCCGCCGCATCCCGAACTTGACCACGGCGACGGCGGGGCCGGCGTGGCGGTGCCGCGACGTACAACCACACCGGCGTGCACATCGAGAACCACAATGTGAACCACAGCGAAGACCGCGCCTGCGCTGACCTCGCCCGGCACCAGATCGCCACCAACGCCCCGCCGAGAGGCTCAAGCCAATGGGCGTGACCCGATGGACGTCGCCGAAGTCGCTCGACTTCGGCTGAAAGACACGCCGAAGTTCCTCGACACGCCGGAAAATCCCTGCACGACTGTGGGTTTGTGGCCGCGGGTGTTGTGGCCACAGCTTTCCTGCGCCTCGACTCGGCCGCACGGCGGCTTTCGTGTGACATCTAGGGTGTCTGCGGCGGTCGCCAGGTTACCGGTTGGTAGACGGGCGCTCAGGGCCTACGCGGACAGCGAATCCGCAGGTCGGACCCGAGACGGTCGTTGCGACTAATTCGTTTGTTTCGTATATTTCGTTTATGAGCAAGGGAGCAGCTAAGATAAAAGCCCAAGAGAACCAGTTCCCCGAAGAGGTGCGCAACAAGACGACCGAAGCGCTAAGGCGTCTTCGCGCGGCCGACCTTACCCAACCTGTGGATGTGTTCGTGAACGGTACCGAGAACGAGCCGATCACTCTGCATCCAGTTGTCTTGGAGTTGATCACCGAGGTGTTGGCCAGGGTTTCTGCAGATCAACCGGTCTCGATCATCACCCCCGATACGGTCTTCACCACACAGCAGGCCGCCGACATGCTCAATGTGTCGCGACCCTACGTTGTCCAGCTAATCGACCGGGGGGACCTTGCTGCGGAAAAGGTCGGTCGGCATCGCCGCATCAAGGCCAGTGACCTGACCGACTACCGCCGGCGTCAACAGGCAGATGCGCGGGTAGCGGCGAAAGAGATGGCGGAACTCACCGCGGACTGGGAGGACGACTAAGTTCGCCATGGCCTTCGTTGCTATCTACGATTCGTGCGTTCTGTTCCCGCGCACAATGAGGGACATCCTGGTCCGTGTCGCGGCAGCCGGGTTAGTCCGCGCTCAGTGGTCCGAGCACATCCACGAGGAACTGCGGGCGAAGCTCGTCGCAAAATATACGGATATGGCCGACGGGGAACAGATCCCCAAGCTGATCGATTTCCTGACGCGGTCCGTCCCCGACTGCCTTGTCCGCGGCTACGAAGGCCTGATCGAGTCGTTCACATTCGACGACCCTGACGACAGGCATGTCGCGGCGGCCGCAGTCAGGGCGGGCGCGCAGGTAATCGTGACGCGGGATGGACGGGGATTCCCACAAGAGTTTCTCGACCGGCACGAAATATGCGCCAAAGACCCGGATGACTTTGTTGCCGACCTGATCGATCTGCCACGCGCCGGGGCGGCCATGCACCAGATCGTGACCGAGATGGCGGAGGACGCCCATTCGACGGTGGACGACATCATCGCGAAGCTTCGAAAAAACAAGATGGTGCTGACAGCCACAAAGCTTTCGCGCTAGCGCGCTCAACCAGAAAACGATGCGTCAGAAAGCGTTTCGAACGGAGAGGTACTTCAGATGGACTATGTTGCGCTGTTCGCGCGGGGCAGCCTAACCGATTTCAGCAACCTGCTGGCCAATGCGCTCGCAAGCAACACACAGAGCGTGGTCCAGGCCGTTCAGACCTGGGATCCCGACAAGTTGCCGAACACCCCGGACGAAGACGTCATCGAGCGCCTCGTCAAGCAGGGCTCTGTGCGTTGCCCGCAGCTGCTCACCGACCAAGCTGAGCAACTCGACCCGACCGAAGCCGACAAGACCGTCATCGAGTTCGGAGAGCGCGTTACGCGGCGGGTGACGCGACTGATACTGGCGGTGCCCTACGAGGGCGAGCGGGAGGTCTTCCTCCTTCGCGCCGACACATCGTCGACCAACAACCCGCGGGTGCTGCGGCTGACGGATAAAGAACTCCACCTCGCCGTCGATGATCCGCCCGGTGATGCGGCCCAGATCAAGGCGATGTTCGAAGCGCAGATCGCCCACATAGAGCAATACCTCGGTTGGTCACGGCAACAGATCGACCGGCACAACCAGCAGATACAGGAACAGGTGCCCAGGCTGCTGGCTCAACGCCGTGAGCAACTGCGGGCCACACGAGACCTTCAGGGGGACATCGGTTATCCGGTCCGCGGCCGGCCGGATCGACAGGGCAGGTAAGCCCCATGTTGTCGGCCGAACGTGACGAGTATTCCGCGCGTGCCGCGATGTACCGCTTGTTGGCCGCGTTTCCTGGGCCCGGTGCTCAGTTCGCAGAGGCTGTCGATCAGGCGATGGAGGATCCGCATCTACGTGACATCGTTGCCACGCTGGTAGGTGCCGCGTTCGGCGGCTACATCAAACTCACTGGTGATGTTCCGGCGGCGATCGAATTGATCAGTCGTGAGCTGCGCGCAGCAGAAGGCTTGGCCAGGCTGGGGCAACCACCAGCGTGATGCGTGATGACGGTGGTTCGGTGGACCACTGCCAGCCGCGTACCGCATTCATAGTGCCGCTCCCTCACCACGCGCAGGCCGCGGCGGCGCGGATCTCATCGTCATCGACCGCTGTGTAGCGCTCGGTGGTGGCGATCGAGGTGCCCGAGCATCACCTGGACCGCCTGCAGGTTCCGGCTGCCGCGGTAGTGCCTCAGCTGATGCATCGGCCAGGCCGCCGGCAGCGCCGCCGCGACCAGCTTGCCGACGTGCGCCGCGGTGAGGTGGCCGCTGGCCGGCCATGCCCGGAACCACCAGCCGTGCGTGGGCAGGTAGGGGGTGTGGCCGGCGGCGCCGCGCCGGATCACGGCGGCCAGGTCGCCGCTGATCGGCACGACGCGCGTTTTGCCGCCCTTACCGTGCACCACCAGCTGCGGGCCGCCGGGGCCCTCGACGACGTCGCCGGGGTGGACCTGGGCAACCTCGGCGCGCCGCAACCCGGCCTCCGCGGCTAGGCGCATCATCATCACCTGTAGGTTCCCATCCAACATGGCGGACGGCGATCCTTCTACCTGCTGCTTTGCAGAATTCTCATCGAAATGGCGGACGGGTTTTCTCATCTTCGTGGCGGATCCGAGAACCAGACGGTTGTGCAGATCTGTTCATATTGCGTGGCTGCGGCGTGCATCAGATCAGGGTGTAGCGCAGCGATGCTTTTCGACCGCCGGCCAGCTTCCGGAGTTGCGTGACATCCAAGCACTCCACCACACCCTCTTAGCCAAAGTGAGCAGACTCAAATCGCGTCGCGCTGCCATGGCGTTCGTGGATCGAGACAGGCATTTGAAATCCTCGTTATCGTGGACTGTGAGCTGTCGGAAGATCTCCACACCAAACGATGTGCGCACCGCATTTTGTGTGTAGGGCGATTTCGGTTGTGTCCGACTGTGTCTCACGATGGGGTTCGGGATTGGGTCGGCTCGTGAGAACAGGCTTATCTGTGGGGCTATGTCTGCTGATGTCGGGGTCCAGCCAACATCTTTCATCGAACCGTGTTGGGGCCAGGTGGTTGTGGCCACGTCAGTCGACGGTGCAGCCACAAGGCCACGTAGACGAGGGCGAGCAGCACGGGCACCTCGATCAGCGGGCCAACGACCCCGGCTAGGGCTTGGCCGGAGGTGGCGCCGAATACGCCGATGGCGACCGCGATTGCCAGCTCGAAGTCGTTGCTGGCCGCGGAGAACGCTAGCGCCGCGGTGCGCGCGTAGGAGAGGTGTAGCCAGCGACCGGTGGCGAAACCACCGATCCACATCACGGCGAAGTAGACAAGCAGCGGCAGCGCGATCCGGGCGACGTTCACCGGTTGGGAGGTGATCGTTTTGCCTTGCAGGGCAAAGAGAATGACGACGGTGAACAACAGGCCGTACAAGGCGATCGGTCCGATGCGTGGGAGCAGCACGTTTTCGTACCACTCTTGTCCTCGGGCGCGTTCACCGAAGGTTCTGGTGAGGAACCCAGCGACCAGAGGGATTCCCAGGAAAACCACAACGGTGACGGCGATCGCAGCAAAGGAGACATGCAGGCTTTGGGTCGGTAGGTGGAGCCAGGCGGGCAATACGTTGAGGTAGAAGACGCCGAGGCCGGCGTACGCCAGCACCTGGAAGACGGCGTTGAGCGCAACCAGCACGGCGGCCATCTCCCGGTCACCGCACGCCAAATCGGTCCAGATCAACACCATGGCGATGCAGCGCGCCAGCCCGACCAGAATCACGCCCGTGCGGTAGGCGGGCAGGTCCGGCAAGAGCAGCCAAGCGAGGGCAAACATGACCGCCGGCCCAACGATCCAGTTGAGGATTAGCGACACGGCGATCATGCGCCGGTCGGCGGTGATCCGCCCGATCTCGCGGTAGCGGACCTTGGCCAACACCGGGTACATCATCAACAGCAACCCGATGGCGATCGGCAAGCTGGTCCCGTGGATAGACACAGCATTGAGCCCGTCGGCTAATCCTGGGATCAGGCGGCCCAACAGCAGCCCGGCCACCATGGCCAGTCCAATCCACAACGGCAGGAATCGATCCACCGTCGACAACCGGGCCGCGACGTGGCTATCGTCCGACGGCGCCGTGCCGGTTTTGCTAGGAGTCTGGCTCATCTGTTCAATCCCGTTCTTTGTTTGGTCTGGGCAGAACGGCATTCATGGGCGGGTCGCCGCACTCAGGGTTTCAGTCCACAAAAGCTGCGAGAGTTGTTGCAATACAGTTGGATTCACTCGGTAGTACACCCAGGAGGCCCGCCGTTGACTGTCGAGCAGACCAGCTTCGCGCAAGACTTTGAGGTGATGGGAGATGGTGGGCTGGGTCAGGTCAAATCCCGCTGACAAATCGCAGACGCAGGCTTCGCCACCCTCGTGGCTGGCCACCACACTCAGCAGCCGCAAGCGCACCGGGTCAGACAGCGCCTTGAGAGTCGCCGCCAACTGGGTGGCCGCTTCCGCCGAGAGTGGCTCACGCACGAGCGGGACCACGGTGCAGCCGGCTTCTGCGATCAACGGCAACTGTGATTTCGACATCCATCGATATTGACAGTTATCGAATCTATGCACAACCCAACAGCGCGTTAAACACCACCATCAGGGAATGCTGGCCACCACCAGCAGGGCCGCGGAGGTGGCCAGCAGCACCAGGCAGATCTTGAACCACACCACCGGGGTGCGGGCGCCCGTCAGCGCGGTGAGCGCGGCCAGCGCGACCAGTAGGCCAGCCACGACGCGGTAGACGATGGCGGTGACCGCCGTGTCGGGCGCGGCCGCGGTGACCGCCACCACCAGGGCCGCCATGCCCCACATGCTGACCGATTCAGCCAGCCACTCCTGGGTGAGAACCCGGCGGTTGTCGGCGGTGATTGACCCGAACCCGGCCACCACCCGTTTAGTCGGCGCGGCGTGGGCGATGCCCCATCCGCCGATCAGCGCGGCAGCAACATAGGCCAGCACGTGCATGCCCACACTCCAATCCGGGTATCGGGTAAAGGTGCCGCGGTCAGCAGCACGACGTCGCGGCCGCGTCGTCGGCTGATGCCTGGTCGGTCAATGCCTCGTCGGCGGTGTCGCCGTGTGCGCAGCCGCACTCGCCGGTGCGATCCGCGCCGAGGGGTTCGGGGCCGATGCCGAAGACTTCGGAGTCAGCCAGCACCGTGTAGACCTCCCATTTTTCGCCGGCTGGCCCGGTCACCCAGACTTTGTCTTGGGTGGCGAAGCAACAGGTGTTCCCGATCTCTTCGTCGGTGAACAAGCCTTCGCCCTGCAGGCGGGCGATCTCCTCGTTCACCTTCTCACTGGACTGGACCTCCACCCCGAGGTGGTTGAGCGTGCCGCCCTTTCCGGGGTTTTCGAGCAGCACCAGCTTGAGCGGTGGCTCAGCCACGGCGAAGTTGGCGTAGCCGGGCTTGCGTTTCGCCGGCTCGGTGTTGAACAGCTTGGAGTAGAACGCGATCGCCTCGTCGAGGTTGTCGACGTTGAGGGCCAGCTGCAGCCGGGACATGGGATAGACCTCCCTAGGTGTGAGACATATATCAAATTCGTGCGACACGCTCAGCATGCCACCTTTTTGATATATGTCAAACCACTGTGGCAGGATTGAGTCATGCCCAAGGCGCTTCCCCTGGTCGACATCACCGCGCCTGCATGCTGCGCGCCGCTGGCGGCCGGCCCCATGAGCGATGACGATGCCCTGCGGGTGGCCTTGCGCCTCAAGGCGTTGGCAGATCCGGCGCGGGTCAAGATCATGTCGTTGCTGTTTAGCTCGTCTGCGGGTGAGCAAAACACCAGCGACCTGGCCGCCGTTGTCGAACTGAGCGAATCAACCGTCAGCCACCACCTCGGCCAACTGCGCAATGCGGGTCTGGTTGAGTCTAAGCGCCGCGGGATGAACGTCTATCACCGTCCCCACCGCGACGCGATGGCCGCCCTCTGCACGGTGCTCGACCCGCGCTGCTGTAGCTGATCTTTCCCCGGTGCAGATCAGCCTCCGAGGGGCCAGACAGGTCACGGGTCGGCTCATTGGTAAATGCCAACCGCCTCAACGATGAACGCCAAGAGACGCGGTCACCGAAACAAGCCAGCGCCTTGACTTTCCGACGATAGCTCAGTAGAAATTGACTTAATTATGATTGAGCTATCTACTGATGCGATCCGCCGGGTGCAGGTCCACGCTGCCCTAGCTGACCCCGGCCGGCTGGTGATTGTCGATCGATTAATGCTCGAGGACGCATCGCCCTCAGAGCTTCAAACCGCCCTATCGATGTCGTCGAGCCTGATCGCTCACCACCTGGGGGTGCTTGAGGGAGCGGGCATCGTCCGCCGAGTCCGCTCCGAAGGAGACCGTCGACGCAGCTATCTGCAGTTGATCCCCGAGTCGCTGGACGTGTTGGTGCCCTCGACGGCATCGCGCGCCAAGCGGGTGGTGTTTGTCTGCAGCCAGAATTCGGCGCGCAGCCAGTTGGCCGTGGCGGTGTGGAATCGGAGCAGCTCGCTGCCAGCAACCTCGGCCGGAACTCATCCCGCCGCTAAAGTGCACCCGTCGGCAGTGGCTGCGGCGGCCCGGCGCAAACTGCCGATGCGACCGCACACCCCCCGCCATCTCGACGACGTCGTCAAGCCCACCGACCTCGTCATCGCGGTCTGCGACAACGCCCACGAAGAACTACCCGCCGACAGCCGCCGCCTGCATTGGTCAATCCCCGACCCGGTGCGCACCGGCCGGGCCGACGCGTTCGACCGGGCCCTCGACGAGCTGACCGTGCGCATCGATCACCTGGCCCCCACCCTCGACCCCCGCTAGCAACCGAGCCAACATCACCCAGCAAGCGCAGCTCATCTACCAATGGAGGTAACGACCATGCGCAATTCACTGAAATTATCTGTGGCCGCAGTGGTCTTGCTTGCAGCCACCGGAGTGGTTTTCGCCGCGTGCGCCAAAGAAAAAGACCTCCCCTCATACGCCACCGCCGCGAAAGTGCAGTGCGGCGGCAAACAAGCGTTAAAGGCCAGCGGCTCCACCGCGCAGGCCAATGCGATGACGCGGTTCGTCAACGCCTACCAAAAAGCTTGCCCCGGGCAGACACTCACCTACACCTCCAACGGCTCAGGCGCTGGAGTGAGCGAATTCCTGGCCGGCCAAACCGATTTCGGCGGCTCGGATTCGCCGCTCGCCGGAGACGAATACGACAAAGCCAAGCAGCGATGCGGCTCGGATGCCTGGAACCTACCGGTGGTATTCGGCCCGTTAGCGATCACCTACAACCTGCAAGCCGTTGACCGGCTGGTGCTAGATGCCCCAACCCTGGCGAAGATCTTCAACGGCAAGATCACCCGGTGGGACGACCCGGCGATCAAGGCGCTCAACGGGGAGGAGATGCCCTCCGAAGCCATCACCGTGGTATACCGCAGCGACGGGTCAGGTACCACCGATAACTTCCAGCTCTACCTCGACGCTGCCTCGGGCGGCGCATGGGGCAAGGGAACCGGCAAGATGTTCAACGGTGGAACCGGCCAAGGCGCCCCAGGCAACGAAGGCACGTCGGCGATGGTGAAGAATACCGAGGGCGCGATCACCTACAACGAATACTCGTTCGCCCAAGCCCAGCGGCTATTCGCCGCCCGAATCGTGACCTCGGCCGGGCCGAACCCGGTAGCCATCAACAAGGACACGGTCGGCAAGGCAATCGCCAGCGCCACCATCGCCGGTCAGGGCAACAACCTGGTCTTGAACATCTCGTCGTTCTACAAGCCCACCCAGCCCGACACCTACCCGATCATGCTGGCCAGCTACGAACTGGTGTGCTCGAAATACGGTGACCCGCAGACCGCGACGGCGGTGCGGGCATTTCTACAATCCACCCTCGGGCCAGGCCAGGCCGACCTGGAAGACTACGGGTACTTCCCGTTGCCAGACCAGTTTCAGCCCAAGGTGCTCAGCGCAGCCAACGCGATCAGCTAGGACATCACAAACCCGTCGGCGCAGTGCTGCACCGCAACCCCAGCACCTCGACACACCAGGAGCCAAATCCCGCATGACCGTCCGTCATATCGTCGCGATCGGTGGCAGCGACGCCGGCATCAGCGCGGCACTGCGCGCCCGCGAACTCGACCCCACCACCCAGGTCACCGTGATCGTCGCCGACGCCTACCCCAACTTCTCCATCTGCGGCATCCCCTACTACGTCTCCGGGGAAGTCACGCACTGGACCAACCTGGCCCACCGCACCGCTGCCGATTTGGCAGCCACCGGCATGCGGGTACTCACCGACACCTGCGCCACACGTATCAATGTCGCAGAGCACACCCTCGACATCCTCGACCCCTCCGGCACACCACAACAACTGCCCTACGACGCCCTGATCGTGGGCACCGGCGCCATCAGCGCCCGCCCACCCATCTCCGGGCTGAGCGGCGCTGACGCGCTCGGACCCAACGATGGCGTGCACCTGCTGCACTCCATGGGCGACACCTTCGCCGTCATGGACTCCTTGCAACAACGCAACCCCGCCACCGCGGCAGTTGTCGGCGCCGGCTACATCGGCCTGGAGATGGCCGAAGCGCTTACCACCCGCGGCATCCGCGTCACCCAAATCGAAGCGCTGCCCGAGGTCTTGCCCACCGTCGACCCCGAACTCGGCGCCCTGGTGCACAACGAGCTCGAACGCCACGGCGTCGAAGTCCTCACCGACACCGCGGTCACCGCCATCACCCGCACCGACAGCGGCGCACTCACCGTCACCGCTAGCCAAGACGGCCAAACGATCTTGCGCACAGTTGATTTCGTTCTTGTCGTGGTCGGGGTGCGGCCCGACACCGAACTGGCCGCCGACGCCGGCGCCGATCTCGGCATCAAAGGCGCCATCGTTGTCGACGAAGCCATGCGCACCAACCTGCTCGATGTCTTCGCCGCCGGGGACTGTGTGCACACCCACCACCGGCTCCTGGGCATCACCTGGCTGCCGCTGGGCACCACCGCTCACAAACAAGGCCGCGTGGCCGGCGAGAACGCGGTCGGCGGCAACGCCCACTTCGCGGGCAGCCTCGGCACCCAAGTCGTCAAGGTCTTCGACCTCGTCGCCGCCCGAACCGGCCTCCGCGAACACGAAGCCACCGGCGCGAATCGCGGCTGGACCCCCCTCTCCAGCCAATCAAACCCCGACGACCACAAGGCCTACTACCCAGGCGCCACCCCCATCCACATCCGGATCGCCGGCGATGAGCACAGCGGCAGACTCCTGGGTGCCCAACTCGTGGGACACCGCAGCGCCGAAATCGCCAAACGCGTCGACACCTACGCCACCGCCCTGTTCCACGAGATGACGGTCGACGGCCTCAGTGCGCTCGACCTGTCCTACACCCCGCCACTCGGATCGCCTTGGGACGCCACCCAAATGGCCGCCCAAGCATGGGTACGCGAACACCAGCCCACCGCGGCCCGACCCCTTACCGCCTAGCCTAACCAATACCGCACAGAATTCCCCGGGGTCAGCCCGGCTGCGTTCAGGTGTTTGGCGGATCCGAGAACCAGACGGTTGCGACCGTGCTGATTTCGGGTACTGATTCCCTCACGATCCGCTTGCACCGGTTGTGCATACGCCGAGGCGGCCGTAAGACCGCTTCCTCGGCCACAACACAGGCCGGGCGGCTGCCGGTCGACGTCGGCGTGACCGGGTGGTGTGAAAGCGTATGTGATGTACCATGGGATTAGAGGTGGTTTCCTATGCTGACATCGGCTCGACCGGACCTGGACGCGTATAACGCCGCGCTGACCATGAGCACAGCTGAACTGGTCAGCAATCTGCGCGACTTGCTTGGCGCCAAGCTGGTCGCCTACCTGGGCAAGGTCAAGGAAACCCGCGCTGTGCGGCAATGGGCGGAGGGCACGCGGGAGGTCGCCAATCCGGCCGACGTGGACCGGCTCCGGGTCGCCTACCGCGCCGCTAGCTTGATCACCCAGCGTGATGGCAAGGAGGTCGCCCAGGCCTGGTTTCAGGGCCTCAACCCGCTGCTCGACGACTGCGCCCCGGCCAGGCTGTTGCGCGAGGGCGACTTGGAAACCGTGGGGCCTCAGGTGCTCACCGCGGCCCGCCAGTTCGCCGCCGTGGGGTGATGTCTGACCCGGTTCGTGTTGACACGGCTCACGGTGTTTTGCACGGCGTCCGCCTGCACGGCGTGCGCGTGCACCGTGTCGGCTATCAGCCAGAGCCGTGGGCCTGGACGCCGTGGGAGTATGCCGGGGATGACGGCCGGTTTCACGGCCGCTGGGATGACCCGCACGGCACCTGGCGCACCCTCTACTTAGGCGCCTCACCGCTGGCGTGCTACTTGGAGGTGCTCGCCCGGTTTCGGGCAGATCCACACATGGAGGTCGAGATGGCTGAGATCTTGGACAACGATGCCGATGGCCACCTCTACCCCACCGCGCCCGCCGGCCACCTGCCCCGCAACTGGTGCGAGCCGCGTCTGCTCGCTTCGGGGCGGTTGAGCGGAGTCTTCGCGTTGCCCGGCCATCAGCAGTCGCTGCCCACCTTGCGTAGAGCCTTCCTGCCGACAGCGCGATCGTTCGGGCTTGCCGATCTTGATGCTGCCGCGATCCGCGACAGCCGGCCGCGCGCATTGACTCAGGCCATTTCTGCCTGGCTCTACACGCTTCGAACACCGGACGGCAAGCCCCTCAACGGGATACAGTTTCAGTCCCGCCACGGGGACGGCCTGCTGCTGTGGGCGGTCTATGAACGCGACCGCGCCGCGGGGACCCCGCCCGAAGTCGGTCCGGACGGCTCTGCACCGATCACCATCGACGATCCCCAACTGCTGGAGGCGATGCGACTGCACCACCTCAATTGGGCCGATTAGCAACGCATTTCGCACATCACCCCACACCGTGACGGTTATAGCGCTCAGGACTTGGCCTGAATAATGGTGTGGGGCAACGAGTTACGCGGCAATTCATGGATAATATCAGTTATGCATGAAATGGCCTAAGAGGCGGCCAGATGTCGCAGCAGTTAGTGGATTTGAGCCGTTGATGTCCGATCCGGTAAAAGGTGGGAGTAATCCGGAAACACATGAGAGCTGTCCGATTCGGGTGATAATCCGCGAACAGCTGAGAGTTGCGAAATCGCCAGCTCATGTCGCTGGGCCGACCGTTGGTGGGGCAATCAGGATCGTGGTGTTCCGTGTTCCGGCCGATGAGCGATGGTTCTGGGCCGAGGCGTGGCAGCGACGTGAGCGTGAGGTGGAACGCCCACGTTGCCGCCGGCGAGGTCGACGTGCACGCTGATGGCGTCGCGCTGCTGGGTCACCTCGACCAGACCAGCTCGACGCTGGCGCCGCCACTGGCACCCGGTGAACCCGCATGTTTGCATTACGTCATGGTGACGTAATGCATCCGGCTCACAGGATGGCCGCCTACGGCCTAAGAGGGCGAATGGCATTCTTAGGCAACGGTTTCCGCGTCAGGTAGTGGATCATCGAAAGCGTCGGGAATTGAGCGATTCTGCATCTGGCCAAATCTCCGCGGAGAGTTTGTTGCCGGTTGCACGTCAGACGTCGCGGGCTCGTCCCACGCCTTTGCGCGACGGGGCGCTGATAGTGCCTCCCGCGGATTTCGAGATCGCGTACGTCGCCACGTGCGGCCTGGCTTCTTGAACTCGTTTCGCCGCGCTGCTGTCGGGTTCTGGTCGCGTTTCTGCTGGGCTATTGCTTGGGTTGTGCGGACCTCAGCTCCTCGAGCTCAGCGGGTACGGCAGCGATTAGCCAGTGACGGGTGCTGAACGCCAACGGTGTAACGGGTCCGCATCCACAACCAATGGCCAGCGGTACTACGCCGACGCACACCCAGAGTCGATTAGAGCGCCCTAGCCAACGGCTTGGACGCGCTGCGGTTGGCTCAGGACGTGTTCGCCTCAAGTTGATAGGCGGTGCCGACCGAGTTCTGCAGGAACGCGTCGGGCAGTCGGGCTGCCAGGGCGTGGGTGGCCCGCCAGCCTGTGCAGTGGGCGGGCACGATGATCTCGGGGGCAAGGGCTTGCAGGGCTTGGCAGGTGGCGTCGATGCGCGGCTCGAAAAGTGGTCCGGTGAGGTGAAATCCGCCGATGATGGCATAAACGGTGTCTATGCTCGTGAGTCGGCGGGCGTACGAAACGATGTTGATGATGCCGGCGTGCCCGCATCCGGTGAGCACGACCAGGCCCTTACCGAACACGTTGATGATAAGAGCCTGGTCGTCGAGGATGAGCGGGTCGGGTTGCCACGTGCTGTCGCGTAGTGCTTCATGGAACGGAAAGCCGGTCTCAAAGTTGTTGGTCCGATCGACTTCGCCAGTGACCAGCACGGAGCGCTCAAACAGGAACGACGGACGACGGGCCTCGATAATGCTGAACCCGGCATCCTCGAGACCACGGCGGCTGGTGGTGGGCATCGCGATTGGGTTCATGCCCGGGATGGCCAGACGCCGGCGGGTCCAAAACTCCGGGTGAATCACAACGGGCATGGCGGACATTCCGAGTCGATCGACAAGCCCGGATAGCCCGGCGGTGTGGTCGAAGTGCCCGTGGCTTAGCACGATGGCCTCGATGTCGGCCGGGTCCAAGCCGAGGCGGTCGAGGTTGTCGACGCAACCGGTCGGGGTGATGCCGGTATCGAAAAGCAGGGTGTGCGTAACAGCCCCCTTCCTGACTGAAAGGTGGGCAGAAAAGCCGTGCTGGGCCAACGGAGAATCGATGACCCGACCCTCGGCGAATGTCGGCACCGCAAGGGTGCGCGCCGCTGCGGGGGTATGGCTCATCAGACGGCGGGCGGGGCCCTGATCGACCAGAAAGATGTCGATCGTGTTGTCACAAACGGTAGTGACGGTGACCGAGTCGACCGGCTCCAAATCGATGACTTCGCCACCCCACTCGCTGTCTGAGGGGACCGCCTCGATCGGCGGCAGGGGGCCGGGATGGCTGTCGGTGCACACGACGGTTCCTATCCGCTGAGATGGAAACGGCGGGTGACGAGGGCCTCGACAGCTGAGGGAGGGAGGAAGCGACTCGCGCGCAGGTACCACTTCTCCGGGCCGACCAGATAGGAGCGGGCGGGCCTGTCGGTTCGCAGGATGCTCAACACCGCCGCTGCCACAAGCTCCGGTGGGGAACCGGACCGCTGTCCGCGCTCAATGACCGCCAGGGCCCGCTTTTCGGCGTCAGTGTAGACATCGATCCCGGCGTGGACTCGCAGGGCACTAAATCGGGCGCCTTGATGGGTGGCGATCATCCCGGGCTCAACCAGGGTTACGTCGATCCCTAGTGGCTTGAGTTCGAGGCGCAAGGCATCCGAGAAGCTGCCAATGGCGGCCTTCGACGAGGACAGGTAGCCGTGGAAGGGGATCGGCAGTGTGGCGGCCAGTGAACCGAGGTTGACGATCAGCCCATTTTTCTGCGCCCGCATGCCCGGCAGCACTGCGCCCACCATGCGGGCGACGCCAAAGAGGTTGGTCTCATACAGCGCCTTCGCCTCACTGATCGTGGTCTCCTCGATGGCGCCTAAGAGCCCCACGCCGGCATTGTTGACAAGCACGTCGATCCGACCTGCAGACTTAAGGACCTCGTCCACGCACCGGTGAACCGACGCATCTGAGGTGACGTCGAGCTCCAGCATGGTCACCGCAGCATCGGTACGGGTGCCACCGCGCCTCGACGTACCGAAGACCCGGCAGCCCTTGTCGGCGAGAAGACGTGCAGTAGCCAAGCCAATGCCGTGCGAGGCACCGGTCACCAGCACGACTGACCTATCGCGTCGGGCGATTCCACGGTGAACCCCGATCCTCGTCCGGATAGTCACCAAACCATGCTCTTCAGTCTCGCCGCGGTGTCACCAGGGCCGAAGGTCACTCCGGCTCCCCCTGGTCTGAGCTGGCCCGCCAGCACCCAGCTCGCCCACCTCAGAAACCGAATACGACAGAATCGAATACAGCCGGTTACCGGTAAACCACTCTGTATTCGTTATCGTGTGGTGCTGCAATGTATTTCCTGTCAGGCGGTCTGGTCGACCGGTGAAGTCGTAGGTGTCGACGCTCTGCACAACGACGTCAACACGCTCAGCGCAATGAACGAAACGCTGCAGAGGCATGGTCACGCTGGGCATTCGACCTGGGGGTTTCGCCGCGCGGGATGGGCAGTGGGATGCGACGATTTCTCTGTGGGGCAACGTGACGCTGCCCAGGCTATGAAGTTGGTCCGCGCGTTGCGCGAGCAACTGGACGAGATGACCGCCCAGCTAGCCCGGGTCGAACGCCAGGGTGTCACCGCCAGGGGCAGCCAAGCATCGGCGATGCGGTTGGAGGCAGCCTCGCTGCGTCGCGACATTAATGAAGCGCAGCTTCTCATCGATCGGCTACAGCGCCGCTACCTGGGCGGCGACGAGCGCCCCCAACAGCGTCCGCATGGATGACGGCCCAAGCCATAGTCGTTCCGTGCATCCAGGGAATAATAATTCTCGCGGCGCTGGCCGTCGCGCTCGCCGGCCCGAGTTGACGGCTGCGGCTGGTTGGGCTGCCAGGTGTCCGTGGCTTTCGGCGCCAGCCGGTAGCGGGATGTCGGGGGTGGTGGTTGGCATGGCTAGCTACCTCTCAGTTGGGTTGCTAGCGCCGTAGTCGTGACGGTCGAAGTAGGTGTCCTCGAGGACTTTGTCACCACGGCTACCGCGCCCAAGGGCCCGGAGTTTCTGCCGGTCGTGTTTGCTGAGAAAGCTCATACTCCGGAGGCGGCAGTCGATCACGCGAGCCCACTGCTCAGGGCGGCCGGCATCTGAACGCCGGTCGCTATTATGGCGCCATTGGCGGCCGTCGTCCGGCCTATTGCCGTGCCCTTGGCTCGATGTCGGTCTGACGGTGTTGGAGCGGGTTGTGGTGCAATCGGAGCGTGGTTGATCCAGGTACTTGAACTCCGATTGGACGATCCGCTGCACATGCCGTCTCGGGACGGGCTATCCGCATCCGCAACGTGTCATCAAGATTGTGAGCACGCCCCCAGGCTCATAACCAAGAACAGGGTTCCCGCTAGGAGTCTTCCGCTCGCGCTGTCCCCCATGATGCGGCGCGGGACCTTCTGGCCTAGCGGTGAACCAGCGCCCGCCGGTGTCTGCGCGCCTGTAGCCTGATTCCGGTCAACGGTTACGGGGCCCCATCATCCCGCCGCAACCCATTCCGCCCATCATCCCGGCTGGGCCCATCATTTGTTGCATCATGGCGGGCATCCCCTCTTGGACAAACCCGGTGACCTCCCGGGCGTGCGCGCGAATGGCGTCGGTGAGGGCGGGATCATCGGCGGTCTCCTCGGCGATCACCCCCGTCGGGGTCAACGTGAGCTGACGACGGTAGCCACTGGCGCGACGGAAAAGAGTCGGCAGGCTCTGGCTGATGCAGGCGATCTCGGTTCCCTGATCGAGGTGGGCGTACATGCTTGAGACATGCGCCTGTAGCTGGGCGGTCAGGTCTGGGGACGTCGATTCGGTGGTGGTGCGCACGCCGCCGGGAATGTCCTCGACAACACGGTTGATTTCGCTGTGCCGCATGAACATCTCCATGTAGCGGCTCATGTCCATGTGACCGGTGCCCATAAAACTGCCTCCGTCGGTGAGGCGGATCGTCGAGGGCGGTTCAAACAGGTTGCGAAGGACATACCCCAGAGCTACGACGCTGCTCGTTCCGATCGCACCCAGCGCAGCGAGCGCCGCCCGTCGCGTCAACCTAGCCATCGCGGTCAGACATGTTCACGATGTTCACGCAATAGCGTGACGCGCCGTCGATATTCGTCTTCGTCTATCTCACCGCGAGCGAAGCGGTGCGCCAACGCATCTTCCGGCCCGGTCGCCAGGGAACTGGCCCCCTTGTGTTGGCTGCCGCCCCGAACCAGATCGCGGATCGCAAAGGCCACCACGACAACTACCGCCACCAGAAGCGCCGCCAACACGATGTACATCACGACGCCGCCCCAGCCCCAGCCCCAACCGTTACCGCCCCAGCCCCAGCACCACATGCCGCAGATCTCCCTCAGCTTGCTGTGATTATGCGCCTGAGGTGGGAGTGTGCGCTCGTCTTGTGGCGTTTCCTAGGGCCGATGGTCCCCCGCATCTGGCGCGATCCCGCTAGGGTTGATTCGCCCGCCGTTGCCGACACAGAGGCTCCATCTCAGCCACTCGCCAGTACAACCCCAGCCAGACCACCACATTCACCGCTCCATGGGGCTCTCAGCACCAGGAGCACCCCACCGGGACCGATCACGACCATCCCCAAACCGACCCTCCCGCAACCGCTCCCACGCGACCCACAACCAGGCCCCGGCATCCAACCCCCCACCACCACACCATTGCGCCACGGCCCGGACTGGGCTTTTCCGTCCGTGTAATGCACCTGGCTTCCCGCGCGGGGAGAGTGGCTGTGGGACACCCGCACCCGCGGGTGAACAGGCGCCAATTTGTCACCATGACGCTTCTCCCCCGCCCCGCGCGACTGCTGATCTGTAACGAGATGACCTGATTGGGATGTTTGAGCTGTTCTAGTGGTTTCAGTTTCATGTATCAGACGTGGTGGTTGGGGCGGTTCCGTGGTGTCCATGTAGGCGACGTGGCTTAGGCGGTGGGCTCCACCAGCGACCGCGGCCACACACCGACGACCGGCTGCTGACGGGTTCGGTGAGCTATGCCGAAAGGTGTGGTGAGGGTTGACGCCAGAGGCGGTGCAGCCCAAGGGTTTTGAATGTTGGGATCTTGAGGTAGTCGGCCAGCAGCGCCGCGGCGGCGAGTGTCGCGATCACGATCGCAGCAATGGCCGGTGGTAGCGGCGACATCAGGGTGCGTCTGACTCGTTGGCCCATCTTGGCCCCATGAAATTACCTTGTCCAGTCGATCGGGTTCTGTCGTGCACCGCAGCGGCGCACGTGAGGCCACGAGACTCAAAATCCGGTCTGGATCTTCCAGCCCACTACAACCCCTCCGTCACTCACCTCAACGCCGTAACGGCCAGCGCGGATACGCTTGCCGGGCTCGATGGCGATCACGGTGCCCAAGGCACTGTTGACCCACGGGTGCAGCGGCCGCTCGCAGCGCGCGAGGCGTTGCGCGTCGATGACGGTGCGAGCCACACCGTGACCACGACGCTCCAGCCAACGTGCTGGATCGAGTCGATATCGTCGGCCTCGTACGCGACTACCACGCCTGGGACGCTGCGGGCGTTAAAAGGAGATCTTCGCCATCAGCCGGGTACGAATGATGACCTCGCCATCGTCGATGACGTGGTTGACCGGGCGGACCGCGGGCAGGGTGTCGCGGGTGAACACGATGCGCCGGTAGCTGACGCTGCGAAGCAGTCGCTTCGCCTCCGTTAGCCTCGGTTCAGCGCGGGGATAGGCAGGCCGTCGGTAGGTCGAACCATCGCAGGTGTTCAAAGTCCTCGGACAGGGTCAGCGGATGCTGGGCGATCGAGTGGTCGGGCTGTGCCCGTGGGGCTGTCAGGATCGTCGTGGCTTCCTTTAGGTAGCGTTCGAGGTCGGTTTCGGGGGTGCGGTTCTCGTGGTGCGGGTATTGCATTGCCCCGTTCTCGTCGTAGGAGATTTGGCGCCGCCGCAGCGGGGGCTCGACGGGGCCGAGGTGGTGTCGCCACATTCCACTGGCCGGGTCGAAGCGGTAGTCCTCGAGCAGTCGCCAGCCGTCTCTGGCGACGAGCCGGACGGCCTCGACGAGGTAGGTGAAGACCGGGTCTGAGATGAAGTAGTTGAAGTTGACGCGGACCCAGCCCGGTTTGATGCCTTCGCAGCCGTGGGTGATCTCGCGTTCGAACTCATGGGAACGGTCCAGGTCGATGCCCAGCAGGTGATGGCCGTAGGGGCCCGCGCACGAGCAGCCGCCACGG
>Ga0335071_10002466_pt1 | contig 19820 bp, 19 predicted proteins | sample Lox_Sample_15_FD_206724 | JGI IMG/M metagenome (GOLD analysis project Ga0335071, IMG submission 206724) | Soil microbial communities from Loxahatchee National Wildlife Refuge, Florida, United States - Lox_Sample_1.5 | ecosystem: Environmental > Terrestrial > Soil > Wetlands | place: USA...
CTGAAAAACGCCGGCATGAAGGGGGTTGCCTTCTTTGATGCAGGCAATGCCTGGAATTACGGCTACTATCTCAACGACCTGCGGAAGACGGCGGGAGGCGGAATCCGCTGGTACTCTCCGCTCGGCCCCTTGCGGCTGGAGTTAGGATACAACCTTGAACCCAAGCCGGGAGAGCCCTCGTATCGGTGGGAGTTCAGCATGGGTTGGTTCCAGTAAAAGCGGGCTTCATGAGCAAGGACAAAGGTTCACGACAGAAGAAAATCACTTAAAGGAGAAATATACAATGAAGAAGACTCTGATCATTACGGGTATCCTGGCTATCGCACTCATTGTTGCGATGACCGGAACCGCAACAGCCGCCGAGAAGATTGGGTTTGTCAACATGCGGACGGTCATCCAGGAATCGGTGCCCGGGCAGAAGGGATTTGCCGAGATCAAGGCCATGTTCGAGAAAAAGAAGGCTGAAATTTCGAAGAAAGAGGACGAGCTCAAGAAAATCAAGGACGAGCTCGACAAGCAGAAATCGGTCCTCACCCCGGATGCCTACCAGGAAAAGGAAACGAATTTCCAGGTCAAGGTGCGTGACTACCAGCGGTTCGCAAAGGACGCCCAGGATGAACTCGCCGCCAAGGAACAGAATGTCACCGCCAAGCTGATCCCCGAAATCCTCCAGGTTGTCGAAGGGGTAGGCAAAAAGGATGGCTACACGGCCATTATCGATCTCAACAACCCCGTGATCGTCTATCACGACAAACAGGACGAGCTCACAAAGAAGATCATCGACGAGTACAACAAGAGCGCCGGGAAGCCCGCTCCCGCTGCAAAGGGCAAGAAGTAATTCAGGCAAAGGGGAAGGAAGAAGGTGTCTGTGGTCAAGCGGCTCTCCGACATCGCAGCGTATCTTGGGGCAGCCGTTGTCGGCGACGCCACCGTGGAGATCCGCGACATCAAAGGCCTCGATGAGGCCGGCGAAGGGGATCTCACGTTTCTGGCCAACCCCAAGTACCGCAAAAAGATCGCGACAACGGGGGCCTCGGCAATCCTCGTCCATCAGCCCGTCGAAGGGGTGAGCAAGAACTTCCTGATCGTCAAGGACCCCTATGGCGCGCTGGCCCGGCTGCTGACCCTCTTTTATCCCGAGGAGCGTGACTTCCAAGGGGTGAGCCCCGATGCGTTCATCGACCCGGAAGCCACCGTGGAAGAAGGGGCGACAGTGTATGCGGGGGCATTTGTGGGCAAAGGGGCAAAAATCGGCAAGGGGACGGTTCTTTACCCCGGCGTCTACATCGGTCCGGCGGCCGTTATCGGCCAAGATTCCATTTTATATCCCAGTGTGACGGTCTATCGCCGCTGTCTTGTCGGCAATCGCGTCATCCTTCATGCCGGCGTCGTCGTGGGAAGCGATGGGTTTGGTTTTGCCAACCCGGGGCTGGAGAACCGCAAAATTCCTCAGGTCGGCATCGTGCAGATCGACGACGATGTGGAAATTCAGGCAAACACGACGATCGATCGGGGGACACTCGGCAAGACGTGGATCCAGCGGGGCACCAAGATCGACAATCTCGTCCAGATCGCCCACAACGTCGTCATCGGCGAAAATTCGATCATCGTCTCTCAGGTCGGCATCTCGGGCAGCACCCAGCTGGGCAAGCGTGTCATCATCGGGGGTCAAGCGGGGCTGGTGGGGCACATCCGTGTGGGCGACAACGTCATGATCGCGGCAAGGGCCGGCATCAATAAGGACATTCCCCCATCACGCATCATGTCCGGGGCCCCGGCCATCCCGCACCAGGAATGGTTAAGGCTCAACGCCCACATCCTGCGCCTGCCCCAGATGCACAAGACGCTTACGGACCTGGCCAAACGAATCGAGGAACTGGAGTCACAGCTGTCGGCAAAAAAAACGGGCAGGAAAGACCCGGGATAAGAGTCCGTCAGCATCCACCCGGGGCTTCATTTCCCCTGGACGGGACAGAAGGATAAACAATACCGCTGCGAAGAGGGTTCATTTGATGAAAATTCATCCATCCGCCGTCATTTCGCCTGACGCAAAGATCGCCGAGGGCGTGGAAATAGGCCCCTTCAGTGTTATTGGGCCCAGTGTCACCATCGGCAAAAACACCGTCATCGGCCCCAACGTCGTCATCCAGAGCCATACGGACCTCGGCGAAGGAAACCGCATTTTTCAGTTTGCCTCGGTCGGAGCCCCGCCCCAGGACCTGAAATATCGCGGGGAGGAAACAAGGGTCATCATCGGCAACAACAACACCATCCGAGAGTTCGCGACCATCAACCGCTCCACCACGGCCGATATCGGCATGACGAAAATCGGCAACAACAATCTCATCATGGCCTATTGCCACGTGGCGCATAACTGTCTGCTCGAGAACAACATCGTCATGGCAAACGCCGCCAACCTAGCGGGCCACATCCATGTCGAGGACTTCGCCATCATCGGGGGGTTGACCGGTATCCACCAATTCTCGCGGATCGGTCGCCACTGCATCATCGGAGGCGCTTCGGCCGTCACGAAGGATGTCCCTCCCTACACGACCGCGGCGGGCCATTACGCATCCCTTTACGGTTTGAACCTCATCGGGCTCAAGCGCAGGGGCTTTTCCGAGGAGACGATCGCCGCTCTGAAGAAAGCCTACAAAATTTTCTTCCGCTCATCGCTGACGGTGGCCAAGGCCATCGATAGGGCCCGAGCCGAAGTGCCGGACCTGCCGGAAGTGCGCATCTTCATCGAGTTTATCGAGACGTCCAAGCGGGGCGTCACAAGATAGGGTATCGGGTCCAGGGTATAGGGTATAGGTTCGGAAAAAACCTCTAACCTTCTTCCCTTCATGCTCTCTTAGCTTCGATCTGCAAGACCCGACAGTATCGCCTAGCAACAGGGATCATAGACAAGAAATGAGCAAGCCGATACGAATCGGGGTGGTGGGGATCGGGCACCTCGGAAACTACCATCTGCAGAAATATCAGAAGCTGGAAAATGTCCACATCGCGGGGGTTGCCGACGTCGACCGATCACGATCCGACAAGGCCGCGGCCGCTTTCGGCTGCGCGGCCTTTTCCGACCACCGGGACCTCGTGGACCGGGTGGATGCCGTGAGCATCACCGTTCCCACCCAGGCCCACCATACCGTGGCGAAGGATTTTCTCGCGGCCGGCAAAGATGTGCTGCTGGAAAAGCCGTTCACGGCCACTCTCGAGGAGGCCGACGATCTCATCGCCCTGGCCGCGGCGCAGGACCTTGTCCTGCAAGTGGGCTTCATCGAGCGTTTCAACCCCGCCATCGTCGCCCTCGATAAGGTGATCCGGCAGCCCCTCTTCATCGAATCGCACCGCCTGCACCCCTTTGTCGAGAGGGGGACTGACGTGGACGTCGTCCTGGATCTCATGATCCACGATCTTGACCTCATCCTTCACTACGTTCGATCGCCGATCACAAACGTGGAGGCCGTGGGCGTATCGGTGCTCTCGGACAAGGTCGACATCGCCAACGTGCGGCTCACCTTCGAAAACGGTTGCGTGGCCAACATCACGGCAAGCCGGATCACCCTCAAGCACATGCAGAAGCTCCGCTTCTTTGGCCTCGAGGGATACCACTCCGTCGATTTCAGCAAGCGGGAGGTCGTTTCGCTGGCGCGCAGGGAAAAAGAGCGGGGGAAGATGGAGATCGGCCTCAACGACGTCAAGGTCCGTCCGCACGATCCGCTCGAGGAAGAGATCCGCGCGTTTGTCGACTGTGTCGTGAACCGGGGGATACCGCGCGTCTCGGGCCTCGAGGCCCGGAAGTCCCTGGAACTTGCCCTGCTCATCAACGAGAAAATGAAAACGGGGAAGGACCTCAAGTTATGATCCCCATGGTGGATCTGCGAAGGCAATACCTGCAGCTCAAGGAGGAGATCGACGAGGCCGTTGCCGGTGTGCTGGACGCCACCCAGTTCATTCTGGGGCCGAATGTGTCGGCCCTCGAGGCCGAGGTGGCCCGTTATCATGGCCTGCCTCACGCCGTCGGCGTGGCCAATGGAACCGACGCCCTCCTGCTGGCTCTGCGGGCCCTGGGGATCGGCGCAGGGGACGCGGTGATCACGACTCCCTTCACCTTCATCGCCACGGCGGAGGTGGTATCGCTCGTGGGAGCACTGCCCGTTTTTGTCGACGTCGACCCGAAGACCTTCAACATCAACCCCGCCGCCATCGAGAGGGCCCTCACAAAGAAGACGAAGGCCATCATCCCCGTCCATCTCTTCGGCCAGCCTTGCGACATGGACCCCCTCCTGGCCGTCGCGGCAAGGAACGACCTAAAAGTCATTGAAGATTGCGCCCAGTCCTTCGGCGCCCGTTACAAGGGAAGGTTGGTCGGGACCCTCGGCGACGCGGGCTGCTTCAGTTTCTTCCCGAGCAAGAACCTGGCCTGTTACGGCGACGGCGGCATGGTGATCACTCGCGATGTCGAAACGGACAAGACCTTGCGGATGCTGCGCAACCACGGCAGCTCCGTTCGATACCATCACCACCTGCTGGGCTACAACAGCCGTCTGGACGAGATTCAGGCGGCGATCGTCCGCGTTAAGCTCAAGCGGATTGACGCCTTCAACGAGAGCCGGCGGCGGGCCGCCGACCTGTATCGGAATACCATCCGTCGAAAGGACATCGCCCTGCCTTTTGAAATGGCAGGTTGCCATCACGTCTACCATCAGTTCACGATTCTCTCGAACGGCCGCGATCGGCTCCAGGAGGAGCTCCTGCGGGCGGATGTGGCCAGTGCCGTTTACTACCCCGTACCCCTTCACCGGCAGGAAGTCTTCCTGGGAAGCAGGAGCCGCAGCGGGGATCTCCCGGTAAGCGATGACCTGGCCGCGCGGGTCCTGTCGCTTCCGATGTTCCCGGAGATCACCGAGGAGGAGATACGCAGAATCAGTGACGTGATCAATGGTTCCGCCTGACATGGACAGACAGCGAACCGTGATGATCGTTGCGGGCGAGGCCTCGGGAGACCTCCACGGGGCAAGCCTTGTGCACGAAATGAAGGCCCTCGATGCATCGCTCATCTTCTGCGGCGTGGGAGGAAAACGGCTCGAAGCCGAGGGAGTCCGTCTCGTGGCCCGTTCTTCCGACATGGCCGTCGTGGGCCTCACGGAAGTTTTCTCCAGGCTTCGCCACATCCTCGGCGTATTCTTCCGGCTCCGCAGAATGCTCCGGGAAGAAAAGCCGCATCTCCTCATCCTCATCGACTATCCCGATTTCAACCTTCCGCTCGCCTCAGCGGCAAAACGCGCGGGAGTGAAGGTCTTCTACTACATCAGCCCTCAGGTGTGGGCCTGGAGAAAGAATCGGATCCATCGCATCCGCCGCGTCGTGGACCGGATGGCTGTGATCCTGCCGTTTGAGAAGGCCGTCTATGCCGAAATGGGCGTTGAGGTCGACTTCGTGGGACATCCACTCCTCGACTCCGTGAAACGGACGCGCACCCGGGAAGAGGCATTGGCGGCATTTGGTCTGCGCGACTCGTGGCCCATCGTGGCCCTCCTGCCGGGCAGCCGCGAAAAGGAGGTCACGAGCCTTCTGCCCGAGATGCTGGGCGCCGCTGCCATCCTGGGCCGTGATTTCCAGGAGTCCCAGTTCGTGCTGCCCCTGGCCGACACGGTGGATGCCGGACTGGTTGAGAAAATCACCCGCGGATACCCGGTCGCGGTCAGGGTTCTCCCGGGGCAGATGTACGACGCCGTTGGCATCTCCGATGCGGCCATGGTCGCCTCCGGCACGGCTACTTTGGAGACGGCGCTCCTGGAGACGCCAATGGTGATCGCGTACCGGATCTCACCGCTCACCGCCGCCGTGGGCAAGCGGGTCGTCCGGGTGGAGCACATCGGCCTCGTGAACATTATCGCGGGCAAGACCGTTGTGCCCGAACGAGTCCAAGACGATGCGACGGCCGAGAAGCTGGCCACAGAGGTGAAAGCCATCCTCTGTGACCGGGCGCGATACGATGCCATCCGAAAAGATCTTTCCGGGGTCAGAGAAAAGCTCGGCGAGCCGGGCGCGTCGCGGCGCGCGGCCGCAATCGCCCTCGGGCTCATGGAGCGAGGGACGAGGGACCAGAGTACAGGAACCAGGGCGGAAACAAAATAATGCGATGGGATGGGACTTTAAATACCGCATTCGCAGTCAGAAGCCCGCTCAATCGCTTTGCAAACAGCCGCTGGATTATCCTTGACCCTCTTTACAATCCTGATACATTCAGCCTGATTCTCGAAACCCGTCGCCTGGAGCCTGTTTCTGCATGAAAGTATATCTTCGACTTCTTCGGCTCGTTAAACCGCACACGGCAAAGCTCATCCTGGCGATGATCTGCATGGCAGTCGTAGGCGCGGCGACAGCGCTGTCGGCCTATCTCGTCAAACCGGCGATGGATGACATCTTCCTCAACCGAAAGGAGGACATGCTCATCCTCATCCCCATTGCCGTGATCGTGATCTACCTGCTCAAGGGGGCGTGCAACTACGGGCAGACGATCCTCATGAGCGTCATCGGGTTCCGGATCATCACGGACCTGCGCAATGATCTCTATCGTCACATCCTGCGTCAACCCTTGTCCTTCTTCACAAAGCACCCCACGGGAATTCTCATTTCACGCATTACAAACGACGTCTCCTACCTCCAGGGAGCCGTCTCCGAGGCAGTGACCAGCCTCTTGAAAGACAGCTTTACGCTTGTCGGCCTTGTTGCCGTCATCTTCTGGCGGGACTGGAAACTGGCCATCATCGCCTCCCTGGTCTTCCCGCTGGCCGTCTATCCTATCGCCCAGTTCGGCCGGAGAATGCGCAAGATTGCCACGGAATCCCAAGTCTCCATGGGGGACCTGATCTCCATCCTCCAGGAAACCATCACGGGCAACCGCATCGTAAAAGCCTTCGGCATGGAAGAGCATGAGAACAAACGCTTCGCCGGGGAGAACGAGCTGCAATACAAACTCACCATGAAATCGGTGAAGGTCCGTGCCTTTTCGAGCCCCTTCATGGAATTCTTGGGAGGGATCGGGATCGCGGCCATTATTTTCTACGGCGGCTACCAGGTCATTGCGGGAACGTCCACGCCGGGTACGTTTTTCTCCTTCCTGGCTGCACTGCTCATGCTCTACGAACCCGTGAAGCGCCTCACCAACGTGAACAACACGATCCAACAGGGCCTCGCCGGCGCCGAACGCATCTTCGAGATCCTGGACACGGTGCCCGAGATCCAGAACAGGCCCGGGGCCTCGGAATTGCCTCGGATCCGGAAAGAAATTTCCATCGAGCAGGTCTCCTTCCGTTACGACGAGAGCCCCGTTCTCCGGAACGTCGACCTCAGGATCCAGGCAGGCGAGGTGATCGCCTTCGTCGGCATGAGCGGCGGAGGCAAGACAACCCTTGTGAACCTTATCCCCCGTTTCTACGACGTCAACGAGGGCCGGGTGGCCATCGACGGCACCGACATCCGCGATGCAACCTTGGAATCCCTTCGGGCCCAGATCGGGATCGTGACCCAGCAGACGATCCTCTTCAACGACACAGTCCGCGGCAACATCGCCTACGGGGATGTCCGCAAGAGCGAAGAGGACATCATCCGGGCCGCCCAGGCGGCAAACGCCCACGAGTTCATCATGAAGCTCCCCCGGGGCTACGACACGGTGATCGGCGAACAGGGGGTGAAGCTCTCGGGAGGCGAGAGACAGCGCATCTCCATCGCGAGGGCCCTTCTCAAGGATGCCCCCATCCTCATCCTCGACGAAGCGACTTCATCGCTTGACACGGAGTCCGAGATCGAGGTCCAGGACGCCTTGGAGAAGCTGATGAAGGGACGCACCACTCTCGTCATCGCCCATCGTCTTTCCACTATCCGGAATGCCGACCGTATCATTGCGCTCGTCGACGGGCGGATCGTGGAGGAGGGGACCCACGACAGCCTCATGGAGAAAAAAGGCGAGTACTTCAAGCTGCACAACCTGCAATTCAAGGACGAGACGCAGGAAAAGAATAACAAGGAAGCCGGCGCGGGGTGATCGATTCACCCCGGGCGGTAGGTGATGCAAGCGACACGTGGAAGCGTTGATCCAAAACATGTGGAGGGATCCCCGAAACGAGCTCCGCAGACCCCTCCACATCTTTTTTTATCTGCTGTCCTGCGCTTACAGAAGTGCAGTCCGTGCGCGAAACCGTCTGTTCGACAGCGGGTTCCTCAAGCAGCAGCCGATCGGCTGCCCGGTGATCAGCGTGGGCAATCTCACCGTGGGAGGCACAGGCAAGACACCCATGGTCCTCCTTCTGGCCGGAATGCTGAAGGACCGGGGGCTTCGTCCCGCGGTGCTGAGCCGCGGCTACGGCGGGAAGAGCACGGCGGACGTCCTGGTCGTCTCCGACGGCAAACAGGTCCTGACGGGGCCGGATGAAGCCGGCGACGAGCCGGTTTTGATCGCCAGGCGCCTCAGGGATGTCCCCGTTCTGACAGGACCAAAACGCGTCATCACGGGAAGATATGTCCTCGAGAACTTCCACGTCGACGTGATCCTGCTGGACGATGGGTTCCAGCACCGATACCTGCACCGGGACCTGGACATTGTGCTCCTGGACAGCCGGCAGCCTTTGGGAAACGGATTTTTACTGCCCCGGGGCGCCCTGCGGGAACCGCCTTCGGCCCTTTTACGCGCAGGCGTTGTCGCCTTCGCCCTTTCGAAGGGCGGTGACACCGAACCCGTTGACGCGGAGCTCTCCGGGATGCTGTCCGGCCGTGTTGTCCTGCGGACGCACATCCGGCCAACGACCCTGATGGCCCTGGACGGAGGGACACGGCCCCTGCCCTTCCTGCAGGGCAAACGGGTCTTCGCCTTCACAGGGATCGCGCAACCCGAATCCTTCCGGCAGACCATCGAATCCCAGGGAGGCGTCATTGCAGGATTCCGGGCCTTCCCCGATCATTATCGTTACCGGGCGGAAGACCTGAGCCGGATGGAAAAGGAAGCGAGACTCGCGCGAGCGGACATCGTGCTTGTTACGGAAAAAGACCTCGTCAAGCTGTCAGGATTGCCGCAACGACCGCCACAGCTTTTCGGTCTTGTCATCGAGACGGAGATCCTGGAAGGCAGAGAGCAGCTCGATGGACTGCTTCAAGGGATCGCGCAAACAAAGCGACGATCATAATCTCTTGACTATGGAACCAACGAGAACCACCGCACTGATATTTTTCTTGTTTCGGCTCATCCCCCTCGGGGTGCGCCGGGCGATGTTCCGCGCCGCATTCCGGCTCTTTTACTACGTTTCGGTGAAGCAGCGGCTGATCGCCCTGAACAATCTCCGGATGGCCTACCCGGAAAAGGACATCGACGAGATCGAGGCGATCGCCAAGGGGGTCTACCGTCACATGGGAATCGTGATGGCGGAACTCTTCGAAATGCCATTCATCACACGGGAGACGCTTGCCGAGTGGGTTACCGTGGAGGGGCTCGAAAATGTCGAGAACGCCTTCGCGCAAGGTAAAGGTGTTCTCTCCATTGTGGCCCATTTCGGCAACTGGGAACTCATGACCGTTGCCGTACCCCTGTTGATCCGGCCGATGCAGATCGTTTATCGTCCCCTGGACAACCCTATTATGGACAACCTGCTGGGCTGGAGCCGGACGAAGCACGGGAATTCTCTCATCCCCAAGGGTGGATCGGGCAAGAGAATCATCCGCCTGCTCAGGGAGAACAACCCCATCGGAATCCTGAGCGACCAGAACGTGGACAGGAACGAGGGGGTCTTCGTCGATTTCTTCGGCAGGCCCGCCTGCACCTCCGTCGGCACGGCCGTGCTGGCCCTGCAGTCGGGCGCCCCCGTCATCCCGGCCTTCATGCCGCGGATGCCCGACGGGCGGTACAAGCTGGTCATTCTTCCCGCCGTCGAGATCACGCGCACCGACGATCATGAGTCGGATCTCTTCGTGAACACCCAGCGCTTCACGAAGGTGGTTGAAGCCATGGTTCGAAAGTACCCCGATCAGTGGTTCTGGATCCACCAGCGGTGGAAGACAAAGCCTTGGCAATGATGACGCAAAGCATCATCATTGCAGGAACGAGGGACAAGGGTATAGGGACGAAGAAGAAGGACAGGAATGGCGGCAAAGAAACTACCGTTTGAAAATATCAATAATGTACTCATCCGCGGAACCAACTGGATCGGGGATGTGGTCATGACCTTCCCAGCAATCGCCGCCGTGAGGGAGACCCTGCCCCATGCACGGATCACCGTTCTAGTGAAGCCATGGGTGGCGGACCTCGTGAGAATGCATCCTGCCGTGGATGAAGTCATGATTTATGAGAGGCCGGGGCGCCACGCCGGAATCGGCGGGCTTTGGACGCTCGCCACGGAATTGCGCCGCCGGCACTTCGACACGGCGATTCTGCTTCAGAACGCTATCGAAGCAGCCATCATTGCCTGGCTGGCGAGGATCCCCATTCGGGCGGGTTACAGAACGGACGCAAGGGGCTTTCTTCTCACTCACCCGGTAGCGCGCTCGCAGGAGATCAGGGGGGTCCATCAGTCCCTCTACTACCTCGAAATGCTCCGGGCACTGGGGTTGCGATCTTCGGATCGAACCGCCCGCATCGTCCCGGCCAAACAGGATCGAGAAGCGGCAGAGAAACGCCTCGCTGAGTACGGCATTGCCGACCGGCGACCCATCATCGGCATGGCCCCGGGAGCGGCTTATGGGCCGGCCAAGCGATGGTTTCCCGAGCGTTTCGCGGCCGTGGCCGATCGCCTCATCGAAAGATACTCCTGCCCTGTACTGCTCTTCGGCGGCGCCGGAGACAGGGCAATCACTGAGGCCGTGCAGTCGGCGGCAACGAACGCCTTCACCGATGTCGCCGGTCGAACCAGCCTGGGAGAAGCCGTCGCACTGATCGCCCGATGTGACCTCTTCATCACGAACGATTCCGGCCTCATGCACGTCGCGGGGGCCCTGGGTGTACCCACGGTGGCCATATTCGGGTCCACGAACCCCGTGACGACCTCCCCCCCGGGTGAGCGGACCGTGATCGTCCGCAGGGCCGTCGACTGCAGCCCCTGTCTCAAACCGGAGTGTCCCACCGATTTTGCGTGCATGGGTCTCATCAGTGTCGACGAGGTGTTCGATCAATCCACCCGCCTTCTCTCCGAAGCGGGTTACCGGTGAGGATCCCCATGGAAGAAAAGAACCGGGCCGTGTTCGTGGATCGCGACGGCACCCTCAACGAAGAAGTCGGTTATCTCAGCAGGATGGACCAGCTGAAGATCTTTCCCCGTGCCGTCGAGGCGATCCGCCTTGTCAACGCAAGCGGAATGAAGGCCGTCGTGATCAGCAACCAGTCCGGGATCGCTCGGGGGTACTTCACGGAAGACTTTGTGCGAAGCGTCCATGACCGGATCAATCAGCTTCTGGGAGCCGAGGGGGCCCGGATCGACGGCTTCTACGTCTGCCCCCACCACCCTGTGCACGGAAGCGGAATCTACAAACGGGACTGCGACTGCCGCAAGCCCAAGCCGGGGCTTCTGCTGCAGGCAGCGGCGGAGATGAACATCGACCTTGCTCGCTCGTACATGATCGGCGACATGCTGAAGGACATCGAAGCAGGGAAAAAAGCGGGGGCCCGGGGAATTCTCGTCAAAACCGGATACGGTTCAAACATCGTCCGAACAGACATGCCCGCCTATATCGCCGAGGACATTCTCGACGCCGTGAAATGGATCCTGAGGGAGCAGCAGGGATGAACATCCTCATCGTCAAGCTGAGCGCCATCGGGGACGTGATTCACACGCTGCCATCGCTTGCGGCCCTTCGCCGTTGCTATCCGCAGGCCCACATCAGCTGGATTGTCGAGGAGGCCGCCTCGGATTTGCTCATGGACCACCCCATGATTGACCGGGTCCTCGTCTCCGGGCGCAAGCGCTGGGTCCGCGAGCTGAAGGAAGGCAGGCATCGGGGGGCTGTTCTCCGTGAGATTGCGGGCTTCCTTCACACCCTTCGCGACCGGCCCTATGATCTGGTAATTGATTTCCACGGCCTTTTCAAGAGCGCCGTTTTCGTCCTGTTGAGCCGGGGAAAACGAAAGCTCGGCTACGACAGCCTGCAGGAGGCAAGCGGGCTTTTTCTGAACGAGAAAATCCCCGAGGACATGTCCAAACACGCTGTGGAGCGCTACCTCGATTTGACGCGCCACCTGGGATGCGACGCGGCGAGGCCCGAGTTCCCCATCGCCCTGCAGGAGCGCCACTTCCAGCGTGTTCGGGATTTGCTGTCCGAGAAGAAGGTTGACACGGACAGGGGATTCGTGGGAATAAGTCCCGTTGCCTACTGGGAAACAAAGCTTTGGGACGAGGCGAAATTTGCTGCGCTCTGCGACCTCATCGTGACCCAGATCGGTCTCCCTGTCGTCTTTACAGGCGAAAGCCCCGCGGGGGCCATCGCACGCATCCGGTCCCTGATGCAGGCGCCTTCAGCCTCTGTGGCCGGCGAGACAACGCTGAGGGATCTTGCCGCTCTGTACAAAACGGCATCGATACTGCTCACGACTGACTCGGGCCCCATGCACCTGGCCGCCGCCGTCGGTACGCCCGTCGTGGCCCTCTTCGGCCCTACCTCGCCCGAGCGGACGGGACCCTATGGAAGCGGGCACGTGGTTATCCGATCGGGGCTTGCCTGCAGTCCCTGTTTCCGCAAGGTCTGCGACACCTTGGAGTGCATGAAGACCATCAGCGTCGATGAAGTGTTTCAGGCCGTTCGGGAACGGCTCCATCATCGCTGAATGAAAACGGTCCAAGCCTTTCGATCAAGGCCGGCAGGCAATCCCGTCATGCCGTGCAACCCGATCTACGATCCGGAAAGAGAAAATATCCCATGGCAGGCAAGACGCTCCTTCGGTTCATCATGATTGCTTCCTGGATGATCCTGCTGTCGGCCGGGACAGCCTGCGCTGCCGATGGCAAGCCCGCTCCCGTGACGACACAAGACCACGTCTTTAGCGAGTTGGGGTTTTACACCGGTGTGGGCTATGCGAATGTCGTCGAGGGACCCTACGTCCCGATCTTTTTCATCGTCCACATGGGGATGGACATGAAGCGATGGTTTCCTTCCCTTCAGGGTCATCGCGGCACGTTGTCCCTGTTTTTCGAGCCCCAGTTCGGCTTCACCGTTATAAGCAAAGAGAATGGCGCCGAGTTCGGTGTAGGGGTGGGACTCAAATATGCCTACCCCATCGGGGATTTGTATTCCGTCTATATCCTGGGCTCGGTGGGGCCCCACGTCATGTCGCTGAAAACGGAAGACCAGGCCAATGGTTTCATTTTCAACGACACGGTCGGATTGGGAATGAATTATATGATCTCCTCGGGAACCGCAATTGACGTCCAGTGCCGGCTCCGGCATCTCTCCAACGGCGGGATCAAAGAACCAAACTATGGGATTGAGAATCTCATCGGCTTGATCGGTTTTTCTCTATTCTTTTGAGAGGGTCTGATAATGGCAATCAGCAAGGATCTTCTGGAGATTCTCGCCTGCCCGAAGTGCAAGGGCGAGATTCGCCTCAACGAGGCGGGCGACGGACTCATCTGTGATCGCTGCCGGCTTCTCTATGAGATCCGGGATGACATCCCCATCATGCTCATCGACGAGGCCAAAAAGCTCGATTGAAGAGACGTAATTGGAAAGCCTGCATCTACGGAGCAGCCCCTCACAGGTGATTCGCTAAATCGTTCTTCCCCTTCCCGCTCAGCTCGCTCAGCTTTGCATACTTGAAGAACTTGCTGACTGATTCTGCAATGGAGAGGGTAAGGCCCTGCACGCCGTCGAGGAACCCCCTCTTCAGGATGTAGCTCTGCAGGAATGCGAAAAGAGACAGGAACGCGGCCGTCCAGACGGATGCCCGCTTGCCCTCATCAAAGGCTTCCTGCGCACCCAACGTCGTGTAGTGATCCATTTTCAAAAGCAGTCTGCTCAGGCTGCTTTCCGTGTAATGCTCCAGGGGCACATCCAATGCTTTAACCGAACCGCTCACCTCCACTGCCTCATGCACTCGCGCATCCGTCATCCGACCCATGCCTTTCCGGAACAGCCGGACCACCCGGTCTTTCCCCCAGAGATGCCTGATCCATCGCCCCTGGAAGAAATTCTTCCTGGGGAAGCTGTACCCGACAGTCTCGCCGGCGCCGGAAGCGACAATCCTCCGGATCACCGATTCCGTCTCGGGGGGAATGCGTTCATCGGCATCCAGCAGAAGAACCCAGGGTTGGGTGCACTGGTCGATGGCAAACTGTTTCTGGGCACCGAAACCGCGCCAAGGCTCATTGAACACCTGGCAGCCGAAGCTTCTCGCGATCATGACCGTCGAATCGGTGCTTCCCGAATCGATGACGACGATCTGCTCCGCAAAACGGATGCTTTCAAGGCAGTCGGGCAGGTTTTGCTCTTCATCTTTCGCAATGATGGCAACGGAAAGGGGTATCTTCTCTTTCACGGGGCTCACCGTTTCTACCTCACAATCTGCTGAATCGCCTCTTCAACCGATACAGTCGATGATCCAAGACCGCTTTGAGGCTTTTTCTGTACGCCGGAACGATGACGGGCTGTTTTTCGCCGCCGACGGAATGGGGCGAGTGGATCAGGCTGGTGACATACGGAAAGAGCTGATACCGGTTCAGGACCCGCTCCCGCGCTTCTCTCAGGGCCTGCAGCCGGCTCTCCCAATCGTCTTCGGCAAGGATTCGCTTGATTTGGGCGAGGCTCTCCGCCGGCTTGGTGATGTCCACCCGGATGAATGACTCCCGGGGAAAATAGTCTTCGAGATTGGTGCAGCCCCAGTACAGGGGGACCGTCCAGGCGAGAAAACAGTCGGCGATTTTTTCCGTCCAGTAGTCCGGCCCGCTCGTGTTTTCTGCAGCCAGGGAGTACCGGTACGGCGCAAGGCCGTCCCATTTGTCCTCGATATAGCGGATCTTCTTGCCGTACAGGTCCAGATCGAGCCCGGGATCCTTCCTCAGATGCTCCAGAAACGTCCATCGCTGAAGGTGCCCGGGCAGGTCCAATGCATCGCCGACGATCCATGACAGATTCTTCGATTTGGCCGGAACCGTCGCAGCGATCAGCTGATCATAGGTTTGATTGACGTGCCAGGCAAGAGCGGGCTGGGAAGGGATATGCTTGTCATCGCCATATTCCGCACGATGATGGGTGAAGACCTTTGCGAACGCTTCATGCTTCTCGACGACCCAGTCCGTAAACCCCTGATAGTAAGGTTCCTGCATGATCGACCAGACGTGCCCCGGGGGGCAGACAACGCGCGTATCGACCTTCATCCGATTGTTGAGCACGATCAGGTAGTCGCATTCCCGGACGGGCTCCACGGTAAACCGGATATCGTCCCAGAGGCCTCCCTGACCGGGCGTCTGGCGCATGAGATCAGGCCAGTCCCAGTCCTTCACGATGCGAACCAAGGTCATGGTCTTCGTTCCTCTATCCAATCCTCCATGTGCCTTTTTACGGCATTCTTAACTTCCTCGAGCGTCAGATCGTCGAGACACCGGCTCGCCCCGCTGTCCTGGCAGCCCTTGTCCTGACAGGGAACACAGGGCAAGTCCTTGCGGACAACGAGATGCATCTGCCCTCGAGGCGCCCAGTCCGACGAAGAAGACGGGCCGAAGAGGCTTACCGTGGGGATGCCCGTTGCCGCCGCAATATGCATGCCGGCGCTGTCAACCCCGATAAACAGCTTGCACAATCGGAAAATCGCCGCCAGGGTCCCGATGGAGGTCCTGCCCGCAAGATTGTACGTATTGGATGGGCAATGTTTCATCACCTCGTCGGCTTTGATCCGTTCCTCTCCGGACCCGGTCACGACGACGGAAACCGAGTAATTCGAAACGAGCCATCGGATGAGGCCGATGTATTTCTCCATCCCCCACTCCTTGTAGGGCCACAGGGAAAAGGGCTGAAGGGCAATGACCGGCCGATCAGCAGGGACTCCTTCCTTTTTCAGTATCTCACGGGCGTCCCGGAACCTCGCTTCGGAGGGGACGAGTTCGGGCTGGACATGATCCGTTCGGATGCCGTATTCCTCGAGCAGGCTGAGGTAATGCTCGGCCATATGCCGCCCCGGGGCCTGTTCCGGAAGTGCAAGGTGGGTAAACACCCTGTTGCGCCAGAGCCTGCCGTCATGGGCATACAACCCCACTCGCTGCCTAGCCCCGGACAGAAAAGCAAGCAAGGCCCCGCGATCCCCCGTTTTCATGTCGATCGCCAGGTCGAAATGATATCTGCGCAGACCGAAAAAAAATTTCGCCTGGTAGGATGCTTCTTCCATCCACGACCGCTTCTCTTCATTGATGGAGAAGACGCTCGCAGCCCACGGGCACTCCTCGATGAGCTCTTTGGCTTTCTCCCTGACGGCAACGGCGACACGAGCCGCTGGAAAATTCTCCTTCAGCGCACGGACGGCGGGAAAGGTGAGCATGACATCCCCGATATCCCCAAGCTGGATCAGCAGGACATTTTCGATGTTATCCCTTGACAGGGTGCTTCCTTTCATCAGCATAGGGGTCAGGCACCCAACAGCTCATCGTAGACGTTCAGTACTTTTTCCGCCATTCGGTCCCACGTGTGGCTCGTCGCTTCCTCGTAGGCCTCTTTTGCCATCGCGGATCGGACCCTGTCCTGCATCAACTTCTCTATTCTCGAAGCGATCGCGGGGATGTCTTCCCTTTCGACGACATATCCGTTTTCCCCGTCCCTGACCAGATCCTTCGCGCCCACCGTGCCGCTGATGATCACCGGAAGCGAGGCCGACATCGCCTCGAGGACCACCATGCCGAAGGTGTCGAACTTGGAAAGTATCGAAAAGATGTCCGATGCCAGATAGACCCGCTCGATGTCCTCCTTCCACACACCCGTGAAAATGACGTCCCCTGCAACACCATACTTCCTGGCGATCGTTCCGTATTTCCGCTCATTTCCTCTGCCGACAACCAGTAATTTGAGTTTAGCTGACGGCTGTGCAGCTTTGATCCGGGCCAGGGCGGCCATCAGATGATGCAGGCCCTTCAATTCAAAATTCATCGAGACAAATAATATGACCGTGTCCTCCTCGCCCAGGCCGAACCGACGTCGAACCTCCTGTCGGCAGCGCAGACGATCGGGCCGGCTGAACCTGTCGAGATCGACGCCGGGGCTGATGATCTGAACCTTGTCGACATCGACGGCATATTCCTGCAGGAATTTCTCCTTTGTCAGCGTCGACACGGGGAGATACTTTTTGCAGCTTCCACTGTTGATCAGCTGTTTCTCAACCCAAGCGGTCCCATAATCAAAGAGGCTCATGCGCTTCTTTCGAATCTCCCTGACCCAGAAGCGATGGGGCACACTGTGCATGGTGAAAACGTCGGCTCTAAAGATCCGATCATGGGAATGGATCAGGTCGAATTTCATTTTTCCCATTTCGCGGCCCGCAAACCGTGCAAAACTGATCGTCGTCAGGAATTTGGGAAACGCCACGATCGGCACCTTGTGAAAGGCGATACGATCGGAGCCGGCGATCCACCGATTGGCAAACACATGGACATTGTAGCGACCGCTGGCGGCTATTCGTTCGGTGAGTTCAAGGGCGAATTTCTCCCCACCGCCCACGAGCCCGTATTTGGGGATGACGACGGCAATGGTTCGGGCTGACATTTCCATAACTCGCTCATCCCTCCGCAAACGGCGCAAGCAGCGCCTTCCGAAATGCCTCCCGTGAGCAAGTCCCGGCATAGAGCTGAGCGGCCTTGTGGAATTCGGCCATTTCATTCGATCCCAATTGCAAGGCGTCGTGCATGCGGGTTTTCAGCTCTCCGGCGTTACCCGACGGGAAAACCCATCCCAGACCGTTCTCCTTGATCCGTCGGGCAAGAAGCCCTTCATCCGAGGAGATGACCATCCTGCCTGCGGCGGCGGCAAGCGACAGAACACCGCTGGAGCCGAAGTGCCCGATATACGGCAAAAGAACGACGTCACTTGCGCAGAAGCAAAGGCTCTGTTCGGCATCGGATACGTAGCGGTCCAGCACAGTCGCCCGGCCCTGTTCTTTCAACGCGGTCAGACCGCGTGCGGTCTCCGCATCGGGGGCAAGACCGCCCGCGCACAACAAGTACAGACCGGGGTCGACGGGTGGCTCCAACATTGCCCTTACCGCCAGATGCAATCCTTTCCTGCGATCGCCGATCCCGTAACAGAGAAAAACAAACCGGTCCGGGGGGATGCCCAGCTTCTGCCTGGCTTCCGCCTGATCGTAAAGAAATGTCCCGTCCCACGGGTCCGGCAAAAAATAAAACTTCTGGCCCGGGTAACGACGCTGTGCCGTTTCCTGCAAGACTTCATCCATAAAGAAGACCCTGTTGAACCACTTTCGGCGGGTCAGATTTCGAAAACCGAATTCCTTCAAAATATTCCCTGGCGGCCATAGGGAATTTGCCAGAAATCTCGGTCGGAAATAGACCCCCGAGAGCCTGCCGCGAATCGAGCGGGGCGGATTTATGCCGACGGCTGCTCTTCTGAGACATCCCGATGCAATCTCGTCGAGATTATCCACGAACACGTCATCGGCGCCACTTTCCTCCAGGCATGCGGCGAGAGCATTGACAACGCCGCCACCACGCAAATTGCCGTTCTTGCCATAGATGGACAGGATGGAGATCTTATCCGTCAACCCGGGAAGGTGAGAGTGAATTCGGTCTTTCGTTTCCGGCCGGTAATCCAGAGCAAGGGAGATCGTGCTTCCCGTCGTCAGGAAATCATCGGTGATATATCGAAGCCAGTGCAGATGATGGCCTTCTGTCCTGTTTTCGAAGATCAGCAGATGTCGTGCAGCCGCCGTTGCCAAGCAGCCTCCCCTCCTCGTGGGGTTCATAATGGATTCTTTAGTTATCCTATAATCTTATGAGAATCAAATCCAAAATATGACTCGTCCGTCGTGCTCCTGATCGTTACAAAGATGTTTGCCTGCAGGACCGGTGTGTCTTTTCGTGCGTTTTCCCTTGACTTGATTTACCGGCTGGGATAAGTTTCTATCCCAATCAATTCCAGTAAGTTTCCGTCTCTTCATGCATCAGCAATGGCCGATAATGATTGGAAGACTTTGAGGTTTTCCAATCGATCATGTAATCGAGAGCCTTGTTTAAATGAACATGAATCGATCCCTTCATTGTTTCGGAGCATCATCCTTCATCCATCACCGTACCACGTCACCTGTTTGCACACATGGTAATACATGAGAATCTTGGTCACAGGCGCCGCAGGGTTCATCGGCTACCATCTCTCGAAGAGGCTTCTTCAGGAAGGCCTTGACGTCATAGGGCTGGACAACCTGAATGATTATTATGATGTGCAGTTAAAGAAGGATCGCCTAGCCCAGCTTACCCCTTCCCCGCGTTTTGCTTTTGTATACCTCGACCTCGCGGACCGGGAAGGCATGAAGAAATTGTTCGAGCAGCAAAGGCCTACTGTCGTTGTCCATCTTGCCGCCCAGGTGGGTGTTCGGTACTCCGTCGAGAACCCCCACGCATACGTGGACAGCAACCTCGTCGGATTCATCCATATCCTGGAGGGATGCAGGCACCATGGCGTCCGCCATCTCGTGTTCGCTTCGTCGAGTTCCGTGTACGGCGCGAACACCAGGCTGCCTTTCTCCGAGCATCACAGCATCGATCATCCCGTCAGCCTCTACGCGGCCACGAAGAAAGCAAATGAGTTGATGGCTCACGCATACGCATCACTCTATCAGCTTCCCTGCACTGGGC
>Ga0335071_10002468_pt1 | contig 19805 bp, 16 predicted proteins | sample Lox_Sample_15_FD_206724 | JGI IMG/M metagenome (GOLD analysis project Ga0335071, IMG submission 206724) | Soil microbial communities from Loxahatchee National Wildlife Refuge, Florida, United States - Lox_Sample_1.5 | ecosystem: Environmental > Terrestrial > Soil > Wetlands | place: USA...
GAAGTTGTCGAGACAGGCCGGCGCATTCATTCACGAGAGGGCTCACCGGCCGGTCTTTCATTTACCACGACGTTATCGGACTGCGCGGGCTGCGACATTCTTCTGGCCGCAGGATCGCTCCAGTACGTTCCGGAGACGCTGCTTCAGGTGCTGGCGGGCATTGGAAGCAGGCCGAACCATATCCTGCTGAACAAGCTGCCCGTTTGTGAAGGGGATTCGTTCGTGACGCTGCAAAGCACCGGGACCGGATTTTCTCCGTACCAGATCACGAACCGAAAAACCCTTCTCGATCAGCTTTCCGAGCTAGGCTACGATCTCGAAGACTCTTGGGATAACCCCGGCATGCCTCTGGTGATACCGGGGGAACCGGCGCATTCCCTCAGCGCTTTTAGCGGAATGTATTGGAAGCGGCGCGACCACCATCACGCCCACAACTAGACGAAATAATCTTTGACCTTCTCGAAAATGCCCTTCTCGGCAGGCTGATTGTCGGTAGGCAGCGTGTCGCGCAACTGTTCGAGTAGTTTCTTCTGATCGCGTGTCAGCTTTGTCGGGGTTTTGACGTCGATGTGCGCTACGATATCGCCGCGGTTGTGGCTGTTCACGTGAGGCACGCCCTTGTGGCGAATGCGAAGTTGAGCGCCTGTCTGGGTGCCTTCCGGGATTTTCAACGTTTCCGGCTGCTCGAGCGTCGGAATCTCAATGCTGTCACCGAGCGCCGCTTGGGCCATGTTCACCGGAATCGTGCAGTGCAGATCATACTCATGCCGCTCGAAGAACGCGTGTTCTCTGACCTTCAAAACGACGTAGAGATCGCCGGGCGGGCCGCTGTTGGCTCCTGGTTCGCCTTCATGCGCCAGGCGCAGGCGAGTTCCGTTGTCGACTCCCGCTGGCAGATTCACCTTCAGCTTGCGATTGACCTGCTGGTAACCCTGGCCGCGGCATTGCCGGCATGGTGTTCGGATCACTTGACCTGCCCCGCCGCATTGGCCGCAGGTACGGCGCACGGAAAGAAAACTCTGCTGGTAAATCACTTCGCCGCGGCCGTGACACGCGGGGCAGGTGGTTGGACCGCTGCCCGGCTCCGCGCCTTTGCCGCCGCAGTGATCGCATAACTCCGAACGCGGAACCTGAATTTCGGCCGTCATGCCGAACACGGCGTCTTCGAAGCGAATTTCGAGATCGTAGCGAACGTCTTGCCCGCGCTGCGGACGACTGCGGCGCCGCGCGCCGCCGGAACCGAACATATCGCCGAAACCGAAAAATTCTCCCAGAATGTCGCTGAGATCGAAGCTCGACGGATCGAACCCAGCGCCCGTGGATTGCAGCCCTTGATGCCCGTAACGGTCGTAGGCCGCGCGCTTTTGCGGATCGCACAAAACGCTATATGCTTCGGCGGCTTCCTTGAATTTTTCCTCGGATTCCTGGTTATCGGGATTGCGATCGGGATGATATTGCAGAGCCAGCTTACGATACGCGCTCTTGATCTGCTGGTCGTCGGCGTCACGCGCAACGCCCAGCACTTCGTAATAATCTCGTTTTGTCACGGGCATGGCTCAGAAGTCAGGAAGGACGGACGGCAACTTTTACCATGGCTGGCCGAAGCAGCTTACTTTTATAATTGTAACCCTTTTGAAATTCGCCGAGAACCGTTTGATCTTCCGCCGCGTCCGTCTCCACGCGTTCGATGGCCTGATGAAGATTGGGATCGAACTTCTTACCCACCGTATCCATCGGCTCCAGGCCCATTTTCTTTAAGGTCTCGAACAAACGCGTATAAATGAGCTGGATGCCTTTGGTGTAACTGCCATCGGCGCACTCGACTTTCATCGCTCGCTCGAAATCGTCCAGGATCGGAAGCAGCTCGCGCACGAATTCCATGCCCGCGAACTGCAGAAATTCGGAGCGATCACGTTCGGCGCGCTTGCGGAAGTTTTCAAAATCGGCCTGGCGGCGCTTCAGAAGCTCTTGCAGCTCAGCCTTTTCGACGGCCAGGCGGTCGCGCTCGGCCATGAGAGCGGCGATCTGGGCGTCCGACTCAGACGCCGCGCCGTCAGGAGAACGTTCGGGCTCTTCCGCAGGCATAGTTTTCACGTCTGGATCCTGGTTCTCTTTCCCCACGTCTTTAGGTTACCAAATGGCGCCAAGTGATTGAGGCAGGTAGCGTGCGGTTGGGTGGGCCGGTCTGGCCGAACTGAAGTTCGGCCCTGCACGTTGAAAGCTGTTGCTTAATATTACGGGCGGATGCGCAAATCAATTCGGATGACACCGGCCATAGCCGCGGCATCGCCGATCATGTCTGGAGCGTGCTGGAAATGCTGGAAGCTACATAAACGGGAATGGTCTAAGCCAAACGTAGTTGTACAAATCTCTAGTATTCGAGTTTGAAGACGAACGTTATCGTGAGTTTTTGGTCCTCGTGGAACATAAACGCATCCCAGAACCACTCCTTCATAGCCTCGATGATATTTTGGTCCATCCCGTAGCCGGGTGAATTCACAATCTTGATACTGTGAGCCCTTCCGTCGGTCCCAAGGATGAAGTTGACCTTCACCAGCCCCTCATAGTGGGCGTTCAGCGCGGCCTTGGTGTATCTGGGCGGCACCATGCGGACGAGTTGGTCACTGGCGCGTCCTAGAATCGGAACGCCGAATGGTGGAGGAAGATCCGGTTTTGTTGCCTTGGAGAGGACTGGCGATGTAACTTGCGGCGTCGGGGATGTCGGGAGCTGAGGCACCGGTCGCGCCGGTACGGAACCCTCATTCCCGATATACAAGATGACCAGTGCGAGAACGGCGACAAACACGAAGACCAGTAGCCCACGCTTCGCCATACGCAAGCGATTTTATCAAAGCGATCCCGACGAACTCTGCGAGTGAACCATTGAATGCGCAAAGACGGGGCCCTGCGCAGCTGGGGTGCCTTGGCCGAACTGAAGTTCGGCCCTGCCCGTTGAAACGTGCGCCACGGATCCTGACGCGGTATCCTGCAAATTCGACGATGCCCAGGTGGCTTCTGATTCTCAGTCTGGCGTGCCTGGGTGCAGGCACCACGCTCGCGCAGGCTACCGGGCGGATCACGGCGATGGTGGTCGATGCTTCGGGAGCGCCGATACCAGGCGCGCGGGTGACGCTGAAACTGGCTGGATCTTCCATTGTTTATGCGCGAACTGTGGCATCCAGACGTGGCGCATTCGTCTTAGCGGCTCTGCCGGGTCGGACCTATGACCTGACGATTGAATCGGAGGGATTTCGAAAAGAGGAACTGCCAAACCAGCAAGTGTATGCGGGCGGAACGCTTTCGCTTCCGACCGTGGTGCTGCAGGTCACGTACCCCGACTTCGACGTCATACCTTTCCCGCCTCCGAACTTGCAAACGGTAGACGCCGCGGTCGAATCCGCCCTAAGCCCCGAACAGATAGGTCAGCTTCCGACGCCGCGCCGCGATCCGTTTCCTTTGGTCGAGACGCTGCCGGGAGTGCAGGATAACGGACGCGCGGCTTCGATCTATGGGCAGCCTACCACTGTCGAGAACCTCACGCTCGACGGCATCAATATCCAGACCAACTTTGCCGCTCCGCAGAACTTGAATTCCATCTCACTGGCGTTGCACACCGGCCAGGTTGAAGAAGCGAGCATCGTGACGGGCGGGATTTTCGGCTGCGGCTGCTCGCAAATCATGTTCAGCACGCCGTCGGGCAGCTCAGGCTTCCACGGCTCCGGCTATTGGCTGGGCATTCCCAACGCACTGAGTGCGCAGTACTGGACCGACAACAGCCAGGGAACTCCGGCTAAGACGAGCCTCAACCAGGTGGGGGGCACGTTCGGCGGCGCGCTTTTGAAAAATCGGCTTTTCTTCTTTGCGAATTATGAGGCGAATCTGGACAGGTCATCGATCACACGCACTGGCCAGGTACCCACGCAGCCGCTGACGAGCCAGGATCCGGTATTGCAGAAAGTTCTCAACCTGATTCCATCGAACGCATCCGGGATCTACCGGGGCACGCAGCAGAATGGCGGCACGACGAACCTGGGACTGGCGCGGTTGGACTACCTGGCATCGGCACGGCACGCTTTCGGCGTAACATTGGCGGGCGATATCAGTACGACGGACGATCCCGCGGACTCCTCGGTCTTCGGGCCGAAACCAGACACCACGGTTCACGTCGCGTCGCAGCTCTACTCGGGGTTCTGGCGCTGGTCGATCAGTCCGACCCTGACCAACGAGCTGCACATCGGTGCCAGTCTTCCGACGCTCGAATTCCGCAATTCCCTGCGCTCCCAGTTCCCGTTTGTTGCGATCCTCAATGACCCGACTGTTTCGGTGAGCCAGCCCATGATGGGCATGGATCCGCGGGGAATGAGCGACAACCTGTACAGCTATCAAGACAATCTGCACTGGCTGTGGGGCAAGCACTCGTGGGAGTTCGGCGCGTGGATCCAGCAATACCGTCTGAACACGTATGGCAACAACAACGGGCTACTCGATTCGCTCACGGTTCCGCGGTACACGGTGAACAACATCGCGGCGGGCACGATCTCCGAGATCGATCAGCGGTTCAACATCGAGTCACCGACGTCGGGATATTCGAGCGGCACGACGGCGCATAGCCGGCTTTCCGCCAACATGTTCTCGGGCTATTTTCACGACGATTGGAAACTGTTTCGCTCGCTCAGTATCAGTTGGGGAGCACGGTACGACTATCTTTCGCCCGCGCGCGAGAATACGGGGACGGCGATCGTCCCCAGTCTGCCTTCGTTCCAAGCGAACACCGTGTACGATCAGACGCTGGCGTTCGGTTTCGCGTCGACGCACCAGGCGCTTTATGCGCGCGATTTCGATAACGCCAGCCCATATATTGGCGCGGCCTGGACGCCGTTCGACGCGCTGCCGGTGGTGGTGCGGGGCGGCTTAAATCTCAGCTACATTCCCGACGATCTGCTGCCGAACATGAGCATTTACGCGCTGCGGAATCCGTTTCAGAGCTTCAATGTGACGGCGGCACCGGCAGAGCGCGGTGCGCTTCTTTCGGCAATGCCGCCGATCGCCGCGCCGCAGATTCCGTCCACGCTGAATCTCGAGACTCTGCTGGCATTCGAGCGCAGTTACAATCAGCCGCCGGGAACCGTTTATGCCGTCAGCGGCGATTTGCGCACGCCCAACGTGGAGTATTGGAACATCGGCGTGGAGACACGGACGCACGGATTTCTGGTGGACGTCCGGTACCTGGGGAATCGGCTGAATGAAGCGCCGCGCGCGGTGGATCGCAACCAGGTGCAGTTGCCGCCGGCGTTTTTGACGGCGTATCTGAAAGTCCGGTCGGCGCTACTGAGTGGTAGCCCGACCACCGGGTTTCCGCTGCTGCCGGGGGGAGGACTCTGCGCGAATTTCAGCACGGTGAATTGCCAGCCAGACGTGCATGCCATCTCTCTGATCGAGACCGGGCAGGTGGGCGAACTGGCGCGCTGGTACATGGCGCAGGGCTACGCACCGGATCTGAACGGGGGCTACTTCGTGTTGGGGAATCCGATGGCGCCGGGAGGGATCGACCTGCTCTCGAAGCTCGGCACGGCGCGCTACGACGGGCTGCAAGTGACGGCGGCGCGGCACATGGGCGATGGGCTAAACCTGGCGGCGAGTTACGTATTTTCGAAGGTTCTGGGGAACCTGGATGACTATCAAACCGGCGCCATCGATCCGTATCTGTATCTGCACAACGCGTCGCTCGAAAACGCGCCCGAGCCGTTCAATCAGAAGCACGCTTTCAAGTTGACTGCGATTTGGGACATGCCTTTTTTTCGCGGCGCGACGGGCATGACCGGCCGTGTTCTGAAGAACTGGAGCATCAGCGGGATTGCGATAGCGCAATCGGGTGCCCCGTTGTCGCTGCTTTCGGGCGGCTACGTGGTGGCGCCGGATGGCCAGCAGACGCTGGTGACAGGGCTCGGGACGCTGGTTTCGCAGGCGGATTCGGGGCAGAATACGGTCGTCACTTCGTTGAACGCAGGCCAGATCCAACACTTCTTCGGCATTCAAGAAAACCCGAACGGAACGGTGAGCTATGTGCACGCGCCGGCGAGTGCGTTTCAGGAGCCCGGTCCGGCGGCGCTCGGAAATTTGCAGCGGCGCATGTTCACCGGGCCGGGCGCGTTCAATCTGAATCTCGGCGTGCGCAAAATGATCCCAGTAGCGGAAGGAAAGCAGGTGGAGTTCCGCGCGGAATCCATCAATCTGCTGAACAACGTGAATTGGCTGGTGGGCGATCAGACATTAATAGGGACGAGCGGCACGGCGGCGGCGTTCAATAACAACGTCAGCCAGTGGATTGCGCCGCGCACGGTGCAGTTCTTGCTGAAGTTTCTGTTCTAAGGGTGAACTGGACATGCCTCGCCTCGGATATAGTTGCGTCTAGGACCTCCGTGCCGCCCACCGAAATCCTGTATTACGACGGCCAGTGCGGGCTGTGCCATCGCGGGGTGAAGTTTGTTTTGAAGCACGACCGCTCCGGCGCCGCGTTCCGGTTCGCGCCCTTGCAGGGAGTAACGTTCCAGGCAAAAGTTCCGTCTGACCAGCGAGCCGCGCTGCCCGATACGATGGCCGTGCAAACCGCCAGCGGCGCATTGCTCATCCGCTCGGAAGCTGTGGTTCACCTTCTGCGGCGGCTCGGTGGAGGATGGAAAATCACGGGCGCGATGCTAGCCATCGTTCCGCGGCCGCTCCGCGATCTCGGCTATAACTTCGTCGCGCGGACCCGCCACCGCTTGTTCGGACGCCCCGACGACCTGTGCCCTGTGCTCCCGGCTGAGCTACGTGCGCGATTTGACCCGTGATGCGGATGGGATTGCCGTCGCGCCACGGTCACGCCGCCCCTCGCAACTGCGCCGCTGTTCCCGCGCTTGTAACCTCTCTGATCCCGAGATCCGTGACCACCGCCGGCACGTCCTCATAGGTCAACTTTGCGTCGCCCCAACCCTGCCGCTGGCGCCCACCAGCGTTATCAGAGCAACTTCGTCAGCGATAGCCGCGGCGCGTATCCCGGCGTGGTCGGCCGCCATCGCTAGCGACGTTCCGCGGCAACGCGTGCCCGGCGGTCAGCAGTCTATTTCTTCACACCATTCATCTCGTGTCCGTTCTGGTGCAAAATCATGTGCGTCACCTGGCCTTTATCATCGGAAAAGAACTCCACCTCGGCATCGACTACTTTCAAGAAGAATTTCGTCGGTGACTCGGGAAATACCGGCACCTTGGGCTGGTTGGTCCCCTGCGTCATGAGCTGATTGCCCTCGAGTGAGAAAGCAATGCTGAAGTCCGGTGTCAGCTCGTACGTTCCCACGTAACGCGCGAGAATGGCGCGGTCGACATCGACTACAGTGCGAACGACGGGCCGAAAGTCCGGCCAGTCGTAGGTCACAGCAATGCTGCTCATGATCTCCGAAGCCAGGCGCATTCCGCCTTGCGCGTTGGTCATGACCGCCGCGCCTTCGCCATTGTGTTCGTATGCGGCGAACATGCTTTCAAAGCCTTCGTTGACGCCGCCATGCGAGAAATACGGATTCGCAGCAGAGCCACCGATTTGCAGGCCCAATCCCCAACTGTTTTTGCCAGGCGTAACCATCTGCGCGGTCAGTTCGCGCGAAAGCACATGGCTCTGCTTGCCCTGGAGCGCGTGTTGATTCTCGATCATGTACCGCGCAAGGTCCGAGGGCGTGGTCCACAGGCCTGCTGCAGCCATCTCCGGATATGTGTGGGCGCCGCCCGCAACCGCCGTCCCATCGTCGGCATATGGCGTCGCGGCCGTCCCTTGCAGTGCTGCGGGAAGCGGCTGCTCGTAAGTGCTGTGCGTCATGCCGATTGGCGCTAGAACCGTGTCGTGCAGCAGTTTCGGAAACGGTTCCCTGGCCACGTCCAGAAGAAGTTGCTGCATCACGGTATAGCCGCCGCCCGAGTATTTCCATTCTTTGCCCGGCACGTTTTCCAACCGGATCGGATCCGTGTTGGCGGGCTTCTCTCCGTTCAATACCTGAACAAGAGTTGGAACCGGAGCATTCGCCGCGTATCCAGGAAAGCCGTGGACCGTAAATCCGGCAGTGTGCGTTAACAGCTCACGCAACGTGACCACCGCACCCGGCGCCGCGGCGCTCGCGGGTATCCTCCAGGTGGTGAGCTTGGCGTTGACATCCGCATCGAGCGAGAGCTTTCCCTGTTGCACCAGGCGCAGCGCCGCCATCGCCGCAACCGGCTTGCTGATCGATCCAGCTTGGAACAGGGTATCGGCCGTGACCGGCGGTCCAGCGGCCCGCTGAACGCCGAACCCTTGTGCCCATTCGACCACCCCGTTGTGAACAACGGCGATGCTAACGCCCGGAACATGCATCTCAGCCATGCGTTCAGCCAGCGTGCGGCAGCTATGCGGATCATCTTTGACGATAACGGGCGAAGGAAGACAGGCTTTGACCTTCTCAATGTGACCTTGGGTGTCACTAAGCGTGGTTTGGGCGGCAAGTAGTAACTCGAACCCGCAGGAAACAGCGATCAGCGCAATCAGTCTTCGCAACGGGCTCATGTGACCCCCCGGTCATTTCAGCGCAAACGTAGCGCCGGCGCAATGGCAGACAGGTTTGCGCAGATACTGAGGATCGCGACTAAAGCGCCGCCTTGATGACCTTTCGGTAATTGTCGAGTACTTCCCGGCCGCGATCCGATAACCGGCAGACCGTGAGCGGGTACTTTCCACGGAATGTCTTTTCGATTGCGATGTAACCGGCCTCTTCGAGCTTGGATAAATGAACGGAAAGATTCCCCTTGGTGAGCCCGGTCGATTGATGCAGGTATTGGAAGTCAGCTTCCTTCACGGCGGCCAGCAGCGCTACCACCATTAACCGCGCCGGCTCGTGGATCAGCCGGTCGATCTCTGCCAGTTGTTGGATTCTCGCCTTCATCCTATTCGCCAGGGTCAATCGGCCCGCGAATAAATCGCAGAAAGATCACGCCACCGGAAGTGAGAGCCAGGATGCCCTGGAAACCGAATAGAATCGCAAAACCGGTTTCCAATGAGACGCCAGAGAGCCCAACAGTTATGCCCATCGCCGCCATGAGCAAACCGCCGATGACGAATCGTGGTAATCGGCCGCAGAAAGCCGCCAGCCCACCGCCAAACAGTCCGGTGCCGGCGAGTATCCAGCGATTTGGCTGTGAAAGCTGAGGCGCGATTCCGAACAGCGTGACAGTCATCAAAACGGCTAGAGCCAAGCCGATACCGATCTGTTTCCTGCTAATCGGTTTGGGCACTACATACCCTGATCTCCCGATCAGATACCGCGTGCGCACCCATCGCAACACCCACGGCGATGCAAAACACAGAATTGGAAACAGGCTGGCGAAGGCGACGACCGCTGCTTTGAAGCCCATCGATTCTCGCGGCAGCATCACCTGTGCGTACGTGAGCCCCGCAACCAGCAGGAAGCTTACCCCTAGCACGATTTCCGGCAAACCGTCACGGTTGTGGGCCCTCTGTATCAGGCGCCTCGCCATGACGCTCGGATCCGCTGGGGAACGGAGTGAATTTGGCATCATGACCTTTCTCAGATAGTCTGCACTACAGACTAGTCTGCGACAATCGTGACGCCGCCCGAGGCCGTTGTCAAGCCTTGCGTTTGGCCGTGAACGCTACAGGTTTTGAAATGCCGAGAACAGGCCCCCGAATAGCGAGTGCTTCTTCGGAGCGCCCGTGCGGCCGGTGAGCTTTTCGGCGAGTTCCGCGATCGCCTTGCCGACCTTGGTGCTTGCCGGGATCGCTTTGCCTTCCATCAGCGCCTTTTGGACGCTCTCGAAATCGCTAGGTAAGTGCTGAAACACTCTTAGCTCGAGCGCGGCCTCGATCGCTTCACTGCTCAGCCCGATTTCCGTGTTGTAACGGTTGACCACCAGTTTGATTTTCGACCGGTTCACGCCACCGTACTCCAGGCAAGCCAGCGTGTTCTGCGTCGCGTGCACCGCCGGCAGCTCATTGGTCGTCACCAGCAGCAGTTCATCACAAAGTTTGGCCAATGAAGCCCCCCACTCGCCATGGGGGCCTGGAATGTCCAGGATCACGAACTCGTAAAGTCCCCGCCAGTAGCTCACCATGGAGGTGATGTCTTCGGGCTCGTAAACCAGGTCAGTGGGCACATCCGGCGAGAGCAGCACGTCTACTCCGCGGGTGGAAGTTACCATGCCCCTCCATAGGGTTTCATCCAGCCGGCTGGCGTTGGTCAGCGCGTGGACGAAACTGTAGTTGGAGTTCAGCTTGAGAAGAAATGCAATGGTGCCGGTGAGTGGGTCGAGGTCCCCGAGCAATACCCGCTGAAAATTAAGCGCCTGGAGCTGAAACGCAAGATTGCAGGCCAGTGTTGTGTTCCCGCTCCCCGATTTGCCGCGCATCAGGCAGTAGACTTCCCCGCCGGTCCGTGCCTGCGCCATGGTCACCTGGGCGCGCTTCGCCAACCGGGCCAAGGCCTGCTGAAACTGCTCGTCGCCGAACGGCGGGTAAAGAAACTCGGCAGCGCCTTGACGGAGGCAGCTTAAAATGAGGTTCGGATCGTTGGCTACATGCAGGGCAACCACCGGGACACCCGCTTCCCGAAGTTCCCGCACCAGTCCCATGCCCCGTGTCACATCGCTGCCGATATCCAGAAAACAAAGGGTAACCGCATGCCCGCCCACCAGGTCCCGCAGCGCCTGCCCCTCCAGATAGCGAGGCGATTCGACCAACGACTCCGCGTCCGTAACTGTGCGCCAAGCCGCGCTGAGTTTTTGCGATAGATCGGCGTTCGGGCAGATCAGCAGCGGCTTCCAACGGATAGCCGATGCGCTGGTCCCATTTACATACATCAGTTTCTAAGCTTCCTGGCAACTCCAATGCTTCTATCGACCTAAGCGGAGAAAACCTTGAGAGTAGTTCGCGGGTGGCCCAACTACTCATTCGATCCCAACGGCATACCCCATTTCGCGGGCAGGAGCACTAGATTGAAGAAAACAGTGGTTATTTGTGACACGCAGCCGATCGCCATGGAAGGATTGCGTGCTTTGCTCGGGCAACTGCAAGACATGACACCGGTTGGAGAAGCGACATCGATCATGGCCGGTATGGACCTGGTGCGCAGCTTGTCCCCCGCTATGTTGGTGATCGATAAGAGCTTCGGCTTGCAGCCGGTCATGGATTGGATTGCCAGCTTACGGGGTAATGGCCGGCGCACCTCGGTCATGGTTTGGGGTCATTCGGTCAACGAGGCCGAGGCGCTGCGCATGGTGCAGGCCGGCGCGCAGGGTGTCATCCGCAAAACCGCGCCGCTCGGCTCGCTCTCCGATTGCCTGCGGGCAGTAGCCGCGGGGAACACCTGGATGGACGACCTGATGTTCCAGAATGCTGAAAAGATGAACGGTTCCGGACGTTCGAACCTGACCATGCGCGAACAGCAAGTGGCCGAGCTGGTGGAACAAGGCCTGAAGAATAAAGAGATAGCGCGCTCATTGGGGATATGTCCCGGTACGGTGAAGATCCACCTCAAGCACATCTTTGAAAAGACGGGCGTTCGTGGGCGTTACGGCCTGGCGTTGTCGGGCCTGAAAGAGCGCGGTTACCTGCCGGCAGCCCGCTACAACTGAGCCTGACTCCCGTTCATGCTATCTTGAACGCAGAGTGCACATTCTGCGTGCGGCGGCAGTACTCGTCGTTTGTATTTCCTCAACTTACGGCCAATCCAAGGTTCTCGATATCCTGAGCCAGGAGCTCGATCGTAACTTCCGCATTCTTAAAGAGAAAGCTGATCCGCCGCCATATTTTCTGAGCTACGAAGTCACCGAGGAAGAGTCTCATCATATCGGCACCACACTCGGGGCGGTAACGAGCAACTCCCAAGGCGTCAGCCGGTACTTGGACGTTTCTTTACGTGTCGGCGATCCGAAGCTCGATAATTATCACCGGGTCCGCGGAGAGCGTCTGCACTACACCTCAGGGGGACGGGTCAGCATCGACGACGACCCGGCTTCCATCAAGCAACAGGTCTGGTTCGACACTGACCGCGCTTATCGCGCCGCCGCCGAGAGGCTCATCAAGATCCGCAGTAACGAGAAGATGCGTGTAGCAGCGGAGGATCCCTCGGATGATTTCTCGAGTGAGCCGCCCTCGGTGTATAGCGAGCCCGCACCGGCGCTCCACTTGGATGCGAATCTGTGGACGGCCCGCATACGCAAGATTTCGCAGGTTTTCGAGCGCTACCCGGAGATCCTGGTATCCGGCGTAAGCCTGTCTGCGCAGCGGGAGACCAAATACTTCGTCAACACAGGAGGCAGCCGACTGGAGCACGGGCGCAGCTTCGTGCGCATTTCGATGTCGGCTGAAGCGCGTGCCGAAGACGGCATGAACCTCTCGACCTTCGACAGTTTCGACGCCGTTGACCCTTCCGGTTTGCCGCCGGATGACGTGCTGATGGGGGCTGCCAACGGCGTTGCCAAGGACCTGACGGCGCTGCTGCACGCTCCCGTAGTCGATCCCTATCTCGGGCCGGCAATTTTTTCCGGCCGCGCTGCCGGAGTTTTCTTTCACGAGATTTTCGGGCACCGCGTCGAAGGGCATCGGCAGAAGGACGAGAGCGAAGGCCAGACCTTCACCAAGAGCTTGGGAAAGAGCGTGCTGCCGGATTTCCTCTCCGTGATCTTCGACCCCACGCTGCACAAATTCCAGGGCACGGACTTGAACGGCTGGTACAGCTATGACGATGAGGGCATCGCGGGCCAGCGGTTCACGGCGGTCGACCACGGGATTCTCAAGGCGTTCCTGATGTCGCGATCGCCGATCCAGGGCTTCGATCATTCGAACGGGCACGGCCGCCACCAGCCCGGCCTGGAAGTGGTTTCGCGGCAATCGAACCTGCTGGTGGACTCGACCAAGACCGTCCCCGAAGCGCAACTGCGCGAAATGCTGATCGCAGAAGTGAAGCGGCAGAACAAACCGTACGGGCTGTACTTCAAAGAAGTGACCGGCGGCTTCACGACTACGGCGCGCGCGGGCATGCAGGCATTCAAGGTATTGCCTGTGCTCGTGTATCGCGTGTATCCGGATGGTAAGCCGGATGAGCTGGTGCGTGGCGTGGATATTGTCGGGACGCCGCTCGCGAGCTTCGCCAAGATCCTGGCGACTTCGGACCACGCCGCAGTCTTCAACGGCTACTGCGGCGCGGAGTCCGGGATGGTGCCGGTGTCGGCGGTTTCTCCGGCCATTCTTGTCTCGGAAATCGAGATCGAGAAGAAAGAAAAATCGCAGGACAAGCCGCCGCTGCTGCCATTTCCCAAAGACGCGGACAGCGTGAACTAGGCAATGTTAACGATCGCCAGCATTGACGCTGTCTGAATGAGCGACCGATGATGGTTTCAGGTCCGTCTTCGAAATCTCTGCGCGCGTGCTACAGAATTCGAGCCGGCAGACCGATTCACTACCTTGGAAGCGCCACCCACCATCGTTCTCTGCTTCCTGCTGGCGATTGTCGTCGGCTACTTCGCGGGCAGAGTTATGAGCATTCTTGATCGGATTCGGTCCGATCGGGAATGGTAGTGCGCACTTCGGCTTCTCAGGCGGCTCGGCGCAACGCGTGGTAGACGACAAGAACCACAATCGCACCGATAACCGCGACCGCAAGACTGTAGAGATTCAGCCCGGTGACCCCGTGGGCGCCTAATGTGTTGAACAGCCATCCTCCCACGATGGCCCCCACGATCCCCAGAATGATGTCGAGGATGAGCCCCTCGCCTTGTTTGTTGACAATTTTGCTGCCGATAAAACCGGCGACCAGCCCCAGGACGATCCAAGCCAGATACGACATGCCGTTTGTCCTCCACCAGTCAAAGAGTGATGCCGAACCGGGGAGCCCCAGATTCGGGCGTTAGGCATTATACATGAGCCGTCCAGAGATGCAAGCGCAGGCGAATCTGGGCCTCCATCCAAGTTTGTCCCATGAACCACCGGTAGTCTGAGATATGATTCCCTAACACATCTCACGGGGGTGAAGAGATGAACCTTAGAATCATTTACGCGGTTTTGGCTCTGGCGGCCGGACTGCCATGCGGGGCCAGCGAGCGGCCGCAGATCCTGTTCAGCCGGCTGGCGCCAGAGCGGAGCGGCCTGTTTATCGCAGATGGCGATGGAACAAAAGAGCGCCCTCTGCTGCCAGCGACAGGGCTCGACTACAATGCGTCCTATTCTTACGACGGCAAATGGATCGTGTTCACCTCGGAGCGCTCCGGCTCCGCGGACATTTTTAGGATGCACGCCGATGGCTCCGGAGTGGAGCAGGTCACGAGCGGTCCGAGTTATGACGACCAGGCGTCTCTCTCGCCCGACAACCAGACACTGGCGTTTGTTTCGACGCGCGACGGGGGCACGGCGAACATCTGGTTACTGGACCTTGCGCGGCACGAGTACACGAAACTGACGAAGGACACCGCCGGGAACTTCCGTCCAAGCTGGTCGCCGGATGGCAAGTGGATCGCGTTCAGCTCCGGGCGTGACACGCATGCGGGGCGCGCGAACCCATCGTGGGAGATCCTGCAATCGACGGCCATCTACATTGTGCATCCAGACGGCACGGGGCTCAGAAGACTGACGGAATTGGGCGGCTACGCGGGCAGCCCGCAATGGTCGCGAGACGGACGGCACATCGTGTACCACCAGTCCATTCCCCAGGATGTGTACCCGGGCAGATTCCAGGAAAAAGCGACGTCCCAGATCTGGTCGGTCGACGTAGAGACGGGCGCAACGCAAGCACTCACGTCCGGACCAGGGTTAAAGGTATCGCCGCGCTACATCAAGGGGGACGAAGTCGGGTACGTTCTGGGGGGCCGTGCGCCGACCACTTCGAAGAGTCTCGGGTCTGCCGATCAGCAGAAGCAGGGCCTGCGGTTTACCAGTGGACGGTCCGGCCCGGTGGGCGAGGTCCGGCATCCCTCATGGTCGCCGGACGGCAAAACCGTGATCTATCAAAAAAACTTTAGAGAGTTGAGCGTCAAGCCGGCCTTTGGCATTGACGCGCGCGTCGATCTGCTGTCGACCATAGGCGACATGCCGGCGTATTCTCCGGATGGCGACCGAATCGTGCTGACGCCGAGTGTTGGCAAACCCATGGTAGTGATGAATGCTGACGGGACGAACCAGCACCAGGTGCTCGACAGCAACGGCAAAATCATTACGTTTCCGCTGTGGTCACCGGATGGCCATTCGATCGTGTTCGGTATCGGCAGCTTCTTTGATCGGCCGGTGAAACCGGGACAACTGGGCATCATCCGGCCCGATGGTTCAGGACTGCGCATGTTAACGGATGAAAAATTCAGCAGCGGATTCGCAAGCTGGGCGCCAGACGGCAAACGCATTGTATACCGCGTGATGGGCGATGGGCATCAGGGTCTGCGGATCATGAACGTCGAAGACGGGAAGATCACGACGCTCACGACCGACTACGATACGTTTCCCATGTGGTCGCCGCGCGGCGATCTGATCTCGTTTTGCAGCTTTCGCGAGGGTGATTTCGATATCTACACGATTCGTCCCGATGGGACCGACGTGAAGAAGCTGACCGACAGTCATGGGAATGATGCGCATCCGGCGTGGTCGCCCGATGGAAACTGGATTCTGTTCAGCAGTTCGCGCAAGGGATTCAAGGACGAAGCGCTGGTGGATGAATGGGGGCCCCAGCCGTACGGCGATCTCTATATGATGCGCGCGGACGGCAGCGACGTGCGGCAACTGACGGACAACCAGTTCGAAGAGGCAACGCCCGCGTGGCGGCCGGAGCCGGCGAACCACTCGGTGGCGGCGCGCTAGCAGTATTTGGCTTCCTGCACGCTGACCAGAATCTCGCGCGCTTCAGCTTCACGGTCCCGGGGCACGCGAATGGTCCACCAGCCGAAAAAGTTGCCGCTCTCCTGGCGGGCGGCAATGCTCTGGTCCATCACGAAGTAGGGAATGCCCGCTTCCTGCAACAACGTCTCAGCGAGCCCGATGCCAATGGGATTGGTGATGTTGGTGCGGATCAGGACTTCCAGATCCGGATGATCGAGCGAGTCGTGCGCCATGGCGAAACCACCCCTCTTTCATGGTTGATGAAACGCCGTACAGAGTCAATGCCGCGGCGCCCGGCAAGCTATCATTGCGTTATGGATTGGCGAACGGTTGCGTTGCTGGTGGCGAGTATGGCCGCGTATGGGGCGGACGATCCGAAGGCCGTTCTCAAGGCGATGCACGATGAGCTCCGGCACTCGCAAGGGCTCGACTCTGTGCCGCTCGACAAGCCGTACTTCATTGCCTACACGGTGGAAGATGGCGATAGCTTCGGCGCGGTGGCGAGCCTGGGGGGAATGATCGGGCAGACGGAGTCGCGGTTTCGCGTGCCGCGCGTCGAGGTGCGTGTGGGCAGCTATCAGTTCGACAACACGAACTACGTGGGCAGCGGCGGCGGTTTCGGCAGCCGCTACGACATCGAACGATTCCCCATCGAAGACACTTACAGCGTGCTGCGCCGGTATCTCTGGCTGGCCACCGACCAATCCTATAAGGCCGCAGTGGACACACTGGCGCGCAAGCGTGCCGCGTTGAAGAATATGTCGGCCGGCGAAGCGCTCGCCGATTTCGCGCATGCCGAGCCAGTGCATTTTATGGAGCAGGTCGCGGACGAACCGCTCGACCGGCAGGCGTGGGCGGCACGCGTGCGGTCGCTTTCGAAGATCTTCACCGAATTCCCGCAGGTGCTGAGCTCGAGCGTGGACGTGCAAGCGGCAAAAGACGTGCGGTATCTGGTCAATTCCGAGGGCACGGAGGTGCAAACCGGGAGTCACACGCTGATCCTACAGGTGAGCGCGGTGGGACAAGCGGCTGACGGAATGTACGTGCGGGATTCCGCCGAGATCTGTTCGCGGGACTTCCGGCGTTTCGCCGGAGATGCGGAATTGACGGCGACTGTACGGCAGATCGCGGAGGATGTGACGGCGATGGAGCATGCGCCGGTGGGCGAGACTTATAACGGCCCGGTGCTGTTTGAAGGCGTGGCGGCGGCGCAGCTTCTGGCGGAATTGCTGGGACGGAATCTGGCGCTGACGCGCAAACCGGTGAATGAGCCTGGCCGCCCCAACCTGGTAGCACAGAGCGAACTGGAAGGCCGGCTGGCGGCGCGCGTTTTGCCGGATTGGATGGACGTGGTGGATGATCCCACGCGAACGGATTGGCGGGGCCATACACTGTTCGGCGATACGCGTGTGGACATGGAAGGCGTGGTGCCGAAGCCGGTGACGCTGGTGGAAAAAGGCATCCTGAAGAATTTCCTGCTGACGCGCCAGCCGGTGACGGGATTCGCAGAATCGAACGGGCGGGCACAGTTGCCGGGTTCATTCGGCGCCGACAGTGCCACCATCAGCAACTTGCTAGTCACTGCAACCCAAGCCGTCCCGGTGCAAGATCTCAAGAAACAACTCATTCAGGTTTGCCAGGCGCGCAACCAGGCGTACGGAATCCTGGTGCGCAAGATGGATTTTCCATCTACCGCGCCCATCGACGAGCTGCGACGCTTGATGGCGGCGAATGCCCGGGATGGCACCGGCGGGTCACGCCCGGTGAGCCTGCCGCTCCTCATTTACAAAGTGGATAAGGATGGCAAGGAGGAACTGATTCGCGGCGTGCGGTTCCGCGAGCTAAATGTGCGCTCGCTGCGGGACATCCGCGCGGCCGGCAACGATGTCAATGTTCTGAGCTATCTCGAGAATGGGGCGCCCATGGCACTGCGCGGCGCCGGGTCTTACGCGGCCGAAGCATCGGTAGCGGCGCCGTCGCTGCTGGTGGACGACCTGGAGGTCCGCAAAATCGACGACGAGTTGCCGAAGCTGCCGATCGTGCCGTCGCCGCTGGCGGCGCGATAAAGTGAAGTGACGTGACACGCCGTGCGATGCTTTACGCGCCGGTAGCCACCTTGTACGGCCGGCTTCTTTTTGGCGATGACCACGTGTATTCGGTCTGCTCGGTACTCCACAGGCTTCAAAGGTTTCACCATCAGATGGTGCGAATCCGCGGGACTGTGCAATCCGCGCTTGAAACCTACTGTCTGAGAGATTTTTGCGGCTCTCGGTTGCGGACGCGCTCCTACACATGGCCCTCTGCTATTTGGCTCGCCGGCCCAGCTCTGGCGGAATCGACGATCGATTTTCAGCCCGATATGGAATCGATTCAACGGTTGAGTGATGTGCTACACGAAAAGGCTCGCGACTTCAGCGCGGAAGTAGTCGCAACGATTGAGGGTAGGTTGGAAGCCCACGCGCCGCGAACCGGCATCGGCGGCAATGGGCAGGTTATCGGGATGGGGTACGGACACCTCGGCGGTTTCCCAGCTCAGATCATCATCAAATCAGTTATCTCGATCGAAGGCACCTAGCGCTACTCCCGATGCCTCATCCCGCCGAGGCTGCCGCCAGCCTTCTATTGATCAAAACCCCGGCGGTGATCATGGCGGCGGTAAGCACGGCGAAAAGCATCAGCCACCCCCAATACTGTGTCGGATGCCGAAGCACGCGAATGAAGTGCCGGCCGTAGAGATCGGCCACGATGGCGATGATGGAATATCGAACGGCGCGGCCCATGGAGACGATCGCGAGATATCTCGTGACAGGGTAGTTGGACACACCCGCGGCCGCAAAAAACATGCTGGTGGGGAATGGGAAAGGAACGGCGGTTGAGGCCGCTAACACTCCGGTCCCCCACTTATGGAATAGTTTCAAGCCCGTGGATACTCTGCCGGCGCCGAACTTGCCGTTCATATAAGCCGCCCCGGCCGTGAGGGCGACGCGGTATGTAAGGTAGGCTCCAATCACCGAGCCCGCGGTCGCCACGGCAGCGTATTCGTACCAGGGGTTGCGGTGACTGGCGGCGAGAATCGCCATCAGGATATCGGGGCCGCCCAGCGTGGGGATCGGTGTGCTGTCGAGAATCGCGAGAAAGAAAAGACCCAGGGCTCCCAAGTGCCGAAAGATCGAGGTGAGGGTGCGGGCACGGGGTGGTCTCGCGCTCTGGAGGAGGACGTTCAGCATGGGTCTCTGAAACTGTAGCCTATCGACGCGGAAAAAACGAAGCGCCGGCACCCTTACTGAAGACGAACTTGAAACTGTCTTAAGTTTCGGGTAGATTGCCGGCGGAACTTTGGGTGAGTAAAGCTTCGGTTCGGGCCTAAGGGCGCTGGGCTTTCTTTTCGCGGCGCCGAAGCAGAGTCGCGACAAGCCCCAAGCCGGTGCCGAATAGAATTACGGTCCCGGGCTCGGGCACGGAGCTAATAAATGGTCCGGGACCGACAAAGGGAGACGCCGACGCCGCCACACCCGCGAACTCAAAAGAAATGACCGAACTGGTGGCCGAAAAGCTGGTAAACGACGACGAAGAATCGATAACCACGTAGGCGCTTCCGCCGGGTCCTTGAAATCCATTGGCTACAAAACCGGCCGCGGCAGCCTGAACATCGGACCCGGTGACCGTGAAACCGTCACTCAGCGTCAGTGTATTTCCTTTGTCGATCGAACCCCAGAGAAGCTCAAGCGACGTTTGCGGTTGCGCAAAGGTGACGGTAATGGTGTTTCCCTGTCCCGTGGAGAAGTAATTTCCCGAATCCGGAATGCTGGTGGTGAACGTCGAATCGAACCCGCCCGTCAGGTATTCCGCCGTTCCAGCCGTTTCACCTGCTACAGGCACGGCATAACCCGCACCGCCTGCGCCTTGAACGATACCTTGGCCTGGGGTAAAGCCTGCG
>Ga0335071_10002469_pt1 | contig 19800 bp, 19 predicted proteins | sample Lox_Sample_15_FD_206724 | JGI IMG/M metagenome (GOLD analysis project Ga0335071, IMG submission 206724) | Soil microbial communities from Loxahatchee National Wildlife Refuge, Florida, United States - Lox_Sample_1.5 | ecosystem: Environmental > Terrestrial > Soil > Wetlands | place: USA...
ACTCCGAGGCCGCCTGGAAGCTGGAGCAGGCCGCCGCCCGCCCGCCAGGCCAGGCCATCGCCCTGGCCTTCGAGGTCTTCGGCGAGCCCCAGCTCCCCAAGGACCGGCCCGCCTTCGTGGTCGACTTCCCGCTGGAGACGAGCCCGCTCTCCCGCCGGCGCGACGCCGACCCGCGGCTGGTGGACCGGTTCGAGCTGTTCGCCGCCGGCATGGAGGTGGCCAACGCCTTCTCCGAGCTGAACGACCCGGTCGACCAGCGCGCCCGCTTCGAGGCCCAGGTCAAGGCCAGGGCCGCCGGCGACCAGGAGGCCATGCCCTACGACGAGGACTTCGTGCGGGCCCTGGAGCACGGCATGCCCCCCACCGCCGGCGAGGGGATCGGCATCGACCGGCTCACCATGCTGCTCACCGACTCGCCCTCGATCCGCGACGTGATCCTCTTCCCGCTGCTCAAGCCCCGCGAGACGTGAGCCAGCTCGCCTCCACCTCCGGCTCCACCGGTCCGGCCCCGGCCGCGGGCCCGGCCGACGGCGCCCCTCCCGCCTCCACCGGCCACCCGGTCGGGCCCGTCTTCCACTGGGGCGCGTTCCTCCTGGTGGCGCTGGGGGTGGTCGGGTCGGTGGCCTCCCTGCCGGTGGCCCGGGCGCTGTTCGGCGACCGGCTGGCCCTGCCCGCCCCGCTGGCCAACGGGCTCTCGGCGCTCTCGGCGGCGGCGCTGGCGGCCGCGCTCGGGGCGCTGGCCGGAGGCCTGTTCCGGCGCATGGCCTCCTACGAGATCGCGGCCGCGGCGCTCCTGTGGGGTGCGATCACCGTGGCCCTCCTGGCCCGAGCCGGCGCGGCGATGCCGCCGGCGCTGGCCGGTCTCGCCTCCCAGGGGGCGCTGGTGCTCCTGCTGGCCCTGCTCGGCCTGGGCTGCCTGGCCTCCATCGTGGTGACGGTGGCCGCCTCGCTGGCCTTCATCCTCACCGGCTCGGGGCGGCTCGACCTCTCCCTCTCCTACGAGCTGTACATCGCCCGCAGCCACCTGCGCCTCACCCCCCGCAACCTGGGGGCCCTGTTCGCCATGGCGCTGACCGGGCTGCTGCCGGGGGTCCTGGTGGCCCTGGCCTGGTCCTACGTGCGCGACGCGGCCGAGCGGCGGGCCCTGGCCCGGGGTGAGCCGCACGACCGGCCGCGGATGCCGGCCACCATGCTCATGACCCTCATCTCCATCGCCGGCGTGGCGGTGGGGGTGTGGACGCTGGTGGTGGTGCTCTCGGTGATGGGCGGCTTCAGCGCCGATCTGAAGCAGAAGATCCTGGGCCAGACGGCGCACGGGATGGTGCTCTCCTACGGCCAGGACGAGTTCGGCGACTGGCGCGCGATCCAGAAGCAGGTGCTCGAGGTCCGCGGCGTCACCGGGGCCACCCCCTTCCTCTACAACGAGGTCATGCTCAGCACCGGCCAGAACCTGACCGGCGCGGTGCTCAAGGGCATCGACGTGGCCTCGGTGGGGACGGTGATCGACCTGCCCAGGAGCCTGGAGACCGGGGAGCTGGACTGGCTCACCCACCCCGATCGCATCCCCGCGCCGGCCCGGGGGGGCGAGGCGGGGGCCGGGGAGCAGAGGAGCGGGGGCCGGCCCCTCCCCGGCATCGTCATCGGTCGCGAGCTGGCCCGGTCGCTGCGGGTCACGGTCGGCGACCAGCTCAACGTGGTCTCGCCGCTCGGCGACCTGGGGCCGGCCGGCCCCCAGCCCAAGAGCCGCCCCTTCCGCGTGGCCGGGGTCTTCTACAGCGGCATGTACGAGTACGACTCGAAGTTCGCCTACCTCGACCTCGGCGAGGCCCAGCGCTTCTTCGGATCGGACACGGTCACCGGGCTGGAGGTGAAGGTGGCCAACGTGGACAACGCCCGGGCGGTGATGGACCGGGTGGTGTTCGCCCTGGGCGGCTGGCCTTACCGCGCCAAGGACTGGGGGGAGCTGAACCGCAGCCTCTTCGCCGCGCTCCAGCAGGAGAAGGTGGTCATGGCGGTGATCCTCAGCTTCGTGGTGCTCATCGCCACCTTCACCATCCTGGCCACCCTGGTGATGATGGTGCTGGAGAAGCGCCGGGAGATCGCGGTGCTGAAGTCGATGGGGGCCGGGGTCCCCAGCGTGATGAAGATCTTCGTCACCGAGGGGGTGGTGATCGGCGCGGTGGGGGCGGCCTTCGGCCTGTTCCTGGGCTTCGGGACCTGCCTGCTGGTGCGGACGGTGGGCATCCCGCTCGACCCGGAGATCTACTACATCAGCAACCTGCCGGTGGTCATGGACGGCTCGCAGTTCGCGCTCGTTTCCCTGACCGCGCTGGTCCTCTCCTACCTGGCCACCCTCTACCCGGCCACCAAGGCAGCCCGCCTGCACCCGGTGGACGGGCTCCGGAGCGAGTGATGGCCGCGCCCATGCTCCGCATCGAAGGGCTGCGCAAGACCTACCTCATGGGCCCGCGGCGCCTGGAGGTGCTGAGGGGCATCGACCTGGAGATCGCCGCCGGCGAGATGGTGGCCCTCACCGGCCCCTCGGGGGCCGGCAAGAGCACCTTCCTCCACCTGGTGGGCACGCTGGACGTGCCCAGCGGCGGCCGGATCCTCTTCGACGGCCAGGACGTCTTCGCCCGGGACGAGGAGGAGCGGGCTTTGTTCCGCAGCGAGACCATCGGCTTCGTCTTCCAGAGCCACCACCTGCTGCCCGAGTTCACCGCCCTGGAGAACGTGACCATGCCGGCGCTGATCCGGCGCGTCCCCCGGGAGAAGGCCCGGCGCCGCGCCGAGGAGGTGCTGGCGCTGGTGGGCCTCTCCGACCGGCTCGATCACCATCCCGGCGAGCTCTCCGGCGGCGAGCAGCAGCGGGTGGCGGTGGCCAGGGCCCTGTGCCTCTCCCCGCGCCTGCTCCTCGCCGACGAGCCCACCGGCAACCTCGACCCGCAGACGGCGGAGGGGATCCACCGGCTCTTGGCGGAGCTGAACGCCCGGACCGGAATCACCGCGGTGGTGGTGACGCACAACGAGGGGCTGGCCAGCGCGATGCCCCGGCGGCTGCGCCTGCAGGGGGGCCGGCTCGCGTGACCGCCTCCCCACACGACCGCCGAGGAGATCGTTTGAGCTTTTCGGCACGCCGGTTTAGATTCCGCGGCTCCGTGACGCGCGCCCGACAGACGGTCCTGGGGGTCCTCGCGACGCTCCTCTTCGCCGCCCTGCCCGCGCGGGCGGCGGAGGTGGTGGTCAAGGACGTCAAGATCGAGGGCAACCGCCGCACCGACCCCGAGGCCATCCGCGCCGCCATCGGCACCAAGCCGGGGCAAGCGCTGGACCTGCAGAAGGTGGACGCCGACATCCGGGCGGTCATGAAGATCGGCTCCTTCTCCGACGTGGTGGTGGAGCAGGAGGGTGCTCCAGCGAACCCGACCGTGGTCTTCCGGGTCACCGAGCGCCCCACCGTCCGCGAGGTGAAGACCGTCGGCAACGAGGCCCTCTCCAAGGACGACCTCAAGGACACGGTCTCCCTCAAGGCGAGCACCTTCTTCGACCCGACCCTGGCCGACAAGGACGTCCAGAAGATCCAGAAGAAGTACGTCGAGAAGGGCTACTTCCTCACCGAGGTGACGGTGAAGACCGTCGAGGTCCCGGACAACCAGGTCGACGTCACCTACCAGATCAACGAGCACGCCAAGGTGGAGGTGAAGGAGGTCCGCTTCGTGGGCAACGACCACGTGCCCAAGGAGGACATCACCCCCTACCTCCAGACCAAGGAGGGCGGCCTGCTGGCCTTCCTCGGCTCGGGCGGCACCTTCCGCGCCGACGCCTTCGACGCCGACCTGCAGGCGGTGCAGGGGGTCTACCTGGAGCGGGGCTACGTGGAGGTGAAGGTGGAGCGGGCCGCGGTCCAGCTCTCGCCCGACCGGCGCTACCTCTTCATCACCATCCCGGTGGTGGAGGGGCAGCAGTACGACCTGGGGCTGATCACCTTCGGAGGCGAGCTCCTCGGGCAGCAGCCCAAGCTGGCCAAGCTGGTGCAGAACAAGCCCGGCGACCGCTTCGTGCGCTCGCGGGTGGGCAAGGACCTCACCGGCATCCAGGACCTCTACCGCGACATGGGCTACGCGTACGTGAACGTGGAGCCCCGCACCCGCACCCATCCCGACACCCGCCGGGTGGACATCGATTTCTTCGTCCAGCCGGGCGAGCTGGTCCACATCCACCGCATCGAGATCGTCGGCAACGACAAGACCCGGGACAAGGTGATCCGCCGCGAGCTCAAGGTGCACGAGGGCGAGCTCTACAGCGGCACCGGGCTGAGGGAGTCCAAGAACCGGGTCACCGCCCTGGGGTACTTCGAGACGGTGGACATCACCCCCACCAAGCGCTCGCCCGAGTCGATGGACCTGACCGTGACCGTCAAGGAGCGGTCCACCGGAAGCTTCCAGCTCGGCGCCGGCTTCTCCTCCTACGAGAACTTCGTCTTCACCGGCCAGATCGCGCAGCAGAACTTCCTGGGGTGGGGCCAGTCGCTCTCGCTGCAGGTCCAGTGGTCCTCCATCCGCGAGCTGGGCGAGCTCAGCTTCGTCGAGCCCTACTTCTTCGACACCCGCTGGACCTACAACTTCGACCTCTACGCCAACGAGGTGACCTACTCCAACTTCACCCGGCGCGCCTACGGCGGGTCGATGGGGTGGGGCTACGAGCTGGCCGGCCTCCAGCAGTGGTGGAAGCCCGCCGCCCGGCTGGAGGACGTGCGGCTCTTCGGGACCTTCACCCACGAGGAGGTGAGCGTCTCCACCACCAGCGCCGTGACCATCGCCCGGGCCACCGGCACCGGCAACACCACCTCGCTCAAGCTGGCGCTGCAAGCCGACCGGCGGGACAACCGGCTCACGCCCACCGCCGGGTGGTTCGGGTCCTTCGCCTTCGAGACCGCGCCGCCCTTCCTGGCCATGAAGTCGGTCTTCGGCGACCAGGTGAACCTCTTCAACCGCTACACCCTGGACCTGCGCGGCTACAAGCCATTATGGTGGGGGATCGTGGGCCGGATCTGGCTGCGCATGGGGTGGCTGCAGGCCCTCACCGCCCAGGGCGTCCCCCTCTCCGAGCAGTACTACGTGGGCGGCATCCAGACCATCCGCGGCTACCGCTACCAGAGCATCGCGCCCCTCAACCAGCAGTCCTGCAACGACACCCCCTACACCGAGCTGTGCCGGACCTACGGCGACGGCTACCAGGAAGTGATCCTCAACCTGGAGACGGAGTTCCCGCTCTTCGAAAAGGCCGGCATCCGGGGACTGGTCTTCGTCGACGCCGGGAACGCCTACCGGGCCGGCTCCTACCGCGATCCCACCGTGACCCTCAACCTGTACAAGTCGGTCGGCTTCGGGCTGCGCTGGTTCAGCCCGCTGGGACCGCTCCGCTTCGAGTGGGGATTCCCCCTCGACCGGCGGCGGGACAGCTTGGGCAACTACATCGACGACCCCCTGGACTTCCAGTTCACGATCGGCAACTTCTTCTAGTCTCGACAGCCGAGCAGAGGTACCCCACATGCGTCCCATCCTTTCCACCATCCTCATCGCCCTGTCCCTGGGGAGCGCGCCGGCGGCGCGGGCCGCGGACATGCGCGTCGCCGTGGTCGACTACCGCCGCGCCGTCCACGAGGTCGACGAGGGCAAGGCCATCGACTCCACCCTGCGCCGGGAGCTCGAGGACAAGCAGAAGCAGCTCGACGCCAAGCAGGCCGAGCTGGAGACGATGCGCTCCGACTTCGAGAAGCAGCAGGCCGTCCTCTCCGACCAGATGAAGCAGAGCAAGGCGGCGGACATCGAGAAGCGCTTCAACGACGTGCGCCAGTTCTACGTGCAGCTGCAGCAGGAGCTGGCCGGGCGGGAGCAGGAGGCGACCAAGGGAATCACCGAACGGATGAACGGGCTGGTGAGGGAGATCGCCGAGGGGGAGGGGCTCCAGGTGGTCCTCGAGGGGGGCTCGGTGGTGTGGGCCGCCCCCGCCCTCGACCTCACCAACGAGGTCATCCGCAAGTACAACGCCAAGTACCCGCTCAAGGCCGCGGCCAAGCCCGCGCCCGCCCCATCGGCGCCGGCCACACCGGCCACGCCGAAGAAGTAGGAGCTGGCCATGACCTTCAGCCTCGCGGAGCTCGCCGCCCGCGTCGGAGGCGAGGTCGTCGGTGACGGAGGGCTGGCGCTCACCGGGGTGGCGGCGCTCGACGACGCCACCCCGTCGCAGGTCTCCTTCCTCTCCAACCGCAAGTACCGGGCGGCCTTCGAGGCCTCGAGGGCCGGCGCGGTGCTGGTGGAGCCGGGGGAGGAGGTGCCGCCTGGCCGGACGGTGCTGCGCGTCCACAACGCCTACCTGGCCTTCGCCAAGATCGCCACCCTGTTCCACCCGCCGCCGGCGGCGCTCCCGGAGATCGCCCCCAGCGCCGACGTGCACCCCTCGGCGCGGGTCCACCCCTCGGCCCAGATCATGCCCCAGGTCACGGTGGGCGCCGGGGCCGAGATCGGCGCCCGCTCCATCCTCCACCCCGGGGTGCGCATCGGCGACGGGGCGCGGGTGGGCGAGGACTGCCTCCTCTACGCCAACGTGGTGCTGCGGGAGCGGTGCGTGCTCGGCAACCGAGTCATCGTCCAGGGCGGCGCGGTGATCGGCTCGGACGGCTTCGGGTTCGCCTTCGACCCCGAGGGGGAGGGCCAGGGCCCGCGCCACTACAAGCTCCCGCAGGTGGGGATCGTGGTGGTGGAGGACGACGTCGAGATCGGCGCCTGCACCTGCATCGACCGGGCGGCGCTGGGGGTGACCCGCATCGGGCGGGGAACCAAGATCGACAACCTGGTGATGATCGCCCACAACGTGGAGGTCGGGCCGCTGTCGCTGCTCATCTCGCAGGTGGGCATCTCCGGCTCGACCAAGCTGGGCATGGGGGTGATCGTCGCCGGCCAGGCCGGGATCATCGGGCACCTCAAGATCGGCGACGGCGCGCGCATCGCCGCCCAGTCCGGCGTGGGCGACGACCTGGAGCCGGGGGAGGCGGTGGGCGGCTCCCCGGCGCGCCCGGCCGCGCTCTGGCGGCGCACCGTCGTCACGCTCGACCACCTGGTGGAGATGCGGCGGGAGCTGCGCGAGCTGCGCAAGGAGATCGAGCGGCGGAAGGAAGAGCCGCCGGAGAAGGAGCCATGAGCGAACAGGCGGCCAGCACCGGACCCAGCCGCGTGGTCCTGGACGTGGAGGCCATCCAGCGGCTCATCCCCCACCGCCCGCCCTTCCTCCTGGTGGACCGGGTGGTGGAGTACGAACCCGGCAAGAGGCTGGTGGCCTGGAAGTCCGTGACCATGAGCGAGCCCTTCTTCGTGGGCCACTTCCCGGGTCACCCGGTCATGCCGGGCGTGCTGGTCCTGGAGGCCATGGCCCAGGCCGCGGCCCTCCTGGCCATCCTCGACCTCCCCGCCGAGGAGACCCGCAAGAAGGTCACCTACCTCATGGGCATCGACAGCGCCCGCTTCCGCCGGACGGTGGTCCCCGGGGATCGGCTGGAGCTGGAGGTCGAGGTGGCGCGGCACAAGGGCAGCGTCTGGAAGACCAAGGGGACGGCGCGGGTGGAGGGCCAGGTGGCGGCCGAGGCGGAGTACATGGCCATGCTGGCCGACCCGGAGCAGAAGGCGTAGGGAGGTCTCCCAGTGGCCATCCATCCCACCGCCATCGTCGAGGTGGGGGCCGAGGTCGACCCCTCCTGCGAGATCGGTCCCTACGCGGTGATCGGCGCCCGGGTCCGGCTGGGCCCGCGCACCGTGGTCGGCCCGCACGCGGTGGTCCACGGCCGGACCACCCTGGGCGCCGACAACCGGATCTTCCCCCACGCCGTCCTGGGCAGCATCCCCCAGGACCTCAAGTACCGGGGCGAGGACACGTCCCTGGAGGTCGGCGACCGGAACACCTTCCGCGAGTTCGCCACCCTGAACCTGGGGACGGCGGGAGGGGGCGGGGTCACCCGGGTCGGCAGCGGCGGGCTGTTCATGACCGGCTGCCACGTGGGGCACGACTGCCAGATCGGCGACGGCGCCATCATCGCCAACACCGTGGCGCTGGCCGGCCACGTGGTGATCGAGGATCACGTCCACGTCGGCGGCGTGTCCGCGGTCCACCAGTTCTGCCGCATCGGGCGGTTCGCCTTCGTGGGGGGCATGACCGGGGTGGCCATGGACGTGGCCCCCTACTGCACCGTCTCCGGGGCGCGGGCCGAGCTGGCCGGCGTGAACGTCATCGGCATGCAGCGGGCGGGGATGGCCGACGACCAGATCGGCCGCATCAAGCAGGCCTACAAGGTGGTCTTCCGCTCCAACCTGGGGCTGCAGGAGGCCATCGCCCAGCTGGGTGCCGAGCTCGCCGGCTACCCGGAGATCGACCACCTCATCGACTTCCTCAAGGGCTCGCAGCGGGGCATCACCCGGTAGCCGCCATGCCCGAGACCATCGGCCTCATCGCCGGCGGGGGCCGCTTCCCGCTGCTCTTCGCCGAGAGCGCTCGGCGGGCCGGGCACCGGGTGGTGGCGGTGGCGCACAAGGCCGAGACCGACCCGGCCCTGGCCGGGGCGGTGGACCAGATCACCTGGGTGAAGCTGGGCCAGCTGGGCCACATCCTCTCGGCGCTCAAGGAGGGCGGGGCGACCCAGAGCGTGATGCTGGGCGCCATCACCAAGCGGCGCTTCTTCGCCGACGCCATGCTGGACGCCACCGGCCTCAAGGTGCTGGCCCGCATCGCCATCCGCTCCGACGACAACCTGCTCCGGGCCCTGGCTCGCTTCCTGGAGGAGGAGGGAGTCCCCATCACCGACCCCACGCCCTTCCTGGCCGATCGGCTGGCGCCGGAGGGGGTCCTGGGCAAGCACCGGCCCACCGAGGAGGAGCTGGCCGACGCGTGCTACGGGCTGGATCTGGCGCGGGGGATCGGCCGGCTCGACCTGGGCCAGACGGTGGTGGTGAAGGACCGGGTGGCGCTGGCGGTGGAGGCCCTGGAAGGCACCGACGCCTGCATCCGGCGCGGCGGCGAGCTGGCCGCCTCGGGCGGGTTCGTGGCGGTGAAGGCGGTGAAGCCGAACCAGGACCGGCGCTTCGATCTTCCGGCGGTGGGGCCGGAGACGGTGGAGGTGCTGGCCGAGGCCCGGGGGCGGGTCCTGGCGGTGGAGGCCGGGGCCACCCTGGTCATGGACCTCGACCGGATGGTCGAGAAGGCCGACCGGGCCAAGCTGGTGCTGCTCGGGGTGAGGTGAGATGGGCGGGGGGCCCATGCCCTGGGTGCGCGACGAGGCGGGCGGGGCGGTGCTGGAGCTCCTGGTCCAGCCGCGGGCCTCGCGCACCCGGGTGGTGGGCGAGCACGACGGTCGGCTCAAGGTCCAGCTGGCGGCGCCGCCGGTGGAGGGGGAGGCCAACCGGGCCCTGGTGGAGTTCCTGGCCGGTGAGCTCGGGGTGCGCCGCGCCGACGTGGCCGTCGTCCGCGGCGAGGCCGGGCGCCGGAAGACCGTCCGGGTGACCGGGCGGACGGCGGCGCAGGTGCGCGCGGCGCTGTAGAATCCCTGCCCCATGTCCGCGCTCCCCCGGTTCCTCGCCGCCTGCCGCCGCCAGCCCATCGACCGGGTCCCCGTCTGGATGATGCGCCAGGCCGGGCGCTACCAGCCGTCCTACCGGGCGGTCCGCGAGAGGGTGAGCTTCCTCGAGCTGTGCCGCTCGCCGGAGCTCATCGCCCAGGTCACGGTGGCCCCCATCCTGGAGATCGGGTTCGACGCCGCCATCCTCTTCTCCGACATCCTGGTCCACCTGCCGGCCATGGGGCTGGATCTCTCCTTCCAGAGCGGCGAGAAGGGGAAGGGCGACGGCGGCCCCCGCATCTCCAACCCGGTGCGGACCCGGGCCGAGGTGGAGGCGCTGCGGGTCCCCGACCCCCCGCGCGACCTCCCCTTCGTGCTGGACGGCATCCGCGCCACCCGCCGGGCGCTCGACGGTCGTGTGCCGCTCATCGGGTTCGTGGGCGGCCCCTTCACCGTGGCCAGCTACGCGGTGGAGGGGGGGAGCCAGGGCTTCACCAGGCTGAAGACGCTCCTGTGGACCGACCGGGCCGCGGCCCACGCACTGTTCGAGAAGCTGACCCGCGCCGCCATCGTCCAGCTCGAGGCCCAGGTCGCCTCCGGGGTCGAGGCGGCCCAGGTGTTCGAGAGCTGGCTGGGCGAGCTGGGCCGCGAGGACCTGGAGGAGTTCAGCTTCCCCTACCTGGCCCGCATCGCCGCCGCCATCCGCGCCGCCGGGGTCCCGGCCCTCCTCTTCAGCACCGGCACCACCAGCCACCTGGAGCGGATGGCCGCCCTGGGCTTCGACGTCCTCTCGGTGGACTGGCGCATCCCCATCGCCGAGGCCCGGGCCCGGGCCCGGGGCGTGGCGGTGCAGGGGAACCTGGACGCCGGGCTCCTGCTCGGGCCGGTGGAGAACGCGGTGGCCCGCACCCGGGCGATGCTCCGGGCGGCAGGGAGGGAGCCCGGTTACATCTTCAACCTGGGGCACGGCGTGCAGGTGGGGACGCCGCCCGAGACCGTCCGGGCGGTGGTCCAGGCGGTCCACGAGTTCACCTGGGACTAGCGCGATGCAGATTCCTTCCGGCGAGCTCATCCGCAAGTACGACCGCTCCGGGCCGCGGTACACCAGCTACCCCACCGCCCCGGCCTGGTCGGCGGACTTCGGGGCCGCGGCCTACCGCGAGCACCTCCAGCGGGCGGAGCGGCAGGGCGGGCCGCTCTCGGTCTACGTCCACTTGCCCTTCTGCCGCGAGATGTGCCGTTTCTGCGGCTGCAACGTCATCGCCACCCACGATCGCAGCCGCGCCGACGCGTACCTGGACGTCCTGGAGAAGGAGGTGGCGCTGGTGGCCGCCCACCTGCCCACGCGCCGCACCGTCTCCCAGCTCCACTGGGGAGGCGGCACGCCCACCTTCCTCGACGAGCGGCAGCTCACTCGCTGCCACCAGATCCTGGGCCGCCACTTCACCTTCGCGCCGGGGGCGGAGAAGGCGGTGGAGATCGACCCGGCCATCACCACCCGCTCCCAGGTGGAGACCCTGGCCGGCCTGGGCTTCAACCGCATCTCCATGGGGGTGCAGGACTTCGACCAGAAGGTGCAGGAGGTGGTGGGGCGCATCCAGGGCGAGGAGGAGACCGCCGATCTGGTGCGGGTGGCCCGCCAGAACGGCTTCCAGGGCGTGAACCTGGACCTCATCTACGGCCTGCCCTACCAGACGCCCGACACCTGGCGCCGGACCCTGGAGCGCATCCTGGCCATCCACCCCGACCGCATGGCGGTGTTCGGGTTCGGCTACGTGCCCTGGGCCAAGCCCCACCAGCGGCTCCTCCCCCAGGAGGCGCTGCCCAGGACCGAGCAGCGGGTGGAGCTGTTCTTGGCGGCGGTGGAAGCATTCACGAAGGGTGGATACCGGCTCATCGGCCTCGATCACTTCGCCCGGGAGGAGGACGAGCTGGCCCGGGCCCAGGTGGCCGGGACCTTGTTCCGGAACTTCCAGGGCTACACCGTCCGCCCCGCCGAGGACACGGTGGCCTTCGGCATGACCTCCATCTCCGACGTGGGCGGCGCCTACGCCCAGAACGCCCACAAGCTCCGCGACTGGGGTGAGAGGGTGGAGCGGGGCGAGCTGCCGGTGGAGCGCGGGGCGGCCCTCTCCTTCGACGACGTCCTGCGCCGCCACGCCATCAACCAGGTGATGTGCCAGCTCCGGCTCGACCTGCGCCAGGTGGAGGCCCGCTTCGGGGCGGCCGGCCGGGCGGCGCTCCAGGCGGACCTGGCCGGCGCCCGGGAGATGGAGGCGGACGGGCTCCTGGTCCTGGAGCCTGACCTCCTCCGCGTCACCCCGCTGGGCCAGCTCCTGGTGCGGAACGTGGCCATGCTCTTCGACGCCTACCTCAAGAACTCGGCGGGGAAGAAGCAGTTCTCACGAACGGTGTAGCCCTCTCGCGAGCCAGCCATGTCCCATACCGCCGTGTTCCTCATGAACCTGGGCGGTCCGCGAAGCCTCGACGAGGTCGAGCCCTACCTCTACGAGCTGTTCGCCGACCCGCTGGTGGTCACCGCCCCCTTCGGCCCCCTCCGGCCGATCTTCGCCCGGCTGGTGAGCCGGCTGCGGGCGCCCTCCTCGGCGGGGAAATACGCCCTCATCGGCGGGCGGTCGCCGCTGGTGGAGGGCACCCAGGCGCAGGCCCGGGCCCTCCAGGCCGCGCTGGGCCCGGGGTTCACCTGCCACCTGGCCATGCGCTGCGGCCACCCCAGCACCGAGGAGGGCGTGGCCGAGGCGCTGGCCGCCGGCGCCGAACGGGCCATCGCCCTCCCGCTCTACCCCCAGTACGCCCGGGCCACCACCATGAGCTCGCTCCTGGAGCTCCGCCGCCGCTGGCCCGCGGAGCGCGGGCCCCTGGTCGAGCTCTGCACCTGGCACGACCACCCCGGCTACCTCGACGCCTCGGCCGCGGCCCTGCGCGAGACGGTGGCCCTGGTGGGGGGCGGGCTCGGGGACCGGCTCCTGGTGGTGTTCAGCGCGCACGGCCTCCCCATGAGCCAGGTGAGGAGGGGCGATCCCTACCCGTCCTACGTCGAGCACTCCGCCCGCGAGACCGCGCGGCGGGCCGGCGTCTCGGGCTACCAGGTCACCTACCAGAGCCGGGTCGGGCCGGCGAGGTGGCTCGGCCCCGACACCAACGAGTTCCTCCGGGCGAGCGCCCGGGGGAGGGCGATCGTGATGGTGCCCATCGCCTTCGTCTCCGAGCACCTCGAGACCCTCTACGACATGGACATGCTGGCCCAGGAGGCCGCCCGCCAGGGTGGCGCCGCCGCTTTCCACCGGGTCCCCGCCCTGGGCACCCGCCCCGACTTCATCGCCGCCCTGGCCGACCTGGTGCGGAACGCCGAGGGGGGGAGGGCGGGGGAGCCTGCCGCGGCCCGGGCCGCGCCCTGAGGCCCTCACGGGCCGGCCGGCGCGCCCGCTTGCTGCCGCTGGGCCCGCAGCGTCCAGGGATAGGTGACCACCAGGGAGCGGCCGGCACCCGGCGAGGGGAACCGCCAGCCGCCGACGCGGGCGATCATGCACTCCAGCACGTTGCGGTTGCGCAGGGTGGTGCCCGGCTCGTGCACGTGCACGTCGGCGGCGGAGCCGTCGTCCTCGACCACCCAGCGGAGCGCGACCTTGCCCTCGAGCTGCGGGTCCGCCGAGAGCTGGCGCTCGTAGCAGACGCGGATCTCATCGGCGTGTTCCTCGACCACCTCGCCCACGGCGCCCTGTGGGCTGGAGCCCGCCGCCGAGGCCGCCGAGGCCGCCGGGGGCGGTGCCGGCGCCGGGCTGGCCCGGCGCGCGAAGGTGAGGCCGATCTCGACGGAGGCGCCGGCCACCGGGTCCCTGACGGTCCAGCCGGCCGCGCGCCCCCGCAGGCACTCGAGGAAGGCGAACCCGGCGTCGTCCCTGCGCGCGTCGGCGAGCTCGGCGCGGGGGGAGAGGGTCGAGCCGTTGCCCCGGTAGGTGAAGGACAGGGTGACCTCCGTGGTGGGCTCCCCGTCGCCCGAGAGCTCCTGCTCGTAGCAGGCGAGGAGCTCCCCCACCCGCTCCCGGAGCAGCGCCCGGGTCCCCTGGGCGGCCGTCGCCGGGGAGGTGCTCACCTTGGTGACGCTCACGGTGGCCGGGGGAGGCGGGTCCGCGCCGCGCGCCACGGTGGCGACCACCGTGGCGAGAAAGACGGTCCGCCTCATGCGCGCCTCCCGCCGGGGGCGTCAGTGCGCCGCCCGGCGACGAGGGGATCCTATCGCGCCGCCCTCCACCCCGTCCCCGAAGGCGCGCCGGGCTGCGAGGTCGTGGTGGAAGTCGCAGAGCACGCGGACGTTGGCCGCGGTCGGCGGCCCGCCCAGCGCCCGCGGCTCCACCGGATCCAGCGCGCTGCGCCCCTGGGATCCGCAGGTCCCGCCTTCCTCGAGCGGCCACTGGCACATGCCATGGTCTCGTCGCCAGACCTCGCGCCGGACCCGGGCGGGGATGGCGGCCAGCGGCGGCTCGCTCAGGGCCGCGAGCAAGGCCGCGGTGCGGTGCACGCGGGTGGGGAGCGCAGGCCGGCGGGAGGAGCGGTCGCGTGCCTGGGTGTCCATGACGGAGAGTGTCGCGGGCGGGTCTGACATGGCCTCCACGGCCCGTCACCCCGCGGGGGGGTCGGGCCCGGGCCCGGCCCAGGGGTGCGATCGGGCCGCCAGCGGTCGCAAGGCCCGGGAGGGTTCCCGCTCACCCGCGCGAGCGGTTCACCCGGAAGAGCACACGCTTCAGGATCTCGCTCCCCGGGTGCAGCTTGAGCGCGGCCAGGGTCACCTTTCGCGCCTCGGCCGGATCCCCCAGCGCCTCCTCGGCCAACGCCAGCGCGGCGGTGGCCCGGGGGTGGTCGGGCGCGAGCGTCAGGGCCCTGCGGGCCAGCTTGCGCGCCTCCTGGGCGGTGGTGGCCCCGACCGCGGCCGGACCCGCCGGCCCCACCAGCAGCGCGAAGGCCAGCGCGGCCAGGTACTCCGGCTGCCGCGGGCAGCGCTGGACCGCGGCGCGGAGCGGTTCCAGGGCGTCGAAGGGCCGGTGGGCGCGCAGGGCCCTCATGGCGCGCTGGAGCGCCACCTCGGCGTCGACGTCCGCGCCGCCGCGCCGCAGGCCGGCCTGCTCCAGCCGGGAGAGGAGGTAGCCCAGGTAGGCCCGCCGCCGCGCCTCGTCCCCCAGCACCCGGTAGGCGGCGGCGAGCTTGTCCTGGATGGCGTCGAGCAGGTCCGCCACCTCGCCCAGCTCGTAGAGCGCGAAGCCGTCGGGGTGGAAGCGGGCCGCCACCGACTGGTAGGCGCGCTCCACCGCGGCGCCGTCGGCGTCGATCTCCACCCCCAGCGCGTGCAGGTAGGTGCCGGGGAGGATGCGCAAGGCCGCCTGCCGGATGGCCTCGGCACGCTCCGGCGGGAGCGGCCGCCTCCGCCGCGCCGCGGCCCGCCCCGGCTCGGGGTCGGCGGCCCCGGCCGGCGGCTCCTGGAAGACCACCGCCCCGACCAGCGCCAAGAACCAGAGCAGGGAGAGCGCCTCCCGCATTTCCGCCGAGCGGGCCTCGAGCCAGGCCCGGGTGGTGAGCCGGCCGTCGAGGGACAGCGCCATCCGCAGGTCGGCGGCGGCGAGTCCCGCTCCGGGCACGAGCTGCTGGAACTCCGGCGAGCGGGCCGGGCAGGCGTCGGTCACCGCACGGAGCGCCTCGGCCAGGTGGCGGGTGGGGAGGCCGAGCCGCGCCCCCTCGAGGATGGCCTGGAGCGGGGAGACCTCGACCGCCGGCCCGTCGGCCAGGAACTCGTTGCCGGGGTGGAAGCGCCAGCGCCCCTCCCGCGTCCCCACCACCCGGACCAGGAGCGCCTTGGCGTGTGCCGAGAGCGTCTCGCGGAGCGGCTCGCCCGCCTCCACCGCCCCCACCGCCACCAGCGCCGCGCCCGGCGAGAGGCCGCCCGCCGTCTCCGCCAGCGCCGCGTCGTGGGCGGTGGCGTCGATCCTCCCGGCGTTCCTGAGCCAGCGGAGCAGGGACTCCTCGGGGTCGTCGGACTGGGTCGCGACCGGCACGCCGCGGAGGAAGCCGACGCGGCGCTCCGGCCCGGTCCCCTCCAGCACCAGCATCCCCTCCGAGAGGGAGCGCCACACCCGGTGGAGCAGCGCCGGCACCACCCCGGGCTGGACCGCGCCGCGCGCGGTGGGCTCCCGGGCCAGCACCCGGGCCGTGCCCTGCGGGCGCCGGGGCGCGGTCTGGCTGAGGAGCTGCTCGAGCTTGTCCAGGAGCTCGCGCCGGGTCGGGTCGGCCACGTAGGCGTTGGCCTTGAAGGGGAGGAGGGCCGAGAGCCCCAGGGCCCGGCCCAGGTGTTCGCGGTCGGCCAGCACCAGGAGGACGCGCGGATCGGCCTGGCGCAAGCGCAGGGCCAGCGGCGAGAGCTCGGGGTCAGCGCCCAGCACCACCGCGTCGGGGCGGCGTGCGACGTAGAGCTCCCAGGCGCGCAGTCCGTCGGCCGCCGGCACGACCTCGTGGCCCGCCTGCAGGAGGGCCGCGGCGACGAACTCGCGCGTGGGCCCATGGCCCTCGGCGAGGAGTATGCGTGCCACCACCGGCCATTGTAGTCGAGGGGCGGCGGCCATCGCGCCGCGGCACGCTTCCGGGCGCAGCGCGCAGGCCGCCACCCGAGGTATACAGTCACCGACAGCGGTGCCGGGGGAACCCCGAGCGCGCGCCCCTGCCCATGAAGAGCCTCCTCCACCCGCGCCGCCGCGCCGCCCTCGCCCGCCTGGTGGCGCCAGAGGCCGGCCCGGCGCTCCTCGCCTTCGACTACGACGGCGTGCTCGCGCCCATCGTCCGGGATCCGGCGGGTGCGCGGATGCCGAGGCGCACGCGACAGCTGCTCCGCCGGCTCTCCCGGCGCTTCCCGCTGGCGGTGGTGTCGGGCCGCTCGCTCTCCAGGCTGCGGCGGATGGTGGGGGCGGTCGCGCCCTACCTGGTGGGGAACCACGGCGCCGAGTACCTGCGCTCCAGGGAGCCGCCGGCGGCGGTCCTGCGGAAGGTGAGGCGCTGGGAGGCGCAGGTCCGCGCCGAGGTGGGGCGCCTGCGGGGCGTCTCCCTGGAGCACAAGCGCTCCACCTTCGCGGTGCACTACGCCCACGCTCCCGACCCCCGCCGGGCCGGCCGGGCCGTGCTCCGGGCGGCGCGGGGGCTGCGGGGCGCCCGGCTCATCCCCGGCAAGAACCTGGTGAACGTCCTGCCGGCCTCGTTCCCCACCAAGGGAGACGCGGTGGAGCGGCTGCTCCGGCAGCTCCGCTGCCGCCGCGCGCTCTTCGTCGGCGACGACGTCACCGACGAGGACGTGTTCGCCCTCCCGGCGCGGCGGGTGATGGGCGTGCACGTGGGCGACGGCCCCACCGGGGCGCGGTGGCGCCTGGCCACCCGCGACGACGTCGACCTGCTGCTCGAGCGGCTGCTGGAGCTCTCCGGAGACCGGCCCGGCGGGGCGCGGCGGGCAGGGAGGGCCGGACGGTGAGGCCTCCCCGGGCACCTCCGGCGCCGGGCGAGAGCGGCGACCTCTTCGATCGCGCGGCGGCGCTTCCGCGCCCCTACACGGTGAGCGAGCTCACCCGCGCCCTCCGCAACGCCCTCGAGCCCCGCTTCCGCGACGTGTGGGTGGCCGGGGAGGTGGCCAACCTACGCCGCCAGGCCAGCGGCCACCTCTACCTCTCGCTCAAGGACGGCGAGGCGGTGATCAGCGCGGTGCTGTGGGCCACCCAGGCCCGCCGCCTCAAGTTCGCGCTGGCCGAGGGGCAGGAGGTTCTGGCCCGCGGCTTCGTCGAGATCTACCCGCCCCACGGCAAGTACCAGCTCATCCTGCAGGAGGTCGAGCCGCGAGGCGCGGGGGCCCACGCCCTGCTTCTGCAGCAGGTGAAGGAGCGCCTCCAGCAGGACGGCCTGCTCGACCCCGCCCGCAAGCGGCCGCTCCCCTTCCTGCCCGGGCGCATCGGGGTGGCCACCAGCCCCACCGGGGCGGCGCTGCGCGACTTCCTGCGGGTGCTCCACGCCCGCTTCCCGTCCCTGGCGGTCCTGGTCGCGCCCTGCCGCGTCCAGGGCGAGGGCGCAGCCGGCAGCGTGGCCGCGGCGGTGGGGGCGCTGTGCCGGGCCGGGGTCGACCTGGTGGTGGTGACGCGCGGGGGCGGCTCCCAGGAGGAGCTGGCCGCCTTCGACGACGAGCGGCTGGCCCGGGTCCTCGCCGCCTGCCCGGTGCCGGTGGTGTCGGCGGTGGGGCACGAGGTGGACGTCACCGTGGCCGACCTGGTGGCGGACGTGCGCGCGGCCACACCCACCCACGCGGCCCAGCTGGTGGCCCCGGTGCGGGAGGAGCTGCGGGCGTCGCTCTCGGCCCTGCGGGCGCGGCTCGAGCGGGCGGCCGCCTCGGGGGTGGCCAGCCGCCGCCAGCTGCTGAGGGCCCTGCGGGCCGAGATCCTCGATCCCGCGCACGTCCTCTCCCGCGAGAGGCACCGCCTCGACGACCTGACCCATCGGGCCGGGGCCGCGGCCCGGGGGCCGTTCCGCAGGCGCCGCGAGGCCCTCGAGGCGCTGCGGGGCCGGCTTTCCCGGCTCGAGCCCCGCGCCCACCTCCGCGCCCTGCGCCAGCGGGCGGAGGCCGCCGGGCGCCGGCTCGCGGCCTGGCAGGCGGCCTGGTTCCGCCGGGAGGCCCTGAGGGTCGAGCGGCTGGCGGCGAGGCTCGAGCCGGCCAACGTGGCCAAGCTCCTCGCCCGCGGCTTCGCCCTGGTGCTGCGCGACGGCCGCCTCCTGGCCAGGAGCGCCGACGCGGCGCCGGGGGAGGCGGTGCGCATCGCCCTCGGCGCCGGCTGGCTGGACGCGGAGGTCACCGCGCGCGACGCCGGCCCGGACCCGCTGCCCGGCCGCAGCGACGCCGTGTCGCGGGGGCAGGAGGCGGTCTCGGCCGGGGGGGCCGTTGACCCCCCCTCGCGGCATGGCTAGAACGATACCTCTGGAGGGAGCGTGGGCCAGGATAGCGAGCGCCGGGAGGCCGCGACGGGCGGGGAGACCTACGACGGCCTCGTGTCGCGGCTGGAGCTCGTGGTGGGCGAGCTGGAGTCCGGGCAGCTCACGCTGGAGCAGTCGATCGAGCGGTTCGCCGAGGGCATCCGGCTGGCCCGCGAGGCCTCGCGCAAGCTGGACGAGGCGGAGCGGAAGGTCGAGCTGCTGGTCAGGGCCGCCGACGGCGGCGACCAGGCGGTACCGTTCGATCCGGAATCCGGCCGGACGGGTTGATCGAGGGGACCATGTCCACGGAAGCCCGCGCGAGCAAGCCGAAGATCATCATCGTCGACGACGACCGCGACACGCGGGAGATGCTGACCCTGGCGCTGGAGCTGGAGGGCTTCGAGGTCGGCCAGGCGGCCAACGGCCTGCGGCTCATCTCGGCCATGCACGTCGACCGGCCCGACGTCATCCTGCTCGACGTGATGATGAGCTGGATCGACGGCTTCGAGCTGTGCCGGGCCATCAAGAAGAACCCGACCTTCGGGGACATCCCGGTCATCTTCATCTCGGCCCGCAAGAGCGCCGAGGACGAGCGCGCCGGCCTCGACGCGGGCGCGGTCGACTACTTCCCCAAGCCCTTGGACATGGACCGGCTGGTGGCGCGGATCCGCGAGATCCTGGGCCGGAGGTCCGCGGAGGTCGGGCAGCCGGCGTAGGCGGGCGGTGCCGGCCGGGGCTCAGACGCGTCATTCGGGACACGCGGCCGTCCGGCCGCGCCCGTGCTAGAAGGTGCCTGCTTGCCCGCCCCCGCCTCCATCGAGAGCCACCTGAGCGCCCTGGCGGTGCGGGTGGAGGGCTGGCTGGAGGCGCTCCTCGCCTCCCGGGCCCCCGGCGGCCCGCCACAGCTCTGGGGGGCGGTGCGTTACGCCCTGCTGGGCGGAGGCAAGCGGCTGCGGCCGGCGCTGGTCCTGGCGAGCTGCGAGGCACGGGGCGGGGACACCTCGGACGGCTCGCTCGCCACCCGCTTCGCCGTGGCCCTGGAGCTCATCCACACCTACTCCCTGGTCCACGATGACCTGCCCTGCATGGACGACGACGATCTCCGCCGGGGCCGGCCGACCGTGCACAAGGCCCACGGGGAGGCCACCGCGGTCTTGGTGGGCGATGGGCTGCAGGCGCTGGCCTTCTCGCACCTG
>Ga0335071_10002470_pt1 | contig 19797 bp, 19 predicted proteins | sample Lox_Sample_15_FD_206724 | JGI IMG/M metagenome (GOLD analysis project Ga0335071, IMG submission 206724) | Soil microbial communities from Loxahatchee National Wildlife Refuge, Florida, United States - Lox_Sample_1.5 | ecosystem: Environmental > Terrestrial > Soil > Wetlands | place: USA...
AGCGGCCAGTACGCCGATTGCACCGCCGCTTTCTGCTGGTCCAGCCCGTGGATCAGGTCGTAACCGTGGGCGATACAGTGGCTGTAAGCGATAATGATCGCCGGGCCGTCGTAGGCCTCCGCCTCCAGAAACGCCTTCACGGTTTGGGTGTCGCTGGCTCCCAGCGCGATGTGCGCCACGTAGACAGTGCCATAGGTCATGGCCATCATCGCCAGGTCTTTCTTGGCACCGGGCTTGCCGGCCGCAGCGAACTTGGCCACTGCCCCGCGCGGTGTCGACTTGGACATCTGCCCGCCGGTGTTCGAATAAACTTCCGTATCGAGCACCAGAATCTTCACGTTCCGTCCGGAGGCGAACACATGGTCCAGGCCGCCGTATCCGATGTCGTAGGCCCAGCCGTCGCCGCCGATCATCCACACGCTCTTGCGGACCAGCGCGCTGGTCAACGCGCGCAAGTCGCCGGCCAGCGGATCCGTGCAGTTTTGTAGCTGCTTCTCGAGATCTGTCACCCGGCGCCGCTGCGCTTCGATGCCCTGCTCGCTGGATTGATCCGCATTGGCAATAGCTCCGGCCAGCTCTTGGCCGACGACCGGGGCGAGCCGTTTCACCAGCTCAACGGCGTATTGCGCCTGCTTGTCCAGAGAAACGCGCATGCCGAGGCCGAACTCCGCGTTGTCCTCAAAGAGGGAATTCGACCAGGCCGGCCCGCGGCCCTGCCGGTTGGAGGTGTACGGCGTCGTCGGAAGATTGCCGCCATAAATCGACGAGCAGCCGGTGGCGTTGGCGATCACAACGCGGTCGCCGAACAGTTGCGTCAGCAGCTTAATGTAAGGCGTCTCGCCGCAGCCGGCGCAGGCGCCGGGAAACTCGAAGAGCGGCTCCAGAAGCTGCACATCCTTGACGTTGTGCAGCGTCAGCAGACTGCGGTCGGGCTCCGGCAGGCTGAGGAAGAAATCCCAGTTACGCTGCTCTTTTTCGCGGATCGGCGCCTGCTCGGCCATATTCAGCGCCTTCCGCTTGGCCTCGCTCTTGCTCTTGGCCGGGCACACCTGCACGCACAATCCGCAGCCGGTGCAGTCCTCCGGCGACGTTTGCAATACGTAACGCAGATTTTCCCGGTCCTTCCAGCGCGCGGGGGCGGATTTCATACCGGGCTGCGCGGCTTCGAGCAGCGCCGGCTCGCAGATTTTCGAGCGGATCACCGCGTGCGGGCACACCATCACGCACTTGCCGCACTGGATGCACAGCTCCTGCTCCCACACCGGGATCTCCTGCGCCAGGCTGCGCTTCTCCCACTTCGACGTTCCCGTCGGGTAGGTTCCATCGATCGGCAGCGCGCTGACCGGCAGCGAATCGCCATCGCCGGCCATCATCGGCGCAAGCACCCGGTGCACGAATTCCGGGGCGGCGCCGTCCACAACCGGCCTTGGATCGATGGTGCTGGTGGCTTCTACTGGCACCGGAACTTCGAATAGATGCGCCAGCGCGTCGTCCACCGCGGCGTTGTTCTTCTCCACCACGGACGCGCCGCGCTTGCCGTACGTTTTCAGGATCGCGTGTTTAATGGCGTCGATCGCGTCTTCCCGGGGAAGCGCGCCGCTCAGGGCGAAAAAGCAGGTCTGCATCACGGTATTGATGCGCCCGCCCATACCATTCGCCTTGGCGACGCCAAACGCATCGATCACATAGAAACGCAAATTCTTTTCGATAATCGCCTGCTGCACTTCCAGCGGAAGATGCTCCCAGACTTCTTCCGGCCCGTATGGGCTGTTCAGCAGGAAGGTCGCGCCGGGCTCGGCCAGCCGCAGTACGTCGATGCGCTCCAGGAACGAGAACTGATGGCAGGCCACGAAGCTGGCTCGGCTGATCAAGTAACTCGAGCGGATGGGCTTGCGTCCGAAACGCAGGTGCGAAATGGTCATCGCTCCGGATTTCTTCGAGTCGTAAACGAAGTAGCCTTGCGCATAGTTGTCCGTATCCTCGCCGATGATCTTGATGGAGTTCTTGTTCGCCCCCACGGTTCCGTCGGCGCCCAGCCCATAGAAGACAGCGCGCACGGTCTCCGGATCCTCGGTGGAAAAGGCGGCGTCGTAATCCAGGCTCTTGTAAGAGACGTCGTCGTGAATGCCGACGACAAAATGATTTTTCGGCTGAGACTGGTTTAGTTCCGCCAGCACTGCCGCCGCCATCGCCGGCGTAAACTCTTTGCTCGCCAGACCGTAGCGCCCGCCAATCACACGCGGCCGCGCGCCCGCGCCGGCTTCTTCGATCGCGGTCAGGACGTCCTGATACAACGGCTCACCCGAACTGCCCGGCTCCTTGGTCCGATCGAGCACGGCAATCGCTTTCACTGTAGCCGGCAGCGCCTTCACGAACGCTTCGGCGGAAAACGGCCGGAACAGGTGTACGTTCACCAAGCCGACCTTCTCCCCGCGTGCCAGCAGTGCGTCGATGCACTCCTCAGCCGCCAGCGCGCCGGAACCCATCATCACCACCACGCGCTCGGCGTCCGGCGCGCCATAGTAATCGAACAAACGATATTGCCGGCCGGTGAGCGAGGCGAAACGGTCCATCGTGCGCTGCACGACACCGGGGCAGGCCGTGTACAACGGATTCACGGTCTCGCGCGCCTGAAAATATACGTCCGGGTTTTGTGCCGTCCCGCGCAGAACGGGCCGGTCCGGGTTGAGCGCCCGTGCGCGATGCGCCCACACCAGCTCGTCGCGGATCATCGCACGCATGTCTTCGAGCGTCAGTTGCTCCACTTTCGCGACCTCGTGCGAGGTCCGGAATCCATCGAAGAAATGGACGAAGGGGATGCGCGATTCCAGCGCCGCCGCGTGCGCGATCAGCGCCATGTCCATTACCGACTGCACCGAATGCGCCCCCAGCAGGGCGAATCCGGTAGCGCGCACCGCCATGACGTCCTGGTGATCGCCAAAAATCGAAAGTCCTTGCGCCGCCAGCGCCCGCGCCGCCACATGAAAAACCGCCGGGGTCAATTCGCCCGCGATCTTGTACATGTTCGGGATCATCAACAGCAAGCCTTGCGAAGACGTGAATGTCGTGGTCAGCGCGCCCGTTTGTAATGCGCCATGAACCGCGCCCGCCGCGCCGCCTTCACTCTGCATCTCCACTACGGACGGAACGGTTCCCCAGATGTTCGTGCCGCCTGCCGCCGACCATTGATCCGCCCACTCGCCCATCGGCGACGACGGTGTGATGGGGTAGATCGCGACGACTTCGCTCACCCGCTGTGCGACGTAAGCCGCCGCTTCGTTTCCATCGATTGTGACTTGAGGGCGTGCCAACTGTAAGCCTCCCAACCTTATGGCGTTCTTCACTGGCCGGTGGTGCACGCGAACCGCCGCCTCTAAAGCTTTGGAAATTGCCTGGGAACATCAGCCGAGTGGGTGTTTTCACCCAAATTTTCAGGGCCTGCAGAGACTGGAGCAGCAAGTGCGTCTTTTCCATCATGTTTTGTTGGCGATTGAGGTGCAGCCCGGACCATGGGATGTTTGCCTACCTTCAAAAACTAGAACCGCCTTCGGATGACAAGCGCTGGAAAATCATCGCTGCCACCATGCGAAAGCTGGGTAACGAACGGCACGCACTAATCGAGGCGTTGCACTCTTTGCAACAGGCCTTCGGGTACCTGGACAAGCCGGGGCTGACGTTTGTAGCCGCCTCGCTCAAGATTCCCCTGAGCCAGGTATACGGCGCAGCAACGTTTTACAACCACTTCACGATGAAGCCGCAAGGCGAGCACGCCTGTGTGATTTGCACCGGCACGGCCTGCTATATCAAAGGCGCCGAGGAGTTATTGAAGTCCGTGGCCGCCGCGCAAGGCATCCAGCCCGGCGAAACGACGCCGGACGGCAAAGTGAGCCTGCTGACGGCCCGCTGTTTCGGCGCCTGCGGACTGGCGCCGGTGGCGGTGGTGGACGGGGATGTGGTGGGACGCGTCACGACGGATTTGCTGCAAAGGCGCCTGGCGGAGGTGACACAACATGCTCGTGGATGAACTGAAAGCGACAGCCGCCCGCGAGCAGGAGGCCAACGAGCGGCGCGAAGCTTGCATCAACGTCTGCGGCGCCGCCGGTTGCCAATCCCTGGGGACGGATGCGTTGAAGAAAGCGCTGACGGAAGCGGCTGCGACGCAAGGCTATGGTCCGGAGAGCTGCCTGGTGCGCAAGGTGGGCTGCCTGGGGCTGTGCGGCGCGGGGCCCTTGGTGAGCGTCGATCCATCAGGTGTGATGTACCAGCGCGTTCAGGCGTCCGACGCGCCGGCCATTGTCGTGGCTCTGGGCGCTCCGCCGGTCGAGCACATCCGGCTGGATTCCAAGCTTCCGTTTTTTACGCGACAGCGCAAGATCGTGCTGGAGAATTCCGGGCGGATCGATCCGGAGCGCCTGGAAGACTACATTGCCGCCGACGGCTACCTGGCTCTGACCACGGTGTTGAACGAGATGACGCCGTCGGAGGTGATCGCCGAGGTCCACAAGAGCGGCCTGCGGGGACGCGGGGGCGCAGGCTACCCGACCGGTCTCAAGTGGGCCACCGTGTCCAAGGCCGGCGGCACTCCCAAGATGGTGGTGTGCAACGCCGATGAAGGCGATCCCGGCGCGTTCATGGATCGCAGTGTGTTGGAAAGCGATCCGCATCGCGTGCTGGAGGGTATGGCCATTGCCGCCTACGCGGTGGGAGCGAGCGAAGGCTACATTTACGTCCGCGCCGAGTACCCGCTCGCAGTGGAGCGCTTGAAAGTCGCGATCCGCCACGCCGAACGGCAGGGGCTCCTGGGTAATAACATCTGCGGTTCGCATTTCAGCTTCCGCATCAATATCCGTCTAGGGGCGGGCGCATTCGTCTGCGGCGAGGAAACGGCGCTGCTAGCCTCCATCGAAGGCAAGCGGGGAACGCCCAGACCGCGGCCGCCGTATCCCGCCGAGTCGGGCTTGTGGGGCCAGCCGACGTTGATCAACAACGTCGAGACTTACGCCAACATCGCTCCGATCATTCGCAACGGCGGCGCGTGGCTGGCGGCGATCGGGACCGAGCGCAGCAAAGGCACCAAGGTTTTCGCACTCGCCGGCGCGATCCAGAACGCCGGCCTCATTGAGGTGCCGATGGGCATCTCGCTGCGCGACATCATCTTCGAGATCGGCGGCGGCATTCCCGATGGGAAACGCTTCAAGGCCGTCCAGACCGGCGGACCCTCCGGCGGCTGCATCCCCGAAGAGTTTCTGGACACGGCGGTGGACTACGAAACGCTGACCAAGCTCGGCTCCATCATGGGATCGGGCGGGATGATCGTGATGGACGAGAAGTCGTCTATGGTGGACGTGGCGCGCTTCTTCATGGAATTTTGCATGACCGAATCGTGCGGCAAATGCATCCCTTGCCGGGCCGGGACCGCGCAGATGTACGGGCTGCTGGGGCGCTTTGCGAACCGCACGGCGCGTCCGGCGGATCTGGCGCTGCTCGAATCGCTGTGCGATCTGGTGAAGAACACGAGTCTGTGCGGGCTGGGCCAATCGGCGCCCAATCCTGTTTTGAGCACGCTGCGCTACTTCCGTCCGGAGTACGAAGCGGCGATGGCCTCCAACGGCCAGGGAGGAAACTGAGATGGCCTCCCGAGTCGTCACGCTGCAGATCGACGAACGCGACGCCAGCGCGCGGGATGACCAGCCCATCATCGACGTCGCGCGCGAGCACGGTATTCGCATTCCCAAGCTGTGTTACGTGGCCGGCTTGTCGCAGTACGGCGGCTGCCGGCTGTGCATCGTGGAGGTGGAAGGCACGTCGAAACTTCTGCCGGCGTGCACCACGCGCGTCACCGAGGGCATGCGCGTCCACACCCGCAGTCCGCGCGTGGACGAATACCGGAAGATGATCCTGGAGCTGTTGTTCGCCGAGCGCAACCATGTTTGCAGCGTGTGCGTCTCCAACGGGCATTGCGAGCTGCAGGCGCTCGCGCAGGAACTCGGGGTCGATCATATCCGTTATCCGTACGTTTATCCCAAGCTGCCGGTGGACGCAAGCCACAGCCGGTTTGTGCTGGATCAGAACCGCTGCATCCTGTGCACGCGTTGCGTACGGGTGTGCGACGAAATCGAAGGCGCACATACGTGGGACGTGATGGGGCGCGGCACAAATTGCCTGGTGATCACCGACCTTGCGCAGCCGTGGGGCGAGTCGGAGAGCTGCACCAGTTGCGGAAAATGTGTGCACGTCTGCCCCACCGGCGCTCTGAGCGAGAAGGGGCATTCGGTGGCAGAAATGTCGAAACGCCGCCAGTTTCTCCCTTACCTGACCATGATGCGAGGTGAAAATGAGTAGGCCGACCTTGGCGACCGTGTGGCTGGACGGCTGCTCGGGATGCCACATGTCGTTTCTCGACATAGACGAACGGCTGCTGGCGCTGGCCGAGCAAGCCGATCTGGTCTTCAGTCCGCTGGTGGACCGCAAGGACTTTCCCGAATCGGTGGACATCACACTGGTGGAAGGCGCAGTTTCCAACGAAGAGGATCTGGCGAAGATCCGGAAGGTGCGGGCTCACACGCGCCTGCTGGTTTCGCTCGGCGATTGCGCTATCACCAGCAACATTCCGGGCATGCGGAATCCGTTTGGCGTGAAAGCGGTGCTCAATCGCGCGTACGTGGACACGGTGTCGGTGCCGGGCCCGCCGCCGTCAGAAGTGATTCCGAAGCTGCTCGACCGCGTGCGGCCCATTCATGAAGTGGTTCCGGTGGATGTCTATCTTCCGGGCTGCCCGCCTTCGGCCGACGTGATCTTCAAAGCGCTGGAGGACATCCTGGCCGGGCGCCTGCCGGACGGGGACGGCGTCCAGCGTTTCGGAGCGTGATGAGGAAACCATGGCACTAGCAAGAATTGTCATCGATCCGGTAACCCGCATTGAAGGCCACGCCAAAGTGACCATTCAATTGGGCGACGACGGCAAGGTCGCCGACGCGCGGTTCCATGTCACGCAGTTGCGCGGCTTCGAAAAGCTGTGCGAGAACCGGCCGTTCTACGAAATGCCGTCGCTGATGGCGCGCATTTGCGGAATCTGCCCGGTGAGCCATCTGCTGGCGTCGGCCAAAGCCTGCGACGCGATCCTGGGTGTGAACATCCCCGCCAACGGCGCGCGCTTGCGGCGTATTCTGAACCTGGCGCAGATTCTGCAATCGCACGCGCTGAGCGTGTTCTATCTTTCCTCTCCGGACCTGGTGCTGGGCATGGATTCGCCGGCGGAGTCACGCCATCTATTCGGCGTGGCGGCGAAGGCCCCCGAAGTGGCCCGCGACGGCGTGCGGCTGCGGCAGATCGGCCAGCAGATCGTCGAAATTCTGGGCGGCAAGCGCATTCATCCGGCGTGGGTGGTGCCGGGCGGAGTGAGCGCGCCGCTCACCGAGCAGAAGCGCGATCAGATCCAGGCCATGCTGCCGGATGGCATCGCGGCTCTGCAGCGAACCCTGGATCGCTTCCGCGGGTTGCTGCAGCGCTTTCCCGAAGAGGTGGCTTCGTTCGCTAACTTCCCTTCGCTGTTCCTGGGCCTGACCGACGGCGCCGGGAAACTGGAGCACTACGATGGACCGCTGCGGATCGTTGGCGCGGATGGAATCGTCGTCGCGGGTGACCTGCGGCCGCAGGATTATCCGCAGTATCTGGCCGAGGTCGGCGAACCGGATTCATACCTGAAATCCGCTTATTACAAGCCGCTCGGATACGAAAAAGGGATGTACCGCGTCGGTCCGCTGGCGCGGCTGAATCTGGTGGCTACGTGCGGAACACCGCTCGCCAATCACGAGCTCGGAATACTGCGGACGTTCGCCGGCAGCCCGCTGGTGAGTTCGTTCCATTTTCATCACGCACGGCTGATCGAGATGCTGTATTGCGTCGAGCGAATGGGCGAGCTACTGGCGAGCCCCGATATCCTGAGCACGCACGTGCGGGCGTTCGCGGAACCCAATTGCGAAGAAGGCGTCGGAATTTCCGAGGCGCCGCGCGGCACTTTACTCCACCACTACAAGGTAGATAGCAACGGCCTGATCCGCTGGGCCAATTTGATCATCGCCACCGGTCACAACAACCTGGCGATGAACCGCGGCATCAAGCAGACCGCCAGTTATTTTGTCCAGCAGGGCAAGTTGTCGCCGGGCGCGCTGAATCGCGTGGAGGCTGTGGTGCGCGCGTTCGATCCCTGCCTGAGCTGTTCGACGCACGCGGCCGGCCAGATGCCGCTTGAGATCAGCCTGATCGGCCCTGATGGCGAGCTGCTGGATCGCGCGAGGCGCTGAGCATGGTGATCGGCTACGGAAACCCGCTGCGGCGGGATGACGGCTTGGGACTGCGAGCGGCGGAGATCCTGGAAGCGCGTGGAATCGACACGCTACGCTGCCATCAGCTCACGCCGGAACTCGCCGCCGGCATCGCGAAGACCGAGATAGTTGTTTTTCTGGACGCGGCAGCCGATCTGGAACCCGGTGAGATCCGGTGCGCCCAGGTCTCCGAGGAAGTAACAGGAAGCTGGACGCATCATCTTACGCCGGGCCAGCTCTTGCATCTGACGGCCGGGATCTTCGCGTCCGCGCCGAAAGCGCTGCTGATCACCGGCGGTCCGTTCGCGATGGATTTCGGGGATTGCCTGACGGCCGGGGGTGAGCAATGCGCGCGTCGGATGGCCGAAGCCGCTTTGTTAGCCCTCTCCGGCCAGTTGCAGCCGGGTGGCGTCCAGACGCTCGGTCACCACGCTTAGCAGCGCCTTCATGATGAAGTAGCCGAACACGGGATCGGCTTCGCACGCCGCCGCCAGTTGCGCTCCGATGAACGTAATGGCGCGGACCGGCGCCACCGCCCGCGCGCGGAAGTGCGCTCCTCCTTGCGAACCCACCAGCGACGACCAGCCCACCGCGTCACCCGGTTTGAGCTGGGCCAACACGCGCTTTCCGGTTTCGAGCGCGACCTGGCCTTCGGTCAGAAGATAAAAGCGGCCATGCTGCTCGCCTTCCTCGAAGATCACCTGGCCGCGTTTCAAGCGGACCTCTTTGGCCAGGCTGGCGAGCCGCTCCAGATGCTTGCGCTCCAGTCCCTTGAGGAAGTCGCATTCGGCCGTGCTTGCCAGAAACTCAGTGATCCCAATCATGCGAAAAAGACGTCGGGCTCACTTTCGCGAGCCCGACGCGTCCGACCGAGCGGGGCCGGGAGGATTCGGCCCCCAGGCGGTTACAACAAACTCAAACCAGCGCCGGCATTGCCTTCGCGCAGGCCGCGCGCTTCTGCTCCAACCAACGCTCCCATTGATGGAATCCTGCTCCAGTGGTTGCGGAAAGCTCCAGGATCTCGGCGCCGGGATGAACCTTGCGGATATTCTCTTTGGCCACGTTCACATCGAAAGACACATAGGGCAACAGATCGATTTTGTTCAAAATCACCAAGCCGGCGCGTGAAAACGTGGCCGGGTATTTCAATGGCTTATCCTCGCCCTCCGTGGTGCTGAGGATGACGATCTTGTCGTGCTCGCCCAAATCGTAGCTGGCAGGACAAACCAGGTTGCCTACGTTCTCGATGAACAGGTAATGCAGCGCGGCGAGATTCCAGCCTTCCAAGGCGCGCTGGACCATCCGCGCATCCAGGTGGCACGACCCGCCCGTGGTAATCTGCCGCACCGGGAAGCCGTAACGCGCCAGGCGCTGGGCGTCATTGTCGGTTTGAATGTCGCCAGTAAGAACGGCTACGTGCGTCGACGGCGGAAACAGGGCGAGCGTCCGCTCCAGCAACAGCGTCTTGCCGGCTCCGGGCGAGCTGATGAAGTTCGCACAATAGATTCCATGCTCGCGAATGGCATCACGCAGGGCACTTGCAACGCGCTCATTCTCACTCAGGACTTTCTGTTGAACATCCACTTTCGTCATGGTTCCTCCAGTTCCACGTACGCGAGTTCCAACTCGTCGCCGCTTACCGGCAGGGTCGTAAGCGCGCCGCAGCCGGGACATTGAATTTCGAAATCCTTCAGAGCAAATACTGTTCCACAGGCGCCGCAGCGGTTCTGGCGCGGCCGGAAATCGATATCGAGCGAGGGCGGCTCGGGCTCGGTTCCGGCCAACAAAGAGTCGAAGCAGAACCGCAGCGATTCGGGATCTACACCCGACCATTCGCCGATCCTGACGCCGACCTTGCACACTCGCGCGCCCGGCCGCCGCTCCGCCTCCTTGAGAGCGGCATCCAGGATCGAAGTGGCGATTCCCATCTCGTGCATAAGCGCCTCAGCAGATCCGCGGCAGTTGATCCCCTGCGAGCATGTCGACGATTCGCGTGGTGCCGAGCGGCGTCCGCATCCTCACCCATCCGGCGTCGGACTCCGTGACCGTGCCGATGCGGCGCGCTTCCCGCCCCAACGGGTTCTTGCGCATGGCTTCGACCAGGCGGTCCGCCACGGCCGGATCCACAATCGCCAGCAGCTTGCCCTCATTGGCGACATACAACGGATCGAGCCCCAGCATTTCGCAAGCGCCGCGCACTTCGTCCCGGATGGGCAGCGCCTGCTCTTCGATCAGAATTCCGACGCCAGACTGCGCCGCAATTTCGTTCAGTGAACTGGATACGCCGCCGCGCGTGGGGTCGCGCATGCAGCGGATGGCGCGCGTGGCGGCCAGCATGTCGGCCACCAGCCCATGCAGCGGCGCCGAATCGCTTTCCACGGGGCTCTCGAACTCCAAGCCTTCGCGTTCGGCCAGGATGGCGATGCCGTGATCGCCTATGCACCCACTGAGAATCACGGCATCGCCCGGACGGGCCCCGCTGGCCGAGAGCGAAACGCCCTCAGCCACCACCCCAAGACCCGTCGTATTGATGAACACACCATCCCCGCTGCCCTTGTCCACGACCTTGGTGTCGCCGGTGACGATCTGCACGCCGCAGGCCGCCGCGGCACGGCCGAGAGAGTCCACGATGCGCTGCAGCGCATACATGGGGAAGCCTTCTTCGATAATGAACGCCACGCTCAAGAACAGCGGCTTGGCGCCGCCCATGGCCAGATCGTTCACCGTCCCATGCACGGCCAGCGATCCGATGTCTCCGCCCGGAAAGAACAGGGGCTTCACGACGAAAGAATCGGTCGTGAACGCGACACGAGACTTGCCGAACTGGAGCACTGCCTGATCGTCCATCCGTTCCAGCGTCGGATTGCGGAAGACGGGCAGGAACAGATCGCGCATCAGCTCGGCGGACAGCTTCCCGCCGCTGCCGTGACCGAGTGAGACATGGTCGCGCGCGATGGCCGGAGTTGGACAGCTCAAAGTTAAGGTGCTCATGCGATACACACCAGACTGGTCGCATGCCGGCGATATTGGTAATACGCCGCGCAGGCGCCTTCGGCCGAAACCATCGGCGCGCCCAGCGGGTTTTCGGGCGTGCAGCGTGTCGCAAAAGCCGGGCAGTCGACCGGTTTTTTCAGCCCTTGCAACACCTGCGCGCTAATGCATTCGGGCGGCTCCGCGGCTTCCATCTCGCCCACGCCGAAGATCTTTTCGGCGTCGTAGGCGGCGAACTCAGGACGGAGCCGCAGCCCGCTCATGGGAATTGTGCCGATGCCGCGCCATTTGCGGTCGGCCACTTCAAAAACCTGTTCGACCACGCGCTGCGCCGGCTCGTTGCCCTGATAGCTCACCGAGCGCGCGTATTGGTTCTCCACTTCGGCGCGGCCCTCTTCGAGCTGCGCCACCAGCATGAGGATCGCTTCCAGCAGATCGACCGGTTCGAAGCCGCCGACGACGATCGGAACGTGAAATTCGTCGACGAGCGCTTTGTATTCCCAGAAGCCCATCACCGTGCACACGTGGCCGGGCGCGATGAATCCTTGTACGCGGTTTTCAGGAGAATTGAGCAGCAGCCGGATGGCGGGAGGCACCAGGACATGGGAAACAAGTTCGGAAAAATTCGTCAGGCCCAGGCTACGGGCCTTATAAACCGCCATGGCGTTGGCGGGCGCGGTAGTTTCGAATCCGATGCCGAAGAAAACTACCTGCCTGGCTGGATTCTTCTGCGCGATCTTGACGGCTTCCATGGGCGAATAGGCGATGCGCACATCGCCGCCGTTGGCTTTGACGCGGAACAGGTCGGACTTTGTGCCGGGTACGCGCAGCATGTCACCGTAAGAAACGAAAATGACATCCGGCCGCGAGGCGATTTCAACAGCCTTATCCACGACTTCGATGGGCGTCACGCAAACCGGGCAACCAGGACCGTGTACCAGCTCTACTTGTGAGGGGATTAGCTCGTCGATGCCATAGCGCATCAAGGTGTGGGTTTGGCCGCCGCAGATCTCCATCAAGACCCACGGCTTAGTGACGCGCGCGTGGATCTGGTCTACCAGCGCCTGGGCGATCTTGGGGTCCCGATACTCATCGATGTACCGCATCGGAACCTCCCGGTGAGTCCGCGTAGGCTTCGTCGGCGTCCAGCGAGGCTTCGGCGGTCTCGAGCATGCCGATGCGCTCCAGCAACTCGTAGGTCCGCTGCGCTTCCTGCTCGTCGATGCGGCTGATGGCGAAGCCGACGTGAACCAGGACGTAGTCGCCCACCTGGGCTTCGGGCACGAAATCAAGGAATACTGAACGTTTGATGCCGCCGAATTCGACGACACCTAAGCGGTTGTCGCTGATTACCTGAGTCTCCAGGAGCTTGCCTGGCACCGCGAGACACATACTCACCTCCTACTTAGATCGCAGAGAGGATTTCGGTAATCGTCCTCCTGGCAACACTAGCTGCGGCTGCGAGACCGGCCTGCACTTGCGGCGACAGGCCGATTCCGAGGGTGAGCCGTTCCGGCTCTACTCCTACAACTGCTACTTCCTGCGGGACTTCTCCCAGCAATCGCAGTGCCGCGAGAATCTGCGGCGCGCTACCCTCGTGGGCAGTGACGCCGGGTGAACCCATCCGGACCAACTGATCACCCCGTAACTGATGGACCGCGCCGGGCTTATCGCCCAACCGAACAGCATCCAGGAAGACGACCGCCTTGCGCCCCTCAAATCTCCCTAGCAACGCAAGACCTTGGGTGCCGCCGTCGAGGAACTCCACGTTTTGCCCCCACTTTGGGGCTTCGGCCTCCAACCGGGCCAGAATCTCCTGGCCGGCCCCGTCGTCCGACATGAGCGGATTCCCCAGTCCTAGCAATAAGACCGGCGCGGTTCCATCAGATTCAGCTAATCCATTTGTCTGCATCGTGATCCCCAGGTTCAACGAACTTCGGACCGGCGATGATGGAGTCCACCAGACCGTTCTTGTACAGTTGCGTATCGTACAGAACGATGTAGATGTGGAACAGAACGAACACAACGATCAGCCAGGCCACCAGGTGATGCCACATGTGGACGCGGAACGAGCCGCCCAGCAGTGGAATGGTCCAGCCGACAATACGATCCCAGAAGCCTCCGGGATTCGATTCCGCATATAGAGCCAGACCGGTTACGCCTTCAAATCCGCACATGGCGAAGAATCCGGCATACGATGCGCCGGCCAGGGAGTTGTGCCCGATGTGAATGTGCCCGCGTTCGGTGTGCAGGTAATCGAGCACCTGCTGGAACACAGCCTTGTACCAGGAGAACTTCCAGAACATCGGGAATCCCGAGCGCGCGTAGTTGTTCCCGACGAAGAACCAGTAAAACCGCAGGAGCACGCCGAGTATCAAGGCGAAGCCGAAAGCGAAGTGCAGCAGACGGAAGTTGCCCATCACGAAGTGATTGGCTGCCTCGCCGCCGGGCATCAGCACCGGGCTCGCGATGTAGAGTCCGGTTGCGAATAAGAACCCGATCGCGATGGCGTTCACCCAGTGGGAGAGGCGGACCGGAAACTCCCAAACATATTTCCGGCCCGCGATGAGTTGCGGCGCTGCCGGCGCCCCAGCCATCCGCTCATAAGGAGGAAGTGGAATGTGCGGTGGCGGCTGTGTGGCGCCCGCCGGCGGCGGAGGCGCGGCAGCGGATGGATTACGTGTACTAGATCCCATGGCAGCCTCCTAACGGACCACCACCTCGGCCAGCGGTTCGCCGTCCGGACTGATGACGTGCGTCGCGCAGGCCAGGCACGGATCGAAGGAATGGATAGTCCGGAGGATTTCCACCGGGCGTTTTGGATCCGCCATTGGAGTGCCCAAAAGCGCCGCCTCGTATGCACCGCGCTGCCCTTGCGCATCCTTGGGCGATGCGTTCCAGGTGCTGGGCACCACGATCTGATAGTCGGCGATCTTTTGGTCTTTGATGTGGATCCAGTGACCGAGCGCGCCGCGCGGAGCTTCTTCACAGCCGAAGCCCTTGCAGTCCGCCGGCCAGGTCTTGGGATCCCAGAGGCGATTGTCAGCGGTAACGGTATCGCCGCATTTCAAGTTGGCGATCAGCCGGTTGTACTCATCGAGGAGCCATTTGGCGGCCAGCCGTGTTTCAAGTCCTCGAGCCGCGGTACGGCCGAGAGTGGAGAACAACGCCGCCGGTTCCAGCTTGAGCTTGCCCAGAGCGTCGGTGACCACTTCCTTGAACTCCTCGCGGCCGCTCGCAAAGCCGATCAGCACGCGCGCCAGCGGCCCCACCTCGACGGCATGGCCCTTCCAGCGCGGCGCCTTCACCCACGAATAGCCGGCATTCTCGTCCAATTGCGCGAATGGCGGCTTGGGTCCCGTATAGTTTGGTTCGGTATGACCTTCCCAGGGATGCAGCGCAGTTTTGCCATCCGGGTACTTGTACCAGGAGTGCGCCACTTGTTCCTGGATCTGCTGCGTGTCGGCCGGATCGACCGGCAGCACCTCAGCCAGGTTCTTGTTGAGGATCACGCCGCGCGGGAATTTGAAATGCTTCGGGTCGTTGACACCGTTCTGCGGGATGTCGCCGTAGGCCATGTAGCTCCCCAGGCCACCGCCGAACTTGGTCCACTCCGGATAGAACGACGCGATGGCCAGCAGATCGGGAAGGTAGAGGCCTTCGACAATCTGCTGCGCCTCTTTGATGAGGTCGTGCACCATGTTCAGCCGCTCCATGTTGATGGCGTTGTCGCCCTGCAGGTTGATCGCAGACGCGACGCCGCCCACCAGATAGTGCGGGTGCGGGTTCTTGCCGCCGAAAACAGTGTGGATCTTGACGATTTCCTTCTGCCACTTGAGCGCTTCCAGGTAGTGCGCCACCGCCATCAGGTTCGCTTCCGGCGGCAGCTTATACGCCGGATGGCCCCAATAGGCGTTCTGGAAAATGCCCAACTGGCCGGACTCGACGAACTTCTTGAGGGTCCCCGCGACGTCGGAATAATACCCCGGCGTCGATGTTGGCCAATGCGGCGAGACCTTCTGCGCCAGAGCCGCGGTGGCCGCCGGGTCGGCTTTGAGAGCCGATACGACGTCCACCCAGTCCAGCGCATGCAGGTGATAGAAGTGGATGACGTGGTCCTGGACATACTGCGCCAGTTCCATGATGTTGCGAATGATTTCCGCGTTCCTGGGCACCGTGATGCCGAGCGCGTTCTCCACCGAGCGCACCGAAGCCAGCGCATGCACGGTTGTGCACACGCCGCAGATGCGTTCGCAGAATGCCCAGGCATCTCGCGGATCACGGCCCTGCAGGATCACCTCGAGGCCGCGCCACATAGTACCCGAGGAGATCGCGTCGCCGATGACGCCGCGATCGTCCAGCATCGCCTCCACGCGCAGGTGGCCTTCAATGCGAGTGACGGGATCAACTACGACTCGTTTGGACATGGCTCATTCACTCCTTCCGGCCTTCTTCGCCCGCAGGTTTTTCCGGTTCCTCGGACTTCATTTTGTCGATCTGCTTGCGCGTGGCCATGGACACCGCGTGCGCCGCCACACCCACGCCCGAGATCACCAACAGGCTTTCGCCGATCTTGTCGGGTGTCGCTTCAATGCCCGGCACCAGGACGTTGGCCAGCCTCTGGTAGAACGGCCCGTTATCCCAGAAACCTTCTTCGGCGCAGCCAATACAGGGATTGCCGGAATTGACCGGCCAGCCCTGCCCGCAGTTCCACTTGAACGTGGAGCAGGAATTGTAGGTCGTCGGCCCACGGCATCCCATCTTGTAGAGACACCAACCTTTCCGCGCCCCGTCGTCGTCCCAGCTTTCGACAAACTGGCCGGCGTCGAAGAACGCGCGGCGGTAGCATTTGTCATGCAGGCGCTGGCCGTAGAACATTTTCGGCCGGCCCTGGCGGTCCAACTCCGGTAGCGCGTCGAACGTCAAGATGTAAGTCAGCACGCCGGTCATGACTTCGGCGATCGGCGGGCAGCCCGGCACATTGATGATCGGCTTGCCGGTGATGAGCGCCTTGACCGGTTTCGCACCGGTCGGGTTCGGCTTGGCGGCCTGCACACAGCCATTGGACGCGCACGAACCCCAAGCAACGATGGCCTTGGCGTCCGCGGCCGTTTCCTGCAAAATGTTCAGGAACGTGTCGCCGCCGACGGTGCAATAGATGCCGCCGTCATTGGTTGGGGCATTCCCTTCCACGGCCAAAATATATTGGCCCTTGTAATCCTTCATTACCTTGCGACGAATCTCTTCCACCTGGAAGCCAGCGGCAGCTTGCAGAGTGTCGTCATAATCCAGGGAGATCAGGTTCAAAACGATGTCTTGTGCAATGGGGTGAGAGGAGCGAATAAAAGATTCGCTGCAGCACGTGCACTCCAGCCCGTGCAGCCACAGCACGGGGACCCGTGGTTTGGTCTCCATGGCTTCGACCACCTTGGGGACCATGGCCGCGCTCAAACCTAACGCCGCGGCCGATTGAGTACAGAACTTGAGGAAGGATCGACGATCCACTCCGTGCTTTTGGAGCAGTTCGTAGGTTGTTAACCCGCGCTCCGAAGGTTCCACGCTTTTTACCTCCTTCGGTGAAAAAGCCAGACCGATAAGTGCGCACTCGACAGAGAGATACGCGAAAACGTCCGTCAAGAGTGCAAACGCGTATCCAAAGGCTCGCGAAGAGCCGGAACCGTGTGTGGAATCAGGATTTGACGGTGAATCGCGTTCGCGCAACGATAAATCGCGCAGGCGTCGGGTGCGAACTATGCCGCACAATTTGAGCCATAGGGCGCAAGTCGATCCCAGCACGCTAGTTGCACCAACGTAGTGATGGCGACCCAGTTGCAACGCTCATCCCGTTAGGACCTGGCAGGAGCCAACCGCGGAGGCTATGTGCCAAACCCCATCGAGCAATTGAAAGCCGAGCACCGGATCATTGAAAAGGCGCTGCGGGCGTTGGACGGTCTCAGCAAACGGATAGAACAAGGGGAAGCCGCCGATACCGTAGAATTGGAGCGGCTATTGGACTTCCTGAGCAGCTTTGCCGATCAACGGCATCATCAGAAGGAAGAACAGTGCCTCTTCCCCGCCCTGGGTCTGCGGGGTATGCCGCGCGACCGTGGACCGGTCGGCATCCTGCTGCAAGAGCACTGCACCGGCCGCGCGCACATCGCGCACATGCGGCGCGCCGCAACTGCTCTGGCCAACGGTAACGGGAGCGCAGGGCTGCAGTTCGCCGAGGCCGCTCACAGCTATGTGGGTCTGCTCACCGCGCACATACAGAAGGAAGACGCAGTGCTGTTTCGCGAGGCCGAAAAACTGCTCGACGAGAGAGCCATGCAGTCGTTGCAGGATGACTTCGAACAGGCCGAGGCCGAATTTTCGGAGGATTGGGCGCTGTACGAGCGGGCCGCCGCGGAATTCGAGCGCGCCTGGGCTCTGTGAAATTCTAGGTTGCTTCTTCGACCGCCACCTGGTCGGGCCGGGAGGCCGGGTCAGGTTTTTGAAAGCGCACAGTGAACCAGAACCGCGAACCTACCCCTGCTTCACTATCCACATCCACTTTACCGTCCATCATCCCGACGAGTTGCTTGCAAATAGCCAGGCCCAAACCGGTTCCGCCGTACTTGCGCGTGATGGACCCGTCGGCCTGCACGAAAGGCTCAAACAGCCGCGCCCGCGCCTCCGGCGTGAGCCCGATGCCGGTATCTTCCACTTCGAAGAGCATCTGGATCGCCGAGTAGGAGCTCTCAGCCGCGCTCACCCGCACCGACACCTGGCCGCGCTCGGTGAATTTAATTGCGTTCGACACCAGATTCAGGAGAACCTGGCGCAGCCGCACCGGATCGCCGCGAAATTGCCCCTCCGCCCCGGGGGCAATCCGGCAGGTGACCTCCAGGCCCTTGCTGCGCGCGCGTCCGGAGATCAGCTTCAGGACTTCGAAAACCACTTCGGCAGGGCTGAAATCCACGGTTTCGAGCTGCAGCTTTCCGGCCTCGATCTTGGAGAGATCCAAAATGCTGTCGATGATGTCCAGCAAGGCTTCGGCCGAGCGATGGGCAGTCTCGGCATAATCGCGCTGTTCGTCGTTCAGGGACGCGTCCAGCAACAGCAGCTCCGTCATGCCCAGCACGCCATTCATGGGTGTCCGGATTTCGTGGCTGACGTTGGCCAGGAACTGGCTCTTCAGTTTGGTGGCTTCCTGCGCCACGCGGACCGCCTGCGCCAGGTCGCGATTCTTGCGCTCGATCTCGTTGGCGTATTCCACCAGCTCTTCCTGTGCACGCTTGCGCTCGATCGCGTAGCGGATAGAGCGCTCCAGCAGGCGGACATCGAGGTGGCCTTTTACCAGGAAATCCGCCGCCCCGGCCTTCATCGCCTCGACGTCAGTCTCCCAGTCATCGGTACCGGTTAAAAGAATGATGGGCGCCTTGCAGCCGCGGGCCAGCGCCTCGCGCAGCAGCTCCAGGCCGTCGCCCTCGCCGAGACGGTAGTCGAAGAGATAGATGTCGTGTTGGTTGGAGTGGATGGCCTCGAGCGCGGTCCGGTAGCTGGGCGCCCAGTCCATGTGAAACTTGCTACGCCCGATTTGCAACAACAAGTCCCGGGTGATGAGATAGTCGTCCTCATCGTCATCGGCGATCAGGACTCTCAGCTCCCGGCTGTCCATTTCCCGACCTTCTACGCCGCAGCGTCCTCGGAACTTTCGGCCGGCAGTTCCACTACTTCAAACCAATATTTGCTGAGCGTCAGCGTGATGTCCACCAGCGACTCAAACGTCACCGGTTTCAAAATGAACGAATTGACGCCCAGGTCGTAGGCGCGGAAGATGTCTTCCTCCGCCTTGGAGGTTGTCAACACAACGACCGGAATCAGGCGCAGGCGGGGATCGGCTTTGATCTCCTGCAACGCTTCGCGGCCGTCCTTGCGCGGCATGTTGAGATCCAGCAGGATCATGCCGGGCATCGGCTCGTCTTTGAGATTTGCGTATTTGCCGCGCCGCCGCAGGTAGTCCATCAGTTCCTCGCCGTCCTCGACGAAGTGCAGCGGATTGGCCAGGCGGTTTTCCTCCCAGGCCTCCTTGACGAGCATGCGATCTTCCGGGTCGTCGTCGGCGTAGAGAATGGTGATCGCGTTCCCGAGCCTGTTCATTTCGATTCTCCTTGTTCTAAGGTGTGCGGCAGTGTGATGATAAACGTCGCGCCCGAGCCGGGCGTGCTGTGTGCAGTAATGCTTCCGCCGTGGCGGTCCACAATCTTGCGGCAGATGGCGAGGCCAATCCCGGTGCCTTCGTACTCGCTGCGCCCATGCAGCCGCTGAAAGATCTGGAAGATGCGCTCGCGGTACTTTTCATCGAAGCCAATGCCGTTGTCTTCCACCAACACCTGCCAGACGTTGGCGCCGCCGGTTTTCTCGGTGAGGAATTGACTGTACACCTTCACCACGGGCTGCTCGCCGGGCTTCTGGAACTTGAGCGCGTTTCCGATCAGGTTTT
>Ga0335071_10002471_pt1 | contig 19792 bp, 12 predicted proteins | sample Lox_Sample_15_FD_206724 | JGI IMG/M metagenome (GOLD analysis project Ga0335071, IMG submission 206724) | Soil microbial communities from Loxahatchee National Wildlife Refuge, Florida, United States - Lox_Sample_1.5 | ecosystem: Environmental > Terrestrial > Soil > Wetlands | place: USA...
CGCCCTTTTTCTCCACCGACTGCCGTGTAATCTCGTTCGCCAGCGCCTGCGACAGCCGCCGCACGTTGTGCAGCGTGAAGCCTTCGCCGATCAGTGCGCGCCACCCGCCGGTGCCGAACGCGATGAGATTCTGCTCTTCCTGCCTCCGCGGCCGATACAACCGCTTCTCCAGGATGAACTCCGCCCGCTCGAAGTCCGCGTCCGAGTTGATCCCCTGCACTTCGTCTTCGTCGTAAAGCTGGTAGCTCTCCACCTTCAGCCCCGAGCGGATGAGCTGATACACGCAATCCGTCAGCCGGTAGTCGCCGTCCACTGGCGACGGCGACAGCTTCTGCAACGCCTGAGCAATCACCTTGGCGTTCACCACGTACGCGCCCACGTTGATCTCGCGGATTGCACGCACCTCAGCCGACGCTTCCGTGTCTTCGATGACGTCCATGATCTGTCCTGCAGCGCCGCGAATGATGCGCCCGTACCGCGCCGGCTTGTCCACCACCCCCGTCAGCAGTGTCAGGTGCGCCCGCTTCAGCCGGTGCCGGTTCAACAGGCCCAGTATCGACGCCGGACGAAACAGCGGCGTGTCGCCATACAGGATCAGCAGGTTCCCATCGAACTCCGGAATCGCCTCGCACACCCGGCGCACCGCATCGCCCGTTCCCAGCGCTTTTTCTTGCTCGACGTAATGAAACTTCGGGCCGAGCTGCTCGCGCACCTTTTGTTGTTGATATCCCACCACGACGTACACGTCACCCGGCGGAACAACCTGCAGCGCATTCTGCAACACGTGCTCCACCACCGTGCGCTCGCCCAGCTTCTTCAGCACCAGCGGCTCGCCGCCGGAAGAGTTCGCGTCGTTCCCCGCCGCCAGAATTGCGGCCCTCAGCTGCTTCTCGCCATGATTGCCGTTGCTTGTCATGAATCACTGCCCACTTTCAAACTACTCCACAAGAACCGAGTTCGCCGCCGCCGGACGCGAGCCATGGATCGGCACAAACCGCGCCAGCACTACCGCCGGAATCGCCGAAATCAAGACCCACAGAAAGAAGTGCTGATACCCCAGTTTCGTCTGCACCCAGCCGCTCAACATGCCCGGCAAAATCAGTCCCAGGTTCATCAGCGAGTTGGCAAATGCATAGTGTGCAGTCTGGTATTTTCCCGGAGCGATTTCCTGCATCATCAGCAGAATCACGCCCACATACCCGAACCCGTATCCGAACATCTCCAGCGACATCGACAGCGTGATCACTCCCGAGTTCGTCGGCATCGCCGTGCTCAGGTAGAAGTACATCAGCATGGGAACGTTCATCACCAGGATCAACGGCAGCAGCGCGCGCTTCAGGCCCAGCCATGCGGCAAAGTAGCCGCCCAGAATCGTGCCCACGATGAACGCCGCCGTTCCGAACGTTCCGTAGATCGTTCCGAATTGCGCCGTCGTCAGCCCGATGCCGCCCTCCGCGCGCGCCGCCTTCAGGAACAAGGGCCCCACTTTCACCACCTGTCCCTCGCCAGCTCGAAAAAGGAAAACGAAAAACAGCAGGAACCAGATATGCGGCTTGCGGCAGAAATCTCGCACCACGTCGGCGAACGTGGTCATCATCTCGTCGAAGCTGCGCGTATGCCGCTCCTCACCACCCGCTGGCAGTACGCGCGAGTGAAACAGCGCCAACACCACTAGCACCACGCCCGCTAACCCGAAAATCATCATCCATGCCCGCGCCACCGCCATGCGGTTTTCCAGGTATCCCGCCAGGATGATCAGCCCGCCCTGCGACACAAACCGCGCTACGTTATAGAATGCGCCCTGCCATCCCGCGTACTCCGCCTGCTGCTTGGAACTCAGGCTCGCAATGTACAGCCCGTCCGCAGCAATGTCATGCGTCGAAGAACAGAACGCAATGATCCCCAACAGCGCGACGCTGTAGCGAAAATATCCTGGCAGCGGCAGGCACAGCGCCAGCAGTCCCAGACTCAATCCGCCCACAAACTCCATCAGCACAACGAAGAACTTCTTGGTGCGATACATCTCCAGGAAGGGGCTCCACAGCGGCTTCAGCGACCACGGCAGCCCCAGCAGGCTCACCGTCGCCGTAATGGTCGCGTTCGACACCCCCATGCGCGAGTAGAAAATGAGCGCCATCATGTTGACGGCGTAAAACGGCAATCCCTCGGCGAAATAGACAGTGGGCACCCAGACGCTGGGACTGAAGCTGCGGCGATAGGTTATCGTGCGGACGTCTTCCATGCGGTCATTCGGCCGGCGAATCAGTCGGTTTTGGCAGGACCTTTGCCAACATACAGCAGTGCCTCCAGCCGCTCAATCCGGCCGGCCATCCAGATTCGTTCATAAACGTTCATAAACGAAACTACTCTATCGGATGGCGGAAGGCAAGCCCGAATTGGTAGAGCGCAGCTTGAGCACCGCGTCCGCAACGCTGCTCTGAAATTTCTGCCGGGTTTTGACCCGGCTCACCGGACACACCAACACGCGGCATTGCTGAAAAGCTTGTAAGGAAAATTGAAAATGCCCTGAGAGTTTCCAAAAAGGTGAGAATCTACTGCACCAGCCGTTCCAGCAACTGGTGGATGCCGCCCAGGCTCTCCGGCCAGAGCAGCAACGTGGCACCGACACTGCCAAGAATCACGGCTGCACGGACGGCGAACGCCGCCAGCGGCTGCAGCGGTCTTTCCGCGTATGCCGGCTCGCGCAGCAGCCGGTCCACTCGTACTTCCAGCTCGCGCTTATCGTCCATGAGGGACGACAACACATGGCGCGGTGCGGGTTGCAACCCCAACTTCGCCACCTTCACCAGAGCCGAAGCCAGCGACAGCGCACGGTCCTGGCTGCCGTCCACCGCAGCGTCGTCGGCCGCCCATTCCGAATACTTCGCCCATCCCCGTTCCATCGGCGACAGGCCGCGGGCAAAGGGCAGCACGTCCGGCGTCACCAGAAACAGCAAGCGTTTGAGGTTGTCATGGGAAGAGCGGTGTGCCTCCTCATGGCGAAACGCCGCGTTCTTTTGCTCCTCGCTGAGCGTGTCCAGCACCGCGCGCGAAACCACCAACCGCGGTCGCACCACTCCCGTCACCGCCATCACGGCGACGCCCTTATCCAGCACCATCACGTCATCGACGTAGGGAAATTCCACGTTCGCCGGCTGTTCGGAGCTCCGGCAGTTTCTCAGGTACAGGCGGGTACGAGTCAGGGCGACGCTACCGCGCACCACTGCAATCAGCCACGTCGCCGCGCCCAGCGCCGCCGCCGTGAGGCAGAGCCAGCCCACCCGCTCGCCTGCCCAATCCGGCTCCAGCCATACATAGCTCGGTATGCAGAACCCAATCACTAGAAACAGCGTCACGGAAGTGGGCGCTATGCGTAGCCAGAAGAGCAGGCGCGCCGCCTGCCCCGGCCGCATGGTTCCCGCCACGCGCACCGAGGTCGCCGAAACGCTGCGGATCGCCAGCCATGCCACCGCATGCACCACAAAGAACGCAGCGGCACACAGGCACAGCAACCGTAAGTAGTACGGAAGTACCATGCTTATTTCTGGATGGCCAATTCTTCGCGCTTGCGTTGGATCTTGTTTTCCAGATCGTCGAGAAGTTCTGCGTCGTGCGTGCCCACGGCATCCACCAGGCACGACAGCAGCATGTGGCGGGTCTCCAGCGGCCCCTTCAGGAAGCCCGTCATCATTTCACCAGCTCTGCGGCGATCCCACTCTTCGCGGGTCAGCTTTGGCGTGTAAACGAAGGCGCGATCGGCCATTTTACGGTCGAGCAGGCCTTTCTTGTACAGCCGGTCCATGGTCGTCATTACCGTGGTATAAGCCAGGTTCCGCTGCATCAATCTTGAGACTTCGCGCACATTGCCGGTTCCGATCTTCCACACCACTTCCAGGACCTCGATTTCCAGAGGTCCCAGCGTGAGCGGCTTGTCCGGTCCCGGCTCATCTATCAATCCATTGCGAAAAACTTCCGTCATTTGCACCATTCCCATTGAACTTGCTGGAGTTACCGAATTTTAACCCCGCGATTCCGGATGGAGCCACTACTATTTAGCCAGTTGCAACTGAATCTTGTTTATTGCTCACCAGTTACATCCCCTTCTTCCTCCCGTGACGAAATCTGCACAGCCGCTATCCCAGCCTTCTGCAAGGCACGATTGAACTCTGCCAACTGGCCGCCCTTCAGTTGCTCCCAGGCGGCCGCGCCCTTCGTCGCCGCCTCACTCGACTGCCGGTACAACTCCAGCGCCTGCTGCGGAACCGCCCGGTCACCGCTCTCCACCACCCGCAGCGCCGACTGCAAGCCGCTGTTCGCCGCCGCCAATCCCATCGCGTCGCCGCCACTTCCCTTCTGGATCGCACTCATCGCCGCCCCCAGCTTGTCCGCTTGCGCCTGCAACTCCGGCTTCTTCGACAGTTGTTCCTTCAGCTTTGCCAGGCTCCCCTGTGCCGACCTCATCTCTGCCAACGCCTGCCGACTTTGCTGCACTTGGCCGAAAACCTCCAGCCCCAACCGCTGCTGCTCCGCCAGTTCCGCCACCGTAGCCTTCGACCGCGGGTCCATCCTCACTATCAGCGGCGCAGTCTGCGTCGCGCCGTCGACCGTCAACTTGACCTCGTACTCTCCCGGCACCACCTTCGGCCCTCCCGGTCTGCCATAGTCCTCGTAGTCGCCTTCCTCCAGCGCGCCGCCCGAAATCCAGCGCAGGTCCCAGGCAAAGCGATGCATCCCGGCGTCCGTCTCGAGCTCCTGCGGCTTGGGAAACCACTGCTCCGCAATTGGCATCGCAGGCAGTTCCCCTTTCTTCTTCCCGCCGCTCCCATACCGCCGCACCGCCTTGCCATCCTTCGTCAGCACTTCCAAGTCCACCGACTTGGCCGCCGCCGGCAGGTAGTAATCCATCACCGCCCCTGCCATCGGATTGCTCGCCACAGGCTCGTCCGGCGGAAATGGACTCCCCAAAAAGAAATCGTTGTCGATGCGATACGCCACCGCCGGCCTAAACAGCTTCCAGCGGTCCGCCGTCGCCCGCGCCGCAATCTGCCGCAGCGGAGTGATGTTGTCCATCACCCAGAACGCCCGCCCATGGGTGGCGATCACCAGGTCATCGTCGTGTATCGCCAGGTCGCGCACCGACGACACCGGCAGGTTCCGTTGCAGCGGCTGCCAATGGTTGCCATCGTCGAACGACACATACACCCCAAGCTCTGTCCCCGCGAACAGCAATCCCTTCTGTTCCCTGTCCTCGCGAATGGCATTCACGAACCCCGTCGGCGCAATTCCCTGCGCAATTGCCTCCCACGTCTTCCCGCCGTCTCGCGTGCGATACGCATACGGAGCCATGTCATCCAGCCGATGCCGGTCCACCGCTACGTACGCCGTCGCCGCATCGAATCGCGACGCCTCGATCATCGCGATCTTGCTCCATGCGCTCAGCCCTTTCGGCGTCACCTCGCTCCACGTCTTCCCGCCATCCGTCGTCACGTGAACGAGTCCCGTGTCGCTGCCCGCCCAAATCACCTCCGCCTTCACCGGCGAGGGCGCAATCGAGGACACTACACCAAACCCGCGTTTTTTCGCATTCTCGACGCTCACTGCCCCTGTCGCCGTCTTTTCCGCTGCCACCGCGCCAGTCAGGTCCCCGCTGACCCTATCCCAGTTCAGCCCGCCATCTTTCGTCTTCAGTACGTACTGCGTTCCGAAATACAGCGCTCCCTTCTCTGCCTCCGACTCCACCAGCACCGGCGACCACCCCGCGCGATACTTCCTCTCATTGATCTCCGTGCCCCACGACGTCATCGGCCACGGCGTTATGTCCTGGCTGAACGACGTCCGCCGGTCGTACCGCGACACTCCGCCATACGCGCCCGTCGCGTACAGCACGTTGTTGTCAGCCGAATCCACCACAATCCACCCGCTTTCGCCGCCGCCGACCATGAACCAGTCCATCGGAAGGATCTTTCCGTGGTCCGTCCGGCTGTACACCGCCGCGCTCCCGCTGTCCTGCTGCGCGCCATACACCGCATACGGAAACCCGTTGTCCGTCGTCACGTGATAGAACTGCCCGATCGGCTGGTTGAACCACGATGACCACGTCTTCCCGCCATCGACGCTTACGCTTGTGCCCTGGTCCGTCGCCAGCACCATCCTTGCCGAGTTCGCCGGATCGACCCACAACTGGTGATAGTCATCCCCACCCGGCGCCCCGCGCACGATGCTCAACTTCGTCCCACCCTCATCCAACCGATACAGCGCCACATTCGGCACATACACCACATTCGCATTCGTCGGATCAATCGTCGGCTGATTGAAATACCACGACCGGCTCGTCAGCCGCGGGTCTCCATTCGCCAGCCTCCACGTCTCGCCGCCGTCGTCCGACCGATACAGTCCCGACTTCTTCCCTGCATCAATCAGCGCATACGCCTTGCGCCCATCCGCCGACACCGCCACGCCCACGCGACCCCACTTGCCGTCCGGCAGGCCGTGCCCCGTGAGTTGCGTCCACTTCGCGCCACCGTCGGTCGTGCGATACAGCCCGCTCTTTGTGCCCTCAATCGGGCCATATGTACTCCATGGCGGACGGTGCGCCTCCCACATCCCGGCTAACAGCACTGACGAATTTCCTGCCGCCATCGCCAGATCGCTCGCTCCCACGTCCGGCCCCTGATTCAGCACCTGCTTCCACGTCTTCCCGCCATCCGTTGACTTGTAAACGCCCCGCTCCGGATTCGGTCCGTATGCATGGCCCAGCGCTGCCACATACACCACATCCGCATTCTTCGCATCGACCACGATCCGGCTGATCTGCCGCGTCTCCTTCAGCCCCACATGCATCCACGTCTTGCCGCCGTCGGGCGTCCGATACACCCCGTCGCCCGACGCTAAATCGCTGCGTATGTCCGACTCGCCCGTCCCCACATAAATCACCTGCGCATTCGACGGCGCCACCGCCACTGCTCCTATCGACGCTACCGGCTGTCCATCGAATAGCGGAACCCAGCTCACGCCCGCGTTCTCCGTCTTCCACACTCCGCCGCCGACCGATCCCATGAAGAACGTCGTGCCACTACCCGGCACACCCGACACCGCCACCGCCCGTCCCCCGCGAAACGGACCGATCAGTCTCCACTGCATTCCGCTGAACATTGCAGGCGGAACGCTCTGTGCCAATGCAAGCACCCCGCCAAAAACGAGCCACAAAACCGTCAACGCTAAACGCAACGTTCGTTTCATTTTGTGCAAAAATCCTCGCCGCCTCGAATTTCGTTCATTTAGACTACACTCCGTACGAATCACCTAGTAGCCCTGACTCTCATGCATAGAAAATTGGCTGTCTTGTCGCTCCTGCTCACGCTTACTTCCATTCCCTTCGCGCAAACCGCCAACGTCAGCACCTCCGGTCTGTCCGAGATGAAGTGGCGCGAGATCGGTCCCTATCGCGGAGGCCGCACTCGCGCGCTCTCCGGGGTACCCAGCCAGCCCAACCTGTTTTACATGGCGGCGGTGAACGGCGGTGTGTGGAAGACTACCGACTACGGCCGCACTTGGCAGCCCATCTTCGACCGCGAGCCCACCGGCTCCGTCGGCGCCCTCGTCGTCTCGCCTTCTGACCCCAGCATCCTCTACGTCGGCAGCGGCGAAGGCCTCCACCGCCCCGATCTCTCTGTCGGTGACGGCATCTACAAATCCACCGATGCCGGCAAGACCTGGACGCACCTCGGTCTGCGCGACGGCGAGCAAATCGCTCAGATGGCCATTGACCCGCATAATCCAGACCGTGTTTTTGTTGCCGTTGCCGGACATCCCTACGGTCCCAACCCGGAGCGCGGCATCTATCGCACTACCGACGGCGGCAAGACCTTCGACAAGGTCCTCTACAAAAATGAGAACATCGGCGGCTCCGCCGTCGTCATCGATCCTTCCGACCCCAACGTCATCTACGCCGGCCTGTGGGAAGCCCGCGAAGGCCCATGGGAGAACGCGGAGTGGGACGGCCACGGCGGCGGAATCTTCAAATCCACCGACGGCGGCAACACCTGGCAGCAACTCGCCGGCGGTCTGCCGGAAGCCATCGTGCAGGCGCAGTTCTCCATCTCGCTCAGCAATCCCAAGCGCTTGCTCGCCGCGGTCGCCACCGGCGAAGCCGTTGATCTCTGGGTCACCGACGACGCCGGAGCCAACTGGCGCACCATCACCACCGACCCGCGTCCCAAGGGCCGCATCGGCGGCGGCGACTTGCCCGTCCCCATGATCGATCCCAAGAATCCCGACACGATGTACATGACTTCCACCGTCACCTACAAATCGACAGACGGCGGCAAGACCTGGGTCGGTTTCCGCGGCGCGCCCGGCGGCGACGACTACCAGGGCATCTGGATCAACCCAAACAACACCGACATTATCTTCCTCGTCAGCGATCAGGGCGCCATCATCACCGTCAACGGCGGCCAGGCATGGAGCTCCTGGTACAACCAGCCCACCGCGCAGATGTACCACGTCGCCGCCGACAACGCATTTCCCTATCGCCTCTGCAGCGGACAGCAGGAAAGCGGCTCCGCCTGCGTCTCCAGCCGCGGCAATGACGGAGAGGTCACCTTCCGCGACTGGCATCCCGTCGCGCTCGAAGAGTACGGATACGCCGCGCCCGACCCGCTCGATCCCGACATCGTCTTCGGTGGCAAGCTCACGCGCTACGACCGCCGCACCGGACAGGCACAGTACGTCATGCCCGAGCTGTTGCGCTCACCCGATTTCCGCGTCGTGCGCACGCAACCAGTACAGTTCTCGCCCGTCGATCCGCACCTGCTCTACTTCGCCGCCAACACTCTCTGGTCCACCACGGACGGCGGACGCACCTGGAAGCAAATGAGCCCCGACCTCACGCGCAAGACATGGGAAGTTCCCCCCAGCGTCGGCATCTTCTCCAGTGACGTGAAGCCCTCGCAGCGCGGCGTGATCTACGCCATCGCGCCTTCGCCGCTCGATATCAACCGCATCTGGGCCGGCACCGACGATGGTCAGATCTGGCTGACTACCGACGGCGGCGCCAACTGGACCAACGTCACTCCCCCGACTCTGACAGCGTGGGAGAAGGTCTCCATCCTGGAGGCCAGCCATACCGATCCCAACACGGCCTACGCGGCCATCAATACACTTCGCCTCAACGACCTTCGCCCCAAGATTCTGCGCACCCGCGATGGCGGCAAGACTTGGACGGAGATCGTCAACGGCATCCCCGACAACGAGAACACCAACGCCGTGCGCGAAGATCCCAAGCGCAAAGGCCTGCTCTTCGCTGCCACCGAGCGCACCGTCTATGTCTCGTTCGACGATGGCGACCACTGGCAGTCATTGCGGCTCAATCTTCCTGCCACTTCCGTACGCGACGTCATCGTCAAAGACAACGATCTCGCCATCGGCACTCACGGCCGCGGTTTCTGGATCCTCGACGACATCACGCCCCTGCGCCAGATTGACGACAAGATCGTTGCCGGCAATGCCTACTTGTTCGAGCCTGAGCTCGCCTACCGCGTGCGTTGGAACACCAACTCCGACACACCGCTGCCGCCCGATGAGTCTGCGGGCCAGAATCCCCCTGACGGCGCCATCCTCAATTTCTACCTCGGCGCAAACACCTCGGGTGAAGTCAGGCTCGAAGTCCTCGACAGCGCTGGCAAGCTCGTGCGCCGCTATTCCAGCAACGATCCCGTGCCGCCGGTCAACCCACTGCTCGACATTCCCCAGTATTGGGTTCGCCCGCCGCAGCACCTCAGCAACCAGCCCGGCTTCCACCGTTTTATGTGGGACATGCGCTACTCCCCGATCGCGGGCGTCAAGCCCTTCTATCCGATTGCAGCGATCTACAGGAACACTGCTCCCGGCGCGACTTCGCCGTGGGTTATGCCCGGCAAGTACAAAGTCGTTCTCACCGCCAACGGGCAGACGTACATGCAGGACCTCGAGATCGTGATGGACCCGCGCGTGAAGACGCCGGCGGATGGCCTGCAGGAGCAATTCGACCTGTCCTATAAGGTCTATCAGGACCTCCAGGCGCTGCAGCCCATCGTCGAGCAGGTAGACAAGTTACGCGCCCAGATCAAGGTGCAGCGCGCCAAGAATCCCTCCGCCGAGCAAGCCGCCAAGCTCGACGCCTTCTCCAAGAAGCTCGATGAGTTCGCCGGAGAGGCCGGACGCCGTCGCCGCGGCAACCCCCAGGCCACTACGCTTTCCGGCGTTCGTGGAAGCCTGTCCGAGGTCTTCTCCGTCTTGCAGGATGCGGACGTCACTCCGACGCCGCTCGCCGCTGCCGCCGTGCCGACGCTCAATCAGTCCACGCAATCGCTGCTCAAGCAGTGGGAAGAAATGCAAAAGACCGACTTGCCCCAACTCCAGACAGAGCTTCACATCAAATCGCTGCCGCACGTGGAACAGCAAGACCTGGAATCCCTTGCCGGCATGAACAAGGACGAGGATTAGTCTATCGTCCCACAATGTGGGAGCCGTCCTCCTCCGACAAAGGTATCGCTCCTGCCCGCTGGGTAGCCCTGGTGGCTCTCAAAGCACCAGGCAGCAGGGGGAAAGAGCCGCACATCGGACGACGGCAGATTGCGGTTGAGGCGCCCCCTGCCGCCAGTTTCTGCTCGATAGTTGCTAATTGCCAGTTGCCGGTTGCTTCTCTACAATCCGCCCATGTTCTACGACCGCTTCACCGAAACGGCTCGCCGTTTTCCTGGCCTGTCCGCCGTCGAACTCCAGCACGATTCGTCTTCCGTCTCCGCCGGAGCGCCGCCCGTTGAAAGCTACACCTTCACCCAACTCAAAGGCATGGCCGAATCCGTCGGCGACTGGCTGCTCGCCCAAGGCATACACGGCGGCTCCAAGTGCGCCCTCTTCGCCGCCAACCATCCGCTCTGGGTCGCCGCCTATCTCGGCGTCCTCGCCGCCGGTAACGCCGCCGTCCCGCTCGATACCGCCTTCCACGCCGACCAGGTCCGCAAGCTCCTGTTGGACTCCGACTCTGTCCTCCTCTTCACCGACCTTCATCGCCTCCCGCTCGCCCGCCAAGCCACCAAAGACCTGCCCATTCCGCTCATCCTCATCGACGCCCACGACCCCGAGCACGGCACCGTTCTGCTGAAAGACATCTTCGCCGCCGGCCCCGGCGCCTTCACCCCAAAGCCCGTCACCGCCGACGACATCGCCATGCTCCTCTACAGCTCCGGAACCACCGGAGACCCCAAGGGCGTGATGCTTTCACACGGCAACCTCGAAGCCGAAGCCGACGGCGTCTTCCAGGTCTTCGACGTCGGTCCCAATGACGCCATTCTCGGCATCCTCCCGCTCTTCCACTCCCTCGCCCAAATGGCCAACATCATGCTCCCGCTCTCCTGCGGGATGCGCGTCGTCTATCTCGAATCGCTCAATACCGCCGACCTGCTCCGTGCCCTGCAGGAGCGCGGCATCACCGTCTTCGCCTGCGTCCCGCAATTCTTCTATCTCATCCTCGAGCGCATCCAGAAAGAGGTGCAGCAAAAAGGCGCGGTGGTTCAAACCCTCTTCCGCTCCCTGCTCGCCATCAACACCTTCACCCGTAAGTTCGGCCTCAACCTCGGCAAGCTCCTCTTCGGACGCGTCCACCGCATGCTCGGCCCCGGCATGCGCTATCTCATCACCGGAGGCTCGCGCTTCGATCCCGCCGTCGGACGCCAGTTCGAGGCCCTCGGCTTCACCATGCTCCAAGGCTATGGCATGACCGAAACCTGCGGCGCCGCCAGCGTCACCCCCCCGCACGCCTCTGTCATGGGATCCGTCGGCCAGCCGCTTCCTGGCAACGATATGAAACTCTTTGACGCCCAGCCCTCGCCCGAACACAGCGGCGCGCACCTCGGAGAAATCGCCTTCCGCGGGGGCATCGTCATGGCCGGCTACTACAAGCGCCCCGAAGCCACCGCCGCCATCTATCGCGACGGATGGCTCCTCAGCGGCGACCTCGGTTATCGCGACGCCCACAACAACTTCTTCATCACCGGACGCAAAAAAGACCTCATCGTCCTCAGCAACGGCAAGAACATTTATCCCGAAGAAATCGAGGCCCACTACCAGCAATCGCCCTACATCAAAGAGGTCTGCATCCTTGGCCTGCAAAGCGCGCCCGGCGAGCCTTTCTCCGAGCGTCTTCACGGCGTCCTCGTTCCCGACTTCGAAAACCTCAAGCGCATGAAAATCGTCAATGTCGGCGACATGCTGCGCTTCGAAATCGAAGGCCTTTCCGCCAAGCTTCCCTCAACCAAGCGCATCCTCAGCTACGAAATCTGGCAGGACGACCTTCCCCGCACCTCCACTCGCAAGATCAAGCGCTTTGAAGTCGAGCAACGCCTCAAGCAAGGCGGCGCAAGCACGCAAGCCGCCACCACCGCGCCCCGCGAGCTCACTCCCCAAGAACTCGAATGGATGGACCGCCCCGATGTCGCCGAGGCCCTCGGCATTATCCAGTCTGCGTCCAAGCTGAAAAAAGAACTGCCGCGCCCCACCGACAACCTCGAACTCGACCTCGGCCTCGACTCCATGGAGCGCGTCGAGCTCCTCGTCTCACTCGACCAGCAGCTCGGCTCCAACGTCCCCGACTCCGTCTCCGCGGAGATCTACACCGTGCGCGACCTCGTCGCCGCCGTCCTCGCCCACCGCGGCGTTGAAAATCAACGCGTCGCCGCCGGATGGGACGAAGTCATCCACGAAGATCCCGGCGAAGTCGAGCGCGCCACCGTCGACGCCACGCACCCCATCCTCGCGCCCCTCGTCTTCCTCAAGCTCCGCCTCCTGCAAATCATGTTGAGCGATCTCTTCGACCTGCAGCTCGAAGGCGTCGAGAAACTCCCCACCACGCGCCCCTTCCTCGTCTGTCCCAATCACCAGAGCTACATCGACGCCCCCTTCGTCGTCGCTTGCCTCCCCTGGCCCGTCATGCGTGACGCCTTCTACGTCGGTACCAGCGAGCTCTTCGGCAGCCGCCTCATGCGATGGCTCGCCGCCCGCTTCCGCCTCATCGTCATGGACCCCGACGCCAACCTCGTCCCTGCCATGCGCGCCAGCGCCTACGGCTTGCGCAAAGGCCGCGTCCTCGTGCTCTTTCCCGAAGGCGAGCGCAGCATCGATGGCCCTCCCAAAACGTTCAAGAAAGGCGCCGCCATCCTTGCCATCCACACCCCGTGCCCGATCGTTCCCGTCGCCATCGAAGGCTTCTACGAAGTTTGGCCCCGCGGCGAAAATTTCAAAGGCCCGCACAAACTCCAGGTCCGCTTCCTCGATCCCATCGAACCTCCGCCCCTCGGCCCCAACCCCGAACAGCAATACGCGCACTTGACCGCCGAACTCCGCTCCCGCGTCGCCGAGGCCTACGAGGAGTTGCGGGCGCGGAGGTAGCTGGAATTGGTGTCATAAATCTGTTTTGAAGGGGCACGGGCTTTAGCCGTGCCGTTCCGAGCCTCAAAAATCCTGGGCTTTAGCCCCCGAGGGCCATCGCCTTCAACCTGAAACGGTGGCAGCGGGTACGGACCGGATAAAAGAGAAACGGTGCTGACCCAACCACCTAACCCGCTGTCCATGCAACCGGCCGCTCGCCCCCATATCGCGAATCTTTGCCGGGCTTGCCACACAGTCTCTTCAGTCCGCGAGGGATCAACTTTTCCATTCACAATCCACTGACTTGTCATCCCCGAGGACCGCGCGGAGAGCCGCTGACTCGTTGAGTGCCGTGGATCAAAGTCGTGCCTGAATAGCTATTGTGCACTTGGTCGAGTTACACTCAACGGCACCCACATTGTGCCCATCGCACGCGTGTTCCGATCCATAACGCCGATGCCGATAACATACTTGCCCGGTTTCAGTTCCAACTCCTGCCGCGCCGGAATCCCTCCCTTGATCGACGCCATGTTGAAATCTGGCTTTAGCGTTGCATCCAACGTATCGGACACGCTGGCAGCGACTTGGCCATTACCGTCCCACGCTACAGCCATGAAATCGAGCATGATATGTTTCGCCTGATCCGATGCCTCTTGGAACTTCACATCCTTCGGATCAACGGCATAGTTGAGCTGTGTCGTCGTTCCCGAGGCGTCCAGCGGCAGCACCTGCACCTTCATCACGATGGATGTCGCGGCAGGCATGCCCGGCTGTAGTGCCGCCAGCAGGAGCCTGGCCGAATCTTCTTTTGAAGTTTCGGGCTCCGCCGTTGCAAAGTACCCGCGGCGATAGGCAAGCTTCAATCCACTCTCCAGCGTGGTTATCTCAATGCCGCGGTAAAGGCCGTCATTTTTGTTATTCGTTGGGACATAGGCGAGCGTATAGTAGTGCGCCCCATCCTCCATGCTTTTGTCGATGGCCCACGATAAGTCGTTACTACCCGTAAAAGCGCGCCCGCCCGTCGCTTCAGCGAGGTTGTTCATGTTGTCCCGCGCAAACCAGTTTTCTGTTACCTGTTGGTTACGGCCAGCTATGACCTCCTGGGCCGGTGTTGAGTATTCGCCGGTCACCTGGTCTGCGGCAGTCATCCCCACGGTGGGTAGACCTTTCACATCGACTAGATACACCGCCACCTGGGCATCCCCCAGCAACCGCATCGTCCGCGCAAGTTTCGGCCCGAAGTTCGTATCGGAGTCAGCCAGCGTGGTGAATCTCGACGCGATGGCCTTGCTGGAGTTTTGCAACGTCATCGAGTCACCGTGATTCATCGTCAAGTCCATACTCGACAGCACGGGGAACGGTACGTTGCTGGTGACCCAAATCAGGTTCTTGCGCTCCGGATAGACAGCCATGCTCCTTCCAATCGCTTCCAGGGCGTCGAGAGTCTGACTTGCCGCTGCAATTGCGACCGATTTCTCCACCCTCTCCAATGAATACAGCAATCGGCCGTAGAGTCGGTTGTAGTCCGGGACCCATGTCGGATCGTTGCTGACCCCACCTGTGAAGTCCACATTGAAGCGTGCCATGTACCTGACACGGTCGACATCAGCTTGGTGCTGGCGGCTCGTCGTGGCAAAGGCATTTGGTGTGGCAGAGATCGCCTTGGCTGCCTTGATAAGAGTGTCGCTATCGCCCGACACGCCTTGCACCATCGCCAAGTTGTTTCCCAGAACAAACAACGCGACTCTTTGTCCCGGAGGCAGCTTCTGTAGTGCTCTCAACATCTGTTGCTGTGCCCATTGCTGATCGGTGGTGGGCGTGTTGAGCATGTCAAAGAGCAAGATGTTGATGGAACTCTTAGGCGCTTCCGTGGGCGCATTAGTGTACACGCTTGGCGGCAACGCGAGAGGAGCTTCAGCCTGTGTCGCATCACCCACTGAGCGCTCTTCGAACACGCTTATCGCCTGCGCTTTGCCATTCTCGATAAGCCGAAAGTCCGATCGCTTAAGATCAGTGACCGGCTTGCCCGACTTATCGGTTACCACCACATCGACAACCACTAGCTTCGATTGCGAGTGAAAAATCGGAGTGCTCTCGCTCCCGGGCGCGGCCAACTTAGGCGTGCTCTGTCCGAAGGCATCTAAAAAAAGAATGAGTGCTGAAAATAGTGCGAATGAAAACCGGTAAAGCGACTTCATGGCTCACTCCCTTCAAGCTGAGGACTTCTGTTCACCACTACAGTCTGCAATTTCCATTAACTACCTCACTGAAATAGAGCGAGGGTAAAGAAGAGTAAAGCTAGCTGCATTTTCCCAATTTGGAGCTAGCAACGAGAAATCGATTGCGCAACAATGAAGCGACGGTGACGCACATGTGCAGAGCGTTCGCGTTGCTTCTTCTCGGCCTGTCAGTCTCCACTGCAGCACAAAATCCCAAGTCAGTTACGTTTCTGCGCCTCGGCCAGCAAATTGTCGAACAGCGATTGCAGACACCCGCACCCTCCGAAGGCTGGAGTGCTGTGCTCCGCAAGCAGTATCAAAAGAGTGGAATCCAGCCTAATCAGCTTAGCCAGCTATCCGTTGCCGGCGCATCGGAGCCAATGTTGATCTGCACCCTGAAGGGCCGTGGCGACTCCGCGATCGTCGTCAGCGCGAGTCTCGAGGTGCCGCCTACAGAAGGAAAGCGGAGTGTGGCATGGGCTTCGCTCGCCATGTTGCCGCTGCTGGCTGAGTCCATGAATTCCGCTAGCACAGACAGCTCAATCGTCCTGATTGCCTTTCCCCCTGACAAGCATCGCGTTTCTTCTTCGCGGCGATATGTCGAGAGCCTTTCCACGAGCCAGCGCGACAAAATCAAGGCCGTCGTCGAAATCAGCGGCGTCGGTCGCGGGGCAAGCTCGTACGACGTGAAGCCTCAAGACCGATACTTGGCGGACTGGCTGGTCGTCGCCGCTGCATCGTTGCGGCAAGGTGCTCCCGCCAAATCGGAGTACTTTGATACAGAGAAGTTCGCTGATGCCAGAGCCTTTCGCTCCGCAAATGTCTCCGCGATCACGGTTTCATCTACGCCGCAGCGCCTCGCGTCGGCATGGAACTGGCCAGGTGTTGCGGTGGAGGCGATCGATACCAGTGCGTACTACACGACCTATCAGGAACTCTGCGTCTTCCTCATCGACATTGATCGTGCGACCCGCGGGGAGTCTCCGCGCACTTCGGTAGCCGTCGCTTCCTCTTCGGATCGGTTGGTTCCTAAGGCTCCCCAGTTCACGGACGAACAGGCCAGCACGATGATTGTCCGGCAAATCGGGGAAGCGCGCGATCAATACCACGCAGGTACATTGCGCCTTGCCATCGTGCCTGAACTCCACGATCTCGTCTGCCAGATGTCGCGCAATAATCAACTCGATGCCGCTTTGTTCGAAGAACTACTCAAAAAGAAGAACCTAAACGGCACGGTGGTAGTGGCTTCGTCCGACTATCCCAACCTGGCGCCTGAGCAGTTGCAAGGCCTCAAAGTCGCTCGCTACCACAGCTTGTCCGTATCGTCCTGTGTCGTGCCGTCGGACGGCGAACACCCTTCGATATACTGGATAGCCGCGGTAGCATATTAGGCGGGGTGCCACACACGATCCGCAGAGTGCCCATCTGGCCTTCCTCTGGCCGGGTGGGTCTGTTGTGGATGCGCTAATACACCGGACTCGTATCAGGCACGACTTCAGTCGGCCACAAGCCGCTCAAAATAGCCCGGGGTTTTAGGCTGGTCATTCTGCTCCTGCCTGCCAATCGACCAGTTTGTTAATTGGTATTATGGTACACTTGTACCATGAAGGAACAACCCCAACACCCCATCGCCGTGGAACGCGTTCAGACCGGCGTCCGCATGGAAAAACGCCTGCTGAAAGTCCTGAAAGGTCTGGCCGAACTCAAGGAGATGACCCTCGGCGACTTGCTCGAGGGCATTGTCCTCCACGCCTTCGAAGGCAAGGCGCCGTTTTCTGCGGACACTCTCAAAGAAATCGAAAAACTGCGCAGCATCTACGGCCTCACCCTGCGCGCCACCGACAGCCACCAACTCAAGGAGAAACGCAAATGAACCACCTGCTCACCTGTTCCCTGCTCGCCGCCATGGCCGGCATCGCGCCCGCGTCGCTAGCACAAGCCTCAGTAGAGCCTGCGACCGAGCTGGTTCACACCCGCGAGCCGTTTAGCTTCGCCATCTCGCGCCCCTATGCCGAGGTCTTCCCGCTCTTCGGTGCCCACGAGGAGCGCAAGTGGGCCCTCCATTTTGACCCGGAATTTCTCTATCCCGTTCCGGCGCACGATCAGCCGGGAATGGTCTTCACCACCGTGCAGGAAGGCATGCCCCGCGTGTGGCTTAATACTGCCTTCGACGCCGCAACCGGCCATGTGCAATACGTCTATTGGATTGCCGACATAATCGTGGCGCTCATTGATATCCGCGTCGCCGCTTCCGGCACGAATGAAACAAAGGTGGATGTTATTTACGAGCGCACCGCCCTGCACCTCGAAGCCAATGAACAAGTCCTCCACATGGCTCACAACGACGCCAACAGCGGATCCCACTGGGCGGAGATGATCACCCGGTGCCTGCAGTCGGCTAACACGAGATGACCGCAATCATTTTGTGACCGGAAAACTAAGCATAGCGGTGACGATGTGCGACTGAGCGTCTTGTTTCAGCTCGAGCAATTGCTCCATCCTGGAACCCGGCGGTAGCATCGTCGCCGCCAACTGCCACCACTCCTCGATCTTTTCGCCATCGTAAGCCTTGCCTTCCATCGGTTTCCAGGCTTCCAGCAGCTTCGCGCCATCTCCCGCATGCGGCTCTTCCCCGTCCAGCAACAGCCCGCCCAGACGAAATTGATTTCCTTCATCAGCATCGATGGTTAAGGTAACGAACCCCGACTTCTCGTCCGCTTCTGTATTGGGCACCGGCGTGAAGTTGATGTAGCCCCGCGAAGCATAAAGCCTGCGAATGTCATCGAGCCCCTGACGAATCTTTTCGACATTGAAGATATCTCCATCGGCAATGTTGAATTGCTGTCGAAGCTCATCGCTCGGAATGACCTCATTGCCGTGAAATTCAGTTGCCTTCAGTCGGAAACGCTGCCCCGGACTGACATCTGCGCGAATATCGACTGCTGACGGCGCCGCATGCGAGTCCGTTGCAGTTACTTCCATGTGATGCATGCGCGCTTCAAAGTACCCCCTTTCCTGAAACGTGTAGATCATCCGTTCCCTCATTTCCTGTGTTTCGGCATACTGGCAGCAGGTCTGCTTGAGCTCCATTTCAATCGCGGCGAGCTCAGGCGCGGGTACACCAGAAACTCCAGTCAAGGTCAGATTGCGAATACATGCCGCCCGCACCGGTGAACTCGGTTGGGCATTGAGCCCTGAGAGCAGGGTCAGGAAACCAAGGACCACGACACTCCTTCGCATCGCCGCCTCCCTCATTTCCAAACCCAAATCCCTGAAATCAGTTTCAAGACAAGTCTAGGTCCTGTCAGCACGTCGTTGGTGCTTCCATTCCAGTCGTCAGCGTCACGGTTACTATAGTCTTCCCGCCGTGCCGATTTCTCTCGCCTTTTCGCCGTCGCCGCGGCTATAGCTGAATCGTGAGAGAAAGGATTTGTGTCCCTCACGCCCGCCGCCAAGCGGCCGGGATCGCAGTCTTTGACAACTTCAACTCACCCGGCCAGGGTACCTGCATTTGCAGGCGCCGGTTACGAGTATGTAAGTCTTTTGTTTTCTATTAAGTATCTGCAAGTTCAATGGGTGTAAGAACTTGGAGACAAAACCGTCTCTAACTAATTGATTCTATTGGGTATTGGGCGAGGGGTGCATCAGTTCCAGATGGCGTCGGCAAAGCCATCGCGAGGCTTCCCCAAGGTTCGGAAACCCGCGCCGGATGCTCCCCGGCGATTAAAACACCGCGGCAACCCTCTTACTTACGATATCTTACATGTAAGCTGTTTCCCATCAATCAGTTACACACGAATCCGCAGCAAACCCTTTATTTTCAATGGGCGAAAGCGGGGAGCCATCCGAGGTGGTGAGGCATTTTCCCCAGACTAGCCTCTCAGGCAAGGGCAGCTTCTACAGCTCCCGACGTCCTTCCAGAGCTTTTTGCATCGTGACTTCGTCGGCGTATTCGATGTCGCTGCCGGCCGGAACACCGGTCGCAATCCGGGTGACCTTGATGGGCGATCCCTTGAAGAGGCGGGAAATGTAGGTCGCCGTAGCTTCGCCTTCTACCGTGGGATTGGTGGCGAGAATCAGCTCATCGACGCCGCCCGAATCAACCCGCCGTTGCAGGTTTGCGATGCGTAACTGCTCCGGTCCGACACCATGCAGCGGCGACAGCGCTC
>Ga0335071_10002472_pt1 | contig 19790 bp, 14 predicted proteins | sample Lox_Sample_15_FD_206724 | JGI IMG/M metagenome (GOLD analysis project Ga0335071, IMG submission 206724) | Soil microbial communities from Loxahatchee National Wildlife Refuge, Florida, United States - Lox_Sample_1.5 | ecosystem: Environmental > Terrestrial > Soil > Wetlands | place: USA...
GCAGCCTGTTTTGTACTCCCCATCACCGATGACATGGGGCGCGATCCGGCGGGTATTTTCCAGTCCCTGCGGGATGCCGCCCTGATCCAGCAGACCGGCGGCGGGAACGGCTTCTCGTTTTCGCGCCTGCGCCCAAAGGGAGCGTTGGTCAAATCATCCGCCGGCCAGGCGACCGGTCCGGTGGGATTCTTGCGGGTCTACGACCATGCCTTCGGGGAGATCGCCCAGGGTGGGACGCGTCGTGGCGCCAACATGGGTGTCTTGCGCGTCGATCACCCGGATATCGAGGAGTTCGTCGCCTGCAAAACCAACGAAAACCAGATCACGAATTTCAATATTTCCGTCGGGATTACGGATGCCTTCATGCAGGCGGTCAAGGAGGATGCCGATTGGGAGCTCAAGTTCCCCGACGTAACCGCTCCGGCTTATCATGGTTTCAGCGGCACGCTGGAACAGGCCGATGCCAAGGGAATCCCGTTACGCACCTACAAAACTGTGCGCGCCCGGGAGCTTTTCCAGAAGATCGTCGACCAGGCTCACCACAATGGGGAACCGGGGGTCCTGTTCCTGGATGCAGCCAACCGCTCCAACCCTGTCCCGCACCTCTACCCGCTCGAAGCGACCAACCCATGCGGCGAGCAGTGGCTCGGTCCATATGAGAACTGCTGTCTGGGATCGGTCAACCTGGCTGAACATTGCGGCGCAGACGGGAAGGTGGACTGGGAGGACCTGCGCCAGAGTGTGGAACTCTCCACCCGTTTCCTGGATGACGTGGTCGATGTGAATGCCTACGTCCCGGCAGTGGCCCAGTTGAAGGAAGCGGCCCACCGGGCGCGCCGGATCGGGCTTGGGATTATGGGCCTAGGGGACCTGATGTACCACGTCGGCGTCCGATATGGCTCCGCGGAAGGCCAGGAATTCGGTGCGCAGGTGATGGAATTCGTCCGCTACCATGCCATGCAGACGAGCGTGACCCTGGCGCGTGAGCGCGGCGCCTTCCCGGCCATTCACGGCAGCATCTACGATTTCGAAGATTTGCGCTGGACTGCTCCAAAGCCGCTCGCGCCGTTCACCCACGATTGGGATCGTCCGCAGGTCGATTGGGCCGGGATCGTCGAGGGCATCAAGAAATATGGAATTCGCAATGCAGCCCAGACAACCGTTGCCCCGACGGGGACGATCGCCACGGTCGCCGGTTGTGAAGGCTACGGCTGCGAACCTGTCTTTGCCCTGGCCTACATCCGCCATGTCAATGACAAGGGCAAGGATCTTCAACTGACCTATGCCAGCCCACGCTTCAACGGGGCGCTGGAAAAGGCCGGGATCGTCGGGGAAGCCCGCCAAAAGATCGTCGAAGAGGTCATGGAAAACGGAACCTGCCAGACGGTCGACGAGATCCCGGAGGCTCTCCGCAATGTTTTCGTGGTGGCGAGCGACATCCGCGCCGAAGAACACGTCCACATGCAGGCTTCCCTGCAGGCCTTCGTGGATAATTCCCTGTCCAAAACGGTCAATTTTCCCGAAGGCGCCACGCCGGAGGATGTTGCCGAAGCCTACATGCTGGCCTGGGAACTCGGTTGCAAGGGGATCACGGTCTACGTAACCGGCTCCCGCGAGAAGGTGGTGCTCGAGACGAAGGCGACCGCCGAGAAGAAGCAACCCGCGCCAGTGGCCGCGGCAAGCGGCCCGGCCATGCCCTACTGGCCGTCCGTCACAGGGGATGCCGCCCCTGCCAGCGTTGCGGAATCCGAGATTGCCACCCAGTTGGCTGCCTGGCACGAAACGAAGAAACCGCGTCCCAGGACGCTGGTCGGGAGCACCTTCCGGGTGGAGACGCCCCTAGGCAAGGCCTTCATCACCGTCAACGAGAACGGCGGCGGGCATCCCTTCGAGGTTTTCATCAACACGGCCAAGGCCGGTTCCGAAACGGCTGCCGTCTCGGAGGCCATAGGCCGCCTGATCTCCTATGTCCTGCGCCTGGCCTCGCCAATCCCGCCGCGTGAACGCCTGGCGGAGGTCGTCCGACAGCTCTCAGGGATTGGGGGAGGGCGTTCCCTGGGCTTCGGCCCGAATCGGGTCCGTTCCCTGCCGGATGCTGTCGGGCAGGTGCTGGATGAGTACCTGATCGGCAAGACCACGCACCAGGTATCCGACTCGGACGATTCGACGAGCAGCCCGATCCACTTGGGCGACCCTCTGGCGGCCTCCCTGGATCGATCTGCTCCGGAACCGCTCGCGGTCGCGTCGGACCAATCCCCTCAACCTGAACGGTCTGCCCGCCAGATGGCCCTGAAGACGAGCGACCTCTGCCCGGAATGCGGGGAAGCCTCCATGGTCAACGAGGAAGGCTGCCGGAAGTGTTATTCCTGCGGATATAGCGAGTGCTAGGAATAGCCTCCTTCGAACATGATCGACGACAAGCGCCCGACCGGGCGCTTGTTTATTTCATAGCCGGAATTCTTCACGGTTTGATCCGGTTCGTCTTGACAAAAAGCATACAGCGTTTGACGATTTGCTCTTTTCTAGACAGGTCTTTTGCGATATGATGGGGGCTCGTTGGCTATCGAGCGATTCCAGCGGGCGACGGCCTGTCCGTTTGGACAGGAGAATCCACCCCTTTCTGCAAAGGGAAAGCGTCGAACCCAATCGTAGGAACTGTTTGTAAGGTCTATTCCCGATAAGAAAATAGACGATCTCCAGACCACTGTAACAGTCAGGCTTTGTGCGGGGAGGGCAGGGGAATCTACCACACGAAGCCTTTTTAGGAGGCACAGAATGATCACAGTAAAACGCGACCTGGCCCCAAGGCGCAGGTTGCCAAAGACGAAAAAACCTCTTTCGCTGCGGCGTTACGAGGCGACGGTGGGGTTCATTTTCCTCCTGCCCTGGCTCCTGGGATTCCTCTTGTTCAAGGCGATTCCCATCCTGGCCGCGCTGGGATTTTCGTTCACGAATTTCAACATGCTGCAGCCCGAACAGACCCAGTTCGTCGGCCTGGCGAACTACATCACTTTCTTCAAGGATACGGCGGCCGGAGCCAGCCTGTTCGGCTCGATCAGCTATTTCATCCTGTCCGTCCCGCTGGAGATGGGGGTGGCGCTCGCCCTGGCGGCTATTTTCTCGAGCGACCGGCTCAAGGGCAAGCGCATCATGCGAACGCTCTTCTTCATGCCCAGCATCATCCCGGCCATTGCGATCTTCATCATCATATCCGGTCTGATCAGCCCGACCAGCGGATGGATCAACCGCCTGATCATCATTCCCCTGCATCTGTCACGGTCGCTGCCATTGTATAACCTGTTCCCGATCATCCTGTCGCTCTGGACGATCGGTCCGGGTTTCCTGATCATCCTGGGCGCCATGCAGGCCGTCCCGAAGGAGTTGTACGAAGCAGCCCGGGTCGATGGCGCAGGTCCGGTCAACCGTTTCTTCTCGATCACCCTGCCGATGAGCTCTCCGGCGGTATTCTTCGCCCTGGTCATCAACATGATCAGCGCATTCGGCGGCGTTGCCCTCTTGGACCGCGGCCTTTCCTACAGCCAGAGCCTTTCACCGATGGAAGGCTACATCAGCCAGCAGATGTTCTCCTTCATGCGCCTTGGGTACGCCAGCGCGCTGGCCTGGGTGACTTTTATCGTGGTCATGACGATCACGGCACTCTTGTTCCGTTCCGCCCGCTATTGGGTTCACTTCCCCGAGGAGCGCAGTGATGAAGAAATCTAAAGATACCCGCAAGAAATATTCCTCCAGCCTGACTTTGCGGATGTGGGAATTCACCGGGACAGCCATGCTGACCCTGTTCATTTGGATATTCCTGATCGTCTTTCTGTCGCCGCTGACCTATATGGTCATCACCTCGCTGAAGTCTTCGGATGAATTTCGGGATTCCAACGGACCGATCTACCCGGCGGAGCGGCTCTCGTATACATACCAGGGGCGTTCTCTTGACTTATATAAAGTACCCACCCCTGATGGTGTTGTCCACGAATGGGCCTTGGTGACAGCCAGCCGGACCTCCAGTCAGTTCGTCGATCCCGCCCATCCGGAGCTTGGATTGATCACCTGGAATGGGAACTGGCGAGGATTGGCGGGCGTCTACCACTTCCGGTTGTTTTTTAGCAATTACATCAACATCTGGTCGGTGGTGAACTACTCTTTGTATTTCAAGAATACATTGATCATCGTCCTGGTGAGCGAGATTGGAGTGCTTCTTTCGTCGATTGCTGTCGCCTACGGCTTTTCGCGCTTCCGGATTCCCGGCGCGAAGTTCCTGTTCTACCTGCTGATTGCCACGATCGTGATTCCCGATAGCATCACGCTTGTGCCAAGTTACGTCATCTTCACCCGCGTCCTGAACTGGAACGGGACTTACTATCCTCTGATCGTACCGGCCTTCTTTGGCAGCGCCATCTACATCTTCCTGCTCCGGCAGAACTTCAAGAGCATCCCGCGCGACCTGGACGAGGCAGCCATGCTGGACGGCGCCGGCCCGTTGCGGACGTTGATATCCATCATCATGCCGCAGGCGGTCCCGGCGATCGCTACCGTGGCGCTGCTGCATTTCTTCAACTCCTGGAACGAATTGAAGATGGCCAGTCTGTATCTTGCGATCAGACCCGACAAACAGACTTTGGCCTTTACCGCCCAGGCGTTCCCGACCTACGGATTCACCCCTGAGACTCTCCAGACTGGGGCGGTTATCCTGATGCTGGTCCCGTTGTTGGTGCTCTTCCTTTCCCAGCGATTTTTCATGCAAGACATGGTCGTAACCGGATTGGAGAAATAATATGAAGAGAATCGCCTTGCGCAACATCGTCCTGATCTGGCTGGCATGGGCGGTCATCGTGATCGCCTTCCAAGCCTGGTCGACCGCCCGCCTGCAGCCTCAGTGGCCTGACCGGGCCCAGACCTGGACAGAGACGTATACGCTCCCGGCCACCTACCAGGTCAACCGTCCCTACCTCCTCGAGCCGTTCATGAACGACCAGGTCTCCTGGGATTCGGAGTACTACATCGGCATCGCGATCGGCGGTTATGACGATCCCAAAGTTCCTCACCTGACACCCTTCGGCTCGACGACCTACTGGCGGGATGGGATCCTGGTGGGCGGCGACCGCTATAACGGCGAATCGACCTCCCTCAGCTATGCCTTCTTCCCGTTTTACCCATGGATGATGTGGCTGTTGGCCCAACCCCTGAAGATCTTCGGGTTGAATATCGTTGCCACGACGACGCTGGCGGGGGTAATCGTCTCAGCCTTGGGCGCCTTGCTGGCGATGCTTGCGCTCTACGATCTGACCTACGAGCTGCTGGGCGAAGACGGCGCCATGCGGGCGGTCTTCTATTTATTGATCTTCCCGACCGGGTTCTTTCTGGTCCAGGTCTACACGGAGGGACTGTTCGTCGGCTTGGCGTTCGCCTGCCTGGCCATGCTCAGGCGGAACAAATGGGTACCGGCTGCCCTGCTTGGCTCGGCGGCCACCCTGACGCGCGCCGTCGGAGTCGCGTTGATCATCCCCATGGCGCTGACCTGGTTCCGCACCGGAGATTGGCTGGATATCGACCTGGAGTGGCGCCAAATCTATTATTGGTTCAAGGAATCCTGGCGGGCGATCTTCATGGCCATCCGCAAGGCCTTCCACGTGGTATTCCGCAGGTCCCAGGCAAACGATCCGGATTGGGCCTGGCTTCGCAAGGAGTTGGTGGTCGTCGTCTCGTTTGCCAAAATGCTGATTGCCTTCGCCCCGCTGATCACTTACATCATCTGGAAATTTTCCCACCTGGGTTTGAATTTCAGCATCGTCGAATCGAATTATTTCGGACGCGGGTTCCTGGATTTCGGCAGCGCCTTCTATAATTGGGGAACGGCCTTCCACAGCCTGTTCATGGGCGTCCCGGAGCGGACGGCTTATTTCCTGACCGAATTCCTGGGCCTCGCCATCGGGGTGACCACTTGCATCGCCTGTATCAAGTATTATCCGGAGATCGCTTGGTTCAGCCTGGCCGTCTTGATCATCTCCTGGGGCAGCGGACCGGCCCAGGGCATCATCCGCTACATCCTTGGGGCGCCGGCCGTCTTCGTCATGCTGGCCAGGTGGGGAAAGAATACGGTCTTCGACCGTGCCTGGACGATATTGAGCCTCCTGCTAATGGGGCTCCTTGCAATGTTGTTTGCTTTCAATTTCTGGGTTGCGTAACGGTATAATCGTGAGCGGTCAGCCAGCAGGCTGGCCGCTCTTTCTACGCCTGGGTTCCTGAATATTTCCACAATTCATCCAATTCTTAGAGGTGTAATTTGGCAACTGCCGAGCAATCTTCGAAAAGCGCGCTTGCCTTGCGCTGGCGGGAAACGTTTGCAGCCCTCAGACATTACAATTATCGGCTCTGGTTCATCGGCCAGGTCGTCTCCCTGGTCGGAACCTGGATGCAGAGTACCGCCCAGGGATATTTGATCTATCAGATCACGGGGTCCCCGGCTTACCTTGGCCTGGTCGGATTCGTCGGAGGCGCACCGTCCCTTATTTTCACCCTCTTTGGAGGGGTGATCGCCGATCGACTGCCGCGCCGGAAAATGCTGGTCATCACGCAAACTTCGATGATGATCCTGGCGTTCATCCTGGCTGCCCTGACGTTTATGGGACTGGTCCTGCCCTGGCACATCATTGTGTTGGCATTCCTGCTTGGCGTTGCCAATGCCTTCGACGCACCTGCCCGGACCTCTTTCATCCTGGAATTGGTCAGTCGGGAGGACATGACCAATGCGATCGCACTGAACTCAACCATGTTCAACATCGGGACGGTCGTGGGCCCGGCAATCGCCGGCCTGACCTATGCGGCTTTCGGCCCGGCCTGGTGTTTCACGATCAACGGCATTTCCTTCATCGCCGTGATCGTCGCCCTTCTTCTGATGCGGATCAAATTGGAACCGCAGGCGCCGCGCCAGACCCGCGCATTGGCCGAGTTGGGCGAAGGGATTCGCTATGTCCTTGCAAATCGCCTGATCCTCAGCTTGATCATCTCGGTTGGCATCGTCAGCGTTTTCGGGATCGGCATGATGAACCTGCTGCCGGCCTGGGCGAAGGACGTCCTGAACGGCGATGTCACCACGAACGGCTGGTTGGTTTCGGCGCGCGGCTTCGGGTCGCTCGTCAGCGCCCTCATGCTGGCTTACTGGGGCACCCGCAAGGCGCGGGGGAAATTGTGGACTATCGGCGCCTTCGTCATGCCGGTCATGCTGGTCGTTTTTGCCCTGACCCGCTGGCTGCCCTTGTCATTGATTTTCCTGGTCGCGATCGGCTGGAGTTTTATGATGGTGACGAACAACAGCCACGCCATCGTCCAATCCCTGGTTCCGGATGAACTGCGCGGCCGGGTGATGGGTGTATATACCCTGGTTTTCTTCGGCTCGATGCCGATCGGCGCGTTGCTGGCAGGTGAGCTTGCCCAGCGCATCGGCGAAACCGTGACGGTGATTTTATCGGGCCTGGTGATGATGGTGTTGGCGATCGTCGCCTGGAAGCGCCTGCCGGATATCCGCACGCAGGAATAGGGCTTGAAATGTTCCGTAATATAAAAAGGAGCAGGCCTGCTCCTTTTTTGATTCATTTCAGCCTCGATCACAAATCTCCGAAGGCGACCACCTTGTAAGTCCAGCCGCAGGCGGCGATGGCCTGCTGGATTGGCCCTTTGATCTCGTCTGAAGTGAATTTGTAATTGTAAACCGCCCCGGGAGCAAAGTTTTCCTGGTAACCTGCTCCGAGACCAAACGAGAAGGAGGACTGTTGCCCGCGAAAGACGCTGGTCTTCAGGGTCAGGCTGGGTATGCCAGCCTGCCAGGAAACCTCATACTCACGATCCTGGGCGCGTACTTCACGCCGCTCCGGGTCCAGTTTCATGTAGACTCGCAACACCCTGGTCAGATTCGCCCTGGCAAAGACCTGGTACCATTGGGAATCGATGATCTTCCACTCGGCGATCAGGTCAACGTTTTCGGACCGTCCGTCGATGATCCGGAAAGGTGCGGTTGGGCGGTTGAGGCCCATCAGGCGGGAGATAACGTCCTCTGGGCTGGCTGGTGAAGCCTGGACAGGGATGGATACCTGGGGAACGGAGGCTGCAGTCGGGGGAGTATACACCTGGGCGGGCGATAGATCCGGATGATATGACGGTTGAACAGTAGGGGCATAGGGATTCGTCATATCCATCGCCGGTTCGGGTCTGCGGCGTAGAGTCAGTATCCCGACCGCGATGGGGATGATGATCAGGACGGTCCCTCCGCAGAAGAGGAAGGCCGCGCCCAGGTACGCATATTGTGGCGAGGTGCCGGGTTGGTCGAATGAGGCCGGATCCTGGGCTCCGATCACCGTAAGCAGGCCCAAACAGAATGACCCCAACCCCGGCAGTCCACATAAAATGCTGGCGGCGATCGTGGCGATTATTCCTCCGCTTTTATTCATCGGCCGTCTCCTTGTCAAAAATAAACGACTACCAAAAGTATACAGGTATTCAATAAGGGATGCAACTTGTCTTGTGTCTGTGGGAAAGATGGGGATATTCTCGTGTACAATTATGTACACTGCTTTTCTCGGGAAGGAGAAGATATGTCAAAACGCCTGGTGGTCGTGGCAGGTAACATCGGGACGGGCAAGACGTCCCTTACCGAACGGATCGGTTCACTCCTTGGCTGGCGTACCGATTACGAATCGGTCGCCGATAACCCCTACCTGCCGGATTTCTATGCCGACATGCGTGCATGGTCCTTCCATTTGCAGATCTTCTTCCTCGGCCACCGGGCCGACCAGTACCTCGAAGCGGTCCGGGACACCCGTTCGGTCATCCTGGACCGGAGCATTTATGAGGACGCTTACATATTTTCCCGCGCCCTTCATCACATGGGAAACCTTTCGGAACGGGATTATCTTGCTTACCGGAAACTCTTCGATCTGGTGGTGGGGAATCTTCCCTCGCCGAACCTTCTCGTCTACCTGAAATGTCCGGTGAATGTGCTGATGGACCGGATCCGGAAGCGCGCCCGCAATATCGAAACCGGCATCTCGGCCGACTATTTGTCCCTTTTGGATACTTTCTACGACGAATGGTTGCGTTCCTTTGATTTGTGCCCGGTTCTCACCATTCACACCGATGACCTGGATTACGTCCACCAGACAGCCGCCCTGGATATCGTCGTGGAACGCATCCGGGAGAAGCTCGGCGGCAAGGAAGAGATCGATTTTACCAATCCAGTTAAGTAACCTGCTCACCACCTCAAGAAAAGTCCGCAAAGATATGCATGGAGAACATGAAAGTGAAAAAATGGAGTAATGTCCTTGTTCTGGGTATCGGCTTGGCGTTGATGTTGGCGTCCGCGGTCGTTTACGGCATTCACGTCGTCCAATCGGCTACCCCGGCTGCCAACGTTCCCTTGATCCAGCAATACAGCCTGTTCCTGTGGCTGTTCCTTCCCGGCCTGACTCTCCTGGCTATTTATGGCACGATTGGCGTTCGCCGGCCGGATAACCCGGTTGGCCTGATTCCCAAGTTCATCCTTGTGCTGATCCTGCTGACCAACACGATCACGATCCTCACGTATACGATCGTCGCCCCAGGCAGCAAAGCCCCCTCTGAGGCGGCCTTTTGGACTTTCCTGGCGGTGGCCATCCTGGGATTGGCAGATTTCGGCTTCAGCCTGGTCGTCTGGAATGGATTGAAATGGGGGTATTGGTGCCTGTGCATCTCGGCTTTCCTGATGTTTGTCCTCAAGTTTGCCGGGAGCGTGCCGATCGTCCCGTCCGTTTTCGAATTATCCGCCGTTGCGGTTTTGTTCATCTTCCTCCGCCCGATCTGGCAGGAGATGGACTGAGGAGACTCCCCTGAACCAACGACCTTCTTCGAATAGGCTCGCCACGGCCAGCTTGGTGCTGGGGCTGGTTGGCTGGGCTTTTTACCTGCTGCAGTGGTGTTTCGACTTGACCATCGGTCTGTTGGTGGCCGCCGTCACGGCCGGGGCCGGAGCCGTCTGCACTTCGGTCCTGGATGTCTTGCCCTTCCTGCTCTGGCTGGTTGGGATCGTAACCGGTCATGTGGCGCTCAGCCAGATCAGGCACACTGGCGCTTCCGGCCGTGGCCGGGCAGTCTGGGGCCTGATCTTGAATTATTCAGGCTTGCTTTTCATCGTACTTTTCATCATTTTGATCGCCATCCTGATTTCTGCCGGCATTGGGGTGGGTGTGCTCGATAAACTCCTCCCGATGCTCAAGCAGCATTAATCGTTTATTACAGGTGCCCTGATGCCACAAACCATTCTCTTCAAGAAAGTCCCGTTGTTGAGCGATTTGCCCCGCCAAGAGCTGGATTACCTCGGCTCGACCCTCCAGGTGGTAAATCTCCAGATCGGGGATATCCTTTTCCGTGAAGAGGAACCGGGGGAGAGTCTTTTCATCATCCTGGATGGGCAATTGGAGGTCGTGCTGGGACTGGGAACGCCGGATGAACACCCTCTGGCTGTTTTCGGTCCCGGTGAGTTCATCGGCGAGATGAGCCTGCTGATCCCTGGGCGGGCCCGGACGGCGTCGGTGCGGGCAGTCTCGGCGGCCCGTTTGTGGATGATGACCCGCGAAGATTTCAACGGCCTGCTAATCCGCCAGCCTAAATTATCCTACACCATCGTCCAAACCCTGACGAAACGCCTGGACTCGACAACGATGCTCGGCTTTCGCGATCTCCAGGAAAAGAACCGCCAGCTGCAGCAGGCTTATGACGAGCTGAAGGCCGCCCAGGCCCAGCTCATCGAAAAAGAGCGCCTGGAGCGCGAGCTCCAGGTGGCGGCCGAGATCCAGGTCAGCATCCTCCCGCAGGAGCTGCCCCGGATTCCCGGTTTCGACTTCGGCGCCGCCATGCAGCCGGCCAGGATGGTCGGCGGGGATTTCTACGATATCTTCCTGCTCGATGAGAATCGTGTGGGGGTCGTCATCGGGGATGTCGCCGATAAGGGTGTTCCCTCGGCCATTTTCATGGCCCGGACCCATGCCCTGATCATGTCCGAGGCCTCCCACGGCGGGACGCCGGGCGAGATCCTGCGCCGGGCCAATCGACACTTGATCCAGCTCGCCCAGACCGACCTGTTCGTCACCGTCCTGTTCGGGATCCTGAACGGGGACAGCGGGGAGTTCGCCTTCGCCCGCGCCGGTCACGAGCTGCCGCTTTTGCTGACGGCGGATGGGAAGGTCAAGACTCTCCCTCACGCCACCGGCCAGGCGGTCGGTATGTTCGATGACCTGATCTTGGACGAAAGCTCCATTGCGATCCCTCCTGGAGGAACCCTGCTCCTGTTCACGGATGGGTTGACGGATGGGCGCAACCCGAAAGGGGAGGTCTACGGCCACCCGCGGGCCCAGAAAGCACTTTCCGCCCAGAAGGGCTGCTCCGCCCAGACGGCTTGCGATTCGCTCCTGGAAAACTTGCGCAAATACCAGGCGGAAGCTCCCCAGGAAGACGATATCACCCTGGTGTTGATCCATGCTGCGAAGGCTGGAAAATGAAATAAAACGACCTGAATCGCGTATATTTCCGGCTCACCCACTGAAAATCGGGTGAGTTTTTTATCCTTTGGCGAATTGTGAAAGATGGGACCCGCTGTCAGTCGGGGCGGAAGACGTCTGGACCACTGCTTGACTTCGAGACTCCGCTGTGCTAGAATGTAAGCGGTTCCAATACTTGCGTATAGAAGTATATTGTGGCTAATCTTCGACGTCCTCTACGGCTCAACGTTGGATTCCTGATCAATTCTACAATCGGCACTAGCCGTGATTTTGACTTCGATTTTGAGACCATGCAGTTGGGGGAAGATCTTACAGTCAGTAATTTCTCCGGTTCTGCCCGTTTCGACCGCACCCCTCAGGGATTGCTTCTGCAAGGCGAGTTCGCCGCCGTCACCGACCTCGAGTGCGTGCGCTGCCTGGAAGCCTTTTCCCAACCCTTGAAATGGTCGTTCACCGACTTGTATGCGTTTGACAAGCGTTCGATCTCGGAATCCAACCTGCTCGTTCCCGAGGATGGTCAAATCGACCTGGAACCGCTCCTGCGGGAGTACGCACTGCTCGAAATCCCGATCAGCCCGGTCTGCAAACCGGATTGCAAAGGCCTTTGTCCGATTTGTGGGGAAAACCTGAACCAGACGGACTGTGGTCACCGCCCCGAGTCTGATTCGCCGTTCGCGGCGTTGAAAGACCTGCTGAAGTAGGTTGCGCAGATGAGGAGGGTAATGCATGGCGCCGCTTGACCGAAGATCCCGAAACCGCGAATTATTGAATCTCCTCCTGGAGAAGGCTTCCGTCCAGGGGTACCTGACTACCGACGATCTGTTGGAAGTATCGCCGGATGTGGGCGAGGATACCGAACGGCTGTCGGTCATCATGCTGGCCCTTCGCCATCGCGGCGTCGACGTCATGGATTCCGAGCCAATGGACGCGCCGGCCGGGGAATTGATGGCCGTCCCGGAGATGGATGCCTGGTCCGATGCGGAACAGCCTGTGACCGGGGATTATACGAGCGACGATACCGTCGGGATGTACCTCAAGGAGATGTCCCGCGTTCCCCTCCTGAAAGCCGACGAAGAGTACGAGCTGGCGATCCGGATCGAGGACGGCCGCCGGGCGAAGGCCGAGCTGATGCGTTTCGGCACCCGCAAGCGGGTCCAGGACCGACAGCGCCTGGAGGCCCTGGTCCAGGACGGCATCTTGGCCCGCGAGCACATCATCAAGGCCAACACCCGCCTGGTGGTCAGCATCGCCAAGAAATACATGGGCCGCGGCGTCCATTTCCTGGATTTGATCCAGGAAGGCAACCTCGGCTTGATGAAGGCGGTCGAGAAGTACGACGTCCACAAGGGCTTCCGCTTCTCCACGTATGCCACCTGGTGGATCCGCCAGACCATCACACGGGCGATCGCCGACCAGGCCCGCACCATCCGTATCCCGGTCCACATGAGTGACCGGATCCGCCAGACTTACAAGGCCACCCACGATCTCGAGCAGCGCCTGGGACGTGTCCCGACCCCTGAAGAGCTGGCGGCCGAGCTGCACCTTGATTTGGAAAAGCTCCAATGGATCCTCAAAGTCTCCTGGCTGCCGCTCTCGCTGGAGAGCCCGGTCGGGGACGATGAAGAGTCCGAGCTGGGCATGTTCATCGAGGACGAGCTCAGCCCAACGCCCATGCAGAGCGCCTACCAGTCCATGCTGAAGGAAAAGATCGATGAGGTCCTCGGGACCCTCTCGCCGCGGGAGGCGCGGGTCCTGCGTCTGCGCTTCGGGCTGGACACGGGTGTGCCTTATACGCTGGAGGAAGTGGGGGAGAAGTTCGGCCTGACCCGTGAGCGTATCCGCCAAATCGAGGGAAAGGCCCTGCGCCGGCTGCGCCATCCAAGGCGGGCGCGGCAGTTGAAAGAATATCTGTAATTCCGGGGAGGCAAGCGTGACGGGGATCGTGGTAAGTTCTGTCCTTGCGATTACAAAAAACCTAAAGGAATTTTTCGAAACAACCGATCCCAGCCGGCTGGTTGAGGACGAACGCTTCGAGAACTCCTTGAAAGCTGTCCTGAATGCCGTCCATGCGACGAACCAATATTTGAATTTCCTCAGCGGCAGGAAGACCATCGATCCCAAGCTGGAGAAACGGCTGCCCGATTTATGGACCGTTGCCGGCTCGGAATTGAAGGAATTCGACGCGGAGCTTGCCCGGCAATGTGCGCCGAAGAATCTGTTTTTGTCCGGCAAGACTGCGCCGGATTATCCCGGGATCAATCGGGCAAGAAACGCGCTCCAAAACCTGGAATTCCGCCTTGAACAGGCGATGAAGACCAATCCGGCCTGGTCGAACGCTGACCTGCAGAAAGCGGCCGCCCGGGAAAAATTCCTGTCCGAGCGGCTCGAGGTCGAAAAACCTTATGTCTTTATCAGTTACAGCCATAAAGACAAAAAATACGCCCACCGGCTTAAAAAGGCCCTCGAAGATCGAGGCTACCGCGCCTGGATCGATGACCTGATCGATTACGGCGAGGAGTGGCCAAGGGTCATTGAAACCCATATCGACCATTGCGATGATTTTGTCCTCGTCATGTCGCGCCGTTCGTATCAATCCAGATGGGTCCATAATGAATTATCCCGGGCGATCAGGAAACGAAAACATATCCTGCCAATCCTTCTGGATGGAGATCTCTGGTTTGAAGTGGAATCCATCCAGGCGGTGATGATTAAGAACAACCAATTGCCGTCCTCTCGTTTTTTTGACCAGTTGAAGAAGCCGTAGCGATAACAAGACGCCCCGCTCCAGTATAAGAGCGAGGCGTCTTGTTTTGTGGGAAGATCGGGAAATAGGGGGAAAAAGCGGACTTATTTCTGGACGGAATATAAGCGCTTGTACAACCCCCCGAGCTCGATCAGCTCCTCGTGCGTCCCGATCTCGCGGATGGATTTGTCCTCCAACACCACGATCTGGTCGGCGTTGCGGATGGTGGACAGGCGGTGGGCGATGATGATGGTCGTGCGACCCTGCATCAGCCGTTCCAGGGCCTGCTGGATAAGCTGCTCGGTTTCCGTGTCAACCGAGGAGGTGGCTTCGTCGAGAATGAGGATGGGGGCGTCCTTCAGGATGGCCCGGGCGATCGACAGGCGCTGCTTTTGCCCGCCTGAGAGCTTGACGCCGCGCTCCCCGATCAAGGTGTCGTAGCCCTGGGGCAGGTCAGCGATGAAGTCGTGGGCGTTGGCGGCCCGGGCGGCTGCGATCAACTCCGCCTCGCCGGCATCCGGGCGGCCGAAGAGCAGGTTCTCCCGGACCGTCCCGTAGAACAGGAAGACGTCCTGCAGGACGATGCTGATTTGCCGGCGCAGGCTCTCCAGGGTGTATTCGCGCAGCTCGCAGCCGTCCAGCTGGATCGAGCCATCCGTGATGTCGTAGAAGCGCGGGATCAGGCTGACCAGGGTGGTCTTGCCCACACCGGTCGGCCCGACCAGGGCCACCACCGATTTGGCCGGAACTTCCAGCGAAATATCCTCCAGCACCGGGATGCCCCGGGTATATTCGAAATTCACGTTGCGGAAGACCACCTCACCGTTGACCCGTCCGGCCAGCGGACCGGCGCCGCGCACGTTCTGTGGCTCATGCGGCTCGGCCATCAGGTCTGCCACCCGGTCCGCGCCGGCCAAGGAGGACTGGATGGCTTCCCAGGCGCCGCTCAGGTTCTGGACCGGGGCGTAGAAGCTCTGCAGGTACAGGAAAAAGGCCACCAAGTCCGCGACCGGCAGGGACCCTTTCAGGGCCAACTGCCCGCCGAAGTAGACCACGATCAGGGTCCCAAGCGATGAAGTGAATTCGACGAAAGGTTGGAAGGTGGCCATCAGCTTCAGGGCGCTTAGCTGGGATTTGCGGTAGTTCTCGATGCCGATGTGGACACGCCGGGCTTCCTCGGTCTCGCGGGTAAAGGCCTTGATCTCGCGGATGCCCGACAGGTTGTCGTTCAGCAGGGCGTTCAGGTCGCCGAGGACCTTCTGACGGTTGCGGAAGGCCGGGCGGACGTATTTGGCGTAAACCCGCAGGGACAGGAATACCAGCGGGATCGGGATCAGGCTGAGCAGGGTCAGCTTCCAGTTCAGGCTGAAAAGGACGATCGTCACTCCGACCAGGGTGACCAGATTGACGACCACATCCGGGATGGCGTGGGCAATGAACTGCTCGAATAGGTCGGTATCATTGACCACGTTGGACATCAGGTTGCCGACCTGCTTGTCTTCGTAGAAGCGCAGGGACAGGCGCTGCATGTGTTCGTAGATGTACTCGCGCACGTCCGCCACCACGCCCCAGCCGGCCACGTGAGCCACGTACGAGCGGACGAACGACAGGCCGGCCCGGACGAGGTAGGCGCCCAGGACGATCGCCGCCAGGATCGTGACATAATTCATGCTGGCCAGCGTGGCGCCCGGTTCGGTGACCCGCGCCACCAGCAGCTTGATGATCCAGGGGATGAGCAGTTGGATTCCAACCAGGGCAAGCATGCTGATGGCGGTCAGCACCAGCGACCAGGTGTAGCGGCGGGCGTAATTGATGATCAATTGAAAAGGTTTCATGAATTCCTCGGCAGCCATTGTAAAGCCGATCCGGCAATCCGCCCAGGCTTGTGCCTTTGGGGACATGCCTAATTATCTGAAAATGGAAACGAAATGATTTGCTTGCCCCTCCGATTTGCTATACAATAGTTTATCAGGCTGAGATTATGGTGCAAATGGTCTGTGGATGAATTGCCGGAGGGTTGATCTGACTTTGGATGCATATGGCTGACAAAGCTCAAGCGAGGCGGACCCTTTCCAAATATATGACCCCGGGGCTTTGTGCTTCCATTTTCGAGCGAGCCGAAGAGGGGATGTTGGTATTGGACCCACAGCAAAGGATCGTGGAGACCAATGAGGCGGCCTTGGCGCTCCTCGGGTACCCGCGTAAAAACCTCCTCGGACGTTGCCTGGCGGAACTGTATCCTGCGGATGCAAAGGGCCCTGAGCTTGCCAAGTTGACGATCCGCAAACCTGTTGTGGGTGTTTATCAGTGGCGTAGCCAGCAGGGGGGTAGCAAAGCGTTCTTCACCGAAATTCGAAAATTTGTCGACGGCGGTCACTTGGTGATCTTATGCGATCCAGTCAGACCAATTGCTGCTGGCCAGGAAATGACCCAGACGATCTTCGAGAACTCGACCGCGGGGGTTGCCCTGGTGGATCTGGACGGGCGGTATCGAATGGTCAATCCCGCCTTCAGCCAGCTCTTTGGCTATTCCCCCGACGAGCTGTTGACGGTCGATTTCTTCAAGATCACCCACCCGGAAGACATCGAACTCAGCCGGAGGATCATGCAGCAGGTGCTGGACAGTCGCGGCAAGGGCATTCGCTATACCAAGCGATATATTCACAAGGACGGCCATACTATCTGGACGGAGGTCACTTCGACGTTGGTCGTCGACGCCGATGGAAAGCCGTCCTATTTCGTCACCCACATCAACGACATCACCGAACGGAAGCTGGCGGAAGATAACCTGCGTGAGAGCGAGGAAAAGTACCGCTGCCTGGTGGAAGTGTCCCCGCTCGCCATGTGGATCAACAAGAACGGCGTCATCAATTACATGAATCCCGCTGCGCTGAGAGTCCTCGGGGCGACGGATCTCGCCCAGGTGGTCGGGAAGCCGGTCTTTAACTTCATCCATCCTGACTATCACGCCATGGTCAGGGAGCGCATCACCCGGATGGTCGACAAAGGCGAAGTCGTGCCGCTGCTGGAAGAGAAGTACATCCGCCTGGACGGCAGCGTGGTGGACGTGGAAGTCACCGCCACCCCATTCGAGGCCGTCGATGGACGCGCCATGCAGGTGTTCTTCCAGGACATCACCGAGCGAAAGCGCGCCGACCAGGCGATCCGCGCCAGCGAACGGCGCCTGTCCGAGGCGCTGCGGGTTGCCAAGATGGGCTCCTGGGAATACGACATCCAAACCGGCTTGTTTACCTTCAACGATCAATACTATGCCTTGCATAAGACCACTGCCGAGGCAGCCGGCGGGTATCAGATGACGGCCGAGAATTTCGCCCGCCATTACGTCTTTCCTGAAGACGCCTATACCGTGCAGGAAGTCATAGACGAAGCCATTGCGTCGGAGGACGCCAACTTCCAGAAACAACTGGAAGGGCGGATCATCTGTGCGGATGGTGAGGTGCGCTGGATCGTCATCTGGTTCCGCGGAGAAAAAGATGCCCAGGGGCAGACAGTCAAGCTCCATGGGGTGAATCAAGATATTCACGATCGCAAACTGGCCGAAGAGAGGGTCTATCAAAGCGCTCATCGCTCGGAGGCCCTTGCCCGGATCGCCTCACTGATCAACAAACAACAGGACCTGAACAGCCTGCTGAATTCGGTGTGTCTGGAGACGGCCCGGGCGATGAAAGCGCAGGCAGCCGGGATCCTCCTGGCAGACCCCGGTTCTCAAGTGGCCGCGCTGGCAGCGGAGGATGGCCTGCCGCCTGACCTGAAGAAGGAATTCCCCTCTCTTCCGCTGGCCGAGTTCAATGAGAGGATGAAGAAGTATTCAGAACCGTTGATCCGGATTGCAGACCTCCGGGAGGTGCCCGTCAATCCTGCCAGCGAGATCATGGCGCGTTTCGGCGTCCGGTCTCTGGTGATCGTCAAGATCATGTGGAAATTGCAGACGATCGGCGCGCTGATCGTCCTGAGCATCGGCCAGACCCATCAGTTCGAGGCGGACGATGCCGCCTGGTTGCAAACTCTCGCCAACGAAGCGGCTCAAGCGATTGCCAACGCCCGCCTCCTGGAAGACGCCAAGCGCAGGCTCGAGCGCCTGGAAGCCCTGCGGACCATCGACAACGTGATTACTGCCAGCCTGGACCTGCACCATACCCTTTCCGTATTCCTGGAGCAATTGCGGAACCAACTGCACGTGGACGCGGCGGATGTACTTTTGTTCAATTCTCACAACCTGACGCTCGAATATGCTTCCGGAATCGGCCTGCAAACGGAGGCTTTGAAGAGCAGCCGCCTGGCTCCGAATGGCGACCCGGCCGGCAGCATTGTCCTGGAGCGGCGGAGCATCCAAATCCCGGATCTCCAGAGCGGGCCTGATTTTTACCGCCTGCAAGGATTCAAGTCCGAAGGGTTTGTCAGTTACTACGGGGTCCCGCTGATCTCCAAGGGGCAGGTGCGCGGGGTCTTGGAGATCTTCCACCGTTCCCCGAAGAAGCATGACAATGAGTGGATCGATTTCCTCGAAGCCCTTGCCGGTCAGGCTGCCATCTCGATCGATAATGCTTCCCTTTTCGATGAATTGCAGCGCTCTAATTTGGAATTGACCCTGGCATATGAAGCGACCATCGATGGCTGGTCGCTTGCCATGGATATGCGCGATAAGGAGACGGAAGGCCATACCCAGCGCGTTACCCAGCTGACTGTTCGCCTGGCCGAGGAGATGGGTTTGAAAGACGATGAACTTGTCCACATCCGCCGAGGCGCCATGCTCCATGATATCGGGAAGATGGGCGTTCCCGATGATATCCTGTTGAAGCCAGCCCAGCTCGATGAACGAGAAGAAGCTCTAATGAAGAAGCACCCTCAATATGCATATGAGATGCTTTCTTCGATCAAATACCTGAAGACTTCCCTGGATATTCCTTATTGCCATCATGAGAGATGGGATGGCTCGGGCTACCCGCGCGGACTTGCCGGAGAGCAGATTCCCCTGCCCGCCCGCCTGTTTGCGATCATAGACGTTTGGGATGCCCTCACCACGGATCGCCCTTATCGCGCTGCCTGGGACAAGGACAAGGCGATCGCTTACATCCGGGAACAGTCCGGCCGCTATTTTGATCCGGATATCGTTGCCCTTTTCCTGAAAACGATCGAGAGAGAAAAAACGGATTGACGGCGGCGGATATATTCCAGCACGAAATTGGCTCCTCGTTTGCTTGACATCTGTCCCTGCCTCAGGTAGAATACCCCACGCCCATGAAATAGCCTGCTGGGTAGAACCGGGCCTGTAGCGCAGTTGGGAGCGCGCCTCAATCGCACTGAGGAGGTCAGGGGTTCGAATCCCCTCAGGTCCACTGGAGTGCGAATGCAGAATTAAGCATTCCGCATTCATCCTTCAAAAACCAGCATTACGAACGGGCCCATAGCGCAGTTGGGAGCGCGTCTCAATGGCATTGAGAAGGTCGCGAGTTCGAATCTCGCTGGGTCCACAGAAGCCCTTAGCGATT
>Ga0335071_10002473_pt1 | contig 19784 bp, 21 predicted proteins | sample Lox_Sample_15_FD_206724 | JGI IMG/M metagenome (GOLD analysis project Ga0335071, IMG submission 206724) | Soil microbial communities from Loxahatchee National Wildlife Refuge, Florida, United States - Lox_Sample_1.5 | ecosystem: Environmental > Terrestrial > Soil > Wetlands | place: USA...
GCAAGGCGATCCGCTCGCAACCCTTTACTCGCCGACCCCGTCTACCTGGCCCCCCCGTGAATGATCCGGGCTAGAACACGACCAGCAGACCCGTCGACCAGAACAGCCCCTTCTCCGAGAGGTCCCAGCTCTTCTTCGAGCCGAAGTCGTCGACCTTGCTCTTGGTCACGTCGAAGTAGAGCCCGGTGTGGCTGACGCTGTAGTCGCGCCCCATCTCTCGGGCGGCGTCGGGATCGAGCCAGTCGAGCACGAGCACGAGCCCGGCGCTGGCCGACCAGCCGTTGGTCGCCCCGCGCCGTCCCCAGTTGCCCTGCTTGGTGACCCACCAGTTGTAGCGCTCGAAGGCTGCCCGCACGTACGGCACGAGCGGGACGTGCGCCTGCTCGTAGACGAGGTCGCCGCGCCAGGTGACGGTGATGGAGGTGGGGATGATGTTGAAGGTGGTCCGGTCGCCGGTCCGGGTGTAGGGCGGCGTGGTGGTGAGAGCGTGGCCGGACTTGCTGAAGAACCCGGTCTTGAACCCCAGCTCCAGCGACCCGAATCCATCCCAGATCGACTTGGCCACGTGCAGGCGGTACATCGGTGCCGGCCCGCCCCCGAAGGCATCGCGCCAGGGGGTCGCCGATCCGTGGAATTCGTGGTCGATGTTGGGCTTGTAGCCGCCGCCCCCCAGCTCGACCGAGCCCCACTTCGAGGGCGGCGGGGCGGTCTGCGCCCGGGCGATGGGAGCGGCGAGGAGGGCGGCCAGGGCCGCGAGCAGGAGCTTGTTCACGGCTTCCTCCTTCGCAGCGCCAGAAGCGAGAGCGCGGCCAGGATCGCGGCCGCGCCTGCCGGACCGCCGCACCCGCCCTGCTCCCTCCCGCCCACGGCGTGGTAGTGCTGCCAGAAGTCGTCGGTGGGGATGGGCGTGCCGGGCTCCGCGTTCGACGCGTCGCTGGGATTCTCGGCGCTGGTGAGGCCGTAGACCACCACCGAGTAGGTGACGTTGTTGGTGAGCCCGCTGATGGTGAGCCCGCCGCACGAACCCTCGGACGACCAGGCGGTCTTGTCACCGGTGGCGAGGGCCTTGCACGTGACGGTCAACGGGTCGTTCCCGCTGGCGTTCACGTGAAGCGTGCCGTCGCCGGCCGTCACGCCGTTCGCCGCCAGGATGGGAGCGTTGGTGGGCACCCGCAGGTCGAGCGACAGCGTCCCGTTGGCCCAGCCCTTGATGCCGCCGCTGCTGTCCACCCACTGCACGCACAGGTACAAAGTGGCCGTGCTCGTGGTCGAGTTGCAGGTGAAGCCCGCCCCGGCGACGAGGTCCTTGTAGGCCTCGGACTGGCCCTGGTACGTCAGCCCGCCGTTGTTGGTCAGGTTCAGGTCGATGTCGCCGCCCACCTGGTTCACGGTAAAGGTACTGCTCGTCGAGGCCGGCTGCGTGCACGAGGTGCCGGTCGATTGGCCGGCGGCCGGCTGCTGGTTGGCCGCGTACACGCGGAACAGGTCGCCGGACACCGGGACCGTGACCGAGTCCTTCGCCACCGCGGTCCAGTTCAGGGTCAGGCTCAGGGCGTCGGCGCTGCCCCGGACCGCGTTCTGCGTGCCCGTGCACTGGGCGATGTTGATGGTGGTGCTGTCGGTGGTGTCCGGGGTGACCGCGCCCGAGGACGGCACGGTCGTCTGGGCGAGGCCATGGGCCGGCAGCGCAAGGAGGACCAGCAGGGCGCGTCTCATGGCGCGCCATGTTGCAAGGAGTTCGCCGCGCTGACAAGCGGTCCGACTCGAGTCGCCGCGGCCGTTTGCCTGGCCACTCGGGGTGCCCCGCGAGGGCAAGGGGGCCATTCTGGCAAAGGAAGGACGCTCGCGGCGGCGCGGCTGACAATTTGGCAGCCGGTCAGCGGCGCTCGACGATCAGCTCGGCGATCCGGATCGCTCCGGCGACTGCCTGGCGGAGGTCGTCGGCCGTGGCGACGAGGTCGACCACCCGAGCTGCCTCGTCGGCCCGAATCCGCCCGACGAGAACGGCATCGTCGTTCAGGGAGAGCATGGGCATCGGGTAGACGCCCTCGCCCGGCCCGTCGACCACCTTCAGCCCCTGCCCGGCTCGCAGTGCCGTCCGCGCCGCCTGGGCCGGGATGGCGCGGGCCACGAAGAGGCGGGACACGACGGTGAGGCCGTAGAAGACCGGGACGCGCACGGCGCTGACGGCCGCCCGCAGGGCCGGCGTCGCCAGAAGGCGGCGCAGATCGACCTCCACCGCCCTTTCCTCGTCGGTGTGGCCGTCAGGGAGGAAGATCCCGACCTGGGGCACCACGTTGTAGGCGAGCCGGTGCGGGAAGACCGGGCCCGGCTCGGGCTCCCGTCCATTCATGAGGTCGCCGGACTCGGTCTCGAGCTGGACCACTCCCGCGGTCCCCGCTCCCGCGGCCGGTGCGAGCACCACCGCCGAGACCGCCTCCACCGGCGCCTCCCGCGAGAGCGCGGCAACGAGGGGCGCCAGCACCGCCGCCGGGCCGGCCGCCGCCGCCACGATCCCCCTGGCCCGGAACCCGTCCACCGCCTCCGGGTTCAAGCCCGGCGCGACCAAGGGGACCTGTGGATCGGCACGGAAGGCGCTCGAGGCGTCCACCACCGCGCAGCCCTCCGCCCAGGCACGGGGCGCCCATTCGCGCGACGCCGCTGCCGGGGTGAAGAACAGGGCCAGGTCCATGCCCCGGAAGGCGGTGGCGGTGAGCTCCGCCACCGGCAGGTCCTCGCCGTCGTACTCCAGCCTCTGCTCCCTGGACCGCTCGGTGGCGAACAGGCGGAGCTCGCTGGGATCGAGCTCGGCCTCAGGGATGAGCTCCAGCGCTGCGCGGCCGGCGAGCCCGGTCGCGCCCACGATCGCCAGGTTGACGGGACGGGGGGCCATGGGGTGGCAATCCTACCCGAGCAGGTCGCGGAGCGCTGCCGTCACCTCCGGAAACCGGAACCGATAGCCGAGGCCGAGGGCCTTCCGGGGGACGGCCCGCTGGCTGGCGAGAACCTCGCTGGCCAGCTCCCCCAGGGCCATCCGCAAGGCCAGGGCCGGGGCGGGCAGGACCGAGGGGCGGTTGAGCGCCTTGCCGATGGCCCGAGCCAGATCGCGGTTCTGGACCGGGTTCGGCGCGACGGCGTTCAATGGGCCGTCGGCCCCGGGGTGTTCGAGCGACAGGAGGATCAGGCCGACCTCGTCGGCGAGGTGGATCCAGGGTTGCCAGAATCGGCCGTCGCCGAGCGGCCCTCCGGCAAAGAGCCGGAAGGGCAACGTCATTCGTGGCAAGGCCCCGCCGTCCCGGGCCAGCACGATGCCGGTGCGGAGCGCGACCACCCTCGCTCGCCCCCGGGCCGGGGTAGCGGCCGCCTCCCACTCCTGCCCGAGCTCGGCCAAGAACCCGCTCCCCGGGGCCGCCGACTCGTCCAGTTCTTCGTCCCCTCGGTCGCCGTAGACACCGACCGCGCTCCCGCAGACGAGCACCCGCGGACCTGCGCCGCCCAGCACCTCGGCCACGCAGCGGGTGGAAGCGATCCGGCTCTCCCGGATGACTCGCCGTCGCTCCGCGTTCCAGCGGCCGCGGTCGAGCGGCTCGCCGGCGAGGTGCACGCAGGCGTCGGCCCGCAGAAGTTCCTCCTGCCACCGTCCGGGCCGGACCGGATCGCCCACCACGGCGCGCGTTCCGGGCGGCAGTCGGCCGCGCCCGCCCGGGGCCCGCGACAGTGCCGTGACCTGCTCGCCGCGTTCGAGGAGGGCGCGGGCCACCGCCCGGCCGATGAGCCCCGTCGCCCCGGTGAGGAAGACGTGCATTGGAGATGTGTCCCTCCCCGTCCCCCTCGAGAGAGGTCAGGGCTTCACCGGCGGCAGCCCCTGTGGATACTTCACCTCCGCCTCGCTCTTGCGGACGTAGTGCGGCTCCAGGGCGAAGAGCGCCTGCTGGTCGTAGTCGGCGCCGAGGAGGCGCGGCCCGCAAAGGGCGGCCACGGCCACGGCCGGCGGGCCCTGCAGCGCGGTCTCGAGCCGAGCGAGCCGCCCGGCGAGGACGGTCTCGAAGGCGCTGTACCCCTCGCCGAAGGCGAAGGCGCCGCCGCCCAGGGGGGCCAGGCGATCGAGGAGCGCCGCGGGCGACAGGGCCACCTCCGGCTCGACCGCCCGGACCGTGCCCGCCTCGGCCCGGTAGAACCCGGCGTACACCTCGCCCTTCTTGGCGTCGAGGAGCGGAACCAGGAGTGCCCCGGGCGGCGCGTCCGGTGCGGCCCGCAAGGCCATGGCGGCCAGGCTCGAGGCCCCGGTCAGCGGCCGCCGGTTGGCGTAGGCCAGCCCTTTGAAGGTGGCGAGCCCGATGCGCAGGCCCGTGAACGAACCCGGCCCCAGGCCGACGGCGTAGCCTTCCACCGCCGGCAGTTCCAGCCCTTCGGCCACGAGCAGGTCGCCCAGGGCGCCGGGGAGGCGGGATCCATGGCCGGTGGGAGTCCCCCCGGGTGTCCGGGCGGGCGCCCGCTCGGTCCTCTCGCAGCGAACGCGCAACGGCGAGCCGGGCGAGAGTTCCACGAGGGCGCAGGAGAGCGTCAGCGTGGCGGTGTCGAGGGCGGCGACCAGCATGGCGCTAGCGGGCGGGCTCGGTGACGGAGGGCCTTCGATCCTCGAGCTGGCGGTTGATGTCGTTGCGGAAGGCGAAGAGGAAGAGGAAGACGAGCAGCACCAGGCCGACGATGTTGGCGATCTCGCGTGCTCGCAGGGACAGAGGGCGCCGGGTGATGACCTCCACCACCGCCTGGGCGATGTGGCCGCCGTCGAGCACCGGCACGGGCAGCAGGTTCATGAGACCGAGGTTGACGCTGATGAAGGCCATGAAGGTGAGGAACATCCCCCAGCCCTGCTCCACCGCCCTCCCCGTCTCCTGGACGATCTGGATGATCCCACCCATCTGCCCGGTGCTGATCTTCCCGGTGACCATGGCCACGATCCCCAGCACCAGGTTGCGGATCTGCGCCCCGGTCTGGCGTAGCGCCAGCCGAGCCACCTCCGCCGGTCCACGCACCACCGGCACCGAGCCGGCCAGGAGGCTCCGCTCGTCCACGAGCGAGCGCTGGTCTGGGAAGAGCCCGATGGTCCAGCGGACGTCGTCCTTGCCGGTCAGGTCGTTGCGGGTCCGGACCTCCTCGGCGGCCACCTGCACGCTGCGGCCGTCGACCAGGGTGAAGGTACCGATCTTGCCCCCGGCCAGCTCCCGGTTCACCACCGTGGCCAGATCGTTGAAGGTGTGGACCGGCTTGCCATTCACTGCCGCGACCACATCGCCGCGGCGGATCCCGGCCCGCTCGGCCGGACCGCCCGGCTCGACGGCGGCGATGGCCGGGGAGACGAGGGGGTCCACCACCCGCAGCGAGGGCCCTCCCTCGGCGCAGCTGGGCACGCCGGACAGCTTCTCCCGGCGGTGATCGGCCAGCACCGCGCCGGGGATCCGGCGCGGCGACTCACGGACAACCTCGAGGTCGACTGGTCTGCAGGAGGCGGCGGCCAGCGCCTGGAGGAGCTCCGGCGCGTTGGCCACCGGCTTTCCCCCGGCCGAGACAACGAGATCGAAGGGCTGCAGCGGACCGGCCACACCGGGGGCCACCGGGGCCGCCAGAGCCGGCGTGTAATAGGGGGAGATGCCGATGACTCCCCGGCGGACCATCTCGAGGCCATTCGACGACTCGTCGAGCAGGGTGCGGACCGGGACGGGGGGGAGCTCGTTCCCTTTCCGCTCCACCTTCAGGACCAGCACCTCCTCGGGGTGGGGGGTCACGGCATCCACGAGGTCGAAGAAGTTGCGGATCGGCTGGGCCGGCTGGCCGGGAGCCTCGACCGAGACGATGCGGTCGCCGGGGGCGAGGCCGGCCTGCTCGGCCGGGGACCCGGGGATGACCGTGCCCACGGTGGCGCTCGGGGCGCTCGAGCCGTTCAGCGACCAGATCACCGCCGCGAACAGCGCAAAGGGGAGGAGCAGGTTCATGGCCGGCCCGGCCAGGGCGATGAACAGGCGCCGGTACGGTGATTGCTCCAAGAACCCGCGCCCGCGATCCTCGGGAGCCAGCTCGGCGCTGGGGTCCTCCCCGGCCATCTTCACATAGCCGCCGAGCGGCAGGACGGCGATCCGGTACTCGGTCTCGCCCCACTGGAAGCCGACGAGCCGCGGACCGAAGCCGAGCGAGAAGCGGAGCACCTTCACGCCCATGAGTTTGGCCACCAGGAAGTGGCCCAGCTCGTGGACGAAGATGAGCCCGCCGAGGAGCACCACCACCGCCACCGCCTTGACCAGGAAGTCTTGCATGGCCCCTTTCTATGGAGCGGAAACCGGCGCGCACCGCGCCACCCGGCGCTCGGCCTCGCGGCGCCCCAGCTCGTTCGCTGCGAGCGCCTCCTCGACCGAGCGCAGCGGCTCGGGGGCGTGCGCCTCCAGCACGTCGGCACAGATGTCCGCGATCTGCGTGAACCCGCAGCGCCCCGCCAGGAAGGCGGTGACCGCGGCCTCGTCGGCCCCGGAGAGCACCGCGGGCGAGGTCCCACCCCGCTCCAGAGCCCGGTAGGCCAGGGTGAAGGCGGGAAAACGTTCGGGGTCGGGTGGCTCGAAGGTCAGCTTGCCGAGCCGTGCCAGGTCGAGGGGGGCCAGGTCGAGGGGGAGCCGACCGGGGTAACCCAGGGCGTAGCTGATGGGGCCGCGCATGTCGGAGACGCCGAGCTGCGCGACCAGGGAGCCGTCGATGTACTCGACCATCGAGTGCACCACCGACTCCGGGTGAACGACGATGTCGATCCGGCTCGGGTCCATTCCGAACAACCAGCGGCCCTCGATCACCTCGAGGCCCTTGTTCATGAGGGTGGCCGAGTCGACGGTGATCTTGTCACCCATCGACCAGTTGGGGTGCTTGAGCGCCTGGGAAGGAGTGACGGCCGGCAGCGCCGAGGCGGGCAGCAGGCGCAAGGGGCCACCCGAGGCGGTGAGGATGAGGCGGCGCACTTCGGCGCGGTTGTGGCCCACGAGCGACTGGTGGATGGCGCTGTGCTCGGAATCCACGGGGAGGATGGGCACGCCGCGAACCGCCGCCCGCGCCAGGAGGAGCTCCCCGGCGAGGACCAGCGACTCCTTGTTGGCGAGACCGATCGCCTTCCCCGCCTCGACTGCCGCGGCGGTGGAGCGCAGCCCGGCCGCCCCGGAAATGGCCGCCAGGACGAAGTCGACGTCGGGGTGGGCGGCTAGCGCGGAGACGCCAGCGTCCCCGTCGAGCACCTCGACCCCCCGGGGGGCCGCCTCGCGGACGGTGCGCGCCGCCTCGCGATCGGCCACCGCCACGAGCCGCGGCCGATGGCGCCGGATCTGCTCGATCAGCAGGGGCGCCCGGCGGCAGGCGGCCAGGGCCACCACCTCGAAGCGGTCCGGAAAACGCCCAGCCACATCGAGGGCCTGAACGCCGATGGAACCGGTCGACCCGAGGATGGCGAGGCGTCTCACCCGGTCTTCTCTAGCACGGGTCGGCGGGGCGTGCTGCACCGTCCCGCCGGCCAACCCGCCCCTGTTCGAGCGCCGTTCCGACGAGGCCCTTGGCGAGACACCCGAGACCGGCATCCTCCCCGGCCCGGGGCGCGGCTAACGCGCCAGATAGGCCGCCCAGAAGTAGATCCACGGCCCGACGAAGAGAAGGGCGTCGATCCGGTCGAGCAGCCCGCCATGCCCGGGGATGAGCCGGCCCGAGTCCTTCACCCCGGCGGCCCGCTTCACCAGCGACTCGCACAGGTCGCCGAGCGGGCCGAGGACCGCGCCCCCGACCCCGAGGAGCACCGCCTGGCCGGACGACAGCACCGTCAGATCGGGAAGGATCGAGCGGGTGACGAGGGCGCCGATCACCGAGCCCACCGCCCCGCCGGCGAATCCTTCCCAGGTCTTCTTCGGCGAGATCCGCTCCAGCATGCGGTGGCGTCCCAGCCCGTGCCCGGCGAAGTAGGCGAAGGTATCGTTGGCCCATGTCACGACGAAGGCCAGGATGACCCAGCTCACGCCCACTCGCCGCAGGCCGACCAGGGTGGCGATGAGCAGGCCGCAATAGAGCCAGGAGAGGGCCACGACCGCCGCCCGGGGCGGTATGGTCTCGAGCGGCTGTCGCCGGTAGAGGAAGGCCGAGAGCAGCACCACCACCCCGAAGGCCAGCGCCGGCGCGAACCAGGCCGGGAAGAGGTTCGGCCCATCGGCGAAGGAGGCGGCCAGGGGCATGATCCCCGAAACGGCGATCCCGAACACCTCGGCCACCCCCGCCGCCCCGAACATAAGGATGAGCTCCCCGGCGGCCACGGCCGCGGCCGCGCCGGCGAGCAGGGCGAAGGGGAGCCCGCCCAGGAGGGTGACCCACACGGCGATGGGAAACAGCACCACCCCCGAGGCCACCCGCAGTGCCAGGTTCCGGCGGTTGCCCGGGGCGAAGGCGCTCACGGCTGGTGGACTCCCTCCGCGTGCTGCTTCCCGGTGAGTCCGAAGCGGCGATGCCGACCCTGGAAGTCGGCGATGGCCCGGAGCAGCTGCGGCCCGCGAAAGTCGGGCCACAGCTCATCGGCGAAGTACAGCTCGGCATAGGCGCACTGCCAGAGGAGGAAGTTGGAGATGCGCCGCTCGCCGCTCGTACGGACGAGGAGGTCCAGCTCGGGGAGGCCGGCCGTCCACAGCCCGGCCTCCAGGTCCTGCTCGCTCAGGGCCGGCCCGCACGCCGCTGCCGCCCGGCGCGCCGCGGCCACGAGTTCCTGTCGTCCGCCGTAGGAGAGCGCCAGGGTGAGGATCATCCCCTGGTTGGCGGCGGTCTCGGCGCGCACCGTCGACAGCTTCCCCCGCACCCCTGCCGGCAGCCGCTCCAGTTCGCCGATGGCGTTGAGCCGGATGCCGTTCTGCATCATCTCTGGCCGCTCCCCCTCCAGGAATTCGGCCAGGAGCGCCATGAGGACCAGCACCTCCGGCTCGGGTCGCCCCCAGTTCTCGGCGCTGAAGGCGTAGAGGGTGAGGGCCGGCACGCCCAGCCGGCGAGCGGTGCGGGTGACATCGCGGACCGACTCCGCCCCCTCCCGGTGGCCGGCCGCCCTGGGCAGGCCGCGCTGCTCGGCCCAGCGGCCGTTCCCGTCCATGATGATGGCCACGTGCCGGGGAAGCGGGCGCGTCCGCACCTCCGCCTCGAGCTGGGATGCCGGAACCGGCTCGGCCATTGCGCGGGCTTATAGCATGCCGGAACGGACCGGCGGGCCCGTTGGGGGCGGCCACTGCTCCCCCGGCAACTCGCCGCCATCCCGGTGGGCGGGGGACCTGGGAGGCCCGGTCCCGTTTGACCGCCCGGCGCTCACCCCCGTATCCTCGAACCCAGTGCCCCCCCAGCGCGTCGGCCCGTTCCAGATCCTCTCCGTCATCGGCCGCGGAGGGATCGGAACCGTCTACCGAGGCCGCCATCTCGACACCGGACAGGTGGTGGCGGTGAAGGTGCTGGGTCCCGCCCCGGCGGTGGAGGCCAACGCCGCCCGACGGCTGGCCCGGGAATACGAGGTGCTGCGATCGCTGGACCACCCCAACGTGGTCCGGGTGTACGACGCGGGGGTCACCGACGGCTATTCCTACCTGGCCATGGAGCTGGTCGAGGGCCTGGACCTCCGCGCCTACCTCTCTCCGGCGCTCGACGAGGCGCACCTGGTCCGGGTATGCCAGCCCTTCAATCCGGCCGAGGGTTTCTCGCCGGGGGTGAACGAGGCCGGCCCGGAGGCCATTCGCGCCCTGGCCGCCTTGATGGACGAGCCCGAGACGGAGGAGGTTCGGCCCTCGGTCCCGCAGGCGATCGGCGCCGGAACCGCGCCGCCACGCCCGGCCCCCGAGCCCCTGGCGCCAGAGGTGCTCGCGGGGCTCAACCGGCCCTCGCGCCTGTCGCGGCTCCGCGGAGCCATGGCCCAGGTCGCCGACGCGCTGGTCTACGTCCACGGACGCCGGCTGGTGCACCGGGACCTGAAGCCCTCCAACATCATGGTCGACGACCGGCGCCAGGCCCGGCTCATGGACTTCGGCCTCGTCAAGCCCGCCGCCGAGGCGGAGGAAGCGCTCACCCACTCCGGCCGGGTGGTGGGCACCTATCGATACATGTCTCCGGAGCAGGCCCAGGGGCACCCGGTCGACGCCCGCAGCGATCTCTACAGCCTGGGCGTCATCCTCTACGAGCTATTGGCTGGTGCGCCGCCCTTCGTGGCCCAGGACCCGGTGTCGCTCTGGCGCGAGATCCTGCACGTTCGCCCGGCTCCGCTGCGGGCGGTGAACCCGGGCGTCGACCCCGAGCTTGCGACGCTCGCCGAGCGACTCCTGGAAAAAGACCCGGGGCGGCGCTGCCAGGGCGCCGCGGAGGTGAGGGCGGCATTCCGGTAGGGCGCTCACCGTAGATCGAGTTTCCGCGCCCTGCGTTCCCCCCGAGAGACAGCCCGGGGAGGAGCCATGGCCCACCGAAGCGCCTTCGCGGTTTTCACCCTCGCCCTCGCCGCACGGGCAGGGTCCATACCTCCGCAGCCCGGCACGCTCACACAGGCTCACTCCCCGCGCCAGGGAGCAGTCCAGGCCCTCTCGCTGAAGGGGCTCTCGGCCGAGCCCTTCCGAGCGCCCTCCGGCCAGCGCGGCTGGCAGGTGCACATCCCCGGGGGCAGGGCGCTGGCCACGCCGGCGGTGGTGGAGTCGACGGTATACGTGGGCGGCGGGTTCGGCAGCAACGAGTTCTACGCCTTCGACGCGGCCACCGGGCAGGCGCGCTGGGCCATCCGCGTCTCCGACGACGGCCCCACCGCGGCGGTCGTGGCCGAGGGCCGGGTGGTGTTCAACACCGAGTCCTGCACGCTCTTCGTGGTCGACGCCCGGACGGGCCAGCTCGTCTGGTCGCGCTGGCTGGGCGACCCGCTCATGAGCCAGCCGGCGGTAGCCGCCGGGGTGGTGTACATGGCCTACCCGGGCCCGGACGGCGAGCACCGGCTCGTCGCGCTCAAGCTCTCCGACGGTGCGGTGGTCTTCGAGCGGCGCATCGCCGGGGACATCCTCTCCGCGCCGGTGTTGGAAGGGGACTCGGTCTACCTCACCACCACCGATGGCACCGTCTATCGGTATGCCCTGTCCGACGGCCGGCTCCTCTTCGAGCGGAGGATGAACGCCACCAGTGCACCCTTCGTGGTGCAGGGGGAGATCCACGTGGCCCAGAACGACGGGACGGTTGCCGGAGGAGTGCGCAAGGAGGGGTTCCGACGGCTGTCCCCCGAGGGCGCGTTCCGGGGTGAGCTGCAGGCGTCCAAGGAGGCGCGTTACCTCGACGCGCGGGTGCAGGCCCGGAGCGAGTACGCGGCCCAGGCGAGAGCCGACGATTCGAGCGTCGGCTTTGCGGGGGGCGCGCCGTTCGCGGCGAAGGCTGCCGCCGCCCGGACGAACCTGGGCCAGGGTACGGTCCGCGGCATCTGGGAGTTTCAGGGCTCGCGCCCGACCATCGTAAAGGACCGGAACTACGTCACCCAAGGTGACGTGGTGCGCGGGCTGGAACGCGAGAGCGGCAAGGTACTCTGGGAGCGGACGCTCGCCGGCGACACCGCATGGGTAGGCGGCCACCTCGGGACTCCGCCTTCCTACGCCGGAGGCAAGCTGGTCGTCGGCACGGTGCTGGGCGAGGTGCTGGGCTACTCCGCCCAGGATGGCGCCGAGCTCTTCCGGGTGGAGACCGGCGAGCAGATCCGGTTCCAGCCGGCGCTTTCCGGGGGGCGGATCTTCGTGGGGACCGCGAAGGGCACGCTCATCGCCATCGAATCGGGCGACCCCACCCTGGACGGCTGGACCATGTGGGGCGGCGGACCTGCCCACGATGGGCCGGGGTAGAGGCCGAGCCGGATCCCTCGCCCGCCGGGAGGGGTCTGCGGTCGGAGCCTGGCCCCGGCCGGCGCTCGAGGTGCGAACCGCGGTGACGCCCGCTGTCCGAGGCGGGGGCTAACCTCTGACTCACATGTCCGATCTCCCCGCCCATGCGCTCGGTTACCAGGAAGTCGTCGCCGAGTACTTCCTCGGGCTGCGCGGCGCGGGGCTCATGCTCTCGCCCCTAGACCAAGAACTCGTGGCGGAGTGGGAGCGACGCGGCCTGCCCGTGGCCGTGGTCTGCCGGGGCATCCGGCGGGGGGTCGAGGCGCTGTCCGGGGATCGCCGCGCCCCGGCCCGCTCGGTTCGCGCCCTCCGCTTCGCGGTCGAGGAGGAGTGGCGCGCTTACCAGAGCGGCAGGGTGGGCGACGCGCCACCGCCGCCGGGCGAGGAGAGCGCGGCCGCGCGGAGATTGGCCGAGGCGCGGGCCCGGCTGGCCGAGGGCAGCCGGGGCGGGTCGCTGGCCGAGGCGTACCGCGAGGCGGAGCGTACCCTGGCCGCGGGCGGCGGCGGGGGCTCGCCACTCGAGCGGGTCGAGGCGCTCCTGGACCTGGCCGACGCGCGGCTATTGGGCAGGTGGCTCGCCTCGCTGCCGGCCGGGGAGCGCGCCGCCCTGGGGAAGCGCATCCGCTTCCTGGCCGGACCCCGTCGCCGGGGAGAGAGCCGGCGCGCCTACCGTCAGGGGCTGCGGGCCCACCTCTTCGACCTGGCCCGCCAGGCCGGGCTCAACTGCCTGCGCGGAACCGTGTAGACTCCCGCCCTCCCATGGCCGACACGCCCCAGACCGCCTGCCCGGAGTGCGTCGGCGCCGGCTATGTCGTCGATCAGGTCCTGGGTGCGCCGGCCCGGGCCCGCCGCTGCGCTTGCCAGGCGACCTGCCCTCGCTGCGGGGGCTCGGGTTACCTCCTCGTCCCCGCCGGCTCGAGCGCGGTGGCTCAGCCCTGCGCCTGCCGGTACCTGGACGAGCGCATCGGACTGTTCAACCAGATCGGCATCCCGGCCGCGGTGGCGCGCGCCTCCTTCGAGACCTTCAAGATCTGGTCTCCCGACCACACCCGGGCCCGCAGCGTGGCGGAGGAGTTCGCCCGGAAGTTCCGCAAGGACGCGCCCACCCGTGGGTTCCTGCTCTACGGCACGCCCGGGGCGGGCAAGACGCACCTCCTCGTCGCCACCCTCCGCTGGCTGGCGCTGGAGAAGGGGGTGGCCGGGCGGTACGTGGAGTTCATGCTGCTCCTCTCGGAGATCAAGGCCGGCTTCGACCAGAACCGCAGCCCCATGGAGATCCTCAGGCCGCTCCTGGCGGTCCCGGTGCTGGCCATCGACGAGCTCGGCAAGGAGCGAGGCACCGAGTGGGAGCGGTCGATGCTGGACGAGCTCATCAGCCGTCGCTTCAACTCCGGGCTGGCCACCCTCTTTGCCACGAACTACTTCGTGGAGGCGCGCCCCGTTCCGGAGCGGCCGGGCCGGGCGGTGAACACCAAGTCGTCGGCGTTCCAGGCCGATGCCGAGTTCATGACGCTGGCCCAGCGGGTCGGCGACCGCGTCTATTCGCGGCTCAACGAGATGTGCACCTTCGTGCGCGTCGATCCGGGCATCGATGCCCGCAAGGATCGCCAGGGCAGCGGCTCGTTCTGGAACGGCTAGCGCCGGCTCACAGGAGGAGGGCCAGGACCAGCACCACCGCCACGAGCAGCGCTAGCGCCTCGGGCGACGGGAGTTCGCTCCGCCGCCGCCGCGCCTCCCCGAATGCCAGTGTTCCCTCGTCGCGCATCGCGCCTCCCCGGCTCCCGCCGCCCACCCCTCATGCAATGCAGAGGCCCTCGCGCACCAATCGTGAACAGAGGCGATGTCGCTCGGCATTCGCCCGCCCCGAGGTCCGCGTGTGGGGCGCCGGCCACGCACCCGGCGGGCCGCCGCGGACCCGCGTGCGTCCCACGGGCCCGGGACGTGCCCCGGCGACGCGGATCGGGCCCGCGATCTCACCCGGCCGCCGTTCGCGTGCCTCGGCTGCCCGGGGGACGGCGGTGGCACGTGCGGAACGGCAAGAGCCGAGCGGGAGACGGCCCCGGGAGTGGCGGCGATGGTCGACCTGCGCAGGGGCCCTTGCCGGCGGCGACCGGGAGCGCGGCACGGGGGCTCCACGGCTGCGTGCATCGCGGGGGTGCCTGGCCCGGGCCGTGCGCTAGCCGAGCAGGCGAGCGTGCAGCGCCCGCGCCGCCTCTGGCAGTGCCCGCGCATCGCAGTAGGCCGTCACCCGCATGGCCGAGGTGAAGAGCGCTCGCGCAGGTGCCTCGAGCGCCTCGAGCGTTTCCAGCACCTCGCGCAGCACGCCGTGGCGGCCTGCGAGCCCGGTTCCGATCACCGACACGGCCCCCACTCCCTCGTCGGCGATGGACATCTCGGGCACGGCGGCGCGCAGGCCTTCGCGCAGCACCGGCCAGCCGTGGACGTTCTCCAGGGAGAGGACCACTCCCGCCTCGAGGCCGGGGCGGGCGATTTCCGAGGCGGCGGCTCCGGCGGCCTCGAGTTCCCTGAGCACCGCGGGCAACCGCGCCGCCGGGAAGGCGAGCAGGGCCAGGTCCTTCTGGACCGCCACCCCGACGATCCGCTCCGGGTGAGCGCCGCCCCGGATCACCGTCTCCTCCAGCGAACCGAAGGTGGACCGGGCGTGGATGGCGATTCCCCTCTCCCGGGCGAATTCGACCGCCTGGGCGTTCAGCACCTTGGCCCCGGCCTGGGCCAGTTCCTGCATCTCCTCGTAGGAGAGCTCGTCCAGGCGGCGGGCCTCGGGCACCACCCGCGGATCAGCGGCATAGACCCCGGCAACGTCGGAGTAGATCTCGCAATCGGCGCCGAGCGCGGCCGCGAGCGCCACCGCGGTGGTGTCCGAGCCGCCGCGGCCGAGCGTGGTCACCTCCTTGCGGGCGGAGACGCCCTGGAAGCCGGCCACGATGACCACCTTGCCCCGCAACAGCTCCTGGTGGACGCGGGTGGGCCGGACCTCCACGATGCGGGCGTTGGTGTGAGCGTCGGTGGTGATGATTCCGGACTGGCTACCGGTGAAGCTGATGGCGGCCACGCCCAGTTCCTGGAGGGCCATGGAAAGGAGCGCCATCGAGATCCGCTCGCCGGCGCTGAGCAGCATGTCGAGTTCACGCCTGGGCGGAGAGGCCGAGACCCGGTGGGCGAGCGACAGCAGCTCGTCCGTGGCGTCGCCCATGGCCGAGACCACCACGCACACCTCGGCACCGCCACGCCGCCGGGCCGCCACCTTCTCCGCCACCTTGCGTATCTTCTCGACGTCGGCGACGGACGAGCCCCCGAACTTCTGGACGACCACCGGCATGGCTACCTCCGAGCGGGGAGCATGCCGCCGCAGCGCGGCTCCGAGCAACACCGGGGGAGCCGGCCGGGGCCCTTGTCCTCGCCCGGGCGTCTCCGGCTTGACCACAGGCCGCAGCCCGTCTATGAATCGCCGGCCGCCCGGGATGGGGCGAGACGGAGAGCCATGGCCCGCGTCACCGTAGAGGATTGCCTCCCTCTGGTCGAGAACCGCTTCGCGCTCGTGCTACTGGCCACCAAGCGGACTCGACAGCTGATGGCCGGTGCCCGGCCCCTCCAGCCCGAGACCAAGAACAAGCCGCCGGTGCTGGCGCTCCGCGAGATCGCCACCGGCAAGGTGCGTTTCGACCGATCGGTGCGCGAGGCACTCTCCGGCAAGTTCGACAAGGAGAAGGGGATCCCCGCGGGGCAGACGCGGACCTTGCGCTAGGGAGTCAGCCCCCGCGCCGTCCCAGGTAGCCGAGCTTCTCGCCGGCGCCCAGCCGGTAGCTTCGCCGCAGCTCCCGCAGCAGACCGTCGAGGTCTGCCTCCCAGACGTAGCGGCCCTCCAGCCACCGAGCGTAGCCGCCTCCCAAGCGGTTCGCCTCGCGGTAGCGGAAGAGCTCATCGGCGGGGAGGTGGGCCCGGTAACGCACCCGCTCGAACAGCCTGCGGCGCAGCGCCGCGCTGGCGCGCCTCAGCCCTCGCCGCCAGAGGTGGAGGAGCAGGAGCGCGAACTTGTCGACCTCGGCCTGGACCTCCAGCTCGAGCAGGGACACCGATCGGCCCACGGCCGCCCGGGTGGAGAGATAGACGAAGTGCGAGACCCCCTCGGCCGCTGGTGCCAGGTGGCGCAGCACCCGGTGGGCCACGAGCTGGGGACGGCGGTGATGCGGATCCGCGCCGGCGGCCCCGGCCAGCACTTCATCGGCCAAGAACAGGCCCAGGGCCAGTCCGTCCTCCTCCTCGAGGATGAGCAGCTCCTCGTCGCCGCAGGGAATCCGTCCCAGGGCCAGCGCCGCCTCGCGTGCGAGGAGGAACCGCTCCACGGGCGGCGCGGAGACGCCGTAGATGGCCTCCAGCTCGGCTTGGAGGTAGGTGAGCGTGTCGGTGCTGGGCCGCATTCAGTGCTTGAGCCCTCGGGATGGCCGGCCCGGGCCGGAGAAGAGCGCCACCCCCCGCTCGCGCAGGAGCTCGGCCACCCGCTCCGAGCGCGTGGCCAAGAACCTCTGGTAGAGCCGGATGAGCCCTCGGTTCGAACGCAGGTTGGAGAGCTCGGCGATCTCGGCGAACAGGTCGACGAAATCCGCGAATCGTCCGGCCAGCTCGCCGAAGACGTCCTCCTTGCCCCTGCCATCGGGCGTGGCCAGCGCGCCGTAGGCGCTCTCCCCCATGGCGATGTAGTAGTCGATGCCCGCGGCCGAGCGGGCCAGGGAGTCGCCGAAGAAACCGGAGACGTAGAGGGCGGTGTCTCCCAGGCGGCGCAGCTCGCGCGCCCGGGTCTGCCGGTCCTGCCGCAGCGCCTCGAGCAGGATGAGGGCCAAGGGCTCCGCTCGGACCGTCCCGTCCGCCTGCTCGACGTACAGCCTCTCGCGGGAGAGGAAGCTCGCCAGCAGATCGACGAGGTAGAACTCGGTCACCTCCTGGATGCGCATGCTCCGGTGGGCGAGGGCATCGCCTATGACCTCCCGGAACCACTCCCGCGCGCTCTTTCTCACCAGGATCGGATCGCTCATGCCGCTGTTGCCTCGCGAGCCTGCTGCCGTCCTTCGGCCCCCTTCCGGGATAAGGTAAGGCCACCGCCGATGTCGGGACAAGCTCCTGGTATCAAAGAGTTTTTCCGAGAGCCCGCCTCCTCCAGCAGCGGGAGCACCCGAGTGCCAGCCAGGCTGAAGCACTCGGAGGGGGCGAGTGCCAGCCGAGCGCCGAAAGGTGCGCGAACTTGAGGGGTTGCGCGTGGGGGAACCTCGCTTGACACCTCGAGGTCGGTGGTTAGGATACGCGCGCCTTTGGCAGTCGAGCTGTTCGACTGCCAGGCATCCGACCTTCTCACCATGGGGGCGGCCGAGCGGCCGAGGTCCCCCGAACGAAAGGCAAGGTGTCCCAAGATGGCGACCAAGATCCGTCCGCTGCAGGACCGAATCATCGTTAAGCGCGTGCAGGAGGAGGAGAAGACGAAGGGCGGGATCATCATCCCCGACACGGCCAAGGAGAAGCCGATCGAGGGCAAGGTGATCGCCGTGGGCAACGGCAAGGTCCAGGAGGACGGCAAGGTCCGCCCCCTCGACGTCAAGGCCGGCGACCGGATCCTCTTCTCGAAGTACGCGGGCACCGAGATCAAGATCGACGGCGAGGAGCACCTCATCATGCGCGAGGACGACATCCTCGGCGTGATCGAGGGCTGACCCGCAACCGCGATTCACTCAAAGAGAACGGAGCAACCCGAAATGGCTGCCAAGGAAATCCTCTTCGACCAGAAGGCCCGCGAAGCGATTCTCAAGGGCGTGAACACCCTCGCCGACGCGGTCAAGGTCACCCTCGGCCCCAAGGGCCGCAACGTGGTGCTGGAGAAGAGCTTCGGCTCGCCCACCATCACCAAGGACGGGGTGACGGTCGCCAAGGAGGTCGAGCTGGAGAACAAGTTCGAGAACATGGGGGCCCAGATGGTCAAGGAGGTCGCCTCCAAGACCTCCGACGTGGCCGGCGACGGAACCACCACTGCCACGGTCCTCGCCCAGGCCATCTACCGCGAGGGCTCGCGGCTGGTGGCGGCCGGCCACAACCCCATGGACATCAAGCGTGGGATCGACAAGGCCGTCGAGACGGTGGTGGGCGAGCTGAAGAAGCTCTCCAAGCCCACCAACGACCAGAAGGAGATCGCCCAGGTGGGCATCGTCTCCGCCAACGGTGACGCCACGATCGGCAACATCATCGCCGAGGCGATGCAGAAGGTGGGCAAGGAGGGCGTGATCACCGTCGAGGAGGCCAAGGGCCTCGAGACCACCCTCGAGGTGGTCGAGGGCATGCAGTTCGACCGCGGCTATCTCTCGCCCTACTTCGTCACCGACGCCGAGCGGATGGAGGCGGTGCTGGAGGACGCCTACATCCTCATCCACGAGAAGAAGATCTCCAACATGAAGGACCTGCTCCCTCTGCTCGAGCAGATCGCCCGCTCTGGCAAGCCGCTCCTCATCGTGGCCGAGGAAGTGGAGGGCGAGGCGCTGGCCACCCTGGTGGTCAACAAGCTGCGCGGCACGCTGCACGTCTGCAGCGTCAAGGCGCCGGGCTTCGGCGACCGACGCAAGGCCATGCTGGAGGACATCGCCATCCTCACCGGCGGCCGGATGATCGCCGAGGAACTGGGGCTGAAGCTCGAGCAGGTGAGCCTCAAGGACCTGGGCCGGGCGAAGCGCATCACCGTCGACAAGGACAACACCACCCTCGTCGACGGCAACGGCACCAAGGCGGACATCGAGGCCCGGGTCAAGACCATCCGCGCCCAGATCGAGGAGACCACCAGCGACTACGACCGCGAGAAGCTGCAGGAGCGCCTGGCCAAGCTCGTGGGCGGGGTGGCGGTGATCAACGTCGGCGCGGCCACCGAGACCGAGATGAAGGAGAAGAAGGCCCGGGTGGAGGACGCGCTCCACGCCACCCGCGCCGCGGTCGAGGAGGGCATCGTCCCCGGCGGCGGCGTGGCATACCTGCGCTCGCTCAAGGCCCTCGAGTCCCTCAAGCCCAGCGAGGGCGAGAAGTTCGGCGTGGACATCGTCCGGAGGTCCCTGGAGGAGCCCATCCGCTGGATCGCTGGCAACGGCGGCTACGAAGGCTCGATCGTGGTGAACAAGGTGAAGGAGTCCAAGGAGACCAACTTCGGCTTCAACGCCGCGAGTGGCGAGTACGAGGACCTCGTGAAGGCTGGGGTCATCGACCCGACCAAGGTGAGCCGGACGGCGCTGCAGAACGCCGCCTCCGTGGCCTCGCTCATGCTCACCACCATGGCCATGGTCGCCGAGAAGCCGAAGGAGGAGACCCCGGCACCCGCCCCGGGCGGCATGGGGGGCGGCATGGGCGGCATGATGTAGGCTCCCTCGTCTTCCTCGAAGGAGTGATGGGGCCGCCTGTGACAGGCGGCCCCTTGTTCTTTCTGGCGATTGGATCGCCGCGGGTTTTGTCCCACCCAGCCGGACGCATCACCTGAAGGTGTTAGCCCAATCTGCCCTAGCCCCAAAGGCCGACGCGGTGCACCATTTGGTTGGGGAGCAACTTCGATGTCACTCACGATCCTGCGGGCTGCGATTCACCGGCCAGGCGACGTTGGGATGGACCTCCCAGCGGGTGTCTCGGCCTCCTCGCTCCAGCCGACCGACTACCACCCGGTCGAGATGGAGCCCGAGGAGCACGCCCGCGGCGGTGTGATCGGGGTCGACCTCCCGGCGGGCGCCTCTGCCAAGGAGCTGCGCCCCGAGGACTACCGGCCGTTCGTGAACGAGCCGGTCGCTGCCTAGACCCCACCCGGCGCGATCGACGGTGCGTCGGCTG
>Ga0335071_10002474_pt1 | contig 19776 bp, 15 predicted proteins | sample Lox_Sample_15_FD_206724 | JGI IMG/M metagenome (GOLD analysis project Ga0335071, IMG submission 206724) | Soil microbial communities from Loxahatchee National Wildlife Refuge, Florida, United States - Lox_Sample_1.5 | ecosystem: Environmental > Terrestrial > Soil > Wetlands | place: USA...
ACCGCAAACAGTCCTGCGAGCAGTTGGAACATTGAGCGTCACCCCCTTCAGCGATCACAGTCGATCGCGTGATGTGACTGGAGTGGTACGCCTTCGCTACGACGTACCCGACGCTCCGCTCGTTGTCCTGTCCGCTCAGCTCCGCTCAGGTCGCGATGACCAGGGGCCCCCTTTTTCGGTTTGCCGACTCTATCGTTACGCCGCCATCGACCGCGCCAACGCCTGCCGCATCGCCTCGATGACCGCGCCCATACCAGACGTCTTGCCCACCACTTCCCGGACGCCCGCCGCCCGCAACCGGGCCTGCGCGTCCTCCGCGATCCCCCCGGTCACGACGATCACCTCCGCCGTGAGCTTCCGCTCCGGGTCCAACAGGCGCTCCACCACCTGCTCCGCGTTCAAATCGGGCAGGCCGTAGTCGAGCACCACCAGATCGGGGTCCTTCCGGCCGATCTCGAGCAGGCCGTCGACCCCGGTCCCCGCCTCGATCAGCTCGATCTCCAGGTCGCTCCGGTTGATCACCGTCCGGAGCGCCTGCCGGTAGCGCTCGTCATCCTCCACGAGCACCACCACGGGCCGGGCTATCGGCGCGCCCAAGAGCTCCGGCGGCACCGGCATCCCATGCGCCCGCAAGAACGCCGCGAGATCGTCCACGATCACGCGCCGCCGCCCCGTCGGTGTCCGATGCCCCTTCAGATGGCCCTGGTCGATCCAGTTGGCCACCGTCGTGGGCGACACCTGACAGATGCGCGCGACACGCTGCGTTCCCCAATACTTCTTCGTTCGCGTATAACTCACGGAACCCGAAATACCACCAGAATCGGGAGTCCGCTAGACCCCCCAGGAGGGCGCTGCACGGGGGGAAGTCAAGTAGATAAGCTCTTATGTTATAATAACTTACATAGCTGCTGCATCAGCCGCTGGTCCAACAGCCACCAAACCCCACCGCTAACGACGGGCGTCCGCCCAGCGGTTCGTCGCATCCAACACCGCCAGCACCGCGCTCCGCTCGGCGCTCTCCCGAACCTCGGCCGTGCCGGTCAACAGCTGAGCCTCCCGGCCCCCCAACCCGTGCACCGCCACCATCACGAACTTCCGGTCGAACGCATCCACGATCTGCGCCCCTTCGAGCGCGATCGAATTGTCCGGCAACAACTCGTCCAGACAGAGCGAGGCCGCCCGGGCCGCCGCTTCCACCCGGTTCCGCTGGGTATCCGTCCCCTGCTCCTCCGCCTCCGCCTCCCGATCCTCGAACGCCAGCTTCACCCGCACCAGCACCCGCTGGGCGCGCTGGGCCGGCCGAACATCCAGGCCTTTGAAGATCACCACCCGCTTCTTGGCGCGCGTCCGCACCGCGTCGTCCTGCAGCTGCTCGATGGGCCGCACGTCCGCGGTCTGCGCCACGCTGATCACCCGGTGGTCGAGCTTCAACCCCAGCTGAGCCATCAGCGCCGACTCGATGTTCCGCACCACCTGCTTGGGATGCACGTCGTTCTGCGTCAGCACGTGCACCTCGCTCACTTCCCCCTGCGGCGTCACCACCACCCGCGCGGACAGCACGCCGGTGAGACTGGTGATCAGGTTCTCGGCGCGCTTCACGCCCCACGGATCGGGGGAGGGCGTGGCCCCCGCTCCGCCCGCCACCGGCGGGTGCACGTGCTTCGCGTCGGTCCCCTCGCTCGTTCCGCCCGCGCGGACCGGCTTCTGCGGTGTCACGGCATCACGCTCCTGTCGCTACCTGGTTCCGGCCGCCGGCCTTCGCGCGGTACAGCGCGCGGTCGGCCGCGACCAGTACGTCCTCGTGCTCCGCCCCTTCCAACCGGTACTCCGCCACCCCGATACTCGCGCCGATGAACCCCTTGGGGTAGCCCAGCTCGGCGCCCAGCGCCACCACCCGCTCCCGCAGCTTCTCCGCCACTCCCACGGCGCCCGACAATCCGGTGCGCACCAGGAGGACCACGAACTCGTCTCCGCCGTATCGGGCGGCGAAGTCCGCGGTCCGGATGGCGGCCAGGACCTCCCGCGCCGCCCCGCGGAGCACTTCGTTCCCCGCCTCGTGCCCGAACTGGTCGTTCACCTGCTTGAAGTGGTCCAGGTCGATGAAGAGCACCGCGAAGCCCTCCCCCGACCGCTTGGTCCGCGCCACTTCGTTCCCCAGCCGGTCCCGCAACACCCGGAAGGTCGCCAGCCCCGTCAGCCCGTCCACCGCGGCCTGCTGCTGCGCCGCCTTCGCCTGCCGCTCGAGATACGGGGGGCACGACTTGTAGGTCGTCCGCCCCTTCGCCATCGCCCCCGCGAACTCGCGGCACGTCCGGTACCCGCAGGCCCCGCAGTCCCACGCCCGCCCGTTCGGCGCCGTGCCGATCTCGGCCAGGATCTCTTCGATCTCCTCGGGCGCCGCCGCCGCGCTCCGGCCCTGCACCGGGAAGATCGCGCCGACATTCACCCGCCGGGCCACTTCGTCGTCCAGCACCGGCAGCTTGCTCCGCGGCGGCTCCGTCGCTTCCACCACCGTGCGCCGCCAGAACAGCTGCTCCTTGGGGCCGAGCAACGGGTGATCGAGACACCCCTCACAGGGCAGGATGTCCACGAACCCCAGGTCGATCCGGTCCACCGCCACCGCCCGGGCGATGGCCTCGAGCTGTCCCAGCCCCCGCACCTTCTTGAAGCGCCGCGACGCCTGCGTCGACTCGGCCAGGATCTCGAGGGGCAACCCGCCCGCCGTACTCCAGTGCCGCCGCCGCTCCTCGGGGAGCCGCTCGAAGTGCGGCGGCTGATCGGCCACCCGCACCCCGCGCTGGTCCAGGAGCTTCGCCAGGTCCTCGAAGGTGATCGCCGCATCCACCGCGTCGCCGCCCTCGGTCAAACACACGCCCGCGTACACCACTTTCGTGTCACGGCCGTACATCGCCTTCACGTACCGCGCCTCCGCCGCGATGGGCGTATCCACCGGCGCGAGATACGGCACCAGCTCCGGGAACTCCGCCCGCACCTGCTCCACGATCACGGGGCAGGTGCTCCGGATCATCGTGCCCCATCCCGGCTCGGCCCACAGCCGGAGATATTCGCGCGCCACCAGCTCGTCGCCCAGCACGCCGCGGTGCACGGTGCGAAAGCCCGCCTGATAGCAGGCGTTCACCACTTGTTCGGGGGTGGCCGGGTAGAAGTACGCCGCTGCTTCGACGCTCAGGATGAGCGTCCCCCGCCCCCCGGCGGCAAGATCCAATGCCTTGGCGTAGTCACCCAGGGCGACGATCGCCCCGTGAGGACACGCCGGCAGGCAGAGACCACACCGCGTGCACGCTTCGTCGACGATCCGCACTGTGTCCATAGCCACCGCCACGGCGTCCGCGGGACAAACCCGCACGCACGCGAGGCAGGTGACGCAATGATCCGGATCGACGCGAAAATCCACTGGAGGTCCGGCCGGGGGCGCTGCGGCCTGTCGGCCTTCGAAAGAGTCGCCACAAGATGGAGGGGGATGCGGGCCCTGTCAATGGAGGGGGGGCCGTCAACACTATGTGGAAAAAGAAGTTACACCAACGCGTACTCCTTCAATTTGCGGTACAGTGTCCGCTCGCCGATCCCGAGCGCCTCCGCGGCCTTCCGGCGGTTCCCGTGGGTCTCCTTGAGCGCCGCCTCGATGGCCGCCCGCTCCACGTCCGCCATCGACATCCCGGCCCGGTACACCACCCGGCCGTCCGCCAGCGGCTCCACCACGGCGTCCGGAATCGCGCCCCGCGGGCCCACCTCGATCACTTCCACCCGACGGGCCGGCTGGTCATCCACCCGCCGCCGCAGCTCCTCCACCTGCAGCTTCAGCTCCACCAGGCTTCGCAGAATGAACTGCAGCTCCTGCCCCTGAACGTCGTGCCCGGGCCCCGCGAGGCGCATCGGCAGGCCGCGCCCCCTCCCCGCGCCGCCGTCCCGGATGTCCGCCGGAATGTCCGAGGCGCGGATTTCCCCCGCCGGCGCCAGCACCACCATCGACTCCACCAGGTTACGGAGCTGGCGGACGTTCCCGGGCCAGTCCGCGTCCACCAGGAGCTGGAGCGCCTCCGGCGTGATTCCCTGGAACGAGCGGTCGTGCGTCTTCGCGAACTCCGCGATGAACCGGCGGACCAGGATGGGGATGTCGCTCCGCCGTTGCCGGAGCGGGGGGAGATAGATCGAGAGGACGTTGAGACGGTAATACAGGTCGTCGCGGAAGGCGCCGAGGGCCACGAGATCGCGGAGGGACTTGTTGGTGGCGGCCACGACCCGGACGTCCACGCGGATCGGCTGCGTCCCGCCCACCCGGAAGAAGGTGCGGTCCTCGAGCACGCGGAGGAGCTTCACCTGGGTCGCCGCGGGCATCTCGCCCACTTCGTCCAGGAAGATGGTCCCGCCGTCCGCCAGCTCGAAACGACCCAGCCGCCGCTCGGCCGCGCCCGTGAACGAGCCCTTCTCGTGTCCGAACAGCTCGCTCTCGAGCAGCGTCTCGGGGAGCGCGGCGCAGTTCACGGCGATGAAGGCGTTCGCCCGGCGGGGCGACAGATCGTGGATGCCGTGCGCCACCAGCTCCTTCCCGGTGCCCGACTCGCCTTCGACCAGCACCGTCGAGGAGACGGGCGCCATCTGCTCGATCTTGACCAGCACTTCCTGGATGGAGGGGGACTCGCCGATGATCCCGGTGCGCTCCTGCAGCCGGCGGCGCTCGATCAGCCGCCGCACCGTCTGCGCCACTTCGGCCAGGTCGGCCGGCTTCACCAGATACCCGGTCAGCCCCAGCTCCTGCGCGACCTCCTTCGGCTCGGGCTCGGTGGCCTCGAGGAGACCGAGCGTGGACACGGGCGTGTCACGGGCCTGGCCCAGGAGCTGGGCCGTGGAGGCCTCGTGGAGCCCGCCGGTGAAGACCACGCACGCCGGCTCCCGGCGCTTCAGCGCCTGCCGCACCTCGTCGGCCGACGTCGCCAGCTCGGTTTCGAAGCCGGCACCCTCGAGCTGGGCGTTGATGCGGACCGCATACTCGAGGTCCCCGGTGGTGATCAGGACGCGGTCAGGCATCGGGAGTCAGGGGCCAGGGGTCAGTGGTCAGTGGGTTCCCCGCGGAGGATGGACACGGCATGCTCGAGCAGCCCGTCCAGCACCGGGAGCGCGTCCTTCACGGCCCCGGGCGACCCGGCCAGGTTCACGATCAGGGTCTGGCCCCGGGTCCCGGCGATCCCGCGCGACAGCCAGGCCCGGGGAAACCCCTTCGCGCCGCGCGCGCGGAGCGCCTCCGCGATGCCGGGCACCGGGCGCTCGATGGCCGCGGCCGTCGCCTCCGGCGTCACGTCCCGCTCGGAGAGCCCCGTGCCCCCCGTGGTGAGCACCACGTCCACTTCGCCCGAGTCGGCCCAGCGGGTGAGCTTCGAAACGATGAGGTTGGTCTCGTCGGGCACGACGCTCCTGACCATCACGTCGTACCCGCGCCGGGACGCCCACGCCGCGATCGTATCGCCCGACGTGTCCTCGCGCCGCCCTTGGGCGCCGAGATCCGAAACCGTCAGTATCCCGATCCTCATGTCTCTCCTGACCGCCTAACCGTCTATTTCTTGGTGTGGTGCGGCACGAACGGCAGCTTCACGACTAGGGCGACGGCCCGCTTCCCGCGGATCTCGACCTCGAACCTGGTGCCCGCCTTGGCCTGCTCCCTGGGCAGATACACGGTCCCGATGGGCGCGTTGACGGTGGGGGTCACGGTGCCGCTGCGGACCTGGTCCACCTGCCGGCCGTCCAGGAACGCGGGGTAGCCGTGACGGGCGATGGCCTTGGGGTCCGTCATCTTGAACCCCACCAGGCGCCGGGTGACCCCGTCGAGCTTCTGCTTTTTCAGGGCCATCTGTCCGGTGAACGACGCGCCCTTTTCGAGCTTCACGATGAAGTTGAGTCCGGCTTCGAGCGGCGTGGTCGTGTCGTCGATGTCGTTGCCGTACAGGGGCAGGCCCGCTTCGAGACGGAGCGTGTCCCGGGCGCCCAGGCCGCACGGTTCCGCCCGGCCCTGGCCCGCCAGCGCGTGCCAGAGCTTCTCCGAGTCCTGCGCGCGGCAGTACAGCTCGAACCCGTCCTCTCCGGTGTACCCGGTACGCGAGATGAAACACTGCACGCCGGCCACCTTTCCGTCCGCGAACTGATAGTAGGGAATGTCCTTCGCCCTGATGTTCGCGAGCGGCGTGAGCAACGCCTCGGCGCGCGGGCCCTGAATGGCGAGGAGGCCGACGTCGTCCGAGATGTTGCGGAGCCGGACATTCGCGCCCCCCTTCTGCGCCACGATGTGCTCCCAGTCCTTGTCGATGTTCGAGGCGTTCACGACCATCATCAGCTTGTCCTCGAACCGGTAGACCAGGCAGTCGTCGACGAAGGTCCCCTTCGGGGTGAGGATGGCCGAATACTGCGCCTGACCCGGCGCGAGCGCGGCGACGTCGTTGCACGTGACCATCTGCACGAAGGCGTTCCGGTCGGGCCCCGTGATCTCGAACTCCCCCATGTGGGACACGTCGAAGATCCCGACGTCGGTCCGGACCGCCTTGTGCTCGGCCCCGATGCCGGCCGGATAGGTCACCGGCATCTCGTAACCGCCGAACGGGACCATCTTGGCGCCCAGCGCGACGTGGACGTCGTGGAGGGGCGTGCGCTTCAGGGGAGCGGGGGGGGATGCGTCGGTCATCCGGAACCTCGGGAGATCAGCGTGAGCCCATCAGGGTGACGAGGAGCGCCTTCTGTACGTGCAACCGGTTCTCGGCTTCATCCCATACCCGGGACTGGGCCCCTTCGATCACCTCGGCCGTCACCTCTTCACCGCGGTGCGCCGGGAGGCAGTGCAGGAAGATGGCCTTGGGGTCGGCCTGCTTCATCAGAGCCTTGTCTACGGTGTAGCCCTTGAAGGCGTTTCGGCGGCTCTCGGCCTCGCCTTCCTGGCCCATCGAGGCCCAGACGTCCGTGTTCACCACGTGAGCGCCTTCCACGGCCTCTTCGGGAGACTCGGTGACCGTCACGCGGGCCCTGGCCCCCGCCGCCTCGAACTTGTCGTGGTTCGGCTCGAAACCCTCCGGACAGGCGAGCCGCAGCTCGAAGCCCAGCACCTGCGCCGCCTCGAGCCACGCGTTGGCCATATTGTTTCCGTCCCCGATCCACGCGATCCGCTTCCCTTCCCACGTGCCCAACGCTTCCCGCACCGTGAACAGGTCCGCCAACACCTGGCAGGGGTGGGTGAGGTCGGTGAGTCCGTTGATCACCGGGATGCTGGCGAAGCGCGCCAGCTCCTCGACCTCGGCGTGGTCGAAGGTGCGGATCATGATGCCGTCGACATAGCGGGAGAGGACGCGCGCCGTGTCCGGGATCGGCTCGCCCCGCCCGATCTGGATGTCGCGGGACGAGAGGAACAGGGCATGGCCGCCGAGCTGGTAGGTGCCCACTTCGAAGGAGACGCGGGTTCGCGTGCTCGACTTGGCGAAGATCATCGCCAGGGTCTGGCCGGCGAGGGGGGTCTCGCGGTACTGGCCCGATTTCATCCTCGCGGCCAGGTCGAACAGCCGGACCACCTCGTCCTTCGAGAAATCGGTGATAGCCAGGAAATCGCGCTTGGACATTGGCTCCCTGGGGACAGGTCAAAATGACAGGATGAACCCTGCGGATTTTACATGGGGCGGCGAGGCGGGACAAGTCTAGAGGATGTAGCGCCTCAGGTCTTCGTCGTCGACGATCTTCTCCAGCCGCTCCTTCACCGCCTTCGCGTCGAAGACGATTTTCTTGGTCGGATAGTCGGGCAGCTCGAAGAGAACCTCTTCGAGGAGTGTGGTGAGGACGGTGTGCAGGCGGCGGGCCCCGATGTTCTCCATCCGCTCGTTGACCCGCGCCGCGATCCGCGCGATCTCCGCGACGCCGTCCGTGGTGAACTCCAGGGTCGCCCCTTCCACGGCGCACAGCGCGGCGTATTGCTTGGTGAGCGCGTTCTCCGGCTCCGTCATGATGCGGACGAAGTCGGCCTCGGTCAAAGGGGTCAGCTCCACCCGCACCGGGAACCGCCCCTGGAGCTCGGGGATCAGGTCGGACGGCTTCGAAACGTGGAACGCACCCGCCGCGATGAACAGGATGTGGTCGGTGCGGACGTAGCCGTAGCGGGTCTGCACCGTGGACCCTTCGACGATGGGCAGCAGATCCCGCTGCACACCCTCCCGGGAGACGTCGGGGCCGGCGGTGTTCCGCTCGCCGGCGATCTTGTCGATCTCGTCGATGAAGATCAGGCCGTGGTTCTCCACCCGGTCCAGCGCCTCGTTCACCACGTCGTCCATGTCGACCAGCTTCTTCAGCTCTTCGTCGATCAGGACCCGGCGGGCTTCGTGCAGATGCACGGTCCGCCGCTTTTTCCGTTTGGGAATGAGATCCTGGAGCATCTCGGTGAAGTTGACGTCGGTCCCCTCCATCCCCTGCGGGGGCTGCATCAGATCGAGCGCCGGGTAGCTCTGCTGCTGCACCTCGATCTCCACGTCCCGCTCCTCCAGCGTCCCTTCCTTCAGCTGCTGCCGGAGCTTCTCGCGGGTGCGGCGGCGGCGCTCCTCGCCCCCCTCGGTGCCTCCCGCGGCCGGCTTGGGCGTCACATCGCCCTTGGAGGAGACCACGAAGAGGGGCCGGGCCTCGCCGCCCGCCGGGCTCGGGGGCGGAGGAGTCGGGGGCGGCTCCACCGGCGGCAGCAGCAGGTCGAGCAGGCGCTCTTCGGCCCGTTGCTCGGCGACGGGATAGACTTCGTCCTCGCGCTCCCCCCGCACCATGTTGATGGCGGCGTCGGCCAGCTCGCGGACCATCGACTCCACATCCCGGCCCACGTATCCCACTTCGGTGAACTTCGAGGCCTCGACCTTGAGGAAGGGAGCGCCGGCCAGGCGCGCGAGCCGGCGGGCGATCTCGGTTTTCCCGACGCCCGTCGGCCCGATCATGATGATGTTGTTGGGGAGGATCTCGTCCCGGATCTCCTCGGGCGCCTGCGCCCGCCGCCACCGGTTCCGTACCGCGATGGCCACCGCCTTCTTGGCGGCGCCCTGCCCCACGATGTACCGGTCCAGCTCCGCCACGATCTTCTTGGGCGGCAGCTCCTCGAGCCAGGGGAGCGGATCGGGTTCGGGCACCGGGCCCGCCGGGGGCCCCGGGACCCGGTCGGCGTCGGACGGGGGGGTCACAGCTCGAGGACGGTGAGGTGGGTGTTGGTGTAGATGCAGATGTCGGCGGCGATGTGGAGGGCCCGCTCCACGATCTCCCGGGCCGGCATGGCCGTACCCGCCAGGAGCGCCCGGGCCGCGGCCAGGGCGTAGGGCCCGCCGGAGCCGATGGCCAGGACGCCGTCGTCGGGCTCGATCAGCTCGCCCGAGCCCGACAGGACAAAGCCGTTGTCCTTGTCCGCCACCACCAGCAGAGCCTCGAGGCGCCGCAGGACGCGGTCCGAGCGCCAGTCCTTGGCCAGCTCCACCGCGGCGCGGGAGAGGTTGCCCGGATAGCGCTCCAGCTTCTCCTCGAACTTTTCGAAGAGCGTGAACGAGTCGGCCGCGGAACCCGCGAACCCCGCGAGGATCTTCCCGCCCTTCAGGGCCCGCACCTTCACCGCGTTCCCCTTCATCACCGTGTCACCCACCGTGACCTGGCCGTCGCCGCCCATGGCGACGCGGCCGTCCCGGCGGACGCAAAGGATGGTGGTGCTGTAGATCGTGGGCAGCGGCACTGCGGCATTCCCTCTAGGCCCGCGGATGGGCCTGGTGATAGACCTTCTTGAGCCGTTCGACGGACGTATGAGTATACACCTGGGTGGTACTGAGCGAGGCGTGGCCCAGAAGCTCCTGCACGGCGCGGAGATCGGCTCCCGCATCCAGGAGGTGGGTGGCGAACGAATGCCGCAGCGAGTGCACGTGCAGATCCCGGCCCCGGGCCAGGGCGCCGAGGAGGTCTTTCATCGCCAGCTGAACACCGCGGGGGGTGAGGCGGGCGCCCCGCTGATTGAGAAAGAACGCCCGCCGGTCTCCCCCGGAGAGGGCCAGGCGCGTGTCCCGCTGAGCCCCGTAGACGCGAAGCGCGGCGACGGCGTGCTGCCCCACCGGAACGATCCGCTCCTTCCTGCCTTTTCCCCTCACCTTCACCTGGTCCGACACGAGATCCAGGTCGTCCAGGTTCAGGCCCGCGAGCTCCGACAGCCGCATGCCGGTCGAATAGAAGAGCTCGAGCATGGCCAGGTCCCGCACCTCACGGAACCCTCCGTCCCCCGCACGGCGCTCGGCTTCCGCGAACAGGAGCTCCACCTCGGTGCGGTCCAGGTGGGTCGGCAGCGTGCGCCCGCGCTTCGGGGTCCGGGCCGCCTTGGCGGGATTGACCTCGAGGCCGTCCACCAGGCTCAGGTACCGGTAGAACGTGCGGAGCGCGGACAGGGCGCGGGCGGCGGAGGCGCGGGCCTGGCGCCGGGCTTCGAGCGAGCCCAGAAAGCCGCGGATGGCGAGGCGGTCCACGCCCTTCCAGGACCAAGGCGCGCCGTAGAACCGGTCGGCGAAGTCGGCGAAGGCGGTCACGTCCCGCACGTAGGCCTTCACCGTGTGCGGCGAGTCGTTCCGCTCCTTGGCCAGGAAGTCGGCGAACCGCTCGATGTCCGGTCTCACGCGGGGACTCCGGCGACGGCGCCGGCGAACGCGCGCATCGCGGCGAGGGCCCGCTCGGCGAGCATCGCTTTCTTCTTCGCCTTGTCCTTCGGCGCGCGCTCGAGCGGTTCCAGGAGACCGAAGTTGGCGTTCATCGGCTGGAAATCGGCCGGATCGGCCTCGCGGAGGTGGCGGTACAGCGCCCCCAGCATGGTGGTGGGCGGCGGGACCAGCGGGTCGGCGCCGGAAAGGATCCGCGCCAGGTTGATTCCGGCCAGGATCCCGGTGGCCGAAGACTCCGTGTATCCCTCCACGCCGGTGAGCTGGCCCGCGAACAGGAGCCGGGCGTCGTCCTTCGCGGAGAGGTGGGGGGTGAGCGCGGCGGGCGCGTTGAGGTAGGCGTTCCGGTGAATGGATCCGTGGCGGAGGAACTCCGCGTTGGCGAGGCCCGGGATGGTCCGGAAGACCCGCTCCTGGTCTCCCTTCCGCAGCCGGGTCTGGAAGCCCACCAGGTTCCACATCTGGCCCGCCCGGTCTTCCTGGCGGAGCTGGACCACGGCGAACGCTTCGCGCCCGGTCCGCGGATCCGGGAGCCCGACGGGCTTCATGGGCCCGAAGCGGAGCACGTCCCGCCCCCGCGCCGCCATCTCCTCCACGGGCAGACACCCCTCGAAATACCGGATCTGGTCGAATTCGTGGTTCGGGGCGTACTGGTCGCCGGTCCGGAGCGCCGCCACGAACGCATCGTACTCCGGCTCGGACATCGGCGCGTTCAGGTAGTCGTCCCCGCCCCCTTTGCCGTATCGGGAGGCGCGGAAGAGCCGGCTCGGATCGAGGGAGTCCGCCGAGACGATGGGGGCGATGGCGTCCCAGAACGCGAGGGCCGTGGCGCCGAGGCGCGCGGCGATGGCGGCGGACAGCGCGTCCGACGTGAGGGGACCGGTCGCGATCACGGCGGGGGTGGGGAGCACGGTCACTTCGTTCCGCACCAGGGTGATGTTGGGGTGGCCGGTGATGCGCCCGTGGATGGCGGCGGCGAAGACGGTGCGGTCCACGGCCAGCGCCGCGCCGCCCGGCACCCGCGCAGCGTCGGCGGCCTCGAGGGTGATGCTGCCCAGCAGCCGCATTTCGGCCTTGAGCAGTCCGTGGGCGTTGGTGACGTCGACCGACTTGAAGGAGTTGCTGCAGACCAGCTCGGCCAGGGAATCGGTCTGGTGGGCGGGGGTGCCGTGCCCCGGGCGCATCTCGTGGAGGGTCACCGTCACGCCGTGCCGGGCCAGGGCCCAGGCGGCCTCGCACCCGGCCAGGCCGCCGCCGACGACGGAGGCGTTCAGCCCGCGACCGGCTCCGGGGTGGCCGCTTCGTCCACCGCCATTTCGTGTCCGCACTTCAGGCACTTGCGGGAGACTCCCATCGTCTTGGTGCGCTTCTCTTCCATCCCCAGATAGCCGCAGCTCGGACAGTTGACCGCCACCGGCTTGTTCCAGACCGAGAAGTCGCAGTCCGGGTAACGCAGGCACCCGTAGAAGTTGCGGCCCTTCTTGGTCCGCCGCTCCGCCAGATCGCCGACTTCGCACTTGGGGCACTTGATCCCGAGGGGCACGGGGCGCGTGTGGGTGCACTTGGGGTAGCGGGTGCAGGCCAGGAACTCGCCGAAGCGCCCGGTCTTGATGACCATCGGGGCTCCGCACTCCTTGCAGATCTCGTCCGTGGGCTTGTCGGGGATCTTCTCCCGGCCGATGGGCTTCGAGAACTTGCACTCCGCCGGGTACTTCGCGCACGCGATGTAGGGCCCGAACCGTCCGCTGCGGACTTCGAGCGGCGACCCGCAGGTGGGGCAGCGCTCGAGGTGCAGGTTGGACAGATCGTGCACGTCGTGGATGATCCGCTGGACGTCCACGGCGGCCAGCTGGCCGGCGAAGGGAGCCCAGAAGTCGCCCAGGACCTGCTGCCAGGCCAAGTCGCCGTCTTCGACCTTGTCCAGCTCGGTTTCCATCAGCGCGGTGAAGCCGACCTGGAACGTGTCGGGGAAGCAGCGCTGCATCACCTTCCACACCTTCTCGCCCAGGGGCGTGGGCGAGAACCGGCGCTCCTTCATGGTGGCGTACCAGCGGGCCTGGAGCGTGGAGATGATGGCGGCGTACGTCGACGGCCGCCCGATCCCCTGCTCCTCCAGCATTTTCACGAGGGACGCCTGGCTGAACCGCGGCGGCGGTTCGGTGAAGTGCTGGGTGGGGTTGACCTTCACGAGCGTGGGGCGGTCGCCCTGGACGAGCGGCGGGATGGGGCCGAAATCGTCCCCGCTCTTGGCGTCTTCGGCCTCGTGGCCCTCGTGGAAGAGCACGCGGTAGCCGTCGAAGAGCACCACCGACCCCGTGGACCGGAACAGGAACCGCCCCAGGTCGAAGTCCACCGTGGTCAGCTCGTAGATCTCCGGCGTCATCTGGGACGCGACGAAGCGCCGCCAGATGAGCTGATAGAGCTTGAAGAGGTCCGACTCGAGGTACTGCTTCACCGCCTCGGGGCGCCGGCCCACCTCGGTCGGCCGGATCGCCTCGTGGGCGTCCTGGACCCGCGCGTTACCGCCCCGCTTCCCGACGTGGACGTTCGGCGTCTCGGGCAGGTACTTCCGGTCGTAATTCGCGTTGATGAACTCGCGCGCTTGCTCGATCGCGGAATCGGCCACGCGCACCGAATCGGTCCGCATGTAGGTGATGAGGCCCACCGGGCCTTCGGCGCCCACGTCCACCCCTTCGTACAGGCCCTGGGCCGCGCGCATGGTGCGCTTGGCGGAGAAGCCCAGCTGCTTGGCGGCTTCCTGCTGGAGGGTGCTGGTGATGAAAGGGGCGGGCGGATTCCGGCGCCGCTCTTTCCGCGTGACCTCGGTGACCACGAACGGGAGCTTGGAGGCCTCGTCGACGATCCCCTGGGCGGTCGCCTGGTCTTTGATGTCCGGCTTGGCGCCGTCGAGCTTGTGGAGCCGGGCCTGGAACGCCTGGCCGTCCTTCTCGAGGTCGGCCTCGATGGTCCAGTACTCCTGGGGCACGAACTTCCGAATCTCGTCCTCGCGCTCACAGATCAGCCGCAGGGCGACGGTCTGCACCCGGCCCGCGGAAAGCCCGGTCTTGATGCTCTTCCAGAGGAGCGGGGAGGCCTTGTAGCCCACCAGCCGGTCGAGGATCCGGCGGGCCTGCTGGGCGTCCACCTTCTTCTGATCGATGTCCTGGGGGTTGGCGAGAGCGAGCTTGACCGCGTCCTTCGTGATCTCGTGGAAGAGGACCCGGCGGACCTTGCCGCCCTTGCCCAGCTGGCCGGCCACGTGCCACGCGATGGCTTCGCCTTCACGGTCCGGATCGGTGGCGATCAGGACCTGGGAGGCGGACCGGGCGGCCTTCTTGATTTCGGAGAGGGTCTTGGCCTTCTCCTTGATGGTGACGTACTCGGGCGCGAAGCCGTGGTCGACGTCGACGCCGAGCTTCCGGCGCGGGAGATCCCGGAGGTGACCCACGGTGGCCTTCACCGTGTAGCCGCGTCCCAGGTACTTCCCGATGGTCTTGGCCTTGGTGGGAGACTCCACGATGACGAGGGAGCCCTTCCCGTTCGTCGCGGGCAGGGTCTCGGCGTCCTCGACCACCGGCGCCTCCGCCTTCGGCGCGGCCACACGCTTGGCCGCGCGCTTCCTGGGCGCGGGAACCGGGGCGGGAACGGGCTTCTCTTCCGCCTTCGCCTTCTTCTTTTTCACGACACGCTTCTTAGCAGCCACCGATCAACCTTTCGTCAATGCGGGGGGAAGGCACGTTCACCAACCCGCCCCGGTCCGCGCAAGTGAGAAGACGTCCGACGCCACCTGCGCCGCCGTTCTCCTGTCGGTCTCAACTTTCGCGTCCGCTTGGAGATACGCCGACTCGCGCTCCTTCAGGAGACCTCGCATCCGCTCCACGGGGTCCTCCCCCAATAACAACGGACGGGTTCCCTGCGGGGTCGCCCGCTCAGCCGCGGTCTCGGGCTTGGTCTTCAGATACACCACGAACGCCCCGGCCTTCGCACCGGCGATGGCGCCGGGCTGCGCGGCCCAGCCGCCCCCCGGGGCGATGACCGACGGCACCAGCTTCAGGGCGTTCTCCATCTCCTGCCGCTCGAGGGCGCGGAACGCCGGCTCGCCTTTCTCGGCGAAGATCATCGTGATGGGCTTCCCTTCGCGCCGAACCAGGATCGCGTCCACGTCCACGAACCCGGCTTTCAACTGATCCGCGACCAGCCGGCCGACCGTGGTTTTCCCCGAGCCGGGCAATCCCACCAGCACGATGTGCTTCTTCATGACGCGGCCCCCCGTGTCATCCGCGCCGCCAGCTGGGCGACGTAGCCCTCCCAGTTGCGGCGCATCTCGCTCAACGCGTCCCCGCCGAACTTTTCCCGCATCGCGTGCGCCAGCACCAGCGCGACCATCGCTTCCGCAATGACCCCCAGGGCCGGCACCGCGGTCACATCCGACCGTTCCGACTGCGCCGCCGCGGCGGTGCCCGTCTTCAAGTCGACCGTCTTGAGCGGCTGCATCAAGGTCGAGATCGGCTTCATCGCCACCCGCACGGTCACCGGCTCGCCGGTGGTCATCCCGCCCTCCGTGCCGCCGGCGCGGTTGGTGCCGCGCGCCAGCCCGGGCAGGATTTCGTCGTGCACCTCCGAGCCCTTCCGCCGGGCCGCTTCGAACCCCAGGCCGAGCTCCACGCCCTTCACCGCGGGAATGGACATCAGCGCCTGGGCCAGGCGGCCGTCCAGCTTGGTGTCCCAGGACACGTGCGAGCCCAGCCCGACCGGCACGCCCCGGGCCACGACCTCCACGATGCCCCCCAGCGTGTCCCCCGCGGCCTTGGCGGCGTCGATCCGGGCGACCATCTCCCGTTCGGCCTCCGGGTCCAGGCACCGCACCGGCGAGCCGTCGGCGGCCGGGTTGAGGGGGGTGGGGAGCGCGCCCGGCAGCTTTGCCACCACGCCGCCCAGCTCGGCCACGTGGGAGCCGATCTCCACGCCGAACTGGGCCAGCAGGATCTTGCAGACCGCGCCGCAGGCCACGCGGGCCACCGTTTCGCGCGCGCTGGCCCGCTCCAGGATGTCCCGCGCGTCGGTGCGGTCGAACTTCATCACGCCCACCAGATCGGCGTGTCCGGGCCGGGGCCGGGTCACCTGCCGGCGCCGTTCCGCGCCGGGCGCGTCGGCCTCGGGGGCCATCACGTCCTGCCAGTGCTCCCAGTCGCGGTTCCAGACGAGCATCGCGATGGGGGAGCCGAGGGTCTCGCCGGCGCGGACGCCGGCCAGCCACTCGATGTGGTCCGACTCGATCTTCATCCGGGCGCCGCGTCCGTAACCACCCATGCGGCGCTTCAGTTCCCCGTCCACGTCGGCGGCCGCGATGCGCAGGCCGGCCGGCATCCCTTCGAGCACCGCGACCAGCCCCCGGCCGTGGCTTTCGCCCGCCGTGGTGAAGCGCAGGGTCACCGGACCCCCGGCGCCCATAACGCGCGAGCCCGACGGATTGTCGGGCTCGCTTCCCAGAGGCGTCGGCTCACCGGGCGGCTGCCCTCATTTCCGGGCCGCCGCTCGGATCAGCCGTGGGGACGGCAGCGGGTTCACGACGGTCGGCAGCGCGACCATCACGAGACCGCGGGCCGTGATCCCGAAGAGCAGCTGGTTGCCCAGCGCGTCCTTGGCCACCCGCAGCGGACCGATGATCGGGTCGCGGAGCGGGATCGAGCTCAGCTGGGTGCCGTGGAAGGTGTCGAAGACCGAGATGTTGCCGTCGGGCTGCGCCGCGAAGATGATGCGGTCGTTCGGGTTTCCGGCGCCGCCGCAGGGCGGGCAGGTGCCGAACGGCGCGAACGCGTGGTTGTAGTTCATGTCCATCCCGGAGGCGCCCACGGGCGCCGCCGCGGTCACCGCCAGGCGGAGGTTCTGGTCCAGGAAGTAGATCGAGTCGGCGCGGACCGCGTTGGTCAGGCCGTTGAAGTTGGTCGCGATGGACGAAATCTTGATGCCGGTGTTCGAGATGAAGTCCGACACCTGGAACGCCGGGCTCATGCCGAAGTCCACGTCGTTGTCGCCCGCGTCGACCGGCCCGAACGCGCTGGTGTCCGGGGAGGTCTTGCAGGTCCGGAACGTGCCCGCGCCCTGCACGAGCGCGCGCGTGGCGGTGTAGCTCATCACCCGGGCGAACTGCGTGGTGATGTTCCCGCCCTCGCCCATGAAGCCGTGGGTGAAGTTCCCCGAGTTCCGGACGAAGGTGGAATCCCCGAGCCCGAAGCTCGAGAAGTCGATGGTGACGCCCTCGCAGGCCGAGAGGATCACGCTGGACACGTTGCTCCGGAGCTCCTCGACCCGCAGGGTATCGGAGGTGGACCCCGACGTCTGACCGCCGATTTCCCAGAACAGGTGCCCGAAGTACTTGGCCGGATTGGAGGTCAGCTTCTCCATCCGGAGCGTGGCCCGGCCGCTGAACGGATCGGAGCTCGATACCGTGGGCGTGGTGGAGTAGATCGCGAAGACCGAGTCGGCCTGGTCGCAGGCGGTCCCGCCGGCGGGCCGGCACACGGTGCCGACATACTGCGGGCGGTCCGACACGTCGTAGTACGTGATCTGGGCTTCGTAGAACCCGCCCACGTTCACGGTCTGATACTTCTCGATCACGAAGTTCGGCAGCGGCTGGCGCCAGGCCAGGGTGCGCACGCCGGGCCGCACGTCGACCATGGACAGCTCGGTGCCGCCCGAGTTGGCGACCACCACGGTGTCCTGGTAGTTGCCGAGCGTGTCCACCGGCCAGAGCGCCAGGCCCACCGGCTGCGGACCCGCGACCGGGATCCCGGCCGCCACGAACGTGCTGTTCGCGACCTGGAAGATCTCGAGCCGCGACAACGCGGTGTTGGAGAGGTAGACCTCGTTCGTGTTCTTGTTGAAGATCGCGTCGCCGATCTGCCCGCCCGCCGGCAGCGGGAAGGTGCGGCCGGCCACGATGGTCAGGGTGTCGGCCCGCTGGTTCGCCGCCCCGGGCTTGGCCGGGGTGCCGAACACCTGGCTGGTGACGCCGCGGTTCTTGGCGGGCGAGTTGTCGATCGCGAAGGCCTGCACCACGACCTGCGTCGGGAACACCGCGATGCCGGTGAGCTTCAAGCTCATCGTCACCAGGCGGTCGGAGGTAGCGCCGCCGAAGTTGAGCGAATCCCCGCCGATCACGTTCCCGCTCAGGTCGGTGACCACGAAGCCCACCCGGCCGATGGCGCTGATGTCGGTCGCGTGAATCGTGATGCTGTCCACCGCTTCCGCCCGCAGCGGCACGGCCTGCGCCACCGACGGGGGCGTGGTGTCGTTGGCGGTCGACTGAATGGTGACGGTCACCGGCGCGCTGACGCCGCGGCGGCCCGCCGAGTCGATGCCGAAGCCCACGACCGTGAACTGTCCGCTCGCCCCCGTGACTTTCACCGAATCCGGGAAGGTCATGGAATCCTGGAACGGCGAGGAGTAGGTGACCGAGTCGCCGGTCGTGGCGGTTCCGGCGCCCGCGATGGTCCAGCCGAGACGCCGCATGCCGCCGACCTGCTGGACGCCCTTCACCGTGATGGGGATGTAGGTGTTGGTGCCGGCCAGGGCGCCCGCGGTGGGCGCGAGCAGCGAGACCGCCAGGGCCTGATTGTTGACCAGGAAGATGCTGATGGTGTCGGGCCGGGACCGGTTGCCGGCGCCGTCCCGGGCGGTGCCGACGACCAGGATCTGCCCGCCCGCGCCCGCCAGCTGGGCGGCGGTGACGGTCACGGCGTAACTCGCCGACTGGACGGTGCCGGTGAAGCCGGTGTCCTTGGTCGCGACGAAGCCGACGCTGAACGTCAGGTCGATGCTGTCGAGCGCGACGTTGTCGGTGGCGGACACGTTGAACGTGAGCCCGCTCGCGACGTTCTGGGTATCGCTGGCGGTCGTGAGCGTCAGCCGCGGCGCGACGTTGTCGCGCGAGATGCCGCCCGTGTTCGACGCCGTTTCGCACGCGCCGAGCGCCGCGCCCGCCAGGGCCACGGCCAAGATCCGCCTCACGTTCCGTCCTGCCCGCATATGCGCCCCCGCCTCAGTTCCCGGTGCTGCTGGTCGCCAGGTCGTCGATGATGTGCGGCGTAATCAGGATCAGCAGGTCGCGCCGCTCCTCGCTCTGCGAGGTGAACCCGAACAGCTTGCCCAGAATGGGCAGGTCCACAAGGAACGGGATTCCCGACTTGCTCACCGTGACGTTCGTCACCGTCAGCCCGCCGATGACGGCCGTTTCACCGTCGTTGACCAGGATCTGGTTGTCGGCCTGTTGCGTTTGGAACGTGAATCCGATGTCCACCGGCGCGGTCTTCACGCTCGAATTCTCGGCGTGGACTTCCATCAGGATCTGCCGGTTGGCGGTGACGTGCGGCGTCACCTTGAGATCGATACCGGTCTGCTGGAACGTCACCGTGGCGCGGGGCGCGGCGCTTCCGGAGGCGGTTCCCTGCGAGCCCAGGTCGATGGTCCGGAGGGGCACCTTGTCGCCCACCAGGACCTCGGCCGTGTGATTGTCCACCGTGGTCACCGACGGCTCGGCCTGGAGGTCGGCCAGCTCGACGGTCTGCAGGGCCTCGACGAACGACGTGAGGTTGAAGTTCCCCACGGCGGTCGAGAAGATCAGCTGCAGCGCCGGATTGATGACTTCCTGGCCGGCGTTGCCGAGCGCCGAGAGGGCGTTGCCGCCCAGGTCCACCACCGTCTGATCGGCCGGCAGGGTCCCGGTGGCCACCACCGCGTCGGGCACGCCGTCCCCGTTGGTGTCGACCGGCTTCAGGGTCGACGGGTCGGGCCGCTGCACCAGCTGGTTGAAGAACTGGCAGGGGTGGGCCCCGGTGAGCAAGCATCCCGAGCCCGTGCCCAGATCGTACTTGATGCCCATGTCCTCGGCGTCGGTCCGGTCGACGAAGATGATCTTCGCCTGGATCGACACCTGCGGCGTGCGCACGTCGAGCGCCTGCACGAACGCCACGTCCTGATCGATGCGCGACTGCACGTCGGTGATCACCAGGGCGTTGTTCGTGGTGTCCGCCACCACGGCGCCGCGCTTGGTGAGGATCGAGGCCACCGCGCCCTGCAGCGCCAT
>Ga0335071_10002475_pt1 | contig 19768 bp, 11 predicted proteins | sample Lox_Sample_15_FD_206724 | JGI IMG/M metagenome (GOLD analysis project Ga0335071, IMG submission 206724) | Soil microbial communities from Loxahatchee National Wildlife Refuge, Florida, United States - Lox_Sample_1.5 | ecosystem: Environmental > Terrestrial > Soil > Wetlands | place: USA...
GCGGAACAGAAAGGAGCGGCGTGAAGGCCATGGCGGCCAGCACTTTCGAAAAGAAGTAGCGTCGCATCGGGGTCTCCGGGGAAAAGAGCTAGGGGGGAGGGTTACTCAAAGCAGGGTAACAAAGGCGTAACCAGGAAACGAGGTGACGAACGACACTGTCCGAAAGGACAGATTGAGTAGGGGCGGACCCATTGGTTCGCCCCGCGGAGCGCAGCGCAAGCGACGCGTGGGGGTACCTATGAAGGCGAGGAAGCCGTCATTCCAAGGCGCTTTATCCCCACCCTACCGGATCTCGTATTCAAACCGCGTGAGCGCCCGACGCAGTGACTCGAGACGAAACGCCTCCGGCGGAACAACGCTCTCCGGGAGCCCTGGATAGTCCTTACGGAATTCTCCGCTAGACAGATAGGAAATATACCTTTCCACTTCCGCATTCTCCATCGCGATATAGAACATCCGCGACGGCAGCCCTGACTTCGACAACACGACCCGTGAACTTGCCGGCACTGCGTCCGAAATGATCCCGGAACGAATCGGCTCACGACGGATACGTTGTCCATCCGCGGTCTGAAACTCGAGCGTGCCGCCAATCCACTTGCTATTCGCATCAACGCGGAGCGTGCACGACGTGCGCGCCGGTTCCGGATGGAAACCCGGCGGCCACAGATAGACCGGGTTCGAAACCGCCAAGTATCGCACGTGGCCGGGATCGTGATCCGGATCGTCGCCTGCTCCGAATGCCCGGACAACAACATAGTCCGGCTCAGCGCTCCCCGGAACGTCATACTCGAGCACACCGCCGGAAAACTTATCGTTCGTGGCGAGTACCGCTCCGTGCTTTCCGACGATCTCGATTCGCCCAAGTCGGCTGTTCGCCGAGGGATAGACTTCAATGCGCAACCGATGGCGCTTGCCCGGACTGGTGCGAACGACCGAGCCCATGGGTACGCCATCCAATGACACATTGAGGAATCCTCCATTGCTGAAGAAAACCTCACCGGAACGTGCAACATCGCGGATGGCTCGCGCTGTTAACGGATGCTTCCCAATGTGCGGATAATTCCGAAACGTGTCGAGTTCGTTGTGCTGGTTGGCCTGGTTCAGAAAGAAATCCGTTTCCGCAAAGCCCGGCACTTTCCCTCCTGTGTCCAAATAGGAGAACCACAGGTCCTGGTATGCCTTGTTGTAGACGCGATCGCCCATCACCGCCATGCCGTCGAGGGATCCATACACCATCAGAAAAAGTCCTGACATGGCGGCAATATTTGAAGTTAATTTCCCGTCGCTCACCCACCAGCGAGTCGGATGGGCAAACACCCCGATCGCGCCGGCCTTCCGCTGTATGGCCATAATTTCAAACAGATTGCGGCGCGTATGTGGCTCACCCGTCAACGCGTTGAGTTCCACCGACGGATCGTTCTCGTAATACTTGATCGGACGGTCCTGCGAATAGTCGTGCCAGGCTGGATAGTCGTACACATACCCGAACCACCACATGTGTCCCATGCGGTTCTTCGGCGTTTCATTGTCCAGGTAGAAGAGAGTCGAGCCATGAGACTGCGCATTGAGGTCCGCCAGGGTGGCATTGATTCCGGCAACGTCCATCACTGATTTCTGGTCAATGCGGCCGGAGTAGTACAGGTCGCGATCTGGCCCCTCAAAGCGCTGGAAGTTGGCTTCGTTCGCCGGGTTCCAGGCGCTGCCCACGCCAACGGCACGGATGCCAAGCTCGCGGCACCACCGGACCAGTTGCTCCTCGGCGGCAGAAAAGCTGCCGGCTGGCTCTCCTTCGCGGAATCTCCAGTTGTGTGTGTGAGTAACGACGGCCGGCCATTCGCGATCCACACGCGCCGGCCGGTTCGCCGCGCGTTCGGAAATGAGCCTCACCTGCGCCGAAGAGCGAATGCTCAATAAGGACGAAATTCCCAAACAACAAAGAAGGGACAGGCACCTGATCACGGACCGGGAAAGCATCGTCACTCCATTATTTTCTTCCATCCATCATGCAATCGGCTCCCAGACCTGAACTCCCGTGCAAAAAAGAAGAGCCCCCGCTCGCGGAGGCTCTCGACGGCCCACAGTGGTCTAAAAGGTGAATTTCGCCGCCAACTGTATCCCGCGGGGTGCACCACCGCCGAGGAACGGGTTCCCGATCCCCACATCCCCAGTCGCTGTGATCTGATAATTACCGTTCCCTACTTCCCGCCCGTTAGCTGGCGGGGCGAATCCGCAACCACACCCCACCGCGGGCGAGATGATGTTCGCTGCCGGATCCGCTATGAACGCCGGCAGGACGGGGTTCGAAAAATTCGGATGGTTCAGGATGTTGAAGAAATCGGCGCGCAGCTGCATCTTCACGTGCTCGCCGAGAGCCGTGTCCTTGTAGATGGCTAAATCCCACTGCTTAAACGTAGGCCCAACCAGCGAGTTGCGGCCCAGCGTCCCGTAATGGCGAGTTCCCGGCTGGCAGTCGCTTGCGTAGCCACTGTAGTTGGTCGAATCGATGCCGGGAGCAATCGCACAAGGCATCGCAAACGAACTCATTTGCAGATAATTGAACGGATCGCGCTTGTTGTAAACAATCGGGCCGACCAGGTCAGGACGGTCAAATCCATCGCCGCCGCCGCTGTAGTCGTCCTCGTAGTTGTAGTTCAACGTGAACGGCTGGCCGCTCTGCAGAGTCAGGGAACTGTCCAATCCCCAACCGTCTTTCAACTTGGCCATCGAACCGCCATGAGAGGGAAACGCATAGCTTGCGATCCATACGAAACGGTTCGGCACGTTGAAGTTTGACGGGCCCTTCTCCAGTTGAGGCGCGTTGCTATTTTGCGGCTGCGCCGCGTTCACCACAAAGTCTTCGCCGTCGCTGGAATTGTCCAGCGACTTCGACCACACGTAGTTCACGACGGAAGTGAAGCCGTGGTAGTTATTCAGCCGGAAGCTTGTTTGCAGCGAGTGATAGAACGAACTGCCGGTTGAGTTCTCCTGGAAGATATACGCCGCGCCTGCCGGGTAGCCATAATTCCGGGGTACCCCGAAATCCGCAATCGCACCGCTCGGGCATGGTGAAATCCCACTGGCCGGAACCGGAGTCACGCCCGGACAATCCGCCTGCCAGATCGACTGCTGGCTCGGTTGGTTCAAGTCAAAGAACCGGAACAGCCGATGGCCTTGCGACCCTACGTATCCCACCTGCAGCATCATCTTGCTGGAGAACTGATGCTGAATATTCAGGTTGTAGTTCTCCATATAGGGCGTCTTGATGTTCCGGTCGAACGAGAAGATGTCGCACTCGACGTCACAACTCGGAGCGCCATAGAGAGGCTGCCCCTGTATGTACACGCCGTTCGCGTCGACGGCGTTCGGATTCAGGTTCGCCATCTGAACGGGATGAGGTCCGATATTGTTGTAAGCTGGCCCCGGCGCGTAGAACGTCGGATACGGAAGATGTCCCAGCATCATGTCCTGGGAAAACGCGTCGAAGAAGAGCCCGTATCCAGCGCGCACTACGGTGCTTCCCTTTCCCGTCACGTCCCAAACAATGCTGGCGCGCGGCGAGAAGTCTTTCTTGTCCGGATTGTAGAGGTTCGATATGCCCCCAGGGCCAACCTGCACCAGACTGCCCGAGGCCGGATCAAAATCGGAGAACAAGTGATTTCTCTCCGCCACCACCGTGTAGTAGTCCCAACGCAAACCGTAATTGAACACCACATGCGGCGTGATCTGATACGCATCCTGGAAGTACAGGCCAAATCCATTCTGGTACGTATGGCGCCGTGTGTAACCGCTGTAGTTGAACGTTCCGAAAGCGCTGTTCTGCGGGATCATCTGCAGCATGTCTTCCAGCGTGCTGAAGCGGATTCTGCCGCGGGAATACTTATCGAAGCTCTGCTCCACGCTGGTGCGATGGAAGTCGCCGCCGAACTTGAAGGAGTGCTTCGCGATTTTCCACGAGATGTTGTCGATGAGTTGATTGTTCGTATCGACGCGCTGTCTCGGATCCCCTGATGTGGCGCCCAACTGAGAGAAGAATCCGGCGCCGCCCGTGGGATTCGGAGAGAGAATGATGATCGGCAGGCCCGACGAATCGCACGTTCCGGCCGTCACCGGCATATTGCAGAAGCCGATGCTGTTCGGGTTAAAGCCCTTGTCTTGCGGCAGAAATCCTTCCGCGAAGCGATTCCAACCAAACCGCAGTTCGTTCACCTTGTTCGAAGAGAGCACGCTGACCAGCGAAATCGAGACCAGTTGCACTCGCGTCGGCGTGACCGTATCGAACCCCGGCAACTGCCCGCCGCTCGCGGTAAGGGCTAACGGGAACTGCTGGGTGCTGTCGCCGAAGAAATACCGGCCGCTCACGTTGTTCTTGGCATTGAAGCTGTGATCGATTTTTGCGATCACGCTGCTCAGGTTGTTGAACGAGGGCGCATTGGCGACGTAGTCTGCTGAAAAATTCGCGCCGTTGAAGCAACCGGCGTTATTGGAAGTGACGCCGGAGATAAAGCCTCGCGGATCGTGCGGGTAGAAATTCACCAGCGCTTGCCCCACGCTGCTGACGTTGCCTTCAGCGTCGGCGATGGTCTGCTTCGCCAGGTTGATCTGATCGACCGTCGGGACACAGTCCAGCGATACAACCCCCACGTTCTCTCGCTGGCCTTCGTAGTCGAGATAGAAGAAGGTCTTGTCTTTTACGATAGGGCCGCCAATCGAACCGCCAAACTGATTGTTATGAAATGGCGCCTTCGGGAACTGCGTCTGGTCGAAATAATTCCGCGCATCCAAGGCATTGTTGCGGAAGTATTCGAAAAAATCTCCGTGCACGCTGTTAGTACCGCTCTTGGTGACAATGTTCACCACAGCGCCCGCGTTGCGCCCGTACTCCGGTTCGAAATTCGACAGCACGCGCATATCCTGGACGGCGTCGATCGGCAGAATCGCCGACGGCGTCGCGAACACTCCGCCCTGGTTGATTGCCGGATCGTTGCGGTATCCATCGTTCATGTCCGTTCCGTCGAGCAAGTAATTGTTCGAGCGGCCCCGTGCTCCGTTCATTGAGAACTCGCCGAAAGACCCGGGGGAATCAGTGATCTGGTCGGGAGATCCGGCTACGCCCGGGTTCAGGAAGATCAGCTTCGTATAGTCCCGGCCGTTAATGGGCAGGTCCTTCACATCATTCTGGGTGAGCACACCGCCAAGTGTGTTCGAAGTCGTTTCGACCAGCGGCAGTTCGTCGGCTGAGACCTCTACGCTGGTGGAAACTTCTCCGGTCTTCAAAGCGGCGTCCACCCGCCGCTCGCTTGCCACCTCGACGGCCACGCCTCGCGCTACGAAGGTCTGAAACCCAGTCTGGGTCACGGTCACCGTGTACGTTCCGATGGGCAACTCCGGCACCGAATAGCTCCCATCCGCGCTGGTCTCGGTGGACCGCTCCAGCCCGGTCCCGATGTTCTTCACCGTCACCTTGGCGCCAGCAACCACCGCGCCCGAAGGATCGTTCACCGTCCCCAGGATCGTTCCCCGGAAGGTTTGCGCCCACAGTCCCGTCACCGCGACAAGCAAAAACGCCAGCACGCAACGTGCTCTCATGCAGTCTCCTCGACAGTCAATCTGGATGATTCCCCGTTCTCTAAAAGGCCAATGCCTCTCCGCTCATGGGAGAGTTTCACGATGCTTTGTTTCTGGAGTGCGCAACCTGGCGCAAAGAACAGGACAAGACATTAGCCGAAGGTTATCCCCACAGTCAACCACCGAATCTGCCATGTAGCGGCGGACGCATTCGTCCGCCAGCGGTCTTAGCTCGGGGAGCGAAGCGAAATATCAGCACAGAAACGTTGCTACGTCTCGACGGGCAAGAACAAGATTGCCGGAAGCTTGGAAGCACTAAGCCAGAGCAAGCAAGGGAACGGAGTTTAGAAGGTGAAAGCCACACCGCCGCGCACGCAACGCGCGGACTGCACCAAGTACACGGTTTGTCCGTCTTGCGCAAGAACCGGCACGTATCCCTGCGCCAGCAAGTTGCGGATGTCAATCAGAGCTTCCATATGTCCGGGCAGGAAGCCCAGGCTGGGAATCGGTTGTCGCAGGAAGATGTTCAAGTACGGGTCACTCTGCCCGGGCGACGAATTGAAAAGATCTACCGGTGTGAGCGCGTTTCCATTGACCCAACCGTATGATGCGGCCCACTGCGTGTGAGTCTTGGGAGCTTTTCCGCTGAATTTTGCGGACATCGCATGGCGGCGCTGCGTGGCGATCAGTCCCTGCGCCTGCGACAGTGGCACGTCACTGCGAGGGAGATCAAGCACTCCTCCAAACGCGTAATCCAGGGTTGCGGTCAGATCCGAGGTCAGCTTCCGCTGCAGCACGATGCGCATTCCGCTCGTGTCGAGATTCCCGCCCGCGTAGCTGAATGTTCCCGAGGTAAGATCGGGCAGCAGGAAACCTCCCGCGGAAGTAACTTCGCCCGCACCGGTCAACGCCGCGTCCGTAATGTGATCGGAGAACATGGCGACCTGCAAGTTCGTCTTGCCCGCGCGATGAGACACGCTCAATTCCTGATGGCGCGCCCGTTCGACCTTGGGAGCATAGGCCGAGAGACTCACGCGCGGATTCGATTCGCTGAAATCCGCGGGCGCCGAGTCGAATCCCTTCTCGATCCGCGGATCCGGGCGCGAAGTCGCATAGGCATACTCGACCACGGTATTCGGCGAGAGATGCAAATCCGCCGTTCCGTGGGGACGGAATGCAGTGACGCGGCCCAGGAAGCTGATGGTCTGGAGTTCGCTCCCAACGTTGAACTCGAGCAAATCACCCACTGCGAACTGGTCCCCGGCAGAAAGCGCGAGTGCCTGCAGCGCCGCATTGTGCAGATTCGGATCCGCCGGCGCGAAGCGGCGTGCTGTCAATCCAAATGTGGGACGCGAACCGTTCGCTAATCGATGGGAGTACCCGGCCCGAACCACAGCCGCCGGCATGGCTTCGCCGTATCCAACTTTGCCACTGAAATTCAGCTGCCCATCGTCGAAGATTGAGCGTTCCAGCGTAAACCCGGTGCTCATGTCCGAGCCCGTTCCGTAGCCATCGGCAGCCGAGCCCGCCAGGAATGACAAGGTTCCGCGCATCTCGTGGGTCTGCTTTTCCGACGCGAGCGTGGGATCGTTGAAAATTCGCAGGATCGGACGGTTCGCCACCGAACGCAGGGTCCACTTCCAGTCGTCATTATCAGGTAGCGGTTGCGCCGGGCTCAGTTGCATCACGTCGAGCAAGGTATTGAGCGTGACGTTGACGTGGATGCTGGCGCCAGGCCGCAGCCCGATTTTCTCCCGCGAAGCGGTCAGGAAGGAAGGTGCGGAAACTTTCAGCGAGTAGACGCCGGGCAACAATCCTGACGCTGTGTAGAAGCCGGCTCCGTTGGTGAAAACCGTGAAGGTGCGATTGGCTGCGCCCAGAACCTGAATGATGGCGCCCATCTGCGGATCCCCGGACGCATTGCGCACATATCCCGAGATACTTCCGGGATGCTCTGCCGCGAGAACCGGGAGCGACAGACCTATCGCGATAACACAGGTTGCGAACTGGCGCAGTTTCACACCACCCCACCCCCTGGGGGGGAAATCGCAGGGAGTTACTCTACTTGAAACATGGCAGACGGATCAACGGTCTGCTTCGAAATGTTGTCGTTCACCTTGATCTGGATCTTGTAAATCCCAGGCTGCAGGTTCGCCGCCGCGATCGATTTCTGCAGCGTGATCTGGTCGCCTACGTTGCCCATGGTCTCGGTCGACTCGGTCTTCTGAACCACCGGCTTGTTCGTGGCTACGTTGATGATGTTGTATTCCACGGTGGCCGACGGTTTGTGCGTTTTCTCGTCGACGCCGAGATTATAGACCTGCATCCAGAAGTTCAGCTTGGGATCTTTATCGCGCTTGAACACCGCCGGCTTGCCGTCGGCTGCGGCTACCCGGGGCCGGACTTTCATCGTGCCGATCACAAAGCTTCCCGTTCCGATCGCCTTCGTAGGAACCGGTTCCATCTGGTCCGCCACGATCAGGCTCGAGGTCGCCAGCTTGTCATCGGAGAATTCTGGAACCATCACGCTCCGGCTCCAGACTCCTTTGCGGTCGCCGTTCACGTCTTTCACGGCGACGTACAGCTTGTAGCGTCCCGGACGGAGTGGCAGCGCCTTCCAATACACGCTGGCATTCTCGGCCGTTCGAGGCAGCAACTCTGCCGGCACATCCACCTGCACCGTGTCTTCGAACGTCTGCACGGTCTTGTCGGTTAACGTTGACAGCCGGGCATAGATATTGACTGTGCCCCGCTGCACTCCATCCTTGTTCACGAACGTGATGTCGCGGTTCTTCAACTGGATCGTGATCGGAACCAGCACGGTGTCGCTGGTCACCTTCACGTAATCCGAGCGCACGTCGAACGGCATCGGGTTCAGGATGACCTTGGTATTCACTTCCTCGGTCAGATCTTTGAACTTCACCGCTGGCGCCTGCTGCAATTTCGCGAACTGCTCCAGGCGGTCAAACTGCTTTGACTGCTGGGTCGTGCTCATCGGGCCGAGCCCAAGGCGCTCCAGTCCATTTCCTGTGAACCGATCGGTCTTGTTAGCCATGCCCATCTGCTCCCACATGGTCAAGCCCGCGTTGGGAGTCATCAAGAGGGCGTCTTTCTCGGACCGGTCCAGGGTCATGTGGTATTCGCCGCACATGCAGGTATCGACGAATTCAATAATGACTTCCTGCCCGATTCCCTCAATATAGCGATAGCGCCAATCTTCAAACGGGAAGGTCGAAGTCTCGCCGCCGCCCTCTTCCATGGGGCGCTCGTACGTTCCACCCGAAGGGTGAGAATCAATCTCATCGGGCTTACCGAACACGATGTACATGCGCCCGCGGTCGGTCTTCCATCCCGGCACGCCCGCCGCGAAATGCTCGTTCGCATAGGCGATGCGCTGGTAGTGCTCTTCTTTGTATTCGTTCTCTTCCGTATCGGGCGTGGGATCGCGCCGCTGCCAGAAAGCCTCAATGAAGTTGTCGCGCTCTTCGTCGTTCGAGAGCTGCTTGAAGGCCGTCCGCTCTTCCGGCGTTATGATGTACACCACGTCTTCATCGAGCCACTTCTTGTAAGGACCCTTAATTTCCTTGGAATAGTCCTTCATCTGCTGCTTTTTCTTCTTGGCATCGATGGGACGCTTCAGCGGGTCTTGGGCCTCATCAACGGGCTGCGCCTGTGCGGCTCCGGCCCCATCTTTGGCAGGTTTTTCCGCCGTGGCTTTCGCGTCCTGACTCCCGGGGCTGCTCTGAGAGGAATCAACTTGGGCCAGGGCGCCCGTGGAAAGCAATCCTGCTAACACCAAAGAGGCGCGGATTAAGAATGGCTGAGAAGCAACCCGGAACATGAGAGGAACTCCTACCAGACAACCTTCGTCTGCTTATTCTAGGCTGTTTACATATGTGAAAGCAAGGTTAACTGCCGTTCTGACAGCCGGTTGCTGACCAAGCAACCCATTTATGATTTGAAGCGTCCCTGGTGGTCCCGAGTTGCCTGCCCATGTAGGGACGGATGCATTCGTCCGTCCCGCGAGCGCAGCGAGCGCGGTTTTCTAACCTGACGCGCCGCGAGCCAATTGCGTGATGTAAACGCTTCCAACCAGCGCTATAATAAGCAGTTCCGGTCGTTCTCAGCTTCGCCGTAACGGGTCTCGGTCCCACTCCTGTTTCTGCTCTGATCGGGAACTTTCTCGGCACCAGGATCGTAGATACAGGTGTGCCCGTCACCTTTCCCGGCGAGCAGGAGAAGGTCGACCCTGCCGGGATCTGACTTCCTGAACGGCAGCAATCACCGGGATAGGTGGCAGCAATCATGAAACCGTGGAAGAAAATCGCGATAGGAGCGGGAATCGTAATCGTTCTCGCAATGATCGTCGGCTTTACCGTTCATCAGAGCAGCAAGAATGTCGTCACGGTGCAGACGGGCAAGGTACAGCGCGAGGATCTCGCAACCGTAGTCAGCGGTTCGGGTGAGATCAAGCCGAAGACCTACGTCAACATCGGCGCAAATGCATACGGAAAAATCACCCACCTCTACGTCAAAGAGGGGGACCAGGTCAAGAAGGGCCAATTGCTCGTGCAACTCGAGAACGTGCAGTCCTCGGCCGATGTCAACGCCAATCAGGCGGCGCTGCAGGCAGCACAGACGGATGGGTTGGCAGCCGACGCGGCGGTCAAAACCGCGCAGGCCGACTTGCAACGGGCCCAGGCCGACTACGACCGCAACAAGCTTGACTGGCAACGAGCCCAGAGTCTTTACAAAGACGGCCTGATCGCCAAGTCGGATTTCGATAGCCGGCAAAACGCGTGGGCCACTGCCGATGCAGGACTCGTTCAGGCACAGGCTCGGCTCGCCCAGGCCAATGCGCAGAAAGACTCCGCGGATCGCCACGTCGTCCAGGCCAAGGCCAACCTGACCCGTGTCACGGACGTGCTGCAAAAAACCAGCTACAACGCTCCTTATGACGGCGTGGTCACAAATCTTCCCGTGCGCGAAGGCGAATCGGTTGTCATCGGAATTCAGAACGCCATCGGCAGCACCCTCATGACCATCGCCGACATGTCGGTCATCACCGCCGAAGTCAAAGTGGATGAAACCGACATCGTGAATGTGCGGCTTGGCCAGCCGGCCGACATCACCATCGATGCCATTCCAAAAAAGATTTTCCACGGGAAGGTCACCGAAATCGGCGACAACGCGATTGTCCGTTCCAGCGGCGTTTCGACCTCGCAGCAGACCACCGCGAGCGAAGAGGCCAAGGACTTCAAGGTTGTGGTCACGCTGACCGATCCTCCCAGCGATCTCAGGCCCGGATTATCCACAACGGCGAAGATCACAACTGCGACCCGGAGCAATGCGGTCGCGATCCCCATCCAGGCCCTGACCATGCGCACCAAGGATCAGATGGACGCGCAAAATAATCCGCCGGGATCAGTGCATGCCGCGGCACCCGCTGCCAAAGACCCGGCATCCAAGAAAAAAGGCGACGAACTGCAAGGCGTGTTCGTGGTTCGCAACAAGAAAGCCATGTTCGTACCGGTTTCTACGGGGATTACCGGAACCAGCGATATCGAAGTGCTCGACGGATTGAAGGAAGGGGATGAGGTGATTACCGGAAGCTACAAGGTCTTGCGTTCCTTGCGTCCGGGAAGCAGCGTAAAGATCGACAATTCGGTCCCCAAGAAGGCGGAAGAAGAGTCGTAACGTTAAACAGGCTGGCACGTCCAACGGGAGAGCCGGTCGCATTCTTAAGAGGTCTCGGAAACGGAGCCCAGAGCAGACACCCCAACCACAGGAGAGGTCAGTGGCACTGGAGCAGGAGAGAAAAATGGCAACCGCAGAAGTGATTAGCGCGCCCCCTACGGAATTCGATACCCCACCCGAATCCTGCATGATCGCTGCCGAGGATCTCTGGAAGACCTATGACATGGGCTCCGAGCAACAGGTCCATGCGTTGCAGGGCGTCAATCTGCGCATTCAGCGGAACGAATACGTCGCCATCATGGGACCCTCCGGTTCCGGAAAATCCACGCTGATGAACCTGATCGGCTGTCTCGATACACCGTCACAAGGCAAGTACTGGCTCAACGGACAACTCGTCAGCGAACTCGACGACGATGAACTGGCTCGCATTCGTAACAAGGAAATCGGCTTCGTATTCCAGACCTTCAATCTTCTTGCCCGCGCCACTGCGCTGCACAATGTGGAGTTACCTCTGATCTACGCGGGGATTCCGACCCAGGAGAGAATGGAGCGCGCTCGCGGAGCCCTCGCCGCCGTTGGCATGGAATCGCGCATGAACCACAAGCCCAACGAGCTTTCCGGCGGACAGCGCCAGCGCGTCGCCATCGCACGCGCCCTCGTCAACAAGCCGTCCATCATCCTGGCCGACGAACCGACCGGCAACCTCGATTCCCAGACCGGCGTCGAGATCATGGCACTGTTCGACCGCTTGCAGGCGGAAGGCAATACGATCGTGCTGGTCACTCACGAGCACGACATCGCCGAATACGCTCACCGCGTCATTCACATCCGTGACGGCGTGATCGCCAGCGACGAAAGAAAGAAATCGCGCGCTCGTTAAGACCTGCGTGAGCTACGTTTTTTTTCGTGATCCGAGACGAGCAGCGATGAGTTGTGAGGGATGAGCAACGCGGCGATTGCCCGAGTCGGTTTTGTAACCTGTTCTTAGCTCATTGCTCATTGCTCAAATCTCAACCCCGCGAACACAGCGACGCTACGCCTTACACCACGGCCGCCGTACTCCTGTTTTCTTGAGCGTCGGACGACGGACTCATAGCCACCACCACGCAGTCGCGGCCCTGCGATTTTGCCCGGTACAAGGCTGCGTCCGCCACTTGCAGAAGCTCCTTGCCCGTAGTGCCATGGCCCGGAAGCGCCGACACGCCGATCGAAACCGTCACGTGTCCCAAGGCCCGGCCGTCATGCTCAATACGTAACTTCCGCAAGCGTCCTCGTATCTGCTCGGCGCGGGCCTGCGATGTCTTGAGGTCCGCCATGGGAAGAAGAATCACGAACTCCTCGCCGCCAAACCGGCAAACGGCATCTTCCGCCCGTATGCTTCCCTGCAGAGACCTTGCCGTCTGGCGCAGCACGATGTCGCCTGCATCGTGGCCGTAGGTATCGTTGAACCGCTTGAAGTGATCCAGATCGAGCATGAGAAAACCCAGCTTGCCGTGGGCGCGAACCGCGCGCCGCGTTTCCTGCTCCAGTCGTTCTTCCAGGTACCGCCGGTTATAGAGCCCGGTCAGCGGGTCTCGGACCGATTCCTGCTGCAGCCGCGCGTTGGCCTCGCTTAATGCCACGGTACGTTCCTGCACCTGCTGCTCCAGCAACTCCTCCGTCTTCTTGTGATCGTCAATGTCCGTGCAGGTGCCAAACCATTTCACGATCGCTCCAGAACTATCCCGCATCGGTGTGGCGCGATCCAGGTACCAGCGGTATCCCCGCTTCGCATCCCGCAGCCGGTATTCGACTTCAAACGTCTCGCCCGTGCGGACGCAATGTACCCATTTCTCATGGCATGCCACCCGATCGTCAGGATGGACGGAATCAACCCAGCAGGCCAGGCAGCCGCTCTCCTCAACTCCCGTCATTTCATACCAGCGCTGATTGATGTAGGTCGTCTGCCCGTCGGGACCTGCGGTCCACACAATCTGTGGAATCGCCTCCGCGAGCACGCGGAACTGCGTTTCCACTTCTCGCATCGCCGAACGCCGGTGTAACTTCACGGCGAAATATGCCGTCAGTCCGGCAAAAAAAGCCGCCAGCCCCATCAACCAATAGTCGTGCGCCTCTTGAAAGAGTGTGGACGCCAAAATCATTTTCTTGCCCGCCTGCCAGCGCAGCAGGCGTATCCCTCCCGTGGGTTGATGCAAAGTCGCACAGAAATACATCGGCAGGCGCAAACGCCGCTTGAATAGAGAGACATCCGAACCAGGCCAGGACGTGTCGTATATCCGTGCCGGGGGCTAAGCAAACGATGCGGGAGGGCGAAAAGAAAAGGAGACGCAGCAAAAGCCGCGTCTCGGGAATTTCAATGAAATGGAACCGGCTACGGAGTCGTACTGACCGTCTTTACGGCCACCGCATCTGAGGACAGGCCCGGCCCGGCGATGAAGAAATTGTGGTCATACATATTGCGGTACATGCGCCCGGCAATCTCCGCCGCTTTCGGACCAAACGTCGGGCGTCCACCCTGCAGGAAGACCACGACCACAATCCGCCCCACGCTCGTATTGGCGTAGGAAGCGAACCAGCCAAACCGCGTCCCGGCATGCGAACAGGTTCCCGTCTTGCCCAGGATCTCTTCCTCGTTGAAGTTCAACCGCAGGCTGCGCGCGGTCCCATACTGCACTGCCGCGGCCATGCCATCGGAAATTTCCGGGATCAGCGGAGCGATATCCAGCTGGCGCTTGATCCGAGGCTGGAAATTCGCCACTTCTTCCGGGGTCGTCGGATGCTGCAGGTAGTACAGCGTTCCGCCATTTGCGATGGCGGAAACCATCGCGCCCAGCTGCAGCGGCGTCATCGAGATGCCCTCGCCGAACGAGCACATCTTGCCCACGCCGCCCAATCTCTCCGGGATCACTTCCTCGGGATACGTTCCCAGTTGTTCGCCCGGGATGTCATATCCCGCCAGCTCGCCCAGCCCATATTCATGCGCGTAATAGGCGACCTTCTCAAATCCCAGCTTGCGCCCCAGCGCTTCGAAGTACGCATTGTTGGAGTGCGCCAGCGCCGTGGTCAGGTTCATGCGGTAGCGCGGCCCGAGTGCGACCGGAGTCTCTTTCGAGATCAGCCCTTCATTCAGCGCGGCCAGGGCGACCGACAGTTTGATCGTCGAACATGGCTGCGCGCCGCTCGACAAGGCCAGCTTCTGGTTCACCATCGCCAGCACGCGTCCGCTCGTCGGCTGGATCGCGACCACTGTTCCGTTCATATTGCCGAGCGCGTCGAGCGCGGCCTGGCGTACGACCGGATCTTCGCCGGCGATCAGATCGCCATTGCCGATATCCTCGGCAAAGGAGCTCATATGAAAGCGTTCATAGTAGTGGCGGTGCGAGCGCGTCGAAACGCTCGTCACATGCGGGCTTCGGCTGCGTGCCAGATGACGGTACCGGCGCCGCGTGCGAGGGGTCTCGTTGACTTTCTGCGCTTTGGATTTCGCCGGCGCGTGCGTGTTGATATGCGCCGCCCAACTGACGCCCGCCAGCAAAAGGCAGGATAAAATTCCCAGAAGTAAACGCACCGACCTCGACATCCTGATCACCACTCCCCTAAGCTGATTACATCAGATGCACGATTGGTACCAGCGGCAGGTAACCCCGCCCAATTATGGCTCAACTTTCGGATAGTACGAGACTTAGATCGGTTAAGGCAACAATAAAGTTTAGATTTAATGAAACACTTATTTCGCTTTAAGCCAATCTGGAACAGCAAGATACGTGGATATTACTTCGGTTCTAGTGCTTTCGGTAACAGGTTACGATGTTACTAGAAAGATACTTCCACTGTGGAAATGTTTTTCCTCTAGTCCCCAGTCCTGGGTCGTTAGTCGTGAGCCAAGATCTGTTGAACGCGTTGTATGGACGTTATTGTCCACACATGGCTGCGCCAATGACCACCGACTCACATCACATCGTTCCGCTTGCGCAGGAACGCCGGCACATCCAGGTCGTCCTGGCCGAAATTCGACACCATCGCTCCCCGGACCGCATCGAGCGTCACCGCGTCGGGACCGCGCTCCGCCGCCTGCATCGCGGGTGCCGGCTCCGCGTACGAACGCTCCTCCATCATCGCCGGAGCACTGTCCTCCGCCGACATGATGTGTTCCGGCATGACATCGGGAATTGGCTCAATCCGTTCTTCCGGAAAATCCATCGCGTCGTCGTGCGCCGCCGCGAACGAACTCCTCTTCTCCTGGGTCTTGTGCCGTCCCGAGGAAACCTCGCGGAACCCGGTCGCAATCACCGTGATCTTGACCGCATCCTTCATTTTCTCGTCGAGCACCGCGCCGAAGATAATGTTCGCGTCCTCGTGCGCCGCGCCTTGAATAATCGAGCAGGCCTGCTGCACTTCCGCCAGCTTCAGCGAAGTCGAGCCGGTAATGTTGATCAGGATGCCGCGCGCTCCATCAATCGCTCCCGCCTCAAGCAGCGGCGATGCGATCGCGCGTTGCGCCGCGTCGATCGTACGTCGCGCCCCCGAAGCTGCCGCCGTGCCCATGACCGCGTATCCCATCCCCGACATGATGGTCTTCACGTCGGCGAAGTCGCGGTTGATGATTCCCGGAATCGTGATGATGTCAGAAATTCCCTGCACGCCCTGTCGCAGGATGTCGTCGGCAATGCGGAATGACTCGAAGAAACCGGCGTCCTCGGCAACCGCAAGAAGCTTTTCGTTCGGAATCACAATGGTCGTGTCGACCGATTCCATCAACTCGCTGATGCCGCGCTCGGCCTGCTGCATGCGCCGTTTGCCCTCAAACGAAAAAGGCTTGGTCACCACGGCAACCGTGAGCGCGCCCATCTCGCTCGCCAGCGATGCAATGATCGGCGCTGCTCCCGTGCCCGTGCCTCCACCGAGGCCGGTGGTGACGAACACCATGTCCGCGCCCTCGAGTGCCTCAATGATTTTGTCGGAATCCTCCAGCGCCGCCTTGCGCCCCACTTCCGGATTGGCGCCTGCGCCCAGCCCATTCGTCAGCTTCACGCCGAGTTGCAGTTTCACCGGCGCATGCGACATGCGCAGCGCCTGCAAGTCCGTGTTGGCGACGATGAACTCGATGCCCTCAACCCCGGCATCAATCATGCGGTTCACCGCATTCCCGCCGCCTCCACCCACACCGATGACTTTGATCTTGGCATCGTTCTTCGGCTCTTCGTTGAAGCTGATTCGAATGTCACTCATGATGTGCCGCCTGATTTGGATTTTTCTTACTGCTGACACTGCAGGAATCAGTAGCTTGTAGCTGGTAGGCGAGGGGCAAGGAGCGAGATCCCTGACTGCCAACTACCAGCTACCAACTACTGTTCCCAAACACTCGCCGACTACGCACCCTTCCCTACCAACATCGCTTTCAATCTCGATCCCAAACCGCTCTCCTGCAATCCGCGCGCAACGCGCGCTCGCTGTCCGTAATTCACCATGCCCAGCACAGTCGCGAACTCCGGCTCGGATAACGTAGAGGGCATCTTCGCCAGCGGCGTAGGCCACGAGAGCCGCACCGGACGCCGCAACACCGACTCCGCCACATCAAAGATTCCCGGCAGCCTCGAGGCTCCGCCTGTCAGCACAATCCCGGCGATACACACTTCGTACATGCCGCTCTGCCGCAGCGTGTCCCGCATCATCTCGAACAGTTCGCGCGCCCGCGGCTCAAGGATCTCCGCTACCAGCCTCTGCGGCAGCAACCGTGACGGACGGTCTCCCACCGACGGCACTTCCACTTCGTTGCCTTCGGGGATCAACGTCACGATCGCGTTGCCGTAGATCTTCTTGATGTTTTCCGCCTCCGCCAGCGGAGTGCACAGGCCAACCGACAAGTCGCTGGTGAAATGATCTCCTCCGACCGGAACCACACCCGTGTGCGCGACCGCTCCCTGCTGAAAAACAATCAGCTCAGTCGATCCCGCTCCAATATCCGCCAGGCACACCCCCAATTCCCGCTCATCAGCGCGCAGCACGGAATCTGCCGCTCCCAGCGGCTCGAATACTGTGTCATCGACGTGTACTCCGGCTTTATTCACCGCCGTAATCACGTTCTGCGTCGCGCTGGTCGCGGCCGTCACCATGTGCACCCGCACTTCCAGCCGCGCCGCCATCATGCCCAGCGGATCATGCACCCCGGGCTGATCGTCGAGGATGAACTCCTGCGGCAGCAGGTGCAGGATCTCGCGGTCGGGCGGCAATTGGATCCCGCGCGCCCGCTCCACCGCCTGCTTGATCTCGTCGCGCCCGATCTCCCGCGGACGCGTTCCCAGGCTGATCCCGCCGTGACTGTTCAATCCGCGCACGTGAGCTCCGCCGATCCCGATAATGGCGTGCTCAATCGCCACACCCGCGCTGTCCTCCGCGGCTTCCACCGCCTTCTGGATCGAGGCCACCGCTTTGTCGAGTTCCACGATTACGCCCTTACGCGAGCCGCGCGAATCGGCCAGCCCGTGTCCGCGGTAGCGCAACCCGTTCTCGGTCACCTCGGCCATCAACGCGCACGTCTTCGCGCTGCCCACGTCAATCGCCGTCAAGAAACTTCCCTGCTGGTTCGCCATTCCTATGAGTCCCAACTCCCAAACATCAGTTCACATCGTTCAATCCGTTTTCATCCGTCCACAAACTTGTTATCCTGAGCGAAGCGAAGGACCTATGCACTCAGCTCGCGGCACAACCGCCGCCAGCAGATCCATAGGTATTTGGCTGCCCCGAACGAATCCAACCGCACAACTGAAAGCGTCCCTATTCATCCGCACCGCCCTTGGCGATCGCCGGACTCGGTTTCGGTGTCATGCCCACAGGAGCGGCCGTCTTCCTTTTGGAGCCCCGGACGCCTCCGTCCGGGGAGCCCGCCGCCTGCGATTTCGCTCCTGGGTGCTTAGCAGCCGTTTTGACCGCCGATTTCTTCGCCGTCGGCTTCGCCGCTTTGACCGCCACCTTCTTCACCCGCGGCCGGACCACCTTCTTCGCCGGTGCCTTCGAATCGAGCTTCTGCGGCGCCAGCTCAAACACCGGTTTCGGAATCGTTTTGTCGTGCGGATCGATCTTCGATATCAGCGCCGCCGGCTTCACTCCCGCCGCGTGCGCTGCCTTCGCAGCACCGGCGCTCAAAGCCGGAGCTTTCGCACGCCCCTCCATGTCCGGATTGACGATCACCTGGTTTTCATACCGCAGGTTCACCGACTCCAGCTTCTGAAATTGCCGACGCCACTCCTGCACGTGGCTCGTATAGATGTTGTAGCGCTTGAGGTAATCCGACGATCCCAGTTCCACCAGCACATCTCCCGCCGGATCGTTCACCCGCACCTTCAGGTCATCGAGATCGGACAAGTCGACTTCGCTCAGATCCATCGAGTAGCGAGCGCCGCCGGCATCCAGCTGGCGCACCAGTTCGTTATAGGCCTTCATGCGAGGCGCGCGCGTGGAGAGGGGCTCTCCCGGATTCATCCCGAGAATGACGGGAAATGAAAATTTGTGGTTGCGCGGCAACTCCATCAGATTGCCGCCCGCATCGATCAGCGCGATCCGCGGTCCGACGCGCGCAAAGGCGACCGGCGTGCGCTCGTGGATCTCGATCTTCAGGCGGTTCGGAACGAACCGCATCACGCTCGCCGACTCCACCCACGGAATCTGCTCGAGCTGCGCCTTTTGCTGCGACAGTGGAATAAAAAAAATATTCCGCCCGATGTCCGCGCCCATCACCTCCATGACCTGCGCGCGCGTGACGTTCTGCATGCCGAGGATTTCGATGTCGTCGCTCGATTGCAGGCGGAAGCGCCACGAATGTTCGCCGTAGTTGTACAGGACGGCCGCAATCACGCCGACCAGGCACACGCCCACGCCAATGGCGCAACCCCACAGCAGCCAGTGTGCGGTTTTCTTTGGAATCGAACTGCGCCGCGCCGAGACACGCTTTTGCGCGCGCAAAAATGGGGACCCCTCACTCGTATCCAGGTCCACCAGGCGGGCATCGTCAAGTTCAGCACGCGACGACGCGCCCTGCACCGGTTCCGTATAGGAACGTTCGGCGCTCGGTGGCGGATACAGCTCCTCCTGCAAGATGGTGGGACTCGATTTCCGCGCCATCAATCAGGTTTGTCGTGAGGAATCGCTGAGCTTTTTCACTATAACGGCATTTTGATGACGGAGATAGCGAAAAAATAAATGGTTTTGCACAGGCAGGAATCGGATTGGACACGAGGCACGAAGGGGCTATTCCGCGATCGGTAGTTGGTAGTCAGTGGTTTGTAGTTGGCGCTCGGTAGTTCGGCGATAAAGCCACTAACTACCAACTACTGCGAGGTAGGCAAGCACGCAAAACCAGCACCGCCGCCATGCCCAAATCACGGTTCCTGGAGAGAAAAAATCAGGGCGCGGCTGTTTCTCCGCGCCCTGTTCCAGGAGGCATTGATGAAGGGAATTTGTTTTAGACCGGTCCCGCTCCGGGCATCGTCACATGCACGACCGGCACCTT
>Ga0335071_10002479_pt1 | contig 19757 bp, 16 predicted proteins | sample Lox_Sample_15_FD_206724 | JGI IMG/M metagenome (GOLD analysis project Ga0335071, IMG submission 206724) | Soil microbial communities from Loxahatchee National Wildlife Refuge, Florida, United States - Lox_Sample_1.5 | ecosystem: Environmental > Terrestrial > Soil > Wetlands | place: USA...
CCGGCATGATCGAGGTCGCCGCCGTGCAGGGCCGCACCAATGCCAATCTCGCCGCCGGCTACGGCTTCACCGGTATTCTCGTTGCGTTCCTGGCGCGACAGAATCCGCTCGCCGTGATTCCCGTCGCAATCCTGCTCGGCGGCATCAGCGCCAGCGGCGGATTGTTGCAGCGCCGGCTCGGCCTGCCCGATGCGTCCGTGCTGGTGCTGCAGGGAATCATTTTTGTCTTTGTGCTCGCCAGCGACGCGCTGTACGGGCGCATTGGATTTCTGAAAGGGAAAGGCTGAGATGGCCGACGGCTCGATCGGACTCTGGACCGTTCCGCTCGCGGTGTTCGGCGGCGCCATCCGCGTCTCCACGCCGTTCCTGTTCGTATCGCTCGGCGAATGCATCACCGAGCGAAGCGGCCGCATCAATCTCGGCCTCGAAGGCACGCTGGTGATGGGCGCGATGAGCGCCTACGGCATCTCCTATCTCTCGGGATCGCCCTGGCTCGGCGTGCTGGCGGCCGGCCTCACCGGCGCGCTCCTGGGGGCGCTGCATGCCGGCATCTGCTCGCTGCCGCGGGTCAATGACGTCGCGGTCGGCATTGCGCTGATGCTGTTCGGCACGGGCCTCGCCTTCTATCTCGGGAAACCGCTGATCGAGCCGACCGCAGCAAGATTGCCCGCGATCGATTTCGGCTGGTGGAGCGACATCGCCCAGGTGCGCGCGGCGCTGCGCATCAACGTGCTGTTCCTGATCGGCGTCGCGCTGGCACCCTTGCTCTACTGGGCCTTCAGGACCACGCGCTGGGGCCTCCTGATCCGCACGGCCGGCGAAAGCGCCGATGCCGCGCGCGCGATGGGCCATTCGGTGCTGCTGATCCGGCTGCGCGCGACCATGGTCGGCGGCTTTCTGGCCGGGATCGGCGGCTCGTTCCTGTCGCTGTTCTATCCCGGAAGCTGGAATGAGGGGCTTTCTTCCGGACAAGGCATCACCGCGGTGGCGCTTGTCATCTTCGCGCGCTGGGACCCGATGCTGTGCCTGTGGGCGTCGCTGGCGTTCGGCGGCGCCGCGGCGCTCGGCCCCGCGCTGCAATCGGTCGGCATCACTTCCGGCTATCATCTGTTCAACGCCGCGCCCTACATTTTGACGCTCGCGATCATGATCATCACCTGCTCGCCAAAGCGGACCCTGACCGGCGCGCCGGCCGAACTTTCAATCACCCGCTAGAGACCTGCCATGCCCGAGCGCCACATCACGTCCGAACCTTATCCCTGGCCCTACAACGGCGACCTGCGCCCGGACAACACCGCGCTCATCATCATCGACATGCAGACGGATTTCTGCGGCGTCGGCGGCTATGTCGACAAGATGGGCTATGATCTGTCGCTGACACGCGCGCCGATCGAGCCGATCAAGCGGCTTTTGAACGTGATGAGAGAGAAGCGCTTTCACGTCATCCACACCCGCGAGGGCCATCGCCCCGATCTTGCCGACCTGCCCGCAAACAAGCGCTGGCGCTCGCGGCAGATCGGCGCCGGGATCGGCGATCCCGGCCCGTGCGGAAAAATCCTGGTGCGCGGCGAGCCGGGCTGGGAGATCATTCCCGATCTCGCGCCGCTGCCGGGCGAACCCATCATCGACAAGCCCGGCAAGGGCTCGTTCTGCGCCACCGATCTCGAGCTGATGCTGCGGCTGCGCGGCATCGAAAACATCGTGCTGACCGGCATCACCACCGATGTCTGCGTCCACACCACGATGCGCGAGGCCAACGATCGCGGCTTTGAATGCGTGCTACTCGCCGACTGCTGCGGCGCGACCGACCAGAGCAATCACGACCACGCGCTGAAAATGATCAAGATGCAGGGCGGCGTATTCGGGGCCGTTGCGACCTCGGATGCGCTGATCGGAGCGATCGCGTGACCGACAGACCGCACGCGCCCGAAAAAACCTTTGGCGTCGAAGCCGCCGCCATGACCATGCGCTTCGGCGATTTCGCTGCCCTCGACAAGGTCGACCTGAAGGTCAGGCCTGGCTCGTTCCACGCGCTGCTCGGCGAGAACGGCGCGGGCAAGTCGACGCTGGTCAAATGCATCATGGGCTATTACCGCCCGACCTCGGGCGACATCCTGGTCGCCGACCGCGAGCAGGCGATCGCCAACCCGAAGGACGCGCACGCGCTCGGGCTCGGCATGGTCTACCAGCATTTTACGCTGGTCGGCGCCATGACGGTCGCGGAAAACCTGGTGCTGGCGCGCGATGACGTGCCGGCCGTCGTCGACTGGACCAAAGAGAAAAAGGAGCTCGCGGCGTTTCTCGCGCGCATGCCCTTCAAGGTGCCGCTCGACGCAAAAGTGTCGGACATCTCCGCCGGCGAGCGCCAGAAATGCGAGATCCTCAAACAGCTCTATCTGCAGCGGCGCTTCCTGATCCTCGACGAGCCGACCTCGGTGCTGACGCCGGGCGAGGCCGATGAGGTGCTGGGCATGCTGCGGGCGATGGTCGTCGCCGGCGATCTCACCATCCTGATGATCACCCACAAATTCCGCGAGGTGATGGCGTTCGCCGATGAGGTGACGATCCTGCGGCGCGGCAAGCTGGCCGGCAAAGGCCGCGTTGCGGAGCTGACCCCGGACGACATGGCGCGCACCATGATCGGCGCGGAGGAGCTCACGGTGCAGCCGGGCCGCAGCGGACAAGCCGGCAAGCCGCGGCTGGAGCTCGATGGCCTGCGCGCACTCGACGATGCCGGTGCGATCGCGGTGCACGACGTCTCGCTGACCATCAAGAGCGGCGAGATCGTCGGCGTTGCCGGCGTCTCCGGCAACGGCCAGCGGCAGCTCGTCGAGGTGCTGGCCGGCCAGCGCGAGGCCGAGGGCGGCGCGATCCGCGTTGCCGGCGATCCCTACCATGCAAGCCGCGAGGAAATGCGCCGACACAAAATGTCGCTGCTGCCGGAGGAACCGCTGAAAAATGCCTGCGTCGGCGGCATGAGCGTCGCCGACAATATCGCCTTTCGCGAGTTCGACCGCGCGCCGTTCTCGAGCGGCGGTTTCTGGCTGAACCGCGCCGCCTTCCGCAACGATGCGCGAAAGAAGATCGCGCAGTACAAGATCAAGACCCGCACGCCGGACACGCCGATCGCGGCGCTCTCGGGCGGCAACGTGCAGCGCGCGGTGCTCGCGCGCGAGCTCGGCAGCGACGTCGAGGTACTGATCGCCGCCAATCCCTGCTTCGGGCTCGACTTCGCGGCGGTCGCGCAGATCCATGCCGAGATCATGGCGGCGCGCAACCGCGGCGCGGCGGTGCTGCTGGTCAGCGAGGATCTGGACGAGCTCTTGGAATTGTCGGATCGTCTGGTCGTGATGTTCCACGGCCAGTTCGTCTATGAGGCGCCGACCAGCGCGGTCGACCTCACGGAGATCGGCCGCCACATGGCGGGGCATTAATGACGGATCCAGGCGGTCTCGGCAAAACCGCGCTCGACGAATTATTCCTGCGCCGCTCCTTCGAGGTGGCGCGACGCGCGATGAGCAACGGCAACCATCCGTTCGGCGCCATTCTCGTCGACGAGCAATACCGCGTGCTGATCGAAACCGAGAACGGCTTCATGCCGGCACATGATGGCACCGCGCATGCCGAGCGGCTGCTCGCGACGGAAGCCTGCCGGTCGCTCGGCCGCGACATGCTGGCGAAATCGACGCTCTATTCCTCGGCCGAGCCGTGCGCGATGTGCGCGGGCGCGATCTACTGGGCCGGCATCGGCCGCGTGGTCTATGGCCTCAGCGAGCACCGGCTGCGCACCATCACCGGCAACCATCCGGAAAATCCCACCCTCGACCTGCCCTGCCGCGAGGTGTTTACGCGCGGCCAGCGGCCGACCGAAGTCATCGGCCCGTTGCTGGAGGATGAAGCCGCCGCGCTGCATGACGGGGTGTGGACGCGATAGTTCGCGATTCGATCAGTCCATCCGCGGATGCACTTCACCTCTTCCCGCTTGCGGGGAGAGGTCGCCGCGCGCTTGCGCGGCGGGTGAGGGGGTACAGGTCCATCAGCTTGCACTGAGTTCGTTGAAGTAGGCCCCTCACCCCACCCCTCTCCCCGCAAGCGCGGGGAGAGGGAGCCGACCGCCGACGCGGATCGAGCTTCAGCCCAATCTCAGCGCGATCAGAACTTCACGGTGATGCCGCCATAGACGGTCGACTCGGTGCAGCTGTTGTTGCTGACGCCGGGCGTGACGTTGCAGACGGTGCTGGCGTTGTGGTCGATGCCGAACTTGTTCTGCCAGTAGCGATAGGCCACCCAGAGATCGACGAAGTGGGTGTACTTTGCGCCCCACACCGCCTTCGAGGCGTCAAAAGTCAGGCGGATCGGCTCGGCGTTGAACTCGACCGCCGTGGGCGTGCCGGGAAGCGGCTCGTTCTCGCTGCCTTTCTTGCCGTACCAGCCGGCGCGGCCGCTGATCGACCAGAACTGCATGTTCTCCGGCAGGAAGCCGAGATCCATGTAGTAATTGGTCTCGATCGCCCAGGTCGGCTTGAAGCTGCGGTTGCCGTCGGTCAGGCAGGTGACGCCCGGAATGGTGCCGGCAAAGCCGCCACCGCATTGCGTGAAGGCGTTGCGATTGAAGAACTCCCAATACATCAGCGGTGCGACGTTGAAGTAGCCCTTGTAGGGCAGGTCGAACGCGAACTGCAGGCCGGCGACGACGTCGCGCTTGGCCGGCGCCAGATAGGTGTTTTCCGTGTTGGCGTCCATGCCAACCTCGAACGAGACGTTGTGCAGCGGCCCCATGGTGAAGGCTTTTGTGTTGAAGATCTCGTTCCAGCCGAAGGTCGAGCGGAACAGGCCGTAGATCTCGGTCGCACCTTCGCAGGCCGCCGGCGTTGCGACGCCGGTGCCGGGATTGAACACCACGCCAGCATTGGTGCACGGGTTGGCCGGATCGTTGTGGTCCGACTTGAACATCGAGATGGTGAAGAAGTTGGTGCCGTAGGCCCAGAGGTCGAAATGGGTGAACGAATAGACCTGCTTTGCCGTGGTGCCGCTGATGCTCCCGTCCGGACGGCGCGACCACATGCCGGGGTCGGTGCCCTTGGGCATCCAGGAGAACGAGACGCGGTCGTCGACCACCAGGAAGAACGGAAGATCCGCCGGCGCCTTCTTGGCCTTGGTCGGCAGGTCCGCGGCTTTGACGGCATCGATCCCCGTGATTGCAAGCGTGGCAAGCCCCAGCAGCGCGGCAGCGAATGGTGTGTGACGAAATGACATGAGATTCCCCCAGGTTGACGAAGTGACGACCGGCCCTGGGTGTCACAGTTGCGCCGTTCATCTGGGCGGAGAAGCCTCAACTTTGCCCACGGCCTGCCGCGGGCTTGACCAATAAGTGACATGATATCAGATATTTACAGACATATCGCAGCGCAGTAGGACCCGGGCAATGCAATCTGCGGCTGAGTTCGCGCCAGCGCCGGGGCGCAATTGTTTCCATTGGGCTTTTTGAAGGAAGAGCTCGAATTTCAATGAAGCAAACGATTGCGCTACAAAATCCAGCCGCCCTTCAAAACGGACCAAGAAGCCGTTGCTCAAATCGGCATCAGCGCTGCTGCGAAGGTTCCGATTTGTCCGGACCGTCATAATTTTGCAACAGGCGGCCCGGTGAGGAGCACAATGGTTTCGCTCCAAACGAACAGGCGACGATCCATCGCGCGCCAAGAATTCCGTGCGTGATCTTGCCGAAGGGTTGAGCAGGGGCTGGCGCTTTTTCCCCACTTACGCCCAAATCCAAACTGGCTCAGTATCAAGCAACTCACTTTTTGCAACGCGTGATCGCGAATGTCCGATTTGATGACCGATCTGCAATCCAGCGAAGCTCCGTTGCTGAAGACGGTCGGCCTGACCAAGCGCTACGGCGACTTCCTCGCCAATGATGCCGTCGACATCGAGATCCGGCCAAAGCAGATTCACGCTCTGCTCGGTGAGAACGGGGCCGGCAAGTCGACGCTGGTCAAGACCATTTATGGGCTGATCCAGCCCAGCGCCGGCGAGATGCTCTGGCAGGGGCGCAGAGTCGTGCTGGCCGGCCCGTCGGAGGCGCGCGCGCTCGGCATCGGCATGGTGTTCCAGCACTTTTCGCTGTTCGAGAATCTCAACGTGGCCGAGAACGTCGCGCTGGGCCTCGACGGCCGGGAGTCCTTCAAGGAGATGTCGGCGCGGCTGACGCAGGTCTCCCGCGATTACGGGCTGCCGCTCGATCCGAAGCGCCAAGTCTGGCAGCTCTCGGTCGGCGAGCGCCAGCGCATCGAGATCGTCCGCGCGCTGATGCAGAACCCGAAATTCCTGATCCTCGACGAGCCGACCGCCGTGCTGACGCCGCAGGAGGCCGACCAGCTCTTCATCGTGCTGGAGCGGCTGAAGGCGGAAGGGCGCGCCATCCTCTACATCAGCCACAAGCTGGAAGAGGTGAAGCGGCTCTGCGATACCGCGACCATCCTGCGGGCCGGCCGCAAGGTGGCGACCTGCAATCCACGCACCGAAACCGCGGCCTCGCTGGCGCGCATGATGGTCGGCGCCGCGGTCGCTGACGTCAGGCCTGCGCCCGGACGGCACACCACCGTGCCGCGGCTCGTCGTCAACGACCTGTCGCTTGCGCCTGAGGATCCACACGGCGTGCGCCTGAAGCACATTTCCCTTGAACTGAAGGGCGGCGAGATCCTGGGCATCGCCGGCGTCGCCGGGAACGGACAGGACGAGTTCTTTGCGGCGCTGTCCGGCGAGCGGCTGCTGAAGGAGCCGGGCACCATCGTGATCGACGGCATGGCCTGCGGCCATCTGTCGATCACGGAGCGCCGCAAACTGGGCGCGGCCTTCGTCCCGGAAGAACGCCTTGGTCATGGCACGGCACCGCGCATGAAACTGTCGGAAAATGCGCTTTTGACCGGTCATGCGGCCAGCGGCATGGTGAACCATGGCTTCGTCAACACCCAGGCGACGCTGAAGGCGGTCGATCGCACCACGGAAACCTTCGATGTACGCAAGGCCAGGCGCGATCCGGAAGCAGCAAGCCTGTCCGGCGGCAATCTGCAGAAATTCGTCGTCGGGCGCGAAATCCTGCGCAATCCGGCCGTGCTGGTCGTCAACCAGCCGACTTGGGGCGTCGATGCCGGCGCGGCCGCGGTGATCCGCCAGGCGCTGCTCGATCTGTCGGCCGCCGGCGCCGCGGTGCTGGTCACGAGCCAGGATCTCGACGAGCTGATCGAGATCTCGGACCGCATTGCCGTGATGTTTCATGGAGGGCTGTCGGCGCCGCTGGCGCGCGCGGACGCAACGCGGGAGAAGCTCGGCCTCCTGATGGGCGGCAGCGGACTGCAGCACAACGATGCGGAGCCCAGGGAAGCAGCGCATGCAGCTCGTGCTTGAAAAGCGCACCGAACGATCGAACGCGATCGCCGTCATCTCGCCGCTGATCGCGATTGCCCTGACGATCGTGACCATGAGCATCCTGTTCGCCTTGCTCGGCAAGAACCCGGTGACGGCACTCGCCGTCTACTTCATCGATCCGCTCACCGACGGCTATTCGCTGCAGGAGATCGCGGTCAAGGCGACGCCGCTGGTCATGATCGCGATCGGGCTGTCGCTGTGCTATCTCGCCAACGCCTGGAACATCGGCGCGGAGGGACAATTCTTGATCGGCGCGGTCGCCGGAAGCTGGATCGCGGTGAGGACACAAGGGTCGGACGCCGGCGCCTGGGTGCTGCCGGCGATGCTGGTGCTCGCAGCCGCTGCCGGCGCGCTCTATGCGCTGATCCCGGCGCTGTGCCGGGTGAAGTTCGGCGCGAGCGAAATCCTGACCAGCCTGATGCTGGTCTATGTCGCCGACCTGTTCCTCGATTATCTCGTGCGCGGGCCGTGGCGCGATCCGAACGGCTACAACTTTCCGACCACCGCGGACTTCGATCCGGTCGCGACGGTGCCGACGCTGGTCGAAGGCGGCCGCCTGCACCTCGGGTCGATCATCGCACTCGTCGTCGTCGCTGCCGCGGCCGTGCTGCTCGGCCGCACCATCAAGGGTTTTGAGATCCGCGTGGTCGGCGCCGCGCCGCGCGCGGCGCGGTTCGGCGGCTTCAACGCCAACCAGCTCATCCTTCTGACCTTCGCGATCTCGGGCGCACTCGCAGGGCTTGCCGGCATCATCGAGGTGGCCGGACCGATCGGACATCTGCAGCCCGGCATCTCGCCCGGCTACGGCTTTACCGCAATCATCGTCGCGTTTCTCGGCCGGCTGAACCCGATTGGAATATTAATTGCAGGGCTTTTCCTCGCGCTGACGTTCATCGGCGGCGAGCAGGCCCAGATCGCAATGAAAATCCCGCTTGATGTCACCAAGGTGTTTCAGGGCATTCTGCTGTTCTACGTGCTCGCCTGTGACTCGCTCATTCTCTATCGATTCCGCCTGATCCTGCCGACACGAAAGGTTGCCCGTGGAGCTCGCTGAGGCCATCATCCTCTCGGTGCTGTCCGCATCGACGCCGCTGCTGATCGCAGCCACCGGCGAGCTCGTCACCGAGCGCGCGGGCGTGCTCAATCTCGGCGTCGAGGGCATGATGATCATGGGCGCCGTCTGCGGTTTCGGCGGCGCGCTCTATACCGGCTCGATCACGATCGGCGCGCTCTGCGGCATCATCGCCGGAACGGCGATGTCCTTGCTCTTCGCCCTCATGACATTGGGGCTCGCGGTCAACCAGGTCGCGACGGGCCTCGCGCTGACTATCTTCGGCGTCGGCCTGTCCGGCCTGATCGGCGCCAGCGTGGTCGGCGAGCAGATCACGGCGGCGCCGCATCTGCATATTCCCGGCCTCACCGATCTGCCGCTGCTCGGCCACGTCCTGTTCGGCCAGGACGCGTTCGTTTACCTGTCGATCGCGCTGATCGTCGGCGTCTGGTATTTTCTCTACCGCACCCGTGCCGGCCTGATCCTGCGCGCCTGCGGCGACAATCACGTCTCGGCGCATGCGCTCGGCTATCCGGTGTTGCGCATCCGCCTGCTCGCCGTGATGTTCGGCGGCGCCTGCGCGGGCCTTGCCGGTGCGTATCTGCCGCTCGCCTATACACCGTTCTTCATTCCCGGCATGACCGCGGGCCGCGGCTGGATCGCGCTGGCGCTTGTCGTGTTCGCATCCTGGCTGCCGGCCCGGCTGGTCGCCGGCGCCTATCTGTTTGGCGCGGTCTCGATCCTGCAACTGCATGCGCAGGGTGCCGGCATCGGCATTCCCTCGCAATTCATGTCGTCGCTGCCCTATCTTGCGACCGTCATCGTCCTGGTCGCGCTGTCGCGAACGCGCAGCGGCGGCTCGACGGCCCCGGCCGCGCTCGGTACGGTGTTCGTGCCGGATCGTTGATGTCATTGTCCGGCGTGCGCGAAGGGGGCGCCGCGCTCGGATGAAAGGTTTCCCCGCCTGTTTGGAGATTGGTCATGAGGAAAACATTTTTTGCCGCGGCCGCCGCGCTCCTGCTCCTGGGATCGCTCGGCGGCAGCGCCGAAGCTGCCGACAAGCTGAAGGTCGGGTTCATCTATCTCGGCCCGATCGGCGATCTCGGCTGGACCTATCAGCACGACCTGGCGCGCCAGGCGCTGGACAAGGAATTCGGCGACAAGATCGAGACCACCTATCTCGAGAACGTGCCGGAGGGACCCGACGCCGAGCGCGCCATCGAGCAGCTGGTGCGCGCCGGCAACAAGCTGATCTTCACCACCTCGTTCGGCTACATGGACCCGACGCTGAAGGTGGCGAAGAAATATCCGAACGTGCATTTCGAGCACGCCACCGGATTCAAGAAAGACAAGAACATGTCGATCTACAACGGCCGGTTCTACGAAGGCCGCTACATCCAGGGCGTCATCGCCGGCAAGATGTCGAAGACCGGCGTGCTCGGCTACATCGCCTCGTTCCCGATTCCCGAAGTCATCATGGGCATCAACGCCACGATGCTCGGCGCGCAGACGGTCAACCCGAACATCAAGGTCAAGATCATCTGGGTGAACACCTGGTTCGATCCTCCGAAGGAGGCCGATGCCGCCAAGGCGCTGGTCGATCAGGGCGCCGATGTCATCATGCAGCACACCGACTCGCCCGCGGCGATGAAGATCGCGGCCGAACGCGGCAAGCTCGCCTTCGGCCAGGATTCGGAGATGATCAAGTTCGGCCCGACCACGCAACTCACGTCGATCATCGACAATTGGGCGCCCTACTACATCGCGCGCGTCAAGGCCGAGCTCGACGGCACCTGGAAAGAGGAAGACACCTGGGGCGGGTTGAAATCGCAGATGGTCGTCATGGCGCCCTTCACCAACATGCCCGATGATGTGAAAAAGCTCGCCGAGGACACCAAGGCCGCGATCATCGATGGAAAGTTGCTTCCGTTCAAATGCCCGGTCGTGGATCAGGACGGCAAGACGGTCGAGTGCAAGGGCGGCGACCATCTCGACGACGGGCAGGTCCTCGGCATGCACTTCTATGTCAAGGGCGTCGACGACAAGATGCCTGCGAAGTAAAGCCGCTTGCTCCGCTGCGTTCCTTCCCCCGCTTGCGGGGGAGGGCCGGGGGCGACTGCACGACAGGTGCGCGTGGCGGCCCCCTCTCCACCGCACGCGGGGGACAGGGCAGACCGACTTCGCGGCGGGCTTCTCGATCTCGACGAAAACGCTATCCCGCCCGCATCCGCTTCGCTGCGGCGCTGTGGCGGCGGATCAGGTCGGCGATATCCAAACCGGGGATCGCACCATCCGTCACCACCCATCTCCCGCCGACCATCACGCGGTCCGCGCGATGCGCGCCGCAGAGCACCAGCGCGGCCAGCGGATCGCCGGCGCCGGAGAAGCGCAGCTCGTCGAGCTTGAACAGCGCAAGGTCCGCCGCCTTGCCGACCGCGATCTCGCCAAGTTCGGGACGGCCGATGCAGGCCGCCGAGCCTTTCGTGGCCCAGCGCAGCGCGTCCTTGTGACTGACTCTGGAAACGCCGTAACGCGCCCGCTGCAGCAGGAAGGCCGCACGCACCTCCTGCATCAGATTCGATTCGTCGTTCGACGCCGAGCCGTCGACGCCGAGACCGATGCCGACGCCCGCCGCTTCCATCTCGCAGACCGGACAACGGCCCGAAGCCAGGATCTGGTTGGAGCAGGCGCAATGGCTGATGGTGGTCCGCGCTTTCGCGAGGCGCTGCATCTCCGCGGCATCGAAGAAGATGCCATGCGCGAGCCACGTCCGCGCGCCGAGCCAGCCGCATTGCTCGAGATAGTCGAGCGGCCGGCAGCCATATTTTTCCTCGCAGAATCGGTTCTCGTCCTCGGTCTCCGCAAGATGCGTATGCAACCGGACATCGAGCCGCTCGGCCAGCGCCGCAGTCTTTTTCATCAGCGAGGTCGTGACCGAGAACGGCGAGCACGGCGCCAGCGCAATCTGCACCATCGCGTCCGCGCCGCGCTGGTGATGCATGGCGACGACGCGTTCGCTGTCGGCCAAAATCGTATCTTCGTCCTGCACCACGCTGTCCGGCGGCAGGCCACCGTCACGCTGCGACAGGTTCATCGAGCCGCGCGTCAGCAGCACGCGCAGGCCGAGCCGCTTCGCGACGGCGACCTCGATATCCACGGCATCTTCGAGACCCGCAGGAAACACATAATGGTGATCGGTCGTGGTGGTGCAGCCCGACAGCAGCAGCTCCGCCATCGCAACGGTGACGGCGAGATCGAGCGCCTCCGGCGTGAGCCGCGCCCAGACCGGATAGAGCGCCTGCAGCCAGGGAAACAGTTCGCGGTCCATGGCCGCCGGCAGCGCGCGGGTCAGCGTCTGATAGAAGTGGTGGTGGGTGTTGATCAGGCCGGGCACCACCACATGCGCAGCGGCGTCGAACGCGACGGCATCGGCGGTCACGGGCACGGCCCCTGCAGCAACCGTTTCGACGATACGGCCCTGTCTGACCACGATACCGCGTTCGGCACCGTCGGCCAAAATGGCCTGGGGATCCCTGATCCAGATCGGTTGCGTGTCATTCATCGCGCTTTGATCTCCACCGAAGTGTCGTCTGCAGCCCTGCGCCGGCATGCAATCTCTGCAATTTGATGGCCAATCTGTCCACTTGCGAGTTGGCGCCGGTCTTGCAAGGATTCCCCTCCGAACTGATCCGTCGTTTGGAGCGTCGCGTCGTCCATGGACCTGAACACCATCACGGAAGTGATCCGGCCGCGGAGCCGGGCCGAGCTGCCGGCCCGGACGGAAGGCGATGCCTGGCTTGCCGGCGGAACCTGGCTGTTCTCGCAGCCGCAGGTCGATCTGACGCGGCTCATCGACCTCACAGATCTCAAATGGCCCGCGCTCACGACAAGCGATGCGGGACTGAGCATTGCCGCCACCTGCACGGTTGCGCAGCTTGATGCGCTCGCCTGCCCCGCCGACTGGCTGGCCGCGCCGCTGATCGATCAATGCTGCCGCGCCTTTCTTGCCTCATTCAAGATCTGGAAGACCGCGACCGTCGGCGGCAATCTCTGCATGTCGCTGCCCGCGGGACCGATGATCTCGCTGACCGCAGCGCTCGATGGCGTCTGCACGATCTGGCAGGCCGATGGCGGCGAGCGAACAATCGACGTTGCGGATTTCGTCACCGGCGACGGGTGCAATCGCCTGGCGAGCGGCGACCTGCTGCGCCAGATCGACATTCCCCTGGCCGCGCTCAGGCGCCGCGCGGCGTTTCGCCAGATCTCGCTGACGCCGGTCGGTCGCTCCGCTGCGCTCCTGATCGGCACCGCCGGGCGCGACGGCGATCTCATCCTGACGGTGACGGCGTCGACAGTGCATCCGATGCAGCTTCGCTTTCGCGCCATGCCCGACGCGGACACTTTGCGTGACGCGATCCTCAAACGCATCACGGACGATCTTTATCACGACGACGTCCACGGCAAGCCCCTTTGGCGAAAGGCGATGACGCTGCGGCTTGCCCAGGAAATTCGTGCTGAACTGTCGGGCGCCGCGCGGTCATGAGCTTTCTGATCAACGGCAAGACATTTTCTGCCACGCCGCGGCCGGGCCAATGCCTGCGAACCTTTTTGCGCGACACCGGCCATTTCGGCGTTAAGAAGGGCTGCGACGCCGGCGACTGCGGCGCCTGCACCGTGCTGATCGATGGCGAGCCGGTGCATAGCTGCCTGATCCCGGCGTTTCGCGGCGAGGGCCACGCGATCACGACCATCGAGGGCCTCGCGGGCGAGGCCGCGCTGCATCCGATGCAGCAGGCTTTTCTCGACGCGCAGGGTTTTCAGTGCGGCTTCTGCACCGCAGGCATGATCCTGACCTGCGCCTCGCTGAACCAGGCGCAGCGCCAGGACCTCGGTGCCGCACTGAAAGGCAACATCTGCCGCTGCACCGGCTATCGCGCGATCGAGGATGCGCTCGACGGCAAGACCAATGTGGAGCAGGTCTTGGCCGGCGAGGCGTTCGGCCGTAGCCTGCCCGCGCCGGCCGGGCCCGAGGTCGTGCAGGGCACGGCGCCGTATACGTTCGACACCACGATCGAGGGCCTCTTGCACATCAAGCTGGTGCGCTCGCCGCATCCGCATGCGCGCATCGTCGCGATCGACAAGAGGCCGGCTCTTGCCGTGCCGGGCGTGCTCGCGGTGCTGACCCATGAGGATGCGCCTGACGTCCTCTACTCGACCGCACGCCACGAGAAGGCGTGGATGGACCCGGACGACACGCGCCTGCTCGACACGGTCGTGCGCTTCATCGGGCAACGGGTCGCGGCTATCGTCGCCGAGAGCGAAGCTGCGGCAGAACAGGCCTGCCGGCAGCTGCACGTCGACTACGAGATTCTGCCTGCGGTGTTCGACCCGGCGCGGGCGATTGCGCCTGATGCCCCCGTGCTGCATCCCGGACGAACCAGCGAGCAGCGCGTCGCCAATGCCGCCCAAAACATCGTCGCCGAAGCGCATGGCGAGTTCGGCGACGTCGCATTGGCGCTTGCCGATTCGGCCGTCACCTATGAGGGCACCTTTACGACGCAGCGCGTGCAGCACGCCGCGCTGGAAACCCATGGCGGGCTCGCCTGGCTCGACGCGTCCGGCGTACTCAACATCCGCTCCTCGACGCAGGTGCCGTTCCTGACCCACCGCGCGCTGACGCGGATCTTTTCGCTCGCGCCGGAGAAAATCCGGGTGTTCTGCGAGCGCGTCGGCGGCGGCTTTGGCGGCAAGCAGGAGATGTTCGTCGAGGACATCTTGGCGCTCGCCGCGCTGAAGACCGGGCGGCCGGTAAAACTCGAATTCACCAGGGAGGAGCAGTTTTGCGCGACCTCGACGCGGCATCCGATGCGGATCAAAGTGAAAGCCGGCGCCGACAAAGACGGCAAACTCACCGCCCTGCAGCTCGATGTGCTCTCCAACACCGGGGCTTATGGCAATCACGCCGGCCCCGTGCTGTTTCATGCCTGCGGCGAATCGATCGGCGTCTATAACTGCCCGAACAAGAAGGTCGATGCCGTCGTGGCCTACACCAACACGGTGCCGGCGGGCGCCTTCCGCGGCTACGGCCTGCCGCAGACCCTGTTCGCTGTGGAAGCCGCGATCGACGAACTGGCAAGTCAGCTCGGCCTCAGCCCGTTCGAGATCCGCCGTCGCAACGTCGTCAAGCCCGGCGATCCCATGCTGTCGCCGCAGGGCTATGGCGAAAGCGATGTGCGCTACGGTTCCTACGGGCTCGATCAGTGCCTCGATCTCGTCGAGCGCGCCATGCAGACGGAGGCGCCGACATCAGGCCTTTCGCCGGAATGGCTGGTGGGCGACGGCATCGCGCTGACCATGATCGACACCGTGCCGCCCGACGGCCACATCGCCGATGTCGCGATCGCGCTGCGCGACGACGGAAAATTCGATCTTGTCGTCGGCACCGCCGAGTTCGGCAACGGCACCTCGACCGTGCACCGCCAGATCGCGGCGAGCGTGCTGAAGACGAGCGTCGAACAGATCCATCTGCGGCAGTCCGACACCGCGAATGGCGGCCACGACACCGGCGCCTATGGCTCGACCGGCACGTTTGTCGCCGGCCGCGCGACACAGGACGCGGCGGAAAAACTCGCGGGCGAAATCCTGCAGTTCGCGGCGAAGCAGCTTACGGTCGATCCTGCGGCTTGCGCACTGGAGAGCAGCGCCGTCATCTGCGGTGCGCGGCGCAAGTCCTTTGCCGAGCTCGCGGCAACTGCGAGGGCGCAGAACATCATGCTGGCCGCGCATGGCAATTCGCAGGGTACGCCGCGCTCGGTCGCCTTCAATGTGCAGGGTTTTCGCGTCGCGGTGAACAAGGGCACCGGCGAGCTCAGGATTTTGAAAAGCGTGCAGGCGGCGGATGCCGGGCGCATCGCCAACCCGATGCAGTGCCGCGGCCAGATCGAGGGCGGCGTCGCGCAGGCGCTAGGCGCCGCGCTCTACGAGGAAATGGTGATCGATGCGGACGGCTGTGTGGTCAATCCGCGCTTTCGCGACTATCACCTGCCCACCTTCGCGGATGTGCCGCGCACCGAGGTGTCTTTTGCCGACACCTGCGACGAACTCGGGCCGCTCGGCGCAAAGTCCATGAGCGAGAGCCCGTACAATCCGGTCGCTGCCGCGCTCGGCAACGCGATCGCAGCGGCGACTGGCATCCGCGTCACCACAATGCCGTTCAAACCGGACCGACTGTTTCCACTGCTGCAGGAGAAATACGGCGGCTGAGGGCTGGCTCGGCGTGTCATATTCGCCGTCATGACCGGGCTTGTCCGCACAAGGCCGGGCATGACGAGTGGGAGTGTGTCAGCTGCCGCGATAGGTCGTGTAGCTCCATGGCGTGACCAGCAGCGGGACGTGCAGATGGCCTTCCGGTTCGCTGACCGCAAAGCGCAGGGGGATGCGGTCCAGGAACGGCGGATCGGACAGCGGGACGCCGCGCGCGGCAAAATAATCGCCGACCGCAAAGCTCAGCTCATAGCGGCCGATCGGCACCGGGCGACCACCGATCAGCGGTTTTTCGGTACGACCGTCGTCATTGGTGATCGCGCGCGTGATGACGCGGCCCGGCCCGAGTTCCGACAGCTCGACCAGTTCGACGGCGATGCCAGCCGCGGGCTTGCCGCTGTTCGTATCGAGCACATGGGTCGACAGCCGGCCAAAGACCCTGAGCCGGTCGTCGCTCGCGACAAGCTGATCGAGCCGCAGCGCCGCGATCCGGCAGATTTCCGCGATCGCGTTCTCCATCTCGGCCGCAGCAGCGTTCGGCAGGCGGCGCTCAAAATCCCTGAGGATGGAATCCTTGCTGTGGCGACGCACGCAGACGATATAGGGAAAGCCGAACTTTGCACGGTAGGCGTCGTTGACGCGCTGAAACGCCTCATATTCCGCGTCCGACAGCCGGTCGAGGCCGGCGCTGTTCTGCTCGGCATTGGAGTCCGCAGTCAGTCCAGCCGCCCGCTGCGTCTTGTTGGCGAGATCCGGATGCGCCCGAATCAAGGCGAGGCGTTTTTCGGGCGGCGCGCGGTGCACCACCGCCCTCATCGCGTCGTAGAGCTGCTGCACGCCGGAGAACGGCCCGAGGCCGGCGGCCTGCTCCGCAATCCATGGCGAATGTTCGAACACGTTGCCGAGCACGGTGACAAAGCCGTCGGTACCGAGCGCGTTCAACTCCGACAGAGCGATGGTTGACATGACCTAACCGGCTTCGGGCGCATCCGCTGCAAGATGCATGAGATTGTTGTGCCAGTGTTCGGCGATCTCGAGCCGCGTCGGCACCCAGACGCGGTCGTGCATCTGCATATAATCGAGAAACCGCATCAGCGCCGCGGCGCGGCCGGGCCGGCCGACCAGCCGGCAATGCAAACCCACCGACATCATTTTCGGGCTGGTCGCGCCCTCGGCATAGAGCACGTCAAAACTGTCCTTCAGATAGGTGAAGAACTGATCGCCGCCGCCAAAGCCCTGTGGATTGACGAAGCGCATGTCGTTGGCATCGAGCGTATAGGGAACGATGAGCTGCGGCGTTTTGGGCCCCTTGATCCAATACGGCAGGTCGTCGGCGTAGGAATCGCAGAGATAGAGAAACCCGCCTGCCTCCATCAACAGCCGGATCGTGTTGATCGAGGAGCGTCCGGTGTACCAGCCGCGCGGGCGCTGCCCGGTCGCCTCGGTGTGCACACGGATCGCTTCCGCAATCTCGCGCCGCTCCTCGGCCTCCGACATGTCCTTGTGCTCGATCCATTTCAGGCTGTGGCTGGCGATGTCCCAGCCGGCCTCCTGCATGGCCGCGACCACTTCGGGATTGCGCTTCAGCGCGGTGGCGACACCGAAAACGGTGGTTTTCAGCTTGCGCTCGGAAAACATCCGCCACAGCCGCCAGAACCCGGCGCGCGAGCCATATTCGAACATCGATTCGATGTTGGCGTGGCGCTGACCCGGCCACGGCTGCGCGCCGAGCACGTCGGACAGGAACGCCTCCGAGGCGCGGTCGCCGTGCAAAATGTTGTTCTCGCCGCCCTCCTCGAAATTGACCACGAACTGCACCGCGACCCGCGCGCCTCCGGGCCATTTCGGATCAGGCGGATTGCGGCCATAACCGCGGAGGTCGCGGGGATAGGCGCCTTGGATCATGTCTGTCACTCCTTCGGACGCCGGTCGTAAGACAAGCCGAACAGGCCGCCGCGTTGCCCTTCCGATTCGGCCGCGGGCGCGGGCGCCTCCCTGGCCTCGGCCTGCGGTGGCGGCGCCGGCAGGTTTTCGCACTTCATCGAATAGACCAGCTTGCCGTCCTCGGTGCGCCCGATCGGTGCGCAATCGTCGGCGCGCTTGCTCGCCTGCTTCGGTGTCTCTTTCGGTGTCAGCCGGGTTTGCGACCACGCCGGCGACGACACCAGCAGCAACAGCAGAACCAATCGCTTCATCGATCATGCCCCAAACGATTTGCGGTCATTGAAATGGATTGCCCCGATGATGTCCATCCGGACGAGCCGGATGCGTCGTCTGCCGTGCCGCATTTTTGAGCGACCCTGTTCCAGGTCCCACCGAGACCCCCGCCATTCCGGTCCAGGTCGCACCGCGGGCGCATCGGACGGGGGCAGAAGCTGCCCATTGGAAGCGCTGGAAAAGGCGCCCAATCGATGCAACAGATTGGTGCTTTGCCGGCGACCGTCAGCCGGACCGTTGGCGCGAGCACAGATCGCAAATGGAAGCGACGATGTGGGGAACGATCCTTTCCGAATGGCTGAGCCTGATCCTGCGCTGGCTGCATGTGGTGGCGGCGATCGCCTGGATCGGCAGCTCGTTCTACTTCATCCATCTCGACCTCAGCCTCAAGGCCGGCGAACATCTGCCCGACGGCGTGCAGGGCGAGGCCTGGCAGGTCCATGGCGGCGGCTTCTACCGGATCATGAAATATCTGGTCGCGCCGGCGCAGCTGCCGGACGAGCTGACCTGGTTCAAATGGGAGGCCTACACCACCTGGCTCTCCGGTTTTGCGCTGATGGTCGTGGTCTACTACCTCGATGCCGACCTGTTCCTGGTAGACAAGTCGATTCTCGATCTCACCCCGCTGCAGGCCGCCCTGTTCAGCTTCTGCAGCCTGGCGCTGGCCTGGCTGCTCTACGAGGCCGCCTGCCGCACCGGGCTTGCCGCGCGCGAGCTGCCGTTTGCGATCGGCGGCTATGTCTTCCTGGTCGGGTTGACCTATGCTTTCACGCACGTGCTGAGCGGCCGCGGCGCCTTCAACCAGATCGGCGCGATCATCGGCACGATCATGGTCGCCAACGTCTTTGCCGTGATCATTCCGAACCAGAAGAAGATCGTCGCTGCGCTGCTCGCGGGGCAAACGCCGGACCCTAAACTCGGCAAGGCCGGCAAGGAACGCTCGGTCCACAACAACTATCTCACTTTGCCGGTCGTCGTTCTGATGATCAGCAATCATTATCCGCTGCTGTTTGCGACCCGGTACAACTGGCTGATCGTCGCGATCGTGCTCGCGCTCGGCCCGATCATCCGGCACTTCTTCAACGAGCGGCACGCCGGCCGCGCCTCGCCATGGTGGGTCTGGGGCGTTGCCGCGCTCGGCATGATCGCGATTGGGCTGCTGTCGGCCGCAGGCCCGCGCGACGCCAAGGCCGCGCGCGCCGCGCCGCCAGCCTATGCGGAAGTCGAGGAGATCGTGCTGTCCCGCTGCAGCATGTGTCATGCGTCAGAACCCGTCTGGAGCGGTATCGTCACCGCGCCGAAAGCGGTGCTGCTCGACACTGCCGAGCACATCCAGCGCAATGCGCGGCTGATCGGACGGGTCGCGGCTTGGTCGAGCGCGATGCCGCCGGGCAATGTGACCGAGATGACGGCGGATGAGCGCGCCGTGCTCGCGGCGTGGCTGGCCGGCCAACCTCTGTAAGAAGCCGGCGATTGTCTTCGTCTAGTGCGCCTGCGACGCGCCGCTGAGCTCGAGATAGCGCCGGATCAGTTCTGCGGAACTCCGCAGGCCGGTCTTCTCCCGCGCCCGGCGCAGATGCGTATAGACCGTGGTGATGCTGACCCGCCGATCGCGGGCATAGTCGGCTGGCGTCACGCCGACGCTGAGCGCCTGGACCAGATGGACCTCCGCATGGGTGAGGCCGTAGAGATCCTGCAACATCCGGCCGGTCGAGACCCGTCGCTGCGTCGGATCATGGACCATCAGCATCGCAACCACGCCGACGTCACGCTCGTCACCGTGCTCCTTGATCAGCGGCCG
>Ga0335071_10002481_pt1 | contig 19750 bp, 16 predicted proteins | sample Lox_Sample_15_FD_206724 | JGI IMG/M metagenome (GOLD analysis project Ga0335071, IMG submission 206724) | Soil microbial communities from Loxahatchee National Wildlife Refuge, Florida, United States - Lox_Sample_1.5 | ecosystem: Environmental > Terrestrial > Soil > Wetlands | place: USA...
ACCGAAAACGATGGAAATCACTGCGGAAACTCGCTTCTGCCCAAATGCCATGGACCAAACCGGTTCCGGGCAAACTCAAAATAAAGCGGGGCGCGCCTCGCGCTGCGCGCCCTCAATTCCTGCAAAATTGCTGCTGCTACGCGCTAGTTTTTGGCCGCCTTCTTGGCCGCCAGGTCGTAGCGGTCCAGATTCATAACCTTGTTCCACGCGGTGACGAAGTCCTCCACGAACTTCTGTTTCGCGTCGTTGCAGGCATAGACTTCCGCCAGCGCACGAAGTTGAGAGTGCGAGCCGAAGATCAGATCGACACGGGTGCCGGTCCACTTCAGTTCGCCTGTCTTGCGGTCGCGCCCCTCGTACACGTCTTCTTCTTTCGCAGAAGGCTGCCACTTCGTATTCATGTCGAGCAGGTTGACGAAGAAATCGTTCGTCAGAGTCTCGGGCCGCTTGGTGAACACGCCGTGCTTCGACTGCCCCACGTTGGCATTCAGCACTCGCATTCCGCCCAGCAGCACTGTCATCTCCGGCGCGGTCAGTTTCAGCAACTGCGCCTTGTCCACCAACATTTCTTCCGGCGTCAGCCCGTTCCGCACGCGAATATAGTTGCGGAACCCGTCCGCAGCATGCTGCATGACGGCGAACGAATGAACGTCGGTCTGCTCCTGCGAAGCGTCCGTGCGCCCCGGCGTGAACGGAACCTTCACCTCGTGCCCGCCCTTTTTTGCCGCGGCCTCCACCGCCGCGCAGCCTCCCAGAACAATCAGGTCAGCGAGCGAAACCTTCTTGCCGCCTTTCTGCGCACTGTTGAATTCCTTCTGGATCGACTCCAGCTTTGGCAGCACCTTCGCCAGCACTGCCGGCTGGTTTACTTCCCAGTCCTTCTGCGGCGCCAGTCGAATGCGCGCGCCGTTCGCTCCACCGCGCTTGTCCGAGCCACGGAAGCTCGCCGCCGAACCCCATGCGGTCGTGACCAGCTCGGAGATCGACAACCCAGACGCCAGCATCTTCGCCTTCAGGTCAGCGATGTCCTTGTCGTCGACCAGTTTGTGATCCACCGCAGGAACCGGGTCCTGCCACAACTGCGGCTCCTTCGGCACGAGCGGGCCAAGGTACCGCGGGATCGGTCCCATATCGCGGTGCGTCAGCTTGAACCACGCTTTGGCGAATGCCTCCGCCAGCTCCTTCGGATGGTCGAGGAAGCGCTTCGAGATCGGCCCATAGATCGGATCGAACCGCAGCGAGAGGTCCGTCGTCAGCATCGTCGGTGGGTGTTTCTTCGCTGGGTCGTGCGCGTCCGGAATCGTCCCGTTTCCGTTGACCTTCTTTGCCACCCACTGGTTCGCCCCGGCCGGACTCTTCGTTAGCTCCCACTCATACTTGAAGAGGTTCTCCAGGAAGTTGTTGCTCCACTTCGTCGGAGTGGTCGTCCAGATAACTTCCAGGCCGCTGCCGATGGTGTCGTCGCCGCTGCCGGTGCCATAGGTGTTGGCCCAGCCCAGACCCTGCTGCTCGATCGGGGCAGCCTCCGGTTCGGGGCCGACATACTTCAACGGATCGGCGGCGCCGTGCGTCTTGCCAAACGTGTGACCGCCGGCAATCAACGCCACGGTCTCCTCGTCGTTCATCGCCATGCGGGCGAAGGTCTCGCGGATGTCGCGCGCTGCTGCGATGGGATCGGGCTTGCCGTTGGGTCCCTCGGGATTTACGTAAATCAGTCCCATCTGTACCGCCGCCAGCGGATTCTCCAGATCGCGATCTCCGCTGTAGCGCTCATCCGCCAGCCACTTGCCTTCCGGGCCCCAGTACACGTCGTCGCTGGGCTCCCATACGTCTTCTCGTCCCCCGCCGAAACCGAAGGTCTTGAAGCCCATCGACTCTAAGGCCACGTTGCCGGCGAGAATCATCAGATCAGCCCACGATATCTTGCGGCCATACTTCTGCTTGATCGGCCAAAGCAGCCGCCGCGCTTTGTCCAGGTTCACGTTGTCCGGCCAGCTATTCAGCGGTGCGAAGCGCTGTTCGCCCGAGCCCGCCCCGCCGCGGCCGTCGCCGATGCGGTACGTCCCGGCGCTGTGCCACGCCATGCGAATGAACAACGGTCCATAGTGGCCGAAGTCAGCCGGCCACCACTCCTGCGAATCCGTCATCAGTGCGTGCAGGTCCTTGACCACCGCCTGCAAGTCCAGGCTGTTGAATTCTTCAGCGTAGTTGAACTCCTTGCCCATCGGATCGGTCAAAGGAGAATGCTGGCGCAGGATCTTCAGGTTGAGCTGGTTCGGCCACCACTGCGCATTCGTCTCGGCCCCAGCGAGGGTGTGTCTGCGGGCGTCGCCCGTTACCGGGCACTTTGCTTCTGTTGCCACGTTTCGCTCCTTCCACTAATTTGGTTAGTAATACTGCGACGAACTACGAATCCGTCCTGGTTTTCCTATTCGCGCAATCTCGCCGGCTGTACTCGCCTACACGCGCCGTTCAGTCGGCATTCTCACGCCCACGCCACTCATCGGGAAGAGTTTCGCGGAGCGCACTTCGTGCAAAGTCCTCTGAAAATTACCTCGCATTCGCGAACAACTCGTTTGCCGAGAGTACCCGTGGCAGGCCTGGGCACGTCATACCACTCTACGTCCTCGACCTTGCCGCAGCCGTCGCAAATGAAGTGATGGTGCCGCATCCCTTTGGCATCGAACCGCGCGGCGCGGCCCTCAACCGCCACCTCACGCACCAGTCCCGCCTGCACCAGGTCTCGCAAATTGTTATAGGTTGTCGCCCTGGAAGAACGCGGGTCCAGGCGGTTTACGGCTTCGAAGATTTCCGCCGCTGTCGGATGTCTGTTGTGTTCCATCAGGAAAGCCATCACTGCGTAGCGCTGCGGCGTGCACCGCAGCCCGCTGCTCTCCAGCGACCGCCTGATCGCCTCTCCGTCCATACCTTATCTGGAATAAATCTAATCTGACAATTTGTCAAGACTCAATTTCTTGAATTTTCCGTTGCAGTCCGGCAAAGGATGTGTACCTTCCGCAGGCCCGTAGAAATGCCATTGCGATCACCGTCCTACGCTCCCGAGGGTTTTCCTGCCGTTTGCGGCTCAGCAGCGTCCGCCTGGCCATGCCGAACATGGTTGTGCGGCGCGCTTTGCCCGGTTAGTATCTTCCCCAGTCACCGCAACTAATCACACTGCCACTATCGGGGAGAACCATGTCAGCCGGGCACGAATACCATGAGCTCCAGGAGCAAGCCGAACATGGCCGGGCGCACCAATTCCTGGCTCCGGCCAGCATCACCATGGCCATCATCGCCGTGCTGGTGGCGACCGTCTCACTGCTGGGACACCGCGCCCACACCGAAGAAGTGCTGCTGCAGAACAAGTCCACCGACCAGTGGGCGTACTACCAGGCCAAGAACCTCCGCCGCAACAATCTTGAGGCCCTCGACGAACTGATGAGCGTCATGGAAGGCAAGAACGAGAAGGCGGAAACCGTTCACCAGCACTTTGAGCAGAACATCGAGCGTTACCGCGACGAGCAGAAGGAGATCGAGAAAGAAGCCCACGCTCTTGAGGCCGAGCTCCAGCACGAAACCCGGCGCGCCGACCGATTTGACCTGGGCGAGGTCTTTCTGGAGGTCGCTCTGGTCATCACTTCGATCACGCTGCTCACCGGCCGCAAGCTCTATTGGCGTCTCGGCATCGTATTCACGCTCGTCGGTGTCGCCACCGCCGCCAGCGTACTCGTCATGCGCTAGGTTCTCAGGGCCCCCAGCCTTCCGCCCCCACCAGCGGCACGAAACAGCACAACGAATGCCACGAACTGCTGACCGCTCCGTTCGCCTTGCGCAGAACCAGTAACTGCTGTTCTAACCGGTTGCCCACTGGAACCGCCATCGTTCCCCCCTCAGCCAGCTGTGCCACCAGGCTCGGCGGCGCCTCTGGCGCGCCCGCCGCCACCAGGATCTTGTCGTACGGCGCGTGTTCTCGCAGGCCGAGTGTGCCATCGCCCAGAGTTACGTGCACATTGCCATACCCGAGCTCCGCCAGAATCGTCTCGGCCCGTTCCGCCAGTAAAGGCTGTCGCTCGATCGTCCAAACCTCCGCAGACATCTCCCCAAGAATGGCTGCTTCGTACCCTGTTCCGGTTCCAACTTCCAGCACGCGATCGGAAAGCATCACCGCCAGCACTTCCAGCATCGTCGCAACCATCAGCGGTTGCGAGATGGTTTGTCCCGCCCCAATCGGCAACGGCCTGTCGGTGTACGCCAGTCGCTGGTATTCGCGCCCAACGAACATCTCGCGCGGCACTTTCGCCATCGCCTCCAGCACACGCTCGTCATGGATGCCCCGCGCACGGAGCTGTTCCTCCACCATCCTGAGGCGCATTTGTGCGAGCTGGTCCTGCGCAACCGCCGCCTCCCGCCGCAAAGCACTCATCTCCATCGCCGTCGCGAATACTATTTCTTCCGCTTTCGGATCAGCAGGTCGAAGCTCACCACGCCATTCTCGTCGCGAATTCCTTGCACGGTGTACTCCGAATTGATGTTGTACTCGAACTGAATCACCTGCTGCGCCGACTGTGTCAGGTTTGTGATGTAGGTAAGCGTCACGTTATTCGACACCTGCTGTTCAATCGTCAGCCGCGCGCTGGGGTTGTTGTCCGGCCCGCCTACCGCCGGGTTGATGCGAATCGAGCTCACGCCGAACAGCTTCGACGCCCGATTCGTGACCGTCTGGTTGATCAATGCGCCCAACACCACCCCGCCTGCGCCTTCCCCCAGATTGTTGCCGCGTCCTGCCCCATAACTCTCTTCCTGCGTGCGGCCGAAGGCCAGCAGCGCGATGATGTCGTCGCTCGACAGCGGCGGATCGGAGCGGTACGTTGTCGTCAACTTCTCGACCGTTCCGTGCAATCCAACCGTGATGTCGTAGTCACGCACCCGCGTTGTGGCTTCCACGTCAAGTATGGGATCGATCCGAATCGGGTTCGCGAACGTAACGTCGCCCCGGTCAAGGTGATACTTGGTTCCGTTTACCTTGATGTCTCCCGAGGCCACGTTGATGCGGCCCAGCAACGTAGGACGCGTGCCCGTCCCGCGCAGCTTCAGGTCCACGTCGCCCGAAAGCTTCGCCAGCGTCGTCTGCACCGTCAGCTCCGGCGTCGAAACAATCCTGACGTCCAGTCGCAGGTTGTTGAGCGGCGAGGCCGGGTTTGGCACCGAGACCTGCTCCGGAGCAAACGCCGCCGTCACGTCCGTCGCCGGAATCTGCGCGAAGCGCGTAATCGTCACCTCGCCGCTCAGCAACGAGCTCTTCAGCGTTCCGCTCAGCCGCAGCGACTGGTCCGCCGTGACACTCACTCCCGCGTAGCGAAACCGTATGTCCGTGCCGCTCGAATTCAGGTCGAAGCCGATCGTTTTTCCGTAAGTGATATACCCCGAGAACTGCACCTGTCCCCCGCCCACCTTTCCGGCAAGCTGTTCCACCTCCAGCCGGTCTTGATTGAAGACCATGGTGCCGTTCATTTCGCCCATTGCCGCGGGCAGGTCTATCACCGAGAATCCCGCATGCGCGATCACCACCCGCCCGTTCATGATCGGCTTGTCCACCGTGCCGGTCACCGTGACGTCCATGTCGCAGGATCCGTATGACGTGATCTCCTCGTCCAGTGCGTGAAAGAGCGCCATATTGAGGTGGCCTTTCGCATACAGGTCGAGCGGGCGCCGCTCCTTCAGGTCCATAGTCCCGCCCACTGTGACGTTCGTGTCCTCCGAGCGCAACGTGAATCGCTTCACCGTCAACACTTGATCGGCCAGCGCTGCCTCGATCGGGCCATCGCTATGGATCGCCACACTGTCGAGCGACACAGAAAACGCGTCCACCTGCATCTTTCCCCGCATGGTTCGCGGCCGTCGCAACGGCCCACTCAGGCTGGCTCGTCCATTCAGCGATGAGTGCCCTGTGATATGGCTCCTGAAATCCTCGTCCACCAGCGGATCGATGTTCATGTCGGCAAACTGCAAGCCGATGTCGCTTTGCATCTCCCCATGCTCGTCCACCGTGCCGTCGAGCGTAATTGAGCCGTGCGGAAACTTCGAACGCCCGGTGATCTGTAGCCTGTCGCCTCTCGTCACCGCATCCAGCCTTAGGTCCCCCTGCAGTTCATCGTTGATCGCCAGGTTGGCGATTTGAACGTGCGCATCGACCATCGGCGCCTCAAGGGTTCCGGACGACTTCACCGCGAAGCTGGCCGTCCCGCGGTCCTGCAGCGGCCCGCTTTGCAACTGCTTGATCTGGGCCAGGTCGATTCCTTCGCCGCGCAGGTCGCTGCGCAGTTCGCGCGTGTCGAAGTTATAGGCCGTCATTCCGGTCGCTGTGCCGCCCAGTGCCTCAACCCGGATGTTCTGCAACTGCGCCTCGCGGCCAACTACCACAATGTCAGATACCGCTGTCTTGATTGGATAGCCGTAAGCCTCGCCCTCAGTCAGCGCAATGGTGCCGCTGCCATTAGGATTGGCCCTGTTGCCGGTGGCTTGCAGGCTGGCATCGACCACGCCGGAAATCGGGTAATCGGTCCCCGCCACGCTTTGCAGATCGCTCACGCTCGCGTTACGCACCGAGGCCCGCACCTCGAACCGCGACTGCTCCGTGAACCCGCCATTTTCCAGCTGCGCCGAGCCCTCCACATTCAGGTGGGCGCTCCCCCGTTGAATGACTCCGTGGCGCAAGGCCAGCATCGTACCGCCGTATTCCACATCACCCGCAAAGGAGTCAATGTGGATGCGTCGTGGCTCCGGCGCCGGCGCCGGCTGAGGTTCCGCCTTACCGACGTTCAGTAGCGCCGCCAGTTGATTCCGCGTTGTGGGCGGCGGCGTCGCAGGCGGCGTCTTGTAATGGAGGTAGCTGAAGTCCGTTGCCAGCAGTCGCCCGGCAACGTCGGGGTGAGCGAGCTTGCCGCGCACCGTCCCGCTGAAACTGGCGCGTCCGTTGATCTCGATGGGCAACGCTGACTCTCCCATCGCGGAAAGCATCGGTTGAAATTCCTCGAGCCCGTTCGAGTTCACCGCCACGCTCAACTCCGCCGTCTGCAATCCCAGCGTACCCGACGCGTTCATCTCGGTATGCGGAGTAGCCAGCGTCAGCGTCGTGATTTCCGTCACTCCCGAGCTCACGTTGTATCGCCCGCTGAATGTTCCGCTCGTCGGTAACTGTCCGCTCGCAACTTCCGTGGGGGGCGTACAATCCGCCGCTATCTCCAGCACTGCGCGCGACACCGTTTCCTTCCACGCCACGTTGATCGTTCCATTCACGCTCCCCACGGCGTTGAGTTTGTCCAGCGGCAATTCCCGGCCGGCCATCATCCCCAGCAATTCTGCCAGTGAGGCGCCGCTGATCTTCAGCCTTGCAGATCCTTGCTGCACCGGGACGGCACGCGGCTTCTCCAACCCGCCTCGATTTTTCGCAGTCTGCCCGGCCGACGGCTTGGCTGGAGCAGGCTGGTCCGTGCTCACCTCCGCCGTCGTAGTTTCGAGCGCCGGCGCATAGTGCCTCACTTCTGCGTCCCCCGTCACGCTCCCGCCCAAAACTCGCCCGCTGATCTTCTTCAGCGAAATGCGTTCGCGATCGAGCGCAAATTCGGCGGCAGCGTCGGCATTCCGAATCTCAAAGCCCGGCTCATCGTAAGTGAAGCCGCGTACCGTCAACTTTCCGCTCGAAGCCAGGTTCGGCGCCGCAAACGCCGCCGAGCCGCTCAGGCTGGCGGTCCCGCCGCGCAGCTTGTACGCACGGGCAATCTCGCCCAGTTGCACTAGATCCAGCTCCGCGGCGTAGGTAACCTCCGTCTTCGGCTGATTGAAATCGTCCACCGTGCCGCTCGCCTTGAGCGACGACTTCTGCGACACCAGCTTCAGCGATTTCACCTCGAGTTTGTTCCGCCGCAGGCTGAACTCCGCATCGGCCGTCGACGGAATGTCGCGCAGATCCTTAATCCGCGTATCCATCTTCCCCACGTGCAGCGCGCCGTCGTACCGCTTCGCAATCCGCTCGTAGCCCATCGCCAGGCCGATGTCGTTGGCCTTGAAGTCCAGCGGAATCTTTTCGTCATTCAGCAGCAGCGCGCCGTTCTGCACTTCGGCGCGGCCGATCGCCAGCTCGAACAACTGCTGCAGCGGATCGCCGCCTTTCTTCGTCTTCGGCTGCGGAACGTTGGTCGAGCCATCCGGACCTACCATCAGGTGAATTACCGGCTGGTCCAGCGTCAGTTGTTGCAAATCGATGTCGGCGCTCACCAGCGACGCCACATGGAGCCTGGCGTACAACCGGTCCGCATGCGCCAGCGGAACTTCGTTCGCCGGCTCCAGCCCGCGAATCGTAATTCCCTTCGCCTCAATCTCCAGTTTCGCAACGTTCCACGTCAGCGACTGCAACTGAACGGTTCCGCCCGTCGCTTTCTCCAGTTCCGCAACCACCCGGTTCCGTACCATCTCATTGAATGCCGGGCTGGTCAGAAACCATCCGAACGTGAGCACGAGTATCGCAAACAGGCCGGCCATCACCACCCAGAACCACCATGGGAAGCGCGACAACCGGACTTTTGCGGTCTCTGCCATTTCTGTCTACTCGCCCCCCGCCTCGCCCCCTGCCCTTGCTGCCGGAATCGCCACCGTGCTGTGGACCGGCGTCTGCTCGCGCAGGTTATGCAGCCACGCCTCCAGCAACTGGTCCATGTGCTGTTGCACCAGCAACTCGCGGATGCGCGGCTCCACTTCCTGCAGCGTCACCACTTTCACCCCTGCCTTCTCCATGTCGGGCAGAAGCTGAGTGCGGTAATACGCCTCCACTTCTTCCGGCTGTACGTGGACACTCGGCCGCAGCCGCACATCGATGAAGTTCATCGTCTGTGTCTCCGCCCGCAGGTGGTCTTCGATCTGCCTCTCCGTCAAACCGTAGCAGGCAATCGCCGCCTGCCAGCCCTTCTCGTCTTTCGCAGCCGGAATCTGCTCCCGCAGCTTCACCAGGTCCGCTTTCAACTGTTCGCGCGATGGCGCGAGGTAGCTGGCATTGTTCATCTGCTCTTGCAGCAGTCGCCGGTCAATCAGCCGCTGTAACGCCTTGACGCGGTCCTGATCGGTAATTGCCGCGATTGGCTTCTGCTGCATGAACGCTTCGAAGCGCGTGGCGTCGTCCCATTCGCTCTGCAAAATGGGTTGCCGGTTCACCGTAGCCACCACGCCGTCGATAATCTCCCCGGCAAGTGCGGCCGCTGGCAGTAGCAGCAGTGCTATCGTCGCGATTTGTATAAGCCGTTTCATCAGAATGTTTGTCCAATGCTGAAAAAGAAGTTCCAATGGCTCAGCGTATCTACCTTGCTCTCGTCGCGGATCGGGTACCGCGTCGGGTTGAGGTTGTAACTGATGTCCCCACGTACCGGGCCGACCGGCGTTTTGTAGCGTATCCCCGTGCCAATGGCCTGCGGGTTATAGGCAAAGTTGCAGCCCAACTGGGCGTTCGGCGGGGCGCAGCCCGCAATCGATGGCTGGTGAATTCGCAGCATGCCGCTGATGATCTGGTTCGGCGTCGCAAACACGTTGCCCATGTCGTGGAAGAACACCAGGCTCAGGTTGTCGCCCGCGTAGGGCAGCATCACCGGCGGTGTGCGAAGCTCCACCTGGTTCACGAACAATCCCTGCCCGCCAATGGGATAACCCGTTTCCAGGTCGCGCGGGCCTGCCTGGTTGATCGCAAATCCGCGCAGCGAATTGCCTCCCGCGAAGAACAACTCCGGCAGCGGAATCGCAGTCGCGCTGCCACCCGGGTAGTAATTCTTTCCGTACGGATGCTCGATGCCGATCTGCGTGTTCCGCGCCAGTATCCATTTTTTGTGGATCGTGTAATACGTCGAATTCTGGAACACCACCTTTCCGAAATTCGACTGCGATCCCAGCGCGCTCGTCGCCAGCCCGAGGTCCAGCAGGTTGTAGCTGCCCTTATGCGTGTCCACCGGATTGTCGCGCCGGTCGCGCACCCACGTCATGCTCGGCATGGCGATCGTCACCGGACGCGCATACAGCGGAATCAAATTCGGATCGATCACCAGGCTGTTCGGATCGACCTTTACCCGCTGATAGCTCAACCGGTACAAAAACGTCGTCGCGCGGCTATACCGCTGCTCGGCGCCAACCGAGCCCTCCAGCCTCTCCGAGGTAAACGTATTCACGTTCACCGTGTTGTCGTAGAACCCGCTGATGGTGAAGTGCCATCGCTCGCGCCGGAACAGCCGCGGTGCGTCGTAGCTGATCAGCGCCCGCTGCGTCAGCGATCCGTAGCGCGCACGGATGCTCAACGTCTGGTCCCGCCCGAACATATTCAACCGCGTCACTTCCAGCACCGCGTTCGGGCTCGGACCGGCCTTGCCCTGCGGGTTGTTCGCCTGCGGCGTGTTGCCGGTCGCAAACTCGATGCCGCCGCCATAGCGGAACGTCCACCTCGGCGCTTCCGTGAGGTTGAACAGCACGTTCTTCTCCGCCTCGATGCCCTCGGGATTCTGCACCGCCATGTCTACCTGGTTGAAGATGCCCAGGTTGTACAGTCGCCGTTGCGAGTCAACCATCTCCGACTGGTTCAGCGGGTCGCCCCCGCGAATTCGAATTTGCCGGCTCACGATGTACGGCTTCGTGTTCTCCGTGCCCGTCACGATCACCTGGCGGACGTTCACCCGCTGCCCTTCCGTGATTTTGTAGGTCACGTTCATCCGGTTCGGCTCACCCTTCACCGGCTCCGCCGACGAATCGAACTGCATGTCCGGATACCCGTGGTTGTAATAAAAGAACGTCAGCGCATCGCGATCGTTCAGCATGTCCACCTGGCTGAACGGCTGCCCCGGCACGCTGCTGAGCAACGGCGCCAGTTGCTCGTTCGTGTAATCCGTGTTGCCTTCGATCACCAGGTTCTTCACCAGGGTCTGCGGGCCTTCCACAATGCGATACACCACCGCCAGATCGCTCTTCTTCGATTCGTAGTTGTCCTCCACGCTGCCATCCACTTTCGTCTCTTCGAAACCGTTTGCCTGGTACAGCGCCTTGATCGCGTTCACGTCGTCGGTCATCATCCGCTGGCTGAACCGCCCATGCGTCAGGATCCAGCTCTTCGATTGCACGCTCAGCCGCTCGCGAATCGTGGCCTCATCGAAATACTTGTTGCCGCTGACCAGGACCGCGGCCACCTCATGCTTTTCCCCCTGATCGATTTTGTAAACGATGCTGATCTTGTCTTCTTCCGGTGCCGGACGCCGCTCCACGTCCACCGTCGCATCAAAATATCCCCGCGTCTGCAGGTAGTTCCGCACGTTCCGCCGCCCTTCGTTCAGCAGGTCCTCATCCACGGCGTTCTCCTGGTACACCGGCACCAGCTTCTTCATCTCGCCGCTACGGATCTTCGCGCCCTCTGCCGCGATCACCACCGTCGGCCCCTGCTCCACTTCGAAGGTGTAGTCCAGCGTGTTGGTTGACGGGTTGTAGTCCTTGCTGGTCAGCGACACTTGCGCTTCCAGATGCTGGTTCTTCTGGTAGTGTTTGCGCAGCCGGTCCAGGGCGCGGGTCAGGTTTGAGCTCTTCACCTTGCTGCCCGGCTTCAGCTTGGTGATTTGCCGGATCTGTTCCTCCACGATACCCGTATCACCCTCAACCTTCACCGCCCCCACCCGCGCCAGCTCTCCCGGACTCACCTTGAACACCATGTCCATCTGCCGCGTGTCCTCGTGCGGCTTCAGGTCATAGCTGATCGACGCTTCGTAATAACCGTTGTCCGCCAGCACTTTCTTCATCCGCTCCAGCGACAGCATCACATTGTCTTCCGAGAACAGCTCGCCCAGATCAAGCTTGCTGGCGTTCACCAGCTGGTGCGGCTTCGGCGCTGTCTTCGGATTCAGCCCTTCAATGCTCACGTCGCCGTTGAAGTAGTTCTCCGTGGAAACAAACGTCAGTGCGACGCCGCCCACCTTCGCCTCATCGGCCTCCACGTGCAGGCTTGAAAACCGTCCCGTCAGATACAGCACCCGAATCGATTCCTGCAGGTCGTCCCGGTTCAACCGCTCGCCTTCTTTCACCAGCAGCAGGTCGCGCAGCATCTGCGGACTGGTGCCCGCGATGCCTTTGAACTGGATGTCGCTGACTATCTCGCCTTCGTATTTGGTGGAATTTTCCAGCGCAGGCAGGAGGTGCTCCTGCGTCTTGACCGTCTGGTCTTCCGGAATCTGCCCTGGCCGGTTTTGCGCCCATGCCGCCGGCAGGGCGAGCGCTATGGCTACTCCCAGCGCGGCCATCCCGATGCTGCATGGCGAGGTTGCCTTCCTCAAACTCGTAACCCCTGATGACTCTGCCGGTTGCCAGCCGCCACGGTCCGTTCTGGTTGGCCCGCAGGCTTGCGCTTTGACTCCGGCCCTACCACGGCTTCAACCCGCGCCATTGCCGCGAGTCCCTTCATCCAGACGATTCCTGCGTGGCGTTCCTATAATAACCAAGGACGCGTTCCACTAGTCTTCTCAGCATCGGAAATGTTCCGCCAGGTGCAACGGTTTCGTATCCGGGCATGACTTCAGTCTTGCCGTATGCGATTCAAAATACGAGAGGGCTTTTGCCCCTGCGCCACTGCGAAGGGATAATCGTTTTGGACTCTAACGACCGCTACTCCCGCCAGATCCTCTTCCCACCCATCGGCCCCGCAGGCCAACAACGCCTCGCCGCCGCCCGCATCGCCGTCGTCGGCTGCGGCGCCACCGGATCCGCCCTCGCCTCCCTCCTCGCCCGCGCCGGAGTCGGCTACCTGCGCCTCATCGACCGCGACTACGTCGAGCCCAGCAACCTGCAGCGCCAGCTCCTGTTCGACGAAGCCGACGCCGCCGAATCTCTCCCCAAGGCCATCGCCGCCGCCCGCAAGATTCGCGCTTTCAACTCCCAAATCACCGTCGAGTCCCACGCCGCCGACCTCGTGCCCGATAACGCCCCCGACCTCCTCGCCGGCGTCCACCTCCTCCTCGACGGCACCGACAACTTCGAAACTCGCTACCTCATCAACGACTACGCCGTCAGCCAACGCCTCCCTTGGATCTACGCCGCCGCCGTCGCCAGCTACGCCGTCACCATGAACATCCTGCCCGGCGAAACCGCCTGCCTCGCCTGCCTCTTCCCCGACTCACCCACCGGACTCGTCGAAACCTGCGACACCGCCGGCATCCTCAACTCCGCCGTCAACCTCGTCGCCTCCATCGCCGCCACCGAAGCCATCAAGCTCCTCACCGGCGCCCGCGACAAGCTCCGCCACACTCTTCTCTCCTACGACGTCTGGTCCAACGAATTCGCCCAGGTCTCCGCCGCACACCCGCGAAAAACATGCCGTGCCTGCGACCAGCGCGAATTCCTCCACCTCGAAGGCCAAGGCCGTCCGCCCATCTCGCTCTGCGGACGCAACTCCGTCCAGATTCACGAGCGCCGCCGCCCCATCGACTTCGACGAGGTTACCCGCCGCCTCACCCCGCACGGCCAGGTCAAGCACAATGAGTTTGTCTTGAAGTTCTGGCGCGATCCCTACGAAATTACCCTCTTCCCCGACGGCCGCGCCATCATCAAAGGCACCACCGACCCCGCCATCGCCCGCAGCCTCTACGCCCGTTTCCTCGGCGCTTAGGGGCCACTTCTGCGGTCCCGCAAAAAATCCGGCCCCAGGTTACGTTGCCTGGGGCCGGACCGCTTGTGCTTGCGCACTATGCTGTCCTTGTGATCTATCGTCGTGAGATCTGAAACGTGCAATAACTTGCGAGCCATTCGTTCGTTACTTCGACACTCGCATTGCGATCGACGATGACGTTATGCAAAATGCATGAGTTTCCGTATAGGTCCATAAACCGGAAATCCCACCGCCCCGCAGGTACCTCCACGGTAAAGTGATATCCCGGAGGCAGGGTGTCACTGCCCAGCAGGTCTCCTTCCCAGGATCGGTCATAAACGGATGACACATGGACGGAATGAAACGTGACCTCCGACTCGTTGTATAACGTCACCTCATATCGGCTTCTCTGTGCAGCCGCTGGTGCCGATACAGCCAGAGCGACCACCGCCGCGTAGCACACTGTCGCGATCTTCGATGCCAGATTGGTGTTCATGGGAAACCTCCTCCTCTGAACCGGGGCCATCTCGGCCTTACGTTCTATGCCCATCACTCTGCAATCGGCAGACCAATTCGTTTTTGCTTCCACCGATTCGTTGCCTGGTCATGCTGCTGATGGAAGTACAGCCCCTTGTCCATTTCGCGCCTCGCCTGCCTGGTCCCCCTCGCACCTGTGCGCGCGCCGTCAATATCCCGATTGGTCCGCTCCACTATCCGGCTGGATAGTAGCGTCCTGACGAACCGCGCGCCTCGACCCCTTCTCTCCGCTTTGACAATTGTCTCCCTTCCCATCCAACCCATGATTCCACCGGGTTGCGGCAGTCTCTTGCGCCTTCGCCCGCGCTGCTGCCGACCCCATCTCTGGTTGCACGCGTGCATTACCGGATATGGAATGAAAGGAGGTCTGTTATGAATCCTCAAGTTATCTCCCTTGCTTTTGGCGGTCTCCTGGTGCTCATCAGCATTCTCGGAGGCGGCTTTGAACTCAAGGAGCTCAAGGTGCCGAAAGTCGGTGTTGGCGTCCGTGTGCTCGCAGCGATTGTCGGGATTGTGTTTATTTGCCTTGGTTTCTCCGGCACGCAGTCGGAGGCGACGCAATCGCCGCATACGAATGCAGGTTCCAGCACAAGCGTCCTCGCCGCCGCCCCTCCCGCCGAGCCCGTGGATTTCCTGCTGACCGATGAGCTCGGCGACGATGAACTCAGCGAGCAGGTCACGGTTCTCATCGACGGCAAAAATGTCGGCAACTTGTCCGTCAGCGAGGCATACCCCACGGCCCAGATGCGCGTCAGCGTTCCCCAGCCCGGTCAGCATAGCTATCACGCGGAAGCTACTGCCATCTTCGACGCCAATGGACAATCGTTCGAATACACTGGAACCGGTCAAGGTATGATCAACGTCCGCGCTGGCAAGGTGTACAGCTTGCGTGGCTCCGTCTCCGGCAATACTTGGCTGGTCAGTATCGAGGAAGTTCAGTAATTGCCCGGCTGCCCATCCGGCCTTCTTTTGGCCGGGTGGGCGCGGCGGTTTCTGCTGTTCAGCACTTCTCCCCGCGCCCCTTCTTCTGTGTCGGTCCGCAATTGTTTTTGGCTTCCACTGACAACTGACTACTGCCTTCTGATTCCTTTCGTAACCTCTACCGCCACGATTTTCCTTGCTTTTCCCTCATCCTCCGCGCAACCTGCCTATAAGGGAACCGCCCTTACACCCGGCGCGATGTCTAATTGATCTAGCCAGACGTTGGCTCCGGCAGCTTTCAACTCTGCCGCCAGCCGAAGGGCAAATTCAGAATCGTCCCGGCTGTAGCTGAAAAAAGCTGTCTTTGCCTCTGTTGCCGAACCAGCCTCCCGAGGCAAGAAACCTCTATGGAACGAACATAGTAGCCGATTCAACAGGGATTGCACCCCGCTTCCAGCATCGCCTGTCATTGTCGGAATTGGGAGCCTGCTGACTCGCCAACCCCGGTGCCCAGTTCGCGTACGCGTAGGTAGGCATGGCGGAAGCAAGCGAGGTCGCGAGGCCATCATTAATTGTCGGTGGTCAGTTACCAGAACAACGGCAGTAGGCCCGTTCGACATCGCGCACGGTTATGTAGCAAAACGGCTCGGGTTGTCATAGTCTGGGTTTTTCCGTACTCTACCGGCATGGACGTTCGTTTTACTCCCGACCAGGAAGCACGACTGGCGCAGATTGCCGCCCAGGAAGGTACTGAACCCGAAGCGCTGGTGAAAGATGCTGCGTTGCGCATGCTGGAGCAGGACGCGCGCTTTCGTGCTGCCGTCCGCGAGGGTATCGCGCAGGCTGATCGCGGCGAATTCATCGAAGAAACCGACATGGATGCCCGTCTGGAGCAGATGCTTCGTTCCTAAACCATGGGCATGGTGATCCGCTGGACTCCCGCCGCGGCAGCCGATCTGCAAGCGATTAACGACTATTTGAAGAGCATCATCCACGTTACCGCGAGGCGACGGTTCGCCGGATCTACGCGGCGATTCGTGACTTGAAGCAGTCGCCCATGCGAGGACGCACCGGGCGGGAGCAAGCTACGCGAGAACTCGTCTTTTCGCCTCTACCTTACATCGCCGTCTATCACATCAAGGATCAAGCAATCGAAATTCTACGAATTGTCCACGGTGCGCAGGACTGGGTTTGATAGTCATGTTAACCAGGCGATTTTTGCGGCTGTGAACCCCCTGTTTGGGGGCCCGAGAGCAAAACCCAATCCGCCAGAGGCAGGAGGGAGAGAGCACCCATTGTGTAATTTTGTGCTGAGCACTCTCCCCGGAAAAATTCCTCCGTCAAATGTTTTATGTATAGAGGCGCGACGTTCCAGACCCTATGAGTGGCGATTCCTTATCTCTGAGCCTGCCGCTTACGCGCTTTGCGACCGATTCGTGCGAGGCGACCGCCCTGTTTCAAGAGCTCCGCAAGCCGCTGTTGCGTTACCTGGCGGGGCTGGGCCTTTCGCCCGAAGAAGCTCAGGATGTGGTGCAGGATTCGTTCCTTGCCCTGCACCAGCATCTCGCGGCCGGCGGGTCGCAGGCGAACATTCGCGGTTGGCTGTTTCGCGTGGCGCACAATCGGGCGCGCAACTGCCAGCAGAGTTACGCGCAGCGTATGGGAGAGCCCCTCGATCCGGCCTTCGACGCCGCATCGCTCGCGGAGACGCCGGAACAAGCCGTGCTGGCCAACGAACGCCGCCGCCGCCTCGACAGCGCAGTTCGTTCTCTCAGCGATGCCGAGCGTCAGTGCCTCATCTTGCGCGCCGAGGGACTGCGCTACCGGGAAATTGGCGAAGTGCTCGGGATGTCAACTTCTACCGTCGCCGACGTAGTCGAGCGGGTAGTTCGGAAGCTAGCGGAGAAATGCAATGTGTGACTTCAAGGAAAATCTCGTAGCCTGGTTGGATGGCGAATTGTCCCCGTCCGACACAGCAGCCGTGGACCAGCATGTTCGGTCCTGCACGGATTGCCGCGACCAGGTCAGCCGCTTTGAGCAGATCAGTCGTGACTTCGCTACCTTCTACGCAGGCGCGCTCACCCCGCCAAACAGCGTACCTGAGAAAGGTTCACACCGCACATTACCCTGGGTATCGCTCGCAATGGCCGTCGCTGCCATGATCCTCATCACCATCTGGCTCGCACCGCTCCCCGATCGGCGCTCGCCAGGCGCTCCGCAAGCCGCCAAGGCTGAGCTGCCGTCGGCACAGTCGGAACCCATCGCAAAGCTGCAGCAGGCGGCCGTTCCCGCCAGGCATGTCCAGGCGGTGGCGAAGCGTCGTCCCGCGGTGCAAACCGCGCGGCAAACCAATGACCGGGATCTGATCATGGCCCAGCCCACCGTCCGCATCGCCATACCGGCGGACGCGCTCTATCCCCCGGGCGCCGTGCCGCAGGGCATGGCCTATTTCGCCAACGTAAGTCTTGCCGCCGATGGGTCGGTTCAGGCCTTCCGGCTGGAACGGTAATTCGATTTTCGATAAGGAGCACGACCGAACATGAAACGCATTTTGATCTTCCTCGCGGCCGCTTGCTGCGCTACCCTCGCCCAGGCGCCAGCCGACGTACTGTTCGCCCCCATGCAGCTTGGCGTCATCAGCCTCAGCAACGGGGGAATACCCGGCGCCGTTGTGAAGGGCGCTCCCTTCTCCGCCACCATCACCAACGAGTCTGTTCAGACTCTCGCCGACGGCACGCACATTTCGCAGAGCAGCACCGGCAGCACCGCGCGCGACGCCCTGGGCCGAACTCGCCAGGACACTCCGTTGCCCACCTTGGGAGGCCTCGCCCCGGCCGATGCTCCGCACTTCGTGTTCATTCAGGACCCCGTCGCCGGCGTCTCGTACTCTCTGAATCTCACCGAGAAGACGGCGTGGAAGCATCCCCTTCCCCCGGGTGCGCCCGGAGCCGCAACCTCCACGATTACCACCCGCACCTTCATCGTGCGCTCCAATGACGACGCTACTCAATCCACCAACGCGCCCGCAACCTGGACTCAAAAGCAGAGCGACGAAGCAGACGCTGCCGTAGTTGCGCACTCGGAGGCAGAATTGCCTCCCCCGCCTTCTCCCACTGCCGGCGCTCAGCTGATGCTGCACAAGCGCGTCGAGGAAGCCGAAATGTCCGCCAACGTAACCATCGAAAATCTCGGGACACAAAACCTCGAAGGCGTGGAGGCCACCGGCGTGCGCACCACCAGGACCATCCCCGTCGGCAAGATCGGCAACGACCGGCCCATCGTGATTACGACGGAAGTCTGGACGTCACCTGAGCTGAAAACGATCGTCCTCAGCAAGCGCAGCGACCCGCGCTCCGGCGAGCAGACTTTCAAGCTGACTAACATCCAGCGGGCTGATCCGGATCCCTCGCTGTTCACGATTCCCTCGGACTTCAAGCTCACGGAGAACGGCGCGGAGACCATCGTGTATCGCAGCCAGCACTGAGGGTGCTTGCTCCAGGTCTGTAAGAGTGCTCCCGCATTGACTCTGACAATGTGGGAGCACCTTTCCTGCTGTGCTACTCACAAAAAACTTTGACTGTGACTTTCTCACTGCCGTAGCCGTGCCGGTTGCTTGAGTCGACATCGATGCTGAGGTCGTTCAGGTGATCGATGAGTTCTTCGAGGTTGTCCGGCTTAATCTGGCTCAGATCGAACGGGATTCCCTTTTCGCGAAGTGCCGTGTTCACATGCTCGCGTGCTTGCGGCGGTATCAGCCCCGCCAATCGTACTCCGGCGCGCAGCAACTGCATCGGAACTCGGATGTTGACCTTCACGGGCCCTTGATGCGGATTTCCGCCGTTGTCCGAGTCCACCAGCACGCGCAAGTATTTCATTTTCGCGGCCCGTGGAGTGCCACTCACGTCGTTAGTCGACGACGAGCCGCTTCGCTCCAACGCTGCCAGCAGCCGCTCGGCCTCGTCGGCAGTAATCTTGCCGGCCGACAACATTTCCAGAATCTGGCGCCGATGTTCGTTCATAACTTCTCCTACAGGATGCGAATCAGTACCAGCGCATCGCGGTTGTCTACTTCGATGTGCGTGTCGTGCAGGCTGGTCAGGATTCCCCAAAATGTTGCAATCACTTCCCACGGATTCAGTCGCGCGATGAGGCATACAACCAGCAATACGGGCAGAGCCAATATGGCGATGGGCAGCAACACCAGCCACAGGAGGAACAAAGGTATCCAGAGCTTGAAACTGCGGCTGCGCGCCCAATGCCGTACGCTGATTACTCCCACCATCGGAATCATGATTGCGACTCCAGTTCTTGAATAGCTTCCTGCGCCGTAATCTCGCCCCGCCTCAGCCGTTCAAAGATCTCCTTGCGCGAGGGCGACGGATTGGTCTCAATGAAATCCAGGCTTTCGGCTATCCTCGTCAGCCGCGCCTTCACCGTCGGATAACTCACCCCGAACACCTGCTCCATTTCCTTGATTGAGCCGTGCGAGCGGACAAAGGCCACCACAAATACTTGATCTTCCGGGCTGAGACGCGCCAGTTGCGGCAGCTCGAATTGTCCCTCAATGGCGATGTCCCTGTCGGCCAGACGCACCCGCTCGACCAGAATGCGCTGCCCTCCAGTAAGCCGCGTCAGCTCCTGCCAATC
>Ga0335071_10002482_pt1 | contig 19741 bp, 31 predicted proteins | sample Lox_Sample_15_FD_206724 | JGI IMG/M metagenome (GOLD analysis project Ga0335071, IMG submission 206724) | Soil microbial communities from Loxahatchee National Wildlife Refuge, Florida, United States - Lox_Sample_1.5 | ecosystem: Environmental > Terrestrial > Soil > Wetlands | place: USA...
CTCGATCTGACCCACCAACCGCTCAATATCTGTCGCCGATACGGGACGTTTTGCGCAGGAAATCCGGATTCCACGTTCCAGTTTCTCACGATCGAATTCTTCCCGCGTACCATCTTGCTTAACAATGAGAGGCGTTGCCAAAATCGGTCGCTCGTAGCTGCTGAAACGCTGTCCACAATTTAGGCACTCCCGCCTTCGGCGGATACCGCCATGACTATCATGGGTTGTGTCGATCACCTTTGAATCGTCGTTCTGGCAATACGGACAACGCATCCTTGATACTCCACAATCCTAGAACATTTGTAGCCGCCATATCTGGCGGTAATAAAACAAAATCCCCTGTATTTGGGGCATTATTTCCCTTATTTTAACATGATTGTTAGGTTGAAACAAGAGGACAGACGGGGGATTTACCTTAAAGTTTTCCCGAATCTCGGTTGAAACAATTTGTTTAATCGAGTATAGTAAAATTGTTCCTGTCCAGTTCATGCAGAAATGCACACCCTCGTCCTTGATAAGAAGAAAAGGAAGGCTGGTGGTGTTTAGAAAAATTCTGCCAACTCTACGAAGCATCGCCGTTCCACCTCCTGCCAGCCGGGATGAATTGAAACGCAGAGAGGGGGCAATTACCTTTCTGGTGCTGGTATTGCTCTTAGCTTCCACCATCCTAGTCACTTCGATCGTAATTCGCCGCAATTATCCCGACTTGATCAGCGTTTTGATTGCTGATTTCTTCCTTCTGGCCTTCTTGCTGCTGGCCCGCAGGGGAAATGTCATCTTTGCCTGCCATTTTATCCCGCTCGTCCTGAATACCACAGCAACTTATATCGCCTTCAGAGGGGCGGGAATACACGATATTACCTTGCTGAGTTTTCCGATGATCGTCGCGATCGGCGGCCTTCTCCAGGGCAAACACGGATCGATTTGGGCCGCCTTCCAGGGAACGATCTGTTTCATTATCATTTATTGGGGTGAAGTTCATGGCCTGATTCCAGGCGCGATTCAATTCCGCAGTCAAACTACGCCCGATGATCTCATCGTCATGGCGATCCTTTTGTGGATCACTGCCGCTTTCATGTATTTCGCCACAAACTACATGAGCAAGAGCCTTGCCTCGATCCAACTTGCCGATCAGGCATTACGCCAGGCCAACGACGATCTCGGTCGCTATACATCGATCCTCGAACAGCGCTCCCGCCAATTGCTCACCGGCGCCCAGGTTTCGCGGGCTGCCAGCACGATTCTCGAGCCGGATGAACTTTGCCAGCAAGTCGTCGACCTAGTCGGCAGCCGGTTTGGATTATATTTCGTCAGCTTGTACTTGGTGGATGAAAAGAACGAATGGGCCATCCTGCACGCCGGTACGGGAGAAGCCGGGAAAGTTCTGCTGCAAAAAGGTCACCATCTGAGCATAGGAAATACTTCCATGATCGGCGGGTGCATCGCCAGCCAGAAAGCCCGCATTGCCCTGGATGTCGGGAAGGAAGCCGTCCGCTTTGACAACCCCATCCTGCCTGAAACACGATCGGAGCTCGCCCTCCCCCTTAGCAGTCGCGGAGATGTGATCGGCGCGCTAGGCATACAGAGCAAATCGGAATCCGCTTTCAGCGACGAAGACATCGCCATCTTCCAGGCTATGGCCGACCAGCTTGCCAATGCCATCAGCAATGCGCGGCTGTATCGCCAGCTCCAGCGGGAATTGTCCGAAAAGAAACGGGTCGAGGCGAAGATCCGCCAACTGAATAAAGAACTGGAAAAGCGCGTCGCCGAACGGACCCAGGAGTTGCAGACTGCCAACAAAAACTTGACGACGCTCAGCCACTTAAAGGACGAATTCCTCGCCAACGTCTCTCATGAGTTGCGGACTCCCCTGACGAGTATCAAGCTCTATCACAACCTCCTGGAGAAGCACCCAAACGATCCGGAAAAGTACATCCGCCATCTCAAACGCGAAACCGACCGCCTGGCCCGGCTGATCGAGGACTTGCTCTATTTTTCACGTCTGGAACAGGGCTATTCGCCCTTCCATCCTGAATCGCTTGACCTCAACCGCCTGGCAAAGGAATATTATACCGATCGCCTGCAGCTTGCAAACGAACGGCAGTTGTCCCTGGCGTTCGAGGAGGCCCTTTCACTCCCGTGTGCCTTCGCGGATGAACAAATGACCGGGCAGGTGATAAGTGTCCTGCTGACCAACGCGATGAACTACACCCCTGCCGGTGGGAAGATTACCATTCGGACGCTTACCACAAAACGGGACGGCCAATCCTGGGCCGGTTTTTCAATCAGCGATACCGGTCTGGGGATCACCAATGAAGACCTGGATCATTTGTTTGAACGCTTCTACCGAGGGAAGGCCGGGAGGACCTCTTCCACCCCCGGAACCGGACTTGGTCTTTCAATTGCCAAGGAGATCATTCAGCAGCACAACGGCAAGATCGAAGTCCAGAGTGAAGGAATCGAGGGAAAAGGCACTACCTTTTTTGTTTGGCTGCCGATCGCATCGACATGATCTTTATCAGCCCACAAGGAGGAAAGGATGAATCAAATCGCGGTTTATGTCTTTTTGCTCCTCCCCATCCTGTTGATCGGTTTTTTTATTTTTCGATTTACCCGCAAACAGGTGGACAAAGTCGTCTCGAGACAGAAAACCCTCGACGACAGCGCTGTCTGGCTACGGGATTCCGCCCCGCTCAAAGCTGAGGTTATTCATAAAAGCGAAACGATCTCGCCCGAAGCGCGTGGGATTGCTAAGGTTGACCTGGATTTGAAAATACACCTCCCCAACTCACTTCCGGTCGAGGCGAAAACTTGCTGGCTGGTTGAGATTCCATCCCTTACCCAGCTTGAACCGGGCCAAAGCGTATTGGTCAAATTCGACCCTCAAAAACCCCAGCGGGTTTTTCCTGCCGTACCATGGGCAAGAGCCTGGTTGTTCAGCAAATAAGCCGGTCGAAACAAAAAGGTCCCCGTCGATGATGACGGAGGCCTTTTCAATTCCCCTGCTACAGCTTTTTAGCTTCCTGCCAGAGCTTTTCCATCTCATCCAGCGTCAGCTCGGACGTCTTTTTGCCTTGCTTCTTGGCGCCTGCTTCGATGTGGGCGAACCGCTTCTTGAAACGGATATTCGTTCCACGGAGGGCAGACTCGGCATCCACTTTCCTCCAGCGGGCAAGATTGACCAGGGCGAAGAAGAGATCCCCAATCTCGGCAGCCAGTTCTTCATCGTTTTCGGCATCCCGGACCTCCTGGATCTCCTCGGCGATCTTTTCCAACACCCCATCCACCTTGGGCCAGTCGAACCCTAACCGGGCTGCCCGGTCCTGATATTCCTGGGCCTGGATCAGCGCCGGCAGTGCCAACGGAATGCCATCCAGCGGCCCTTTCTCCGCCGCACCGTTGGCTTTCCGCTCGTCCGCCTTGAGTTTTTCCCAATTCTGCAGGACGCCCTTCACCCCCTCCACCTGGACATCGCCGAAGACATGCGGGTGGCGTCGGATGATCTTGTCATAAACATGTTTGATCACATCCGCCATGCTGAACTCGCCCTCCTCGCCGGCAATCTGGGCGTTAAGGACAATCTGCAGGAGCAGGTCCCCAAATTCCTCGGCCATCTTGACCGGATCCTCCTCGTCCATGGCTTCGAGGGTCTCATAGGATTCGTCCAGCAGATGGGAGCGGAGAGACTGGTGAGTCTGTTCCTTGTCCCAAGGACATCCATCCGGGGCGCGCAAGTGGGCGATGATCTCCTGGAAGGCCTCGAAAGAAGTTCCTTCTCCGAGTGGAGGCAGATAAAGGACGGTCAGTAGTCCGATCCTCTCCGACCGGTCGATCTCGTAGAGCTGGATGTTTTCGACCAATTCGTCCTTCGTCCCCGCTGCATGGACCAGTTTCACCGGATGCTCATCCGGATAGACTGCATTGAGGGTCATCTTGACCTCGGCAGCCACCATCCTCGAATAGATCTGGGCGACGAGGGCGGGCTTATCTGGGGGAAGAGCCGGCATGTGCGCCTGGCTCAATTCCAGGGCATCCACCAGGGTCAATCTGGGATAGGCGTCCAATCCAAGAGCCGCAAAAACCGGCTCCAGGAAGGAGACGCCATTGACTACGCGCAGTCCAAGGCCAAGAGTCCGGGCCTGCTCGACGATCTTCGGACAGGTCGCCTCCGCCACAAACGGGTCACCGGGTACGGCATACACCACCCCTTCCGGCCGCTTGCCCAACTCGATCACTTTATCGACGATGGCCGTATAAACATCCTCGAAGGATTCGCCTTTTTCGTACAATTCGTCAAAGGAATGGATTTTTACAGAGACTGGCAGTCCAGCGACGGTGGGATGCTCCTTCGTGCGCAGCCAGACTTCACCGGCTTTGCCCAGGGTATCCCACGCCTCACGGGTAAGTTTGGTTGGATCGCCGGGACCGAGACCGAGGAGGGTGATTTCAGGCATAAGATCTCCTTAAAGAGTAAAGCGTAAAACGTAGCGTAGGTTCCACGCAATACGTTTTACACTTTACGGAACTATCTATTTTGCGTTGTTCTTCTTTACGTTTTTCTTGCGGACTAGCGCTTGGTATAGGTCGGGGCCTTGCGGGCGCGCTTCAGACCGGGCTTCTTGCGTTCCTTGACACGGGCATCCCGGGTCAGGAAGCCGCCCTTGCGCATTGCCGAGACATTCTCGGGATTCATCTTGACAAGGGCGCGGGCGAGGCCGAGCTGAACGGAGTCCGTCTGGCCGGTCACGCCGCCGCCATTGACGACGACCGTGATGTCATACGATTTCGGTTCCTGGCCGGCGGCCTTCATGACAGCCAGGATGGCCTCGATATCGCCCAAACGATTGAAGTAGGCCGGAGCCTCCTTGTCATTGACGATGAAACGACCTGAACCGCTCATGATGCGTACGCGGGCAATGCTCTGTTTGCGGCGTCCAACACCTTCAAAGTACTGAACAGACATATTCCTGCTCCTTTATGCAACCGTCTGTGGGCTCTGGGTGGCATGCGGATGTTCCGCACCGCCATAGACTCGCAGATGAGTCAGCAGATGGCGGCCCATCTTGTTATGCGGCAACATGCCCCACACCGCGGAACGGATGACGCGATCCGGGTGAGTCGACAGTTGGTCGCGCAGGTTGATCGACTTCAAACCGCCGGGATAGCCCGAGTGGCTGTGGTACACCTTTTCCGTCATCTTGGAATGGGTCTTCGTGCCGGTGACGGTGATCTGTTGGGCATTGATGACGACCACAAAATCACCCATCTCGACGCCGGGAGTGAAGCTGGGCTTGTTTTTGCCCAGGAGGATTCCGGCGATCTTGGTCGCCAGCCGGCCCAGGGTCTCACCGCTGGCATCGACCAGCACCCATTGGCGGTTAATTTCAGCAGCCTTAGGATAATAAGATTTATACACTTTCGTCTCTCCAAACTTTCAGACTAACGAGCTCAAGCCAGATTTTCATAACAGACTTCGACCAGGGTCAGGCCGCTGGCGGGGGCAAGCCCGGCCGGAATTTCCATCCGGGCAATTCTCCGGATCTCGAACCGGTCATCCAGCGCCCGGACCAACGTCTCCGCTGGAAGCCTCCCCTGCCCGACCGCCGCCTGGACATACACCAGCCGGCGGACCATCCGGTAGAGGAAGGCATCTGCTCGAATTTCGAAGGTCCATTCATCCCCTCGCTTATGCCACCCGGCGGACTGGACTGTCCGCACAGTGCTGCCTCCGGATCGAGGCGGGGTGCCAAAGGCCGCGAAATCGTGCGTTCCGGTCCATATTTCGGCCAAGGACACCAAGTCCGTTACGCCTGGCCAAACCCGCCAAGCGAAGCGCTCCCGCAGGGGGTCGCGCACATCGGAGCAGAACAGGCGGTAGCGGTAGCAACGGGAACTGGCATCGAAACGAGGGTGAAAATCGTCCGCCGCCAGGGCAATCTGCCTGACCGCCATATCCGCCGGAAGATTGGAGTTCAGTGCCGCCTGGAGCCTGTCCAGGCCGTGGACCCAATCGAGGTCGAAAGCCGCCACCTGCCCGCTGGCATGGGTGCCGGTATCCGTCCTCCCGGCCAGGAGGACGCTCCTGCCTCGCCAGCCGATCTTGCGCAGCGCCTTTTCGAGTTCGCTTTGAACCGTCCTTGACTCTGCCTGCCGCTGGCTGCCGAGGAACCCGGTGCCGTCATAAGCAAGGATAATCTGGTAACGTGCCATTGTTTCGGCGACTTCGGTCGCCCGGGCAGACGATGCCGCCCAACGAAAACTATTCTTCGACCAATTCGAGCAACGCCATCTCGGCTTTGTCGCCGAAGCGCGGGCCGAGCTTCAAGACACGCGTATACCCGCCGTTGCGTTCGGCAAAGCGCGGGGCAATCTCGTCGAACAGCTTCTTGATGACCTCGTTGCTGTTGCCGCCCAGTTTGGCAGCGATCAGGCGGCGAGCAGCCACCTTCTCGGCGTCACTGGACTCTGCGACCTTGCGAGCGACAGTGATCATCTGCTCGGCTTCGCCACGGATCGCGGCGGCCTTGGTTACGGTCGTGCGAATGCGCTCGTGGGTGAAGAATTGCTTGATCAAATTCCGGCGCAAGGCAATCCGAGCGCCTTTTGTACGATTGAGTTTATAACCTGCTACTTGGTGTCGCATTGCCTAATTACTCCGACTCTTTCTTTTGTTCGTCCTTCAGATAGCCCTTCTCCTGCATCTTGGCACGCAGTTCGTCCAGGCTCTTTTCACCGAAGTTGCGGATGGACATGACCGCCTGATCGCCCTTTTCGAGCAACTCGAGCACATCGCCGACGGTGGTAATGCCCGTGCGCTTGAGCGAATTGAACACACGGACCGAAAGGTCGAGGGATTCGACCGGGGTCTCGGCGACCTCGCTGGTCAGGTGGGACCCGGTGACTTCCTTCTCCATCGTAATGGCCAGGGTCTCTTCGCTGATACCGGCGACGTAGCGCAGGTGCTCGATCAGGATCTTGGCAGAGGCGCTCAAGGACTTTTCCGGCGAAATGGTTCCGTCGGTCCAGATTTCAAGGACGAGTTTATCGTAGTTGGTGCTCTGGCCCACGCGGGCAGCCTGCACTTCCCAGTTGACCCGCTTGACCGGGCTGAAGATGGCGTCCACCGGCAGCTCGCCGATGGGCATCCGGCCGCGCTCATTCGAGGGGGCATAGCCACGGCCGCGTTCAACCGAGAATTCAATGTCCAGACGGGTCTTGGCAGAATCCGCTGTAAAGAGATACAGATCCGGATTGATGATCTGCACCTCTGGCGACGTAATGATGTCTGCGGCGGTAACAACACCTTCGCCGCGCACTTCCAGGTGCATGCGGGTGGTATCCACACCGTCCAGCTTCAGACGCAACTGCTTGACCTGAAGCATGACCTGCAAAACATCTTCGCGCACGCCCGGAATATCACTGAACTCGTGCAAGACATCCGCCAGACGGATGGAAGTCACCGCGGCGCCTTCCAGGGAGGAAAGCAAGACACGCCGCAGGGCATTCCCCAACGTCACGCCGTAGCCATGCTCCAGCGGGCTGATAACAAATTTGCCATAATTACGAGCTTCCGCTTCGCGCTCGATCTTCGGCATCACCATGTTCGTGATAGTCACGATACACCTCTCCCCGGCGTACGGAACAGTACGCCGCGTCTAGGAAAACAGACTTGGATTAGCGCGAGTAGTACTCGACGATCAACTGCTCGTTCAGGTTGCCGTCAATCTCAGGACGTTCAGGCAGGCGCAGGACATTGCCCGAGAGAGCTTTCAGATCACGGCCCAGCCAGGCCGGAATATTGCGGGTTTCGGCCACTGGAGCTAAATCCTTGAAATAGGTCGTGTCATGCGAGCCTTCGCGGACCGCAATCACATCACCAACACCGACAGTCATCGAGGGGACATCCGTGCGGCGACCGTTGACCGTGAAATGGCCGTGGGTCACCAGCAGGCGCGCCTGGCTGCGGCTGGAAGCGAATCCGAGCCGGAAGATGACATTATCGAGGCGTGATTCGAGGATCTGCAGGAGCATCAAACCGGTGATGCCACGAGCCTTGAGAGCCGCCCCGTAGTACCGGCGGAACTGGCGCTCGTAGACGCCGTAGATGCGGCGAGCCTTCTGCTTGGCGCGCAGCTGCTTGGCATAGTCGGACTCGCGCCCTGTGCCGCCACGTCGGCCACCGCCGCCCTGCCCACCCGCCCGACCATGCTGACCGGGGGCAAAACCGCGACGCTCGAATGCACACTTGGGAGAAAAGCAACGCTCTCCCTTTAAGAACAATTTTTCGCCTTCTCGCCGGCAAAGTTTACAAGCCGGCCCAGTATATTTCGCCATACGTACTAACCTCTCTCACCAGAACTAAACGCGGCGCTTCTTGGGAGGCCGGCAACCATTGTGGGGAACCGGCGTCAGATCGGAAATGGACTTGACTTTCAGGCCCATCGATTGGACGGCGCGAATCGCGGATTCACGACCAGGGCCGGGGCCCTTGACAAACAGGTCAACTTCCTGAATGCCAATCCCTTGGGCAGCCTTGATGGCCTGCTCCGCAGCCAGACGGGCCGCGAACGGGGTGCTTTTGCGGGAGCCCTTGAAGCCGACCGAACCAGCGCTACCCCAGCACAGGGTGTTGCCGTCGGGGTCGGTTACGGTCACAATGGTATTGTTGAATGATGCAAAGACATGCACCTGCCCGGAGGACAGGGCGCGCTTGCCCTTTTTGGCGCCACCGGAGCGGCGCGCGGAGCGTACAGTCTGAGCCATAGATCCTCTTTATTCCTCTTACCGGATTACTTCTTACCGCCCTTGCGGCGTCCGCGCCCGGCCACGGTCTTTTTCGGACCCTTGGCGGTGCGAGCGTTGGTGCGAGTGCGCTGGCCGTGGGCAGGTAGATTGCGACGGTGGCGCAGGCCGCGGTAGCAGCCAATTTCGACCAGACGCTTGATGTTCATCTGTTCCTGACGACGCAGATCGCCTTCGACTTTCCAGTTCTTGGCGATGTACTCGCGGATGGCTGAGACTTCAGCTTCGGTCAAATCCTTGACGCGGGTATCCGGATTGATTTTGGTCGCCGCCAGAATTTCGCGGGAGCGCGCAGGGCCAATCCCGAAGAGGTAGTTCAGGCCCACTTCGACACGCTTATTGCGCGGGAGGTCAACACCTTCAATTCTTGCCATGGTCTACTTATCCTTGTCGCTGCTTATGCTTAGGATTCTCGCAGATAATGTACAATCTGCCCTTGCGCTTGACAATCTTGCACTTCGCACAGCGCTTGCGAATGGAGGGTCCTACTTTCATGATTGCTTTCTCCTTGCTTCGGTAGTTCAGCCAAAGTTCGAATTATACTTGCACTGCTTTATTCCGTCCAGTTAGGTTGTTGTCTATGCGTAACTGTTACGGGACTGTCAGGACGAGAGGGTCGCCTTCGGTGACAGCCACGGAATGTTCCTGATGGGCAGTAAGAGACCCATCCGCTGAGACAACTGTCCACTGGTTGGACAGGACACGGGTCCGGTAGGTGCCGACGAGCACCATCGGTTCGAGGGCAATCGTCATCCCCGGTCGCAGGAGCACGCCGGTGCCAGGGGTGCCATAATTCGGCACCTGGGGTCCTTCATGCATCTTCCGGCCGACACCATGCCCCGTGTATTCCCGGACGACCTGGAACCCCTGAGCCTCCACATACTGCTGGATGGCTGCAGAAACGTCGCCCGTTTTATTTCCGGCGCGCATCATGGCGATGCCAACAAGAAGCGCTTGCTGCGTCACCTCGATCAACTTCGTCGCTTCCGGGGAGATCTCCCCGATACCGGCCGTGAAAGCTGCATCGCCGACGAAACCTTCGACGACCGCCCCACAATCGATCGAGATGATGTCACCTTCCTTCAACTTCCGTTTGCCGGGGATCCCGTGAACCAGTTCTTCGTTGACACTGGCACAGATCGAGGCGGGGAACGGCGGTTGACCGTAGTTCTTGAAAGGTGAGTAAGCGCCATGTTTCCGCAGGGTTTCCTCAGCAGCCGCGTTGAGGTCTGCAGTCGTGACGCCGGGTTGTAAAAGTTCTCGCACCGCAGCCAACGCCAGGGCGTTGACCCGACCGGCTTCGCGCATCAACTTCATCTCTGCCGGATTTTTTATATGGATATCACGATCCCAAGCCATGTTACCTTCTAAGCACCGCCAGCAATTCAGCGGAAACTTTCTCAATCGGTTGAGCACCATTAATTTCGGACAATAAGCCGCGTTCACGATAATAGGCGATCAGAGGCGCTGTCTGGGCGAAGTAGACCTGGATGCGTTTCGTGACCGTCTCCACTTTATCATCGTCCCGTTGATACAGCTCCGATCCATCCATATCGCACTTGCCCTCCTGCTTGGGAGGGTTGTACTTCTCGTGGAAGACATGCCCCTCGGCCCGACAAGTCCAGCGGCCGCTCAGCCGTTCGATCAGGGTCGCTTCGGAGGCGGCGATATAAGGAACGTAGTTTACATTCCCGCCGAATTCAGCCAAAAGCTTCTCGAGGGCATCGGCCTGCGGAGTCGTCCGAGGAAATCCATCCAGAAGGGCGCCGTCTTTGCAATCTGGTCGGGAGAGACGGTCACGGATCATGCGGATGGTGACATCGTCCGGGACGAGCTCGCCCTTGTTCATGTAAGACTGGGCAAGTTTTCCAAGATCGGTGCTGTTTTTAATGTTCTCCCGGAACAGGTCGCCAGACGAAATATGCGGCAAGCCGGTTCTTTCGGCGATGACCTTCGCTTGTGTACCTTTGCCAACGCCTGGAGGGCCAAGCAAAACGATGAATGTCAACATATCTGGTTATCTGACCAGCTTGGCATCGTCATAACCGTGCAGTTTCAACTCTGCGTCGATGTTCAGGAAAGTATCGCGAACGACACCGACGACGATCAACAAGCCCGCAGAAGAAACCAGGTACAAGGTCGAGTTCGAAGCAGAGGATGAAACTCCCACAGCCTTGAGGATCGAGTTGATCAGGAACGGCAGGACCGCCACCAGGCCCAGGAACAAAGCGCCCGGCAGGGTGATCCGACGTTGGACCTTGGTCAGGTACTTCTGAGTCGGGGTGCCACGGTTGACGCCCGGGATCTGCGCGCCGACTTTCTTCAAGTTCTCACCATAGTTTTGCTGGGTGAAGAGAACGTCGGTATAGAAGAAAGTGAAGCTCACGACCATCAGGAAGTAGAGCAGCCAGTAAATCCAGGAACCGCCGTTGAAGATATTCTGAACATTGGTCGCAAAAGCGGCGACACTGGCTGTCTTATTGTTCACGAAATAGCTGGCGATGATGGTCGGGAACTGTAACAGCGCGCCAGCAAAGATGAGCGGGATCATGCCAGCCAGGTTGACCATCAGCGGCAGAGTGCCTTTCACAGGCATCGACATACGATTACCGATCCGGCGGCCGGGGTACATGACCGGAACATTCCGGCGACCCTGCTGGACGTAGACGATCGCATAAATGACCAAGACCATGATGACAACCATCGAGATCATCAGGATCCAACCATGCGTCTTATCAGCCAGCAAAGCCTTGAAGTTCGCCGGCATCTTGGCAACGATCCCTGCGAAGATGATCAGGGACAGGCCCTGCCCGCGGATGCCGTATTCCGAAATCAGCTCGCCCAGCCAGATGGCGAACATCGTGCCGGCCATCATGGTCAGAAGCAGGGTCACCGAGCTCAACCACAGGGAGCTGGTGAACCCGAACGGCACGATCGCAACACCATTATTCAACTGCTGCGAATAGGAGTTGAAAAGGTTGATCTGGCCAAGAGCGGTCAGGGCAGCCATCGGGACGGCCAGGTAATAAGTCCACTTTTCCTGCCACTTGCGGCCTTCACGAGGATCCTCTTCCATTTTCCGCTGGAGAGCCGGGAAGATGGGGGTCAGCAGCTGCAGGATGATCTGCGCAGTGATATACGGGTAGACGCCCATCGCCAGGAGGGAAAAGCGCGAGATCGTACCGCCCGACAATAAGTCCAGGAAGGCGAAAAACGAACCAGTGGCGCTGGCGCTCTGGAACAGGTTCTTCAAAGCGGCGCCATTGATTCCCGGCACCGGAATATTGGCCGCCAGGCGGAAGATGACCAACAGGAGCAGGGTGATGAGCAGCTTGCGGCGGATGTCCTGCGAAGTCCAAAGATACCGCCATCCCGAAAATACGTTCTTCATAAGGGTCTCCTCGCGAGAACGGGCTAGGCGATCAGTTCCACAGAACCGCCGGCAGCCTCGATCTTCGCCTTGGCGCTCTTGGTGACGCGGTGGACGCGCACTTTGAGGGCGGCCTTCAGTTCACCGCGGCCCAGAATGGCGACCGGGTTGCGTGTGTCACGCAAAAGGCGGGCTTTATCGAGCGTTTCGGGGTTCACTTCCCCACCCGCCTTGAAGGAGGTCAACTGGTCCAGATTGACTTCGTTGAACTCGGTCTCGTAGGGAGGGGTGAATCCCTTGCCACGTACAAACGGCAGGCGGCGGAAGAAGGGCAGATTACCGCCCTGGCGATACAGGTGACCACCCGTACCGGTGCGGGAGCCTTCACCCTTGGTACCCCGGCCGGCGGTCTTTCCCTGACCGGCAGAGATGCCATGTCCCACACGCTTGCGGTCTTTTTTGGACCCTGGATTGGGTTTGAGATCGTTCAGTTTCATCGTTCGTTCCTATTCTTCGACACGAATCAGGTGGACCACTTTCGCGAGCATGCCGCGCAGGGCAGGCGTATCTTTGTGCTCCACAGTCTCGTTCAGGTGATGGAAGCCAAGTGCCTGGATGGTCAACTTTTGCGGCTGCGGGTACCCGATGGGGCTGCGCACCAAGGTTACCTTGATGGTTTTACCCTCTTCCTTCTTAGCCATGCTTCTTTCTCCTTTCCCAGTACGGCAGCAGGTCTTCAACTGACTTGCCGCGCCGGGCTGCCTCTTCCTGCGGCGACTTGAGCGCCTCGAGGGCCTGGAGGGTCGCCTGGACAGAGTTCAGGACGTTCGAGGATCCGAGCGACTTGGTCAGGATGTCGTGCACGCCGACCGCTTCCAGCACGGCACGTACGCCGCCGCCGGCGATAACGCCGGTACCCAGGGAAGCCGGCTTGAGCAGGATGACCGAACCACCCACCTTTCCGGTCGACTGATGAGGAATGGTCGTCCCGGAGAGATAGATGCTGTGCATATTCTTACGAGCCCGGTCAGTGGCCTTGCGCATGGCATCCGGCACGGCATTCGCCTTGCCGACTCCCATGCCCACCTTGCCGTGGTTGTCGCCCATGATCAAGGTTACACGGAATTGGAACCGGCGGCCGCCTTTGACCACTTTGGCCACGCGGGCAATCTCGATGACGCGCTCGTCGAATGCTTCGCCTTGCTGTTCGATATCTTTAACCTGGTAATCCAACATAGCTTTCTCCAATCAGGCCTTAGAATTCCAGGCCGCCTTCGCGGGCGCCATCGGCCAGAGCCTTCACCCGGCCGCTGTATTTGAAACCACCACGGTCGAACACGACCGCCTGCACGCCTTTTTTCTTGGCGCGTTCAGCCAATGCCTTGCCGACCAGTTTGGCCTGTTCGGCTTTCTTGAGGCCCTTCATCTTGCCGCGCAGTTCCTGATCGATGGTCGAAGCCGAAACGATCGTCTGTCCGGCCTGGTCATCGATGACCTGGGCGTAGATTTCAGAGAGGCTGCGGAATACGCTCAAGCGGGGGCGCTGCTGGGTGCCATGGATTTCCATGCGCACGCGTGCCTGACGGCGAATGCGCGCCTCGGTACGATTTTTCTCAGCCATGATTACTTCGCTGCCTTTCCGGCCTTGCCAGCCTTGCGGCGGATCTTCTCACCCAGGTAGTGCAAACCCTTGCCGTGATAAGGTTCCGGCGGGCGGACGTTGCGGATATTTGCCGCAATTTGGCCGACCAACTCTTTATCAAAGCCACGCACGAAGACCTGGCGGGCTTTCGTATCTACATCAAAGGAAATCCCAGCCGGCGGCTCGACCTCGACGGGGTGCGAATACCCCATGTAAAGGACCAGGTTCTTGCCGTTCAGCTCGGCGCGGTAGCCCACGCCTTCGATTTCCAGAATGCGCTCAAAACCGGCGCTTACGCCATGGATCATATTGGCAAGCACCGCGCGGGTCGTTCCGTGCAAGGCGCGTTCGGCAGGCTGATCCGACTTGCGGGTGATCACAACCTGGCCGTTTTCCATCGCAATCCCGATCAACGGGGAGAATGCGCGTTTCAATTCGCCTTTGGGACCCTTTACACCGACGTGCGTGCCGTTGATTTCAATCTGCACACCTGCCGGGACAACTACGGGCATACGTCCAACTCGAGACACTTTTCCTCCTCCTCTCTACCAGACCTTGCAGAGGATCTCGCCGCCGACGCCCAGTTGGCGAGCACGCTGACCGGTCATGATACCCTTGGGCGTGGATAGGATGGCAACGCCAATACCCGAAAGCACCCAGGGAATATCCTGTTTCTTGGTATAGACACGGCGACCAGGGCGGCTGACGCGTTCGATGCCAGTAATTACCGATTTGCGCTCGCGGCGCTCACCGAAATACTTGATCTTGATGCGCAGAATTTTCTGGCTGGGCTGTTCTCCGTCGGCAACCTCGAAGTTTTCAAGATAGCCTTCCTCTTTCAAGATCTTGGCAATTTCCACCTTGATCTTGGAATTGGGCATGGCCGTCAAAGCCTGTCCGCTCATGGTTGCGTTGCGGATGCGGGTCAGCATATCAGCAATAGGATCATTAACGCTCATATTCCTACCTCCACCCGGTTACCAGGATGATTTCACGACGCCGGGGATTTTTCCTTCCAGCGCCAACTCACGGAAGCAAATCCGGCAAAGACCGAAACGACGAATATAACCGCGTGGACGTCCGCAGCGGGAGCAGCGATGACGCACCTGATTGGAATATTTCCGACGTTGTTCACGATACTTCATGCAAGTACTTGCCATAGTTATGCTTCCTTCTTGAACGGCATGCCCAGCAGCTGCAGCATCAGCCGTGCATGATCGTCAGATTGGGCCGTGGTCACGATGGTGACCTCCATGCCTCTCATTTTATCGATCTTGTCGTACTCGATTTCCGGGAAGATCAACTGGTCGCGCAGGCCAAGCGTATAGTTGCCGCGTCCGTCGAAAGCGTCCGGGGAAACCCCACGGAAGTCACGCACGCGCGGCAGGGCAACGTTGACCAGCCGATCCAGGAAAGCCCACATCTTGTCACCGCGCAGGGTCACCTTGGTGCCAATGATGCGACCTTCACGGAGCTTGAAGTTGGCGATGCTCCGGCGAGCCTTGGTCATGACAGGCTTCTGCCCGGAAATCGTGGTCATATCGCCCATGGCGGCTTCGAGAGCCTTGGCATTGTCCTGTTCGCTCCCCAGGCCGATGTTCAACACGATCTTGTCGATGCGCGGTACCTGCATGACATTCTTGTATGCAAAGGCTTTACGCAGGCCGGGAACAGCTTCTTTCTGATATCGTTCTTGCATTCTATTCATAAATTATTGCTCCACTGGCGGCTAGTCTATCAACGCCTGACACTTCTTGCAGACGCGATGGGCGCCATCATCATCTCGCTGGACAGAGACACGCGCCGGTTCGCCGCACTTGGGGCAGACCAGCATGACATTGGAGATGTCAATCGGAGCCTCGAACTTCATGCGGCCAGGGTTGATCGTCCGACCCTGAGTCTGGACCTGCTTCTGATGCTTGGTGTGGATATTCAAACCTTGCACCACAACCTGCCGCTCGTCCGGCAAGACCTTGATCACCTCGCCGCGTTTGCCTTTTTCCTCTATTTTTCCGCTGATCAACTCAACGGTATCACCTTTTCGGATCTTGACGTTCATCGTTCACTCCTCAATGGCCTAGAGCACTTCCGGCGCCAGGGAAACAATCTTCATGAAGCCCTTTTCGCGCAGTTCACGTGCCACTGGTCCGAAAATGCGGCTGCCTTTGGGATTCTGGCCATCCGTATCCAGGATGACGGCGGCGTTGTCATCGAAACGGATGTAGGATCCGTCCTCACGGCGCCATTCTTTGGTGCAACGGACGATCACAGCCTTGACGACTTCCGACTTCTTGACCGATCCCTGCGGGGCGGCGGATTGGACGGCGGCCACCACAGTGTCACCGATCGCGCCGTATCGCCGGGTGGAGCCACCCATGACATGGATCACGAGCAGTTCACGAGCGCCGGTGTTATCGGCGACTTTCAGGCGAGACTCGTGCTGGATCATGACTGGACCTCCGCCGGGGATTCATCCGCAGCCGCAGGGGCTGTCTCAGTGACGACATCCGCCGCAGCGACTTCCGCCACGCCGGTATCGGCGGTGCGAATTTCATGCTTGAGGATCGTCTCGACCACCCAGCGCTTGTCGCGGGACATCGGGCGGCTCTCGACGATCTGGACTTCGTCGCCGATCTGGCAACCCAGTTCGTCGTGCGCCTTGACGCGTCGGCTCGAATGGACGACTTTCCGGTAGAGTGGATGCCGGTAGGTACGGCCGATCTCCACGACCACAGTTTTTGTCATTTTGTTGCTGGTGACGACACCAGCTAAACGACGACGGTTATTCATGCTTCACCTTCCTGTACAGCCGTCTGACGGGACTCTTTCAGGATTGTTTCCATACGGGCAATTTCGCGTCGTACTTGGCGCAGGCGGCTGGTATCGGTCAGTTGACCGGTAACCTGTTGGAAGCGGAGTTTCATCAACTCTTCGCGAGTATCCTGGACTTTGGCCTGCAATTCATCGACAGACATCTTGCGAATATCCTGCGGTTTCATGCCTGTTCTCCTAGGGTCACATCATGGCGGGCAATGACCTTGGTCTTGATGGCGAACTTGCGGCGGGCGAGTCCAAGGGCTTCCTTGGCCGTCGCCTCGTCCAGGCCGCCGACTTCGAACATGACCCGGCCTGGCTTGACCACTGCCACCCAGTACTCCACCCCACCCTTGCCTTTACCCATACGGGTTTCGGGCGGTTTCTGGGTATAGGGCTTGTCCGGGAAGATGCGGATCCAGACCTTGCCGCGGCGCTTCATCGCATGTACGAGGGTGCGGCGGGCAGCTTCGATTTGACGGGCAGTCACCCACCCCGGTTCCAGAGCCAACAGACCGTATTCGCCGAAGGAAATCTCGACACCGCGGGATTCCTTGCCCTTCATGCGGCCACGCATCTGCTTGCGGTATTTCACACGTTTTGGCATTAACATAGCATCAACCTCACTCTACAGACACCGCGGCTACTCGCTGACGTAGACGCCTTCGGTCGTCTCGACTTTTTCTTCCACTTCGGGCTTCATTTCGCCATGGTAGACCCACACCTTGATGCCAATTTGGCCGTAAGTGGTGGTGGCTTCGCAACGGGCGAATTCGATGTCGGCACGCAGGGTTTGCAGCGGCACGCGTCCATCCCGCAGCCAGACGTTGCGGGCCATCTCCGCGCCGGCCAAACGGCCGCCGCATTCGATCTTGATGCCCTGGGCGCCCTGGCGCATGGCCTGCTGGATGGCACGCTTCATCGCCCGCCGGTAGCTGATACGGCGTTCCAGCTGGTCGGCGATGTTGTGTGCAACCAGGTAAGCGTCACAATCCGGAGCCTTGATTTCCTTGATGTCCAGATCGACTTTCTTGCCGGTCAACCCTTCCAGGCTGACGCGGATCTTCTTGATGCCTTCACCCTTGCGGCCGATCAGGATTCCGGGCTTGGCGGTGAAGACAGCCACCTTCAGCTTGCCGGGATAGCGCTCCACGTCGATGCGGGAGACGCCTGCACGGCCAGCTTCCGCATAGATCATTTCGCGGATGGAAAAATCCTGCTCGAGCTGTTCGCGATACTGGGCGCCTTCTGCGAACCAGCGGCCGCGCCAGTCCTGAGTGACGTTCAGGCGAAAACCAATCGGATGTACTTTGCGACCCATAAGATATCCTTCGTCCTTTCCTTGCCGCTTAGGCAGCCTCACGTTCGCGCAACACAACGGTTACATGCGACGAACGACGCATAATCGGCTTGAAGCGACCGCGTGCCCCAAAGCGGCGCCACTTGCGGGTGGGCGCTTCATCGGCAAAGATCTTGTCTACAAACAGGTCGTCGCGGCTGACACCGAAATTCTCTTCGGCATTTGCAATCGCTGAAGCCAGCAACTTGGACACGGGCAGTGCACCGGCCTGAGGCGCAAAGCGCAGAATTTCCATCGCCTGCGTAGCGCTCTTGCCGCGCACGAGGTCGACCACCAAGCGGACCTTCTGGGCCGAGATGGACAGGTAACGCAATTGAGCACGAATATCGTGAGCCATTGTCCGTCTCCTAGGCAGCCTTGGCGGTCTTCTCGCCGGTTACGTGGCCACGGAACAGGCGGGTCGGGGCGAATTCGCCCAGACGATGGCCGACCATGTTTTCGGTGATGTAAATCGGTACATGCCGGCGGCCGTCATGGACTGCAATGGTGTGTCCGACCATCTGCGGGAAGATTACGCTGGCGCGACTCCAGGTGCGGATGACTTTCTTCTCGCCCTTCTGGTTCATCGCTTCAATCTTCTTCAAAAGTTTCGGGGCAATGAATGGCCCTTTTTTCAATGAACGAGACATATTTGCTTACCTCGCATCCTACTCAGCGCCTAGCGTTTCGACTTGCTGCGGCGGCGCACGATGTACTTGTCAGACCGCTTGTTGCGGCGAGTCTTGTAACCGCGTGCAGGGCGACCCCAGGGGGTCTTCGGACCCGGCATACCGGCCGGCTGCCGGCCTTCGCCACCACCATGCGGGTGATCGCGGGGGCTCATGGCAGTACCACGGACAGTCGGGCGGATGCCCATGTGGCGCTTGCGTCCGGCCTTACCGAGTTTGATGTTGTTGTGATCCAGGTTGCCGACCTGACCGATGGTGGCGTAGCAGGTCTGGCGGACCAGGCGAACCTCGCCCGAAGGCAGGCGGATCTGGGCGTACTCACCTTCCTTGGCCAGCAACTGTGCAGCGCCGCCTGCCGATCGGACCAGTTGGCCACCCTTGCCCTCTTTCAGCTCGAGGTTGTGGACCATGGTACCGACAGGGATATTCGAAAGGGGCAGGCAGTTGCCGGGGCGGATCTCCGCCTGGGGGCCGGAAATCAGCGTATCGCCGACTTTGATCCCCAGAGGGGCAACGATGTAGCGCTTCTCGCCATCGGCGTAGAACAGGAGCGCCAGGCGGGCTGTGCGGTTCGGATCGTATTCGATCGCCGCGACCTTCGCCGGGATGTTGTGCTTTTCCCGCTTGAAGTCCACGATGCGGATATAGCCACGGTTCCCGCCACCGCGATGGCGAACGGTCACCCGGCCATAGGAATTGCGGCCGCCGTGCTCACGCCGTGCGATCAACAGGCTGCGTTCGGGAGTGGATTTCGTAATCTCTTCGAACGTATATCCGGTCATCCCCCGCTGGCCGGGCGTAGTGGGTTTGTACTTCTTGACAGCCATTACTTCACCCCTTCAAAGATCTCGAGGGTGTTTCCCTCGGCCAGGGTTATGATTGCCTTTTTGTAACCGGGATCACGCGGCAGGAGCCGGCGATTGCGGCGGCGGCTGCGCTTGGCAGCCGTGTTCATAATATTCACGCTCACGACCTTGACGTCGAACAGCGTCTCGACAGCATCCTTGACCAGCGTGCGGGTGGCTTCAGGCGTCACCTCGAACGTGTACTGGTGGAGCTTGTTGGACTGGTAGTTCGACTTCTCG